>Ga0316217_10004139_pt1 | contig 15935 bp, 15 predicted proteins | sample 1anoAmetaG_FD_203633 | JGI IMG/M metagenome (GOLD analysis project Ga0316217, IMG submission 203633) | Freshwater microbial communities from Trout Bog Lake, Wisconsin, USA - 1anoA | ecosystem: Environmental > Aquatic > Freshwater > Lake > Hypolimnion/Profundal zone | place: USA: Wisconsin... | reverse complement strand
TCCGTAGAACCTGCCGGTAGCTCAGTCCAAACAACTCACTCGCCTTCAACTGCGTGATATGCCTAGACTTAACTCGCCCAAAAACCTCAAGACGATTACGTTCCTTGCGACTCATTGCTAATGTCTCCGTCACTCTTTGTCTCCTTCCGGAGACTAGATTGATGTGACATTTCTATTGAGTCGAGACTGTGACAGTTCTAATGAGTTAACGAAGGTGACATTTCTATTGAGTTGACACAGGTAGCGTAAATGCGATTGCCTTGCCTCGCAGGCGATTGTATATAGAGGCTCTTTGCCCGTCGAAGCATGGAAGCGGTAAGATGGCCGAATATGAGAAGGGTGAGTCATAAGCGGATCAGGAGCAAACTAAGAGATAAAATGACCAGATACATAACCGTGATGGCGGCGATCTTGGCCTGCGGACTGGCTGGCTGCAACCAGCAGACGACGCAACAAATCCATCAACCGCCAGGCTTGACGACTATGGCGGCAGCGGCGGAGCAGCATCTGGAACTTGGCAATTGGCGCCTGGCAATGAGGATCGGGGAGGTGGAGCATGGGGCAATTGTGTCGTTCCGAGCCAATAATGGCGATGAATTGATCGCCAGGCAGGAAAAGCCACTTTTGTTTGCACTGACGCTGTCCAGGAGCGCCGCCTTGCCTGGCGAACGGTTCACGCTGACGAATCTGGACGCCAAACGCTTCCAGGCCCAATGGCAGGAGCAGGGCGTGGTCCTGAGCTATGACGGTTTTCCCGATGGCCCGACCAGCGTGGTTTGTACTGCGAAGTTGACGGCGGAAGATCCGTACGTGCGCTGGCGAATTGCCGTGCATATGCCGGACAACCTGGTGCTGGAGGCGGTGCGCTTTCCCATTGTTACCTTGCGAGCGCCGCTGGCGGCCAATGGCGAGGAAGATGCAGTGGTGCTCGGTTCCACCAAAGGCGGCGTGATCCGTAATCTGGCGTCGCTGAAGACAGGCCCTATCGCCAGCATTAGCCAGCCGGGCAGCATGGCGGCGCAGTTTGGTTGTTACTACGGACCGCGCGGCGGTTTCTTCACCGCCGCGTTCGATGGGCGCGGCTATCCGAAGAATCTCATGGCGGCGCGGGTCAAAGAAGGCGTCGAGCTGAGCTGGTCCCAGGCCGGCTTTGCTACAGGCGAATTCAGGTATGATTACGACGTGGCCATGACCACGTTCGCCGGAGCCGGCGATAGGCCGACAGACTGGCGCGACGCAGCAGACCTCTACAAAACGTGGGCGCTAACCCAGCCGTGGTGCGCCACCACCTACGACCGGCGCAGCGACATTCCCGCCTGGATGAAGGAGGGCCCGGCGATGGTCCGTTTCAATCGCGAGTGGCTGGCGGAGCCGGCGCGGATCGAGCGATGGCTGAGGGAATACTGGAAGAAGCGTTTTGTGGACGCACCGCTGATCACCGCCTACTGGGGCTGGGAAAAGATCGGCAGTTGGGTGACGCCAGACTATTTTCCGGTGTTCCCCGGCGACGAGCAGTTCAAACAACTGGTGGCGCACAGCCGCGCCCTGGGCTGTCATGCGTTTCCTTGGCCGTCGGGCTACCACTGGACGCTGACCTACCGCAAGCGCGCCGATGGCAGCTTCGAGTTCGACGACCGCAACCATTTCGACGAGACGGCGGGCGCGCACGCGGTGCAGACGCGCGATGGCAAGATATTTTTGAGCACGCCTCCCTGGCTACAGGGCGGAGATACGAGTTTCCTGTGCGGCGGCGATCCGTGGACAGTGAACTGGTGGAACCAGGAGGTGTGTGTGCCACTGGCCCAGCGCGGCTGCGAAATGATCCAGGTGGACCAGGTGGTGGGCGGCAGTTTCCCGGCATGCTTCAATCCCGCACACCCGCATCCGGCGGGGCCTGGACTGTGGCAGACGGAATGTTTTGCGCGGCAACTGCAGACGATGCGGCAGGCGATGAGCAAAATCCAGGCTGATGCGGTGGTGTGTTACGAAGAACCCAACGAATGGTTCAACCATCTGGTGGGCATCCAGGACTATCGCGACTGCGAGGCGCCTTACGAATGGGCATCGGTTTTCAACTATCTCTACCACGAGTTTCTGCCGCCGTTTCAAAGCAACGAACGCAGCGGCGATCTAGTGATGGCCGCCCACTGTCTCGTAGACGGGCAGATACCGCACCTGGTTCCCTCCATTCATGACGCGGCCGACGGGACTGACCCGCTGCTGATCAACGGAGGATTCGAGCCGTCTGGCGGCATGCACGAAGGAATCGTCGGGTGGGAACAAGTCCATGGATATCAGGGGCAGACATGGAATGGCGTGGCGGTCAGTGATGCCCAGGAGAAACATGGTGGCGCCGCCAGCCTGCGATTAGACAATGCCGATGCCACAGACATTGTGCAGGTTTCCCAAAACGTGAACGTCGGCATGGATGGACTGGCGGCGGGGAAACAGTACCGCCTGGGCGCCTGGCTTAAGACCGACCACATGGCCAAAGCCAATAGGGTGGGATTTGTCTTTCTCGCGGCAGACCCCAAGGCGGCGGGCCCGGGCGGGCATCTGGATTTTCCCGCTGCCGGGGCGGGTTGGCAGAACGTCAGAGCTGATTTCGCGGTGCCGGGCGGAGCTGAAAAACTGCGGATCATGATCCACATCGTTGGGGCAGCGCGGGCCTGGGTTGACGACATAACCTTAGAGGAAATTCTGTCTGACGGCAGCACGAAGCCGGCGGTTTTCGCCGGCAACTCGCCCCGGGACAGATTCATGCAGCGCTGGGTGGCCCTCTATCACGGCGAGGGCCGACCGTGGCTGCAATTCGGGCGGATGCTGCACCCGCCGGCACTGACTTGCGCAACGGCAACCTACCAGGCCTACAGCCGGGGCAAAAACGGCGTGGCCGTGTTAACGGCGCGGACACTGCCGGCGGTCCTGAACAATGCGTTTGTCGCGCCGGATGGGAAGGAGGCGGTGGTGCTGGCCAACCCGACTCTGACGCCACAGCAGGTGACGCTGAGGTGGCACAACAAGACACAGGAATTGACGGTGCCGCCCGCCGACGCCATGCTTGTCAGGTGACGGATGAGGTCTATGTCGGCTGGTTAATAGATGGTAGTAACTGTTTACCGTCCCTGAGCAATTAAGATGTATTTGGGTAATTGTTTATCGCCTTGAGACATTTCAGGAGCTATCGCCAAAGATGTCGGTAAGCAGGCCGGGGTTTTTGCCGGCCCAGGCGTTGCTCAGCAGCGTCTTGATGGTGGCAAACAGCGGCCGGTCCTGCTGGCTGGCGGTTCGCACTACGCTCAACGCGTCGAGTTGCAGTGAGTTACTAAAACGTTGAGGCAAACGGCGGGATGGGACGATATAATACATGGCAGGCCTCCTTGCCTGGGTAAAGGACTGTGAGCTAACCCTTAAATCGACAAGGTAGGCCTTCTTTTATTCCCTTCCCCCAACGTGTTTGCCGTGTTTTGGCTTATCTTAGGGCCATTAGTGCCTGTCCCCGGTATTCCGGATGCTTCGCGCCAGCGAGAAACCGCTGAAGGGCAAGCCCGAAGGATGGGCGGCCGGGATCATCTACGCCGTGACCACAGGTGGCCGCTTCCCGTGCGGAGTACCGAGGTGGCTCAACACGGAGTTCGAGCAATTCATGGGAGTCACGATGGGCACGGCACGTTACCGCGCAGCGCGGGTACGGGAGGCTCAATGAAAAGTATGCTTCGTGACCCTTTCCGCCGATCTAGTTGGCGCGAATCAGATAGAACACACCACGCGACAGGTCCACTCTAACCGCAGAAAATGAGTATCCGTCAAACTGTTCGCTCGGGCTCGCGCCAACGATATTCGCATCATCAGGAACGTCCAAAGAGTCTGGAGGTTGTTCAGGCGCCAGGTTCGATAGTCCACGGGTATATGAGAGATCAAACCAAGACAAGTCGAGCGACGCCGGTCGGTGCGTCGAAGCGTAAACAGTCATGAGATCATGCCACCTATGTTCTGAGTCCACGGGGCCAAGCGGGACACCTGATACCACCTTTTCCGCATAGCTCCGGCATACGTCCGCGGGTGCGCAAAATCGAACGAACGCAGTTCTGTACGCCACGTGATCGTAAGTTGCAACACGCAGGTCATAGGCCTCCGCGGGCAGAGGCACGGATGTCAGAGTGACCACGTCATGAGGCGCAGCCGCTCCGCTTGGATTGTGTCTATGAAATGAGAATGCACTCCAGGCAATGTACCCAACGAATGCCAACAGCACGCATAATACAAAGACGAGGCTAATGACCTTGCGCCGTTTTGTTTTGGTCTTCATGCAAGCCACCAAACTCTTTCCGAGCGCACGAATTTCGCGCGCTCTACGGTGCTGCCCGGCGAGGCAGTCACCCCGGGAAGAAGCTCCTCGACCACGTCGCCCAAGGGTTTTCTGATCTTGGTGCCGGCGGTGCGACGACCGGGGCGGAAGCCGGTCGTGTTGCTGGAGCCGGCTGTGTCGCGGCTGAAGCCGAGCCTGCAGAGGGAACGCATATTACGTACGAACGCTTGGCGCCACGAACAGTCCCATAAATCGTATAAGGGTTCCCCACCTCTCCGAACGGGCCCTTGCTGACCCAGGTGAAGTATTTCGTAACTTCCAGATCGACGTCGAAGCTTATTGTCACGTAGTGGTTGACCGACCATGCGAACACGAGACGGGCCACCACGGGATTTTACTTTCCGTGCCGCTGGTGGCAGGACCAATCACATACTTGAAGAAACGCATAGCGGGTGACTGCCCCATATGTCCAACAGGGATCTCTCAATGACGCTCAGAGATCTTTCACGGCTTTTGATTCATGGCTCGCTTCAGGATCTGAATCGTTTCCGCAGAACCCGCATGCTCCTCCGCGTGCTTGACGGCAAGATCTAACGGTGTCTGGCCGTGGGCATTCGTGGCGTCGACCTGCGCTCCATGCTCAAGGAGCATGCTCACCACCTCGGGCTCTCCACTGGAGGCGGCGCGATGCAACGCGGTGTTCTTCTGGTCGCCGGGTATGTTGGGGTCGGCGCCATTGGCCAGAAGGATCTCCACGCAAAACCACTGCTTTTCAGCCGCCGCCAGGACAATTGGCGACTGCCCTTTGCTGTCGCGCACATTAGAGTTTGCTCCTCGGGAAAGGAGCAAACGCACGGTTCTGTTTTCGCCTCCTGCCGCCGCGCCATGGAGGCATGTGCACACTCCATCGCCGGCATTCGGATCGGCTCCAGCGTCCAGCAAGACCGTTATCACGTCCTGGTGCTTCCCTGCGGACACAATCAACGGCTGATCGTAGTCCGGACCGTCCAACGGAGCACCTGCCCCAAGCAGAACACGTACAACCTCGGCATTGCCGAAAACCGCAGCCCGTTCAACCGTGGAACCACACCGGTCCTTACGCGTGCCCATATGCGCACCGTGGGCGAGCAGCAGCCGCGCGAGGTGAGCATCGCCATCCATGGCGGCAAAGATCAGTGGCGTCTGTCCCGCGCCATTAGGCTCGTTGGCGTCCGCGCCGTCCTTGAGAAGTCTCTCGACCCGCGGCCGATCGCCCAGCAATAGCGCGCGCCAGAGTGGCGATTCGCGGGGACCTTCCATTGTCGCAGGCGGCGCGGCAGGCGTGGGCTGGCCGAGGCCAATCGCTACGATTCCGAGCATCAATGCTACTAATATGCTCAAGTTCAGTGAATGATGGCGCAGCATGCCCGTCATAGAGCCTTCCTCCTTCAAAGTGTCTAGGTGCTGATCTTTTCCCATTGAAACCGATAGGACGAGATGTGCACAAGCTGCATGAACGAGCGCATGGCGCCGGCAGCAACAGGGGCACGCACGTAGATGTTCCCCAAGTCGTCCTTGTACGCCAACGCCTTACAGCCCCCGGCGGTCGCCTCCCATTTCAGTGTACCTGGCGTCAGCTCGTCGTCAGTCGCCGCCTCGCGACCGATCAACGTTGCGAAATCATTCGCCACCGAGGCCGCGATTCCCTGTCCGATTGCCCCCGCCGTCTCTATTGCGTTGATCGCAATGCTTGCCCAAATCCCGCCCAGTCCGTATCCGGCGCTCTCAAGAGTCCATTTGATCCCGGTCTTGAGCGCATCCTCAGCGCTTAAGGTCATGGCTTTTCCAAGCCACTCACTGCGAGCCTCTTGGTCTTTGGCGTTGAGCATTTTCAGAAGATCCCCGAGCACCTCAAAGGCCTTTCCTGTCTTCATCGCGGCATCTGTAAAGTGAAAAGCCGCCATGCCGACGTGGCCCATTTGCTGCACAAGCGTGTCCGGATGGTCGACAAGTAGCTCAATACTTTGTTTGACCGCTTCCTTTCTTACCTCCTCCAGTGTGCCCGTGCCCATAGGATCCAACCCACCGACCGGATTGGCGCGCTCGGTCAGATATAAATTGTCCGCGTCAGCGTACCCGATTGGATCCTGTTGCAGCCAAATCCCTGCGGCCGCATCGTAGTCCCGCCGCTGGAAATTAATCTTCCCACTGGCCGGATCATACCGCCCGCCCTGGAAGCCGTAGACCACGCCGTAGGCATCGGCGCTGCCGAAGGGCGCCGTTCCGGTGGACCAGTCAGCGTTCAGGACAGTAACCACGCCGTAGGGAGAATACTCAAGGCGCAGCAGCACATTGCCCGAGACATCAGTGACGGCAGTGACGTTCCAGTTTGCGTCCTGTTGCAAGAACACACGCAAGCTGAGGCCAGAGCCGGTAACGCCGAGCTCCCCAACAGATGTCAGATTGCTATCCCGCAGAATGATCTGGTTGACGTAGAACGGACCCCAAACGTATTGGGCCGTGGTCACGCCGGATTGGCGCTCTTCAAGGACTTGCCATTGGTTGGAATAATAGAGGTCTGTGGTTGTGCCGCCCTCGGTTTCGCTAATCCGCCGGCCGGCGCCATCATGCGAGTAGTTCGCCAGAACGGTCGTACCGCTGCTGACGGAAACAAGCCGATTCCACGCGTCATAAACCAGCGTGTGGCCGTTCTCGTCTGTTGTGGTATCGCCATTGTTGTCATAAGCCAGGCCGACCGAGCCGAATCCTGTCAACTGGTTTTGGCTGTTTGTGGTGTTGCTGTTGGTGGTCCCGTTGGTCGTGACAGCGTTCTGATCACCGACAGCATTCAAGGACCAGTTCTGCGTGGCGCTCGCACTGGCAACCGTGTCCAGGCTGGAACCATTGTTCCCAGTCGCGGACAGCGTGCCGCGGGCGAAGGCAACGAGACGATTAAGCGGGTCATAAGCATTGTTGTCATCTCCCGTGGCAGCGCTGTTGGCGTGATAGAGTTCGCTGTTGGCCGGGCTGAGCAGGTTGTTTTTATAGAGGACGTTCCCGTCGGCATCGTAGCCGTACGCAAAATCATCCGTGGAACTCGACGTGGTCGTGTTGACATAATTGATCTCGGCGGTTTGCCCGAAATCGGTAAGCGTGATGTTTTCCGTCACGCTATTGCCGTAGGCTTCGGAGACCGGCGTGGATAGCCCCTGGTAGGTGTAATCGGCCAAGTGCCCGGCCATCGCGCCGCCGGCATCGGCCAGGTAATCCAGGCGGCCGATGGCGTCATCCAGAGCGTTATCGTTGTAACCGTAGATGAGGATGCGCCCATTGGGATAGGTCATGGAAGTTAGGCGGCTGTTATCGTTCGGGTCGCTGTAGGGGCATTGTACCGAGAGCGTGCAGGCATCGAAAAGAGCGCGCTGGTAACGACAGCGGCCGGAGACGTAGGAATCAGTAGTGACCATTTTGCATTAGCACCCGTATCATAATACTTTAATTGGTGCCTGTCCCCGGTATTATGGAACGGACCGTAACCCCGGGGGGGAGTTCCCGGTTTCGCCAGTGGTGCCGTAGCTTTCGGCAAATGCTCTCGACTTCCGCATCGGGCAGCAACTCGGCCAGGGCGTCCAGCTGCAATGACTCTTGAAAACCTGGAGACAGGCGGCGGGGTGGTACGATAGGATACATGGCAGGCCTCCTTGCCTGGGTTAAGTGGTTGTCAGCTAACCCTTAAATCGACAAGGCAGGCCTTTTTTTATTTCCCTCTCCCGTTCGTTTTCACTCCGTTTTGGCTTATCTTAGGGCCATTATATGGTGTCCGCCGAATACAATGCTGCTTGTAAAGGAAATATTAGCTTCCGCGCTTAACCCTTGTCCAATTCGAAGTGGATTCTCTGCGGCGACTTCGAGAGATGTGGGTAATTGAAATGTTCGCGGAACGTACACCATTTCAATGCCTAGCCCCCTTGGCTTCCACGGCAGTAGGGAGCAGGACGCTATCCCATTCGTTTACCGGCGGACCCCAGATGGCTCTCGAGGCCCCCGTCCCTTTTGTTTCCTGGGGCGCTCCGGTCCCGCAGGTGTAGATGTTGTCATTCATGATGCCACACAATGGCGTGCTCAGCCAAGAGACGTGTCCGTCGCCGTACAGCACATTCTGGCCGAGTTGCTTGTGGTTGTAGCTGTTGCACGCGCCAGCCGATGCGGCTGGCGACGCGGCGGTGAGGGATAATAGCGCCGGCACGCCGGGATTCATGTCGGCGACCAGAGCAAATTCGGCAGTACCCACCGGCGGAGCAGGCCCCCACCAGTTCCACTGAGGATTGACTTTCGCGGCCGCTTCGCTCGGGTAGGGATTGGCCATCGAGTAACTCAAATTAGCCCCGTCGGGAAAGTTCGAGAGAGTCTTCCAAGCTGCGGAACCGACCGGCTTTTCATCGGTGGATGGGCAGACAAAGACGAGTGGCGCGATGCTTCCTGCGCGCAGAAGCATGTACATCGCCGCGGTTACATCATTGGCAACGGGGCCACCTTTGCCAAACGGATCTGGCGCGCTGCTGCCCGTGTACGCCGTCGGGTTGATGCCTGTTCCGTCATAGATGGTGCGCGGCCATGATTGGTTGGGATCGGCATTTGAGTAAATAAGCAACGCCTTACCGATCTGCTGCAGGTTACTGGAGCACTTGGCGCGATTCGCCACCTCACGGGCCACGTGTAGCGAGTGGATGATCAGATTGCCAGCGAACACGCAGATGATCAGCACGACAAGCACCGATATTACGCTGATCGAACTCTGACCCCACCGCCAGACGGGCGAAGAAGTTTGTGAAAGGGCGTTTAGACAAGACCGGTTCATAAGGTCTCTGAACGACGGGTGCAGCGTCATCGCATTCTCCTCTACGGGAAAGTTGTTGACGCCATTTGCATACTGGGTGTGCGTTCGACTAACCACGTCTTCAACCTGGCGGCCGGCAATGTCAAACTGGCGGCATGAACAACAAAAAAACGCGCGAACGGACCATTTGGTATCGCGACCCGGCTAAGGAATGCTTCCGGCGCAACGCCATCAAGCAGTATACCAAGTAGTGGCGAAGGCACCAGGAGCTTTTGTGCTGCCCACAAACTCAAGGAGACGGCTTTCTACTTCTGGGCCCCTGCCATCCCACACCGTTAAGTCGAACATTCTCGCACCATACGCCACATTTCGCGAGAGCGGCGGTAACAGCGCGGCCGTAGCGATGGTTTCGGGGCGTTGCTTCTTTGGGTTCGCTGTCAGTGCGGCGGTTGGGGCGCGAGGCACCAGTTCTCCGAACGGGTGACATGAACCAAACCGAGGATAGTATAGGGACGAGTGATGCCGGTCGCCCAAAAGGCCTTCCAGCCCCCCCAATTGACGCTTTTGGAAACAGGTAGATCTGCGGTGAAACTTATGTGGACCCATTCTTTGTGATCCATTGTACAGAAGCCCGAGTAGGTACATGTGGCGCTGTACGGACCCACGCCGATGTGGTCACCCAATACGCCGAAATACTCGTCGAATATGCCAGCATTGGCCGGCACCGGACCAGCGCCCCCCCTGTTATCGGTTTGGAAGGCGGGGCCCTTTATGGTGATTGTGCCGTCCACCGGATTTCGCAGATACGCCTGCCTTGCCAAACTGAATATCGGTGTCAGCTCAATGTTCTTGCCTATGTAAGCGGTGATTTTTGGTCCGAACCAGCAGGTGCGACCTCCGCCATCGATCAGCCATGCCTCGGCCAGGACCGTGCTATCGATTACCGGCAGCAGCACGAACGACGTCTGCCGCCCGCTGGCATCAACGGTTGCGGGGACCTCCGATCGCTCAAACTGATAGAAGCTCACCCCGTCCACGTACCCCGCCGGATCCTGCTCCTGCCAGACGCCAGTGGCGGGGTCCTCATCGCGCCCAGCGTTGCCGCCGCCACCGCCGAAATGATAGAGGCCCGTGGCGGGATCGTAGCGGCCGCCTTGGAAGCCGTAGATCCAGCCATAGGCGTCTGTGCTCCCGAAAACCGCCGTGCCGCTGGACCAGTCAGCGTTCAGGACCATGACCACGCCGTAGCTACTGTACTCGAAACGTTGTAGGACATTGCCGTTGACGTCGGTTAGGGAGACGACGTTCCAGTCGGCGTCCTGCTGTACATATAGGCGCAAGCCAAGGCCAGAACCGGCGGTGCCGAGTTCCCCGATTGAGCTTGGTTCGCTATCCCGCAGCACAAGCTGATTGACGTAGAACGGACCCCAGACATATTGGTCAGCTACCGTGCCGCCCTGTCGCTCCTCCAGGACTTGCCACTGGTTGGAATAATAGAGGTCTGTGGTTGTACCGCCCTCGGTTTCGGTAATACGCCGTCCGGTACCGTCATAAGAGTAGTTCGCCAGAACGGTCGTGCTGCCGCTGACGGAAACAAGCCGATTCCACGCGTCATAAACCAGCGTGTGGCCGTTCTCATCCGTGGTGGTGTTGCCGTTGGCATCATAAGTCAGACTGGCCGAGCCATTGGCGGTCAACTCGTTCTGGCTGTTTGTGGTGTTGCTGGTAGTTGTGCCGTTGGTCGTAACGGCCGCTTGGTCGCCCACGGCGCTCAAGGACCAGTTCTGTGTGGCGCTGGCGGTGGCCACGGTGTCGAGGGAGGAGCCATTGTTCCCACTGGCAGACAGCGCGCTCCGGGCGAAGGCAACCAGACGATTCAGCGGATCATAAGCCGTGTTGTCATCCCCGCTGGTGGTGCTGTTGGCATGGTAAAGCTCGCTGTTGCTTGGGCTCAGTAGGTTGTTCTTGTAGAGCACGTTTCCGCTACGTTCGTAGCCGTATTGGAAATCATCCGTGGAACTCGACGTGGTCGTGTTGACGTAATTGATCTCGGCGGTTTGCCCGAAATCGGTAAGCATGATGTTTTCCGTCACGCTATTGCCGTAGGCCTCGGAGACTGGCGTATCCAGGCCAAGGTAAGTGTAATCGGCCAGGTGTCCCGCCAGCGCGCCGCCGGCGTCGGCCAGGTAATCCAAGCGGCCGATGGCGTTGTCCAGGGCATTATCGTTGTATCCGTAATCCAGGACACGCCCGTTGGGGTAGGTCATGGAAGTTAGGCGGCTGTTATCGTTCGGGTCGCTGTAGGCGTATCCTGCCGAGGGCATGGCGGCCTCGACAAGAGCGTGCCGATACCGCCAGCGACCGGAAATGCGCGAATCAGTAGTGACCATTTTGCATTGGCACGTGTATCATAATACTCTTACTGGTGCCTGTCCCCGGTATTGCCATAATAAATCACGTTATGGATGACAACGTCAACAATAACGTCAACAATGCGAGCGTGTTGATGAGCAAGCCCATCCAGGCCCACCAGCGTCTGCGACATTGCTGCGTGGCTCCTATGATTCCCATAGCGGCGCCCGCCAGAAGGCATGCGATCCCAGGTACAACCGAAAAGAGACAGAGACCCTTCGTCATTACGTCTCTAGGACCAGACAGAGCTCCCGGGTCAGCTTCGGCAAAGCTCAGCAATCCTCCGACGAAGCACAGTAACGCTAGGAGACCCAAGCTGGCCGAGGCTATCCCTGCCCGCGAGTGACCATTGCGCTCAAGAACCACCGGGGCGTAATAATCCAAGCGCCGTACCATAGCATATCCAGTGAACGGAGACCATGTGGCACAAGACGGTTAACCTGCTGGGCGCTCTAAAACGGGCGTTTGTCCTCGACCGGGACCTTACCACCCGGCTGGCCGTCGTAACCGGTTATCATAATACTTTTATTGGTGCCTGTCCCCGGCAGGGCGAATGCATGTAGTTTTGTTGCTGCTGATTTTGGGCTGAAAACGGGGGTGACACAGGCCGTGTCAGACGGCAGACACGGGTTGTAATCCCAAAAACCGCGACAAGATTTCTACATGCGTTCGCCCTGCTGTCCCCGGTATTATTTTGCATTCGCACGCGTATCATACTGATTTTATTGGTGGCTGTCTCCGGTATTCTCCCGAGCAAGACTTCCCACAAGCTGCTGGGCCACTTCACCAGTGTTTTTGCCATCCACAGACGATATAATTCGAGGAGCATGAAACGCCGCCTGTGCCAGACCGCTGCAGTCGTCTGCCTGCTGTTTTGCGGGGCAACACTGGGAATGTGGGCCAGGAGCGAAACAGTGACAGACGAACTCATAGTGATAGTGCGGGCAGATCCGAACTGGACGTACATAGCCGAGTCCGAACGAGGGGTTTTAGTCTTGGCTGCTCTAAACGAACCGCTGCTGCCCGCTCCGGCGGTCGTGATACGCCATTGGCGGGGAGGGAATGCCAACTGGTGCTTTGGCGGTTATCGTTTTTGCGGCTTTGGCTGGAACGATCCAGATGTAGCGTTAGACGGATATGGTATGTGCGTACCACATTGGTTCACGGCCGTACTGTGGCTTGTTGTCGCGTACATCTTCACTCGTATTTTTCGACGAGCTGCTGGCCGCGGCTTCCCGATCCTGCCAAGGCCACCGAAAGCCACCCCCTAGCCGGAAGAGCGCAGGCCCAAGAGAGAGAAACTAATGAATTCCATAGTCCGCATGGCCTGGCTGCCCGTCGCGGTTCGCTCAAGCAGCGACCGCAGTTTAATCCAGAGACAGGGTTCGGTTCGTGTCGATTAGTCTGCAGGTTGAGTCTGGTGAGTCGCCAGCATTTTCCTTAGCACGACGTTCACATCCGGGCCGTATGCGTCTTGCGCTTTTTTTTGCGCTGCCGCCATCATTGCCGTTATGGCATCGTCCATTTGGCCCGTATCCATGATAGTATGAGCCATGTCTTGCATCTCGAAGGCAATGTCTTTATATGTTTTCTTGTCGCCTGTGTCTTTGTTGCACGCCGTAAAATCGGCTTTCCCACTCACATCTTTGAAGTGCCTGAAGTTGAATGTTCCATTGGGATTTGTCCCAGCGAGCTTAAGGTCGGTGCTTTTTATGACGACCTGTGCATGGGCAGGGACGTTCTGGCCAGTGACGTCATAGAACGCGTTAAGATAGCCTTCCTTCCGGGAATCGTAGGGCGTTCCCTTGGTACCATGCACTACGAGAGATGTCTGAATGATGGTGTATCCTTTTTCTTTGGTGTCGAGCCACGCCTGCAGCCCACTTAACGGTGTGAGGACACCGTGGCCATTAATCAGGTATTTTTTGTCGTAGTCGTCGAAAAAAGGTGCGCTGTCCATACCTTGGGGATCGATCCTCGCAGCCGGTGCATCCTCACAGGTTTCGTAAAGATCCACGCCATCCACATACCCCGCCAGATCCTGCTCCTGCCACACGCAAGTCGCCGCGTCGTAATCCCGCCGTTGAAAATTAATCTTCCCGCTCGCCGGGTCAAAGCGTCCGCCTTGGAAGCCATAGACCACGCCGTAGGCATCGGTGCTGCCGAAGGGGGCGGTGCCGCTGGACCAGTCAGCATTCAGTACCGTGGCCACGCCATAGGCGGAGTATTGCAGACGCATCAGCACGCTACCCGAGACATCCGTCACGGCGGTGACGTTCCAGTTGGCATCCTGCTGGAAATACACCCGCAGGCTCAGGCCGGAGCCGGTGACGCCCAGTTCCCCGACTGAGGTGGGGCTGCTATCGCGTAGCACAATCTGGTTTACATAGAACGGAACCCACACATACTGCGCCGTCATCGCCCATGCCAGCCCCCAGTGTGGTCGGCCGGACGGATACATCCTTCTTGAATCATTATACCACGATCAACACAAGGCTGTCATGCCAAGACAACTGCTGAAATCCTGTAACACATTATGATGGCCCTGCCAGCTGTTGCCTTCCGCTTGGCAGGACGGCGTCGGCACTCTGGAGCAGAAAGTTTTTGGGGATCAATACGCGGCCCGCATATTCCCCCGTCAACGCTTCGGCGGCGAATTCAGGGCAGTGTACAGCATTGCCGCGAAAACCAGCGATGCAGCCCCCCAGACGAGCGGAGCGATAATCCCGATAAGTGCAAAGACAAGACGATGGCGCGGTGTCGGGATCGAGAGCCTAGCTTTCGCGAGACAGCCGAATAAAAAGCGGCTGTGTTGAAAGTCAAGGGTTTTGAAGAACAGGCACGCGCCAATGTTCATTGTTTTTGACCATCACGTTGAGGATCGTCACCAGCTTGCGCATGCAGGCGATCATGGCGACCTTGAAAGCCTTGCCGGTGGCGATGAGGCGTTGGGCGAAGGGTTTGATGATCGGGTTGCAGCGCATGGCGGAAACCGTCGCCATGTACAGGCCGGTTCGCACCTCGGCGCGGCCGCCGAAGATAGTACGATGCCCGCGCAGTGTGCCGGAGTCGCGGTTGAGGGGAGCCACGCCGACCAGGGCGGCAATCTGCTGGCGGTTGAGCGTGCCCAGTTCCGGCAGATCGGCCACCAGTTGGCTGGCGGTGGTGTTGCCAACGCCGGGGACGCTGGCCAGCAGGTCGCGTTTGTTCTTCCAGTCGTCGTCACTCTCGATGAGCTTGGCGATCTCGCGGTCCAGGTCCTCGCGCTGCTGGTCCAGCAGACGGAGGACCTTGTCCACCGACGCCAGCGCCTTCTTGTGAAGCAAGCCTTCGCGGCGGGTCTTCTCCGCGGCCAGCATCTGCGTGACCTGGCGGCGGCGGGTAACCAGGTCCTCGAGAATGGCCCGGTTTTCCGGGGTTTTCTCGCTGAGTCGCAGGTGTCCCAGCCTGGCAAACTCGGCGAGGGTGGCGGCGTCGATCTTGTCGGTCTTGGCCAGCTTTCCCAGGGAGCGGGCAAAGTCGCGGGCCTGCCTAGGGTTGACCACGACGACGTTGAAGCCGGCTTCCATCAGGTCGGCGGCGCAGCGTCGTTCGTAACGTCCGGTGGCTTCCAGCAGGCAGCGGGCGACCTGCGGCTGCTTGCGAAGAAGCTCGATCAATTGCTTGGTACCGGCGGCACCGTTGTCAACGACGAGGGTCTGGCCGGCGGGCAAGAGGCAGATGTCGAGCTTGGCCTTGGCGACATCGATGCCAACGTAAACGGGTTCAACGGATGCAGACATGGAGGTGTCCCTTCCTCGCGGATGCGAGCTGGCGGAGAGGCGTGTCCATCCGCCGCTCTGGCGGCTGTTCGGGCTTGTTCCACAAGGCCGACGCCGATCACGCTTTCGTCCGGCATCCGAGGTGCCCGGGAGCCCACGATCTGTCGTCGGCCGCGAGGTCGAAGCCTTCTCGCTACGCTTCGAAGGCTTCGACCTCGCGTCTGTTATTGAACCAGGAATAGTCACTTTTTCAAACATACGAGGAGCTACCGATAGTGCAGCCGAAGGCCACCAGACCCAGGTAAAAGTCAAAATCCCCGTTTCTGAGCGCGTCTGCTCTGTCCCAGAATGATTGAAGCAGAAGTCCACCAGCCGGACCGCTGCAGACGCCGCAGATCATGGCCAGGGGAGCCATCCACTTACCGCGTGCTGTCGTCGTTGTGGGCGTTCTTGGCACGGCATAATCAAGAATCATTAGATTGTCCTCGGGAGAGGGTCAGAAAAGGTGTCAGGTTGATTTATAGGAATTGCCATCGCCTTTCCCACTGCTCTTAGGCCGACCGCGTGGTCGGACGGTCGCCTCCAGGCCCAGTCGGGACACCGTTCGGTTCGTCCATTGCCGGTCGCCCAATGGCGA
>Ga0316217_10004138_pt1 | contig 15936 bp, 16 predicted proteins | sample 1anoAmetaG_FD_203633 | JGI IMG/M metagenome (GOLD analysis project Ga0316217, IMG submission 203633) | Freshwater microbial communities from Trout Bog Lake, Wisconsin, USA - 1anoA | ecosystem: Environmental > Aquatic > Freshwater > Lake > Hypolimnion/Profundal zone | place: USA: Wisconsin... | reverse complement strand
GCCGCCCTCACCCGGCGGCAGTTCCTGCAGCGGGGCGCCTTCGCCGCCACGGCGCTGGCGCTGCCCTATTACATACCGGCCACAGCGCTGGGCCGGGACGGGGCCGTGGCGCCCAGCGCGCGGCTGACGATCGCGGCCATCGGCATCGGCGGGCGCGGCAGTCAGGATCTGGGCTTTGTGCTCGGCGAAACGGATGTGCAGGTTGTCGCCGTTTGCGATGTTCGCCAGAGCCGGCGCCAATTCGCCAAGAACATGGTGGATGGCAAGTATGGCAATAAGGACTGCGCCGCATACCGCGATCTGCGGGAACCCCTGGCCCGCCCGGATCTGGATGCCGTGGTGATCGCCACCGGCGACCGCTGGCACGCCCTGGCGTCCATTATGGCGATGCGTGCCGGCAAGGATGTCTACTGTGAAAAGCCCGCGTGCCTGACCATCGCCCAAGGTCGGCAAGTGGTGGAGACCGCCCGCCTGTATGGCCGCGTGTACCAGACCGGGGCCCAGCGGCTCAGTGAGCCCAATCACATCTTTGCCATCGAAATGGCGCGCACCGGCCGGTTGGGACCGATCCATACTGCGTACGCCGATTGCCGCTGGCACGACGGCAAGCGGCGCGACTGGCTGCCGACCGAACCCGAGCCGCCGAAAGAGGAAATAGACTGGGATCTTTGGCTGGGGCCCAGTGCCTGGCGGCCCTACAACGGCGGCTATGCCAATGGCTGCGGCTGGTATCACTTCTATGATTTCGCCACCGATGTTGCCATGTGGGGCGCGCACACCGTGGCGCAAACCCTGGCGGGGCTCGATATGAGCAACGTCTCGGCGATTGAATTGGAATACGCCGGACCTGGTGCCACCATGCCCACGCGTTTGTCCAACGGGGTGAAATTGGTGCTCAGCCGCGATGGCGAGTTGTGGCAACCGTGTAACTTCTGGCATGGCCCGTGCGGCGAACGCTTCGACGGGCCGGAAGGCTGGGCGGCGGCGGCGGATGGCTATGCTCAGCCGGATGTTTCCGCGCCCCATTTGCTGGCGCAATACAAGAAAGTGATCGCCGAGTACCAGGGCCGCACCCAACGTCCGCTGAACCATATGCGGGACTTCTTCGACTGCATTCGTTCCCGCCGCACCTGCGTGGCCAATCCCGAGGTCATGTTGCGCTCCATGAGCATCTGCCTGGCGGCCGACATCTGCGGCCAATTGCAGCGCAACCTGAAACTCGACCTGGTCAAAGCGGACTTCAGCAACGATCCGGAAGCCAACCGGCTGGCCCAGCGTGCCATGCGTGCGCCGTATATTGCTTGATGCAACATGAGGCCCTCGACGCCCTCTACCCCCTCGTTCACTTGGCGCCACACGGTGCCGGCTCGGGCTTGGCTCCCGCTTCCGCGGCCCGGTGCACGTCCGTTTTGGTCAGGCTATGCATGGTGTAGGCTACCCCGCGCCACACGATTTTGCGGCCGAAGGTGGCTCCCAGCAGCGCCACCAGGTTCAGCAGCACCACCAGCGGAAACCCCAGCGTATACCAGAACCAGGCCCGCCGCAGGGCCGGTGCGTGTTGGGGCAGAGCCCGGCCGGCCCCCAGCAACATACAACTGCCGCGGGCGATCGTCAGCAGGTAAAGGGTCAGAAACATGATCAGCAAGGGGTAGTCGTTTTCGCCATGGGTCCGCTTGATGGCCCAATACACCGGTGGGTAGATTAGGCCGGTCAAATACAATATCCCGCCACCGCTGGCCATCAGCCAGGCCCAGAAGATGCAGATCCGCGTGATGCGGTACTGCCGCCAGGCAAAGGTAAAGAAGCTGCGCCAGTTGAAATCCGCCGGGGAAGCCAACAGGCACCGGGGCACATACTCGATGTTGCGCCCGAATTGCTGCTTGACGCAGTGGCTCAGCACGTAGTCGTCGGAGAGGGCATGCTGCCAGGCGGCATCAATGCCAAAGGCGAAAAAGTTCGACCGCAGGATGGCCATGGATCCGCCCCAGGCCAGATTTCTCCGCGTCGGTCCGAGCAGCGCCGCCACGGTGCCATTGATCACGCTGACGGCGGCATTGGCGGGATGCCCACCGACGGGCACGTAATAGCGGTAACCGGTGGCGGCGCCCACCGGGGCATTTTTCAGCGGTCCAACCAGGGCGCGCAGCCAATCGGGTGACGTTTGGGCGTCGGCATCCACAAATACCAGCACCTCATCGGTGGGTGTGGTGCGGGCCACGGCGGCCAACTGATTGTGAATTTTCTGACCCCGGGTGGTGGCCATGCCGGCCACCACAATTTCCAGTCGTCCCGGGGCGCCTTGCCGGGCGAGTTTCTCCAGCACCCCACAGACCGGATCGGCGGCGGATTCCACCGCGCAAAGCAGGCGGTGGTCGGGATAATCCTGGTGCAGCAGGGACTGCACGCTGGTCAGCACATCGTCATCGAGGCCCTTGACCGGCAGAATCACCGCCACGCGGGGCTGATAGTCGGTCAGGGGACGCCGCGCGGCGTTGCCGATGCGCTTGGCGAACATGCGTGCCACTTCCGCAGCCCACACGGCCAGCACCAAGGCCCAGAACCAGACCAGGAACATGATGACGGGGAACCAACGCAACCTGAAAACTCCTGTCGTGGCCGGATACCACCCTTAGCGGCGGCGCGTCCAGAACCACGGAGCGGTGAAGAAAAAGCAAAAAGCGCCGTACAGGATCACCGGCATCATCAACAGCCGCAGCCAGAGGCCCGGAAGTTGCACCGCACCGACGGTTCCCCCGGCGATCAGTGCCCCATAAAAAGTCAACAATACCCAAGTTGGCGGCGATCCCGCGGCCATACAACGCTCCTGCTTGCGTCCCGTGAATCTTATGAAACAACCCAACAGTGTACCGGATTGCTAATTATACCGTAGAATCGCTGCCGTGCCCATGTCCCGGATTTGCCGTCTTTAGGCGGTCCGGCCAGCGCCGCCGCCGAAAGGCGGAACTCCAAACATACGCTTTCCTGGCGTCCGCTCGTCACTTGCCGGGTTTCACCAGCGCCGGCGGAACTCCAAACTGCCATAGGCCATGGCTCCTCCATTTTGCCATCAATCAGCGCCGCACCACTCGACCCTCCGCACTGTTCGTGTTAACATCATCCCTTTGTCATTTGGTCAGTTAGGTGCGTATGCAAGCGTGGTTACGAGTGTTGCGGGGGGTATGGCCTTACCGCTGGCGGGTGGTGATCAGCATGGTCTGTGCCATCGGGGTGGGCATGTCCTACGCCTCGGGCGTGGCGGTCCTGCTGCCGGTGATGAAGATCTTTGTATCCAATGAAGGGGTGCATGGCTGGGCCAATCGCACGGCGGCGGAAAAACGTCTCGCCGTGAGCATCCTGGACCTCGATGGCACGGTTAAGCGCACGCAACGCAGTGCCACCACCGCACCACTGGGTTTGTTCGTGACCGAAGCCCAACCCACCGCCGACGACCGGTTGGCACCGCAGGGGGCGGTCGATAAACAGATTGTCCAGGTGCAGGCTACCGTTAACGGCACTCTGGCCGCCAGCCGCAAGTGGTTTGGCACCAAGTCACAAATGGGCATGGTCGATCTGCTGGCGCACGCGGACCCGGGAACCCCGGTGACGTTGGATGTGCAAGCCGGCGCCGAGCCGGTCATGGCGATGACCGTCCGGCCGCAGGATTTGCCGGTCTACCGGCGGGTGTTTACCCAGGCGGTGGCCTGGCTGCCCGATGATCGCACGCAAAGCCTGGTCTGGGTGATGGCCTTTTTTGTGGTCCTGTGCATCGTGGGGTCCATTTTCCGGTACTACCAGCAGTTTATCGGCATGATGGTCGCCAATCGCGTGATCATGGATTTGCGGCGCCGCATGTACGACCGGGTGGTGCAACTGCCCACCTCTTATTTTGCCCAGAAGGGCACCAGCGACCTGATGAGCCGCCTGACCCAGGACACCAATACCCTCACCGATGGCGTGAGCATGGCGTTGGGCAAGGCGGTGCAGGAGCCCATAAAAGCCGTCGGGGCGCTGAGCGTGGCGCTTTACATCGACTGGAAAATGTGCCTGCTGGTGGTTCTGTCGATGCCGGTGCTGGGCATCATCATTCGCAAGTTTTCCAAGCGCATGCGCCGGGCGAGTCGCGGGGCCCTGGAGAGTTGGGCGGCCATGCTGGCGATCATCAACGAAACGCTTATCGGGGTGCGCGTGGTCAAGGCCTACTCCGCCGAAGGCTTCGAGCGCCGGCGTTTCGCCCGTATCAACAAGAAGCTGCTCAAGGAGCAGGGGCGGTTGTGCCACTATGGGAGCCTGAGCCGGCCGGTGATCGAAACCCTGGCGGTCATCGTCAGCAGCGTGCCGATGATCCTGGCGGCCCATTTTGTGCTGGCCGAAAAGCCCAACGGCACCGACCGCGAGAGTTTCTTCCTGCTCCTGGCCTGCCTGGTTTCGATGCTCGAACCGATGCGCAAGTTGTCGGACGTCAACAGCAAGGTGCAGCAATCCAATGCCGCGGCGACGCGCGTGTTTGAAGTGGTGGATCTGGACCCCGAGCCCAACTATAAGTACACCCTGCCGCGCCTGGCCCCGCACCGGGTGGATATCGAGTTCCGCAATGTCACGTTCAATTATCCCGGCCACGAGGAAATCGTGCTGGCGAACATCAATCTCAAGATCGCCTATGGCACCAATGTGGCGATCGTGGGCGGGAACGGCTCGGGCAAAACCACGCTGCTGACCCTGGTGCCGCGCCTGTATATGCCCGCCCAGGGCCAGGTGCTCATTGACGGTACGGACATTGCCACCGTATCGCTCCGTTCACTGCGCAAGCAGATCGGCCTGGTGACGCAGGACACACTGCTGTTTGCCGACACCATTTACAACAACATTGCCTACGGGGCCCGTCATGCCACGCGGGACCAGGTGCTTGATGCCGCCCGCCGGGCCTTCGCCGACGAGTTCATCAGTGCCATGCCCGAAGGCTACGAAACCCGCGTGGGGGAACATGGCGTGCGCCTTTCCGGCGGCCAGAAGCAGCGCATTGCCATTGCCCGGGCCATTTTGCACGAACCGGCCATCCTGATCCTCGACGAGGCCATGAGCCAGATCGACTCCGACAGCGAAGTGAAGATCACTGCCGCCCTGCGGGAGTTCACCAAGAACCGCACCACCTTCACCATCGCCCATCGCTTCATGACGGTCGTCAACGCCGATCTGATCTGCTGCCTGGATGCCGGGCGCGTCGCGGGGGTTGGCAATCATCAACAACTGCTGGAAAGCTGCCCGGCCTATCGCAAGTTGTACGAGACCCAGTTCCGCGACATCGCCGACGATGCCATGCCGGCCCTCAACGGGGCGGCCGCGGGCAATGCGGCGCTGCCGCAAGGCGCGCCGGAGCCCGCCGGGGCATAAACGATTTGTAGCCGTTGTTTGTGGCTCCGCCTTTAGGCGGCGTCGGCAGCCGAACCGGCTGAAGGCGGGACTACGAACCAAGGGGTCGTTGCCACATAATCTGGCCCCCCAGTGGAAAAACGCCACCTTGCAAATCACCTACCCCACCCATATTCTTATGCTGTGCGGAACCCAGCCCTTCGTATTTTCATTACTCTTTTCTGGTTCGTGTGGACCGGCATCGTTATCCCGGGCCATACGCGCGGGATTATTCCGTTGTCGCGCCAGAGTGCTGGGCCCATGGTCGAAGGATCATTGTTTGCCGGCCTGGCGCTGCCGGCGTGCTGCTGCTCACGGTGCGCCACGGAGCGCAGCCCGGCGCAAGAGCATCCCAAGCCCGTACCCGGTTCGAGCGGAAACTGCGCCATCTGCCATATGGCGGCCATGCTGAGTCATGGCACGTCGAGCGCCGTCGTTCTTGCCAGCCTTGGCATGGCGGAGCCGTTCATATCGTTCCGGCCCGTGGCGCCAATAGCTGCTATCGCGGATCGCCCCTGTTGCATCCGTGGTCCGCCACTTCCGGCCGCAGCCTGAATGCGGTGGCAGTGCCAGCAGGCTCATCGCCGTGCGCGAGCCGACCAAGATAGAGTGGTCGCTCCGTAATACGCGCGAATTTGTGGAATTTCCCGACCGCAAAATCATGGCGTTACCGCAGGCTGCGCCGCACGTTCGGCAGTGCGGCTCCGCCGTGCCTTCGGCCGGGGGGTACCGCGCGTCTCCAATGGCTTGGGCGGTGGGTATCCCGGCGCTCTCGTAAAAATGTGTTTGCAAACAACAAAACAGTCATAAAACACAAGGCGAAATATGAAAACAGTTACCATGAAAATTTCAATAGGGGTTTTATTGTGGGCGCCACTTTGCGGCCTTCGCAGCAGCCCGGCGCAAACCAGTCCCGGACTGGAAGCCCTGCCGCCGTCCGTGGCGCATCAGGATGCCGCCCCCGTGGCCGCCGCCCAGCCGGGCGCGCCCGCAGACCAGCTCACGCTGGATCCCGATGCGCTTCATAAGGGCGTGGCCCAGGCCGCGGAAGCCCCGTTGTATTTGTGTGCCTGTGGGTGCGGCATCTTCGAGGTTGGTACCAGTTCCATGCTCCCGCAAGGCCCGGGCGGCACGGTTTTTCTGGAGTATGATTATCAGGACCAGAACCGCAATTGGCATGGCGCCTCGAGTGCGCCGGCTGCCAATAATGCGGACAAGGCCATCCGCACCAGTTTTTTGCTGGCCGGCCTGCAATACATGGTGAGTTCCAGTTGGGGATTTCAGGTGGAGATTCCGTACGACTTCCGGCATTTTCAAACGACCGGCGGCGCCAGCGGCAACGACAATGTATCCGTGGACTGGGGATCAGTGGGCGATATCCGCATGCAGGGAATCTACACCGGTTTCTTTCCCGACTTATCCGCCGGGGTGACCTTTGGCGTTAAACTCCCGACCGGCAGTTTCAAGCATAACGACGACTATGGCGATATCGATCGAGATACGGAACTTGGGACCGGAAGCACCGATGTCCTGCTGGGCGGCTTCTACCGCCATGCCCTTACCGCCGACAACTCCTGGACCTGGTTTGTGCAGTTGAATTCGGATTTGCCGGTCTTTACGCAGGATGGCTACCGTCCGGGCATTGAACTCGATACGGCGGCCGGTATTTACTACAACGGGTTCTCCATCGGCAAGTTGAACATTACTCCCGTGGTGCAGATTCTTACTTCGGCACGCTCCAGCGACAGTGGTCCGAACGCCGCCCACCCTTGTGCCTCCGGCTACGAGCGCATCCTGCTTTCACCGGGGTTGGAACTGCACTATCACCCGTTCATGCTCTACACGGATGTTGAGGTTCCGGTATTTCAGGACTTCACGGGCGACCAACTGGTCGCACCGGTACTGTTCAAAGTGATGTTCGGTTTCAACTTCTAGAGGGCAAACGTCGGTCGTCGGATAGGTTCCGGCCATGCAAAAGTAACGCCAGAAGCGTCCTTCGGATCGCGTTGCCACCGCCGAAACTTGCGAGCTTGCACCGCTCTTAAATCGTGTTACAATTATTCCAATGAGTAATACGATTTCCAAGCGTTCCCGTCCTGGCGCCGTGCGTTTCAGCGTCTCGTTGCCCGGCCCCCTGGCTCGCGATCTGGATGCGATGGGCCGCGACAAGGGCTATAGCAATCGCTCCCTGCTGGTGGCCGACATGGTGCGCGACTGGCTGGTCGAGCATCGCCAGCAGCTTGGCACCCACGAGATTGCCGGCACTATTACCCTGGTCTACGACCACCACAAGCCGCACCTCCAGGATGTGCTGACGGATGTCCAGCATGATCATCACGAAGTTATTATCTCCACGTTGCACGTGCATCTTGACCATCACAATTGCCTGGAAGTGCTCGTCCTGCGCGGCCCGGCGTCGCACATCAAGCGGCTGGCCAACACGCTCATTGGCACCAAGGGCATCAAGCACGGGAAATTGACCATTACCAGTACCGGAAAGGACCTGCCTGATTGACCGCGTGGTGTGAGCCATCACGGTTACCAGGAAGGCAACGGTTTTGTGAAAGCGAGTCCTCCATGCATATTCCCGACGGCTTCCTGAACCCCGCCACGGCTGCCACCGCGGGCGGTTTGGCGACGGCAGCGCTGACGCTGGCGGTGCGCCAAACCCGGATTCATTTACCCCGGCGAAAGGTGCCGCTGATGGGCTTGACGGCGGCGTTTGTCTTTGCCGCCATGATGCTCAATTTCCCGGTCGCCGGCGGCACCTCAGGCCATCTGGTTGGTGGGGTGCTTTGCGCGGTGTTACTGGGGCCGGCGGCGGCGGTGCTGGTCATCAGTTCTGTCCTGATCGTACAGTGCTTTATCTTTGCCGATGGTGGCGTGCTGGCGCTGGGCGCCAATATCTTCAACATGGCGGTCGTGTGTTCGGTGGGGGGATATTATATTTATCGTGCGGTGTACGCAATTCTGCCCGGGGCCCGTGGGCGGCTGGTCGGGGTGGCGTTTGCCAGTTGGCTGGCAACGGTCGCCGCGGCCATTGTTTGCGCTGGCGAATTGGCGCTGTCTGGCACAGTGCGTTTTGCAGTGGCGTTTCCGGCGATGGCCGGGACGCACATGCTTATCGGCGTGGGCGAGGCGGTCATCACCACCCTGGTGATCTCGATCATTTTCAAGGTTCGTCCAGATTTGCTTGAAGATGCGCGGCCTGCCGGAGAGCCGCGGCGGTACGGGCCGGTACTCGTGTTTGGCGCCATCATCGCCTTGGGGCTGGCATTGTTCGTTTCCCCGTTTGCCTGCCCGTGGCCCGACGGGCTGGAACATTTTCTGGGCAGTGCCGGGTTCAATGTGGAAGAAATCGGCAAGCCGCGCCTGGCTGCTCCCATGGCGGATTACAAGGTTGGGGGCATTGCCAACGCCAGCGTGGCCACCGCGCTCGCCGGCGCCATCGGCACGGTCGTGGCCTTTGGGCTGGCCTTCGTTCTGGCACGCGTTTTGATCCCCGATAAGCCCAAGATTGCGGATAGTCCAGCCGCCACGCCGGCAGGCTGATGCGATCTGAACTTGAACGCTCCAGCCGGCCCCCGGCATGGGCCGCTAGCATGCATATCTCCGCCTCTTTTCCAAGGAATTGTTCATGCCGTCCCAATTCATGGGGTATCTTCCCACGGTCTGTCGGCGCCAAGTCTGCGGTTTTGTTCTGGCCATGGCATCGGGTGTAGTGGCCGCCGGGACGCAGCGCGCCCGGGGTGATATCAATCAATGGTTAACCCTGGAGCCCAACGCCACCGGCAATTGGGGCGGCGTCCGCACCACTCTGGCGGACCGTGGATTGACCTTTGGCGGGTTCATCCAGATGGATGTTTCTAAAAATTTACGCGGCGGAATCGATACCGATCATACCGCCCTGCGGTATCTGTTGGATCTGAGCGTGACCGGCGATACCGAGAAGTTATGGCACTGGCATGGGGGCACGTTCTTCCTGGACTTCCAGGCGCACGACGGATCCAATGGGTCCACCGAGCAGGTGGGCGACGTCCAGGGATTCGACAGCATGGACGGCTTTCGTTTTGTGCAGATCTATCAGCTCTGGTATCAGCAGCGGCTGTGCGCCGACAAGGTGCGCCTCAAAATCGGGAAGATGGATGCCAACCTCGACTTTTCCGTCGTCGAGCACGGCAAGGAATTCCTGAATTCTTCGATGGCCTACGTGATTACCATGTTTCCCATGGTCACCTATCCCGATCCGGCCCCCGGCGCGGCGGTGTTCTTTGAACCCGATGCCCACTGGTACGCCGAGGCCGGCACGTTCTACAGTAACAGTCGCCAGACTTTCCTGAACATTTCGGGCCATCCGGAAGCCATTGAGCGCACCGCCGGCGGCATGTTCTCGATCGGCGAAACCGGCTATCGGTGGCAATTGTTCAAGGCGGGTTTGCCCGGCCATGCGGCCGTTGGCGGGTGGTGGCATAGCGGAGAGTTTCCCCGCCTGGCCGGCGGCCAAACCACCGGCACCGGCGGCGCCTATGCTCTGCTCGACCAGAGTCTCTGGCATGACCAGCCGACGGACGGCGTCACGCGCGATCTGGGTGGTTTCGTGGAATATGGTAACAGTGACGAGTCGGTCGCCCCGGTCGCGCAACAAGTAGTCGGCGGGTTGACCCTGGCTGGAGCCATACCGGGGCGCCCGAACGACATTGTTGGCGCCGGTATTGCCTGGGCACGCCTCGGCGATGCGCCAGACCAACCCAACTCCACGGAGACGGCACTGGAAATCTTCTATAAATTGCAACTCACGCATTGGGCGTATATCAAATCCGACGTGCAGTACGTCCGACATCCCAGCGGCCGGTTTGCCGATGCGCTGGTTTACACGGCCCGGTTGGAAATTGCTTTTTAATGGTCGCGCTGCAGGGATTTGTAGTGGAGACGACTTACAGCGAATTCGATGACGTGAATGGTCTCGCGCAGGCTTTTGAGGGTGGTGAGCCTTGGCGCCCAAGCCGGAATGAGCGGGAAACCAGTATGCTGTCGGATTGACTCTTCGCGGCAACTGATTACGCTTTGCCATATGGGAATCGTTTGTCGGGAGACAGAAAGTGAACCGAACGGGGACCTTGCTCCTGCCGCTTATCCTTCTCGCAGCTGGCTGTGCCGTGCCGCGGGTGAAGACAGGGTCTGCCGCCCCTGTTGAAGTCCCCATTCTTCTTGCCCCGAACGCCCGGGAATCGGGAATCCTGGTCAGGGTGGACAGCCCGGTGCCAGCGTTGGGGCCACACATGGGCGAGGTGCAGATCGTCGTGCAAAACCGTCTGGAGGAAGAGATCTTTCTGGAGGTCACGGGATTTGATAGCCTGGGGTACGACCTGCGCGACAAGAACGGCGGTCTTGCCATAGGCGGAGGCCGTTTCGTCTTCTTTCCGGACAACACGCAATACCTCAAGCGACTCCATGCGTCATCGCGCAGGCGGGATGGCACGTTGTTCTCCTGCGGTTGCGCCATGGCGTACATCAAGGGAAAGCTGGCCGAAAAAGATCTGAAGCGCTGGGTCGGTAGCGCGGCGAAAGTCACAGTCCCTATCGTGGGGTATCTCCGGAAGAACGGCCAGCACTTCGACAAGTGGATCGACATTCCGATCCAGATCGTCGCCGGCGAACGCAAGGAGACCCCCAAACATTGAACCCGCCCTGATGCTATAATCAGACCATATCACGAGCCGTTATTCTTCTCCCAACGATGATCGCAGGAGAGCTTTGTGACCATTTTAGAATGGTGCCTTTTGGAAATACTGTCGTATGGCTCCGTATGGCTGATTTTCCTCGCCATCACGCTGCTCGCAGCGTATTTCCTTCGCATTCCGGGCGTTGTGTTGGGGCACTTGCTTGTTGCGGCAATTATCGTAATGTGCGACATGCACTGGATTGGGTCAGCGATGCGCAAACCAGACTGGAACGGACTGCCGGATCAGGACATCGTATTTGAACTCGGTATGTTGCTACGTATCCTCCTGTTTAACACTCTCCTGCTTCCGGTCAGTTGGCTCACCTTGCGACTGCGGCGGCAAAGTAGTCGGTCCGTTGGACGTTAAAGGCGGGGCTGCGGAGAACGGGAGCACTCCACAATACGGTCGCATCCTAATGGCCGCGGATCGGATTAACTACCAATCTCGGGAACCGACAGGCCGCGGCAAATTTTGCGTGCCAAGACGTTCGGAATTTCTGTATGTCGTGGAACCGCTTCGATTTGTCCCGTGCGTGGGTTGGTCCAGATGGCATGGCTGCCGCCCTCGCGTTTGAGGAAGCACCCGTTTTGACGAAGATGCCGCAGCAGCGCGCCGGTCTTCATCCTACGGTTACCGTTTCGCGAGTTGCCGACTCCGGGACGCCGCGCAATCCATCTTCCAGGCGATCCTGAAGGATCAACTCGATGGCTTGGCCTAGACTATGAAGCGCCTCATCCTTGGTCCGGCCCTGCCCATTGGCACCCGGCACTTCGGGACAGTACGCGATGTACCAGCCTTCGTCTTGTTCCACAATTGCCGTAAATTCGTGTCTCATGGCTTGATGATACCAATTATCCAATCGTCGAGGCAAATCTGCACAGCGGTCAATCCTCCGATTTGCCAAACCCCGCCTGTCCCACGGTTGCGCCCGCAGGTCCCGGACAAATTTCCCGGCAGTTTATGCAAAGTAAGGATACACCGGTACCATCAGCAGGCTCGTCAGGATGCCGTTGAGTGCCATGGCCAGGCCCGCCGCCGAGCCCTGCAATTCCGATTGGCGCACCACCGAGGACGTGCCCATGCCGTGGGCCGCGGTGCCGATGGCCAGGCCGATGGCCAGGTCGTGGCGCACGCCGATGAGGCGGAGAAAGCGCGGGCCGGCGAGGGCGCCCAGGAACCCGGTGAGCACCACGAACGTGGCACCCAGTTCCGGATTGCCGTGGAGTTGGCGGATAATCTCCACCGCAATCGGCGTCGTGACGGATTTGGGTAGCATGGTGGCCAGCAGGACGCGCGAGGAGTGGAGGGCTCCCAAGATAGCCCAGACACTGCCGATGGCGCCGAGCGATCCGGCGAGCAGACCGGTCAGAATGGCCGGCAGTGCCCGGCGCAGATGATGGGCATTGTTGTACAGCGGCACGCCCAGGGCAATGGTGGCGGGTCCCAGGAAGAACGTCAGGATATCTCCGCCGGCCTTATAGGCCGTCAGCGGCAGGCGTAGGGCACACAAAATGCCCCCCAGCAACGCCATGGTGATGAGCATCGGATGGACCCGCGGCCAGCGCCGGTGGACCACTTCGGCGGCGGCGTATGCCCCTACGGTCAGGGCAATCGAAACCAGCGGCTGGGTATAGAGGTCATTCATCGCGTTTGGCCCCTTCCCGGCGCAGGCCCAGTTGCGCGGTCCACCCCGCCGCTGCCATGGCGACAAAGGTGGAAAGCACCAGGCCGGCGGTGATTGCCAGGGCATCGTCTTGGAAGGCCCGCAGCCACGCCACCGCGCCGACAATAAAGGGCACAAAAAACAGCATCATGTGGCGCAGCAGAAAATTGGCCGCACCTTGCACCTGTTCGACGCGCACGATCCGCAGCCATAGTGCCAAGGTAAACAGGATCAACCCGATGACATTGCCTGGCAGCGGCACGTGCCCCCAGCGCTGCGCCAGCAACCCCAGCAGGTTAAACAGTAATAAGATGGCCAGTCCCGGCATGACATTCCCTGGGCGTTTCAGAAACCACAGATAAACGCAGATGAACACAGATGGCGAACGTGAAGTATCGCTGTATTACGGCGTGCTGCGCGGCACTACGTGCAGCAGGTTGCGTACGAAGAAATCTTCCATGCGGCGGCGTCCGTAGGTGGTGCCCATTACGCCGTGGCCGTGGCCGGGCAGCACCAGCAGTTCAAAATCCTTGTCGGCCTTGACCAGGGCGTTGACCACCTGCATGGTCGAGGCTGGGTCCACATTGTCATCCAATTCCCCCACCATCAACAGCAGTTGGCCTTGGAGCTTGGCGGCTTCGGTGACATTGGATTGCGCCGCGTAATGGGGACCCACCGGCCAGCCCATCCATAGCTCGTTCCACCAGATTTTGTCCATGCGATTGTCGTGGCAGCCGCAGTCGGCCACGGCGGCCTTGTAAAAATCGCCGTGGGCCAGCAACGCGCGCAGGGCGCTTTGCCCGCCGGCCGATCCACCGTAAATACCGAGCCGCGTTAAGTCCATATATTGATACTTGGCGGCCGCCGCTTTTAGCCACAAGATGCGATCCGGAAATCCCGCATCGCCCAGGTTCTTCCAGCAGACATCATGAAAGGCTTTCGAGCGGTTGGAGGTTCCCATGCCGTCGATCTGCACCACGATGAAGCCCAGTTCGGCAATCTCCTGCATGCCCAGGCAGGGGGAAAACGACTTGGGCACAAACGAATCCTGTGGCCCGGCGTAGATGTCTTCCAGGACCGGGTATTGGCGATCCCGCTGGAAATTCGTCGGGCGGCAGATCACGCCGTAGATGTCCGTCGTGCCATCGCGTCCCTTGGCCACAAAGCGCTCCGGGGCCTGCCATCCGGTTTTCCGTAGTGGGGTCCAGTCGGCCTTTTCCAGGTTGCAGACCAGGGTGCCGTCGCTGGTGCGGCGCAGTTCGATTACCGGCGGGCAATCCACGCGCGACCAGGAATCAATGAAATAGCGCTGATCCGGCGAATACGTGATGTGATGCGTGCCGTCACCCGGGGTCAGATCGACCAGGCCGGTGCCGTCAAAATTGACGCGGCAGAAATGGATGTAATACGGATCCTGCGCGGGGATCATGCCCCCGGCCTGGAACCAGATCTGCCGCGCCGGCGTATCGACGCGGTCGACGCGGCGGACCACCCAGGGGCCACGCGTGATTTGATTTTTCACCTGGCCGCTTTGGGCATCATAGAGGTAAAGGTGATTCCAGCCGTCCCGTTCGGACATCCAGATGATTTCGTGGGTATCGGCCAGGTAGCGGCAGAATACTTTGCCGTCATAATCGATGAAGGTTTTGCTTTGCTCATCAACCAGCGCACTGGCGGCGCCGGTGGTGCCATCCACGGCGACGATCCGCAGGACCTGGTGCCCGCGCTGATTGTAAAGGAACGTGAACCGCCGGCCTTCGGGTTCCCAGCGGATATCCGAGACGCTCCACGGATTGGGGAAGAGGCTTTCATTGATCGGGATGGGCGCTTTGGCCACGACGTTGAAGAGGTGGGGGCGCGACAGGGGAATCTGGTCGCCGGGTTTGAGGTAATCAATGGTGTGCAGCTTGGGCTGAAGCTGTTTTTTGGGGGAAGATTCGACGAAATAGACCTTGTGTTCCTGGCCGGCGCTGGTGCGCAAGGCCACCAGCCGGGTCGAATCCGGTGCCCAGAAGAACTGGTCTTCGTAGGCGTCATTGGCTTGCCCATCGCTGCTGAGCTTGAATTCCTGGCCGGTGGACTTTTCGTGGACCCACACATTGCAGTCTTTGGTAAAGGCATGAAAACGCCCATCGGGCGAATCGGCATGAGGGCCCGGCAGTTGGAGCGCTGCTTCCGGTGGCGGGGCGGGGGGCGTATGGCGCTGGCCGTCGATGATGACGGTGGCGGGATCCGCGGTGGCTTCCACCACCGCCAGCGTCTTGCCCGCGGCATCCGTGACCAGCCAGACATGCTGCGCGTACGTTTGGGCGTTCCACTGGTCGCCGGCCCGCACCGTCGCGTAGCGCTGGCGCCTACCGCTCAGGTCAATCCAGTAGATGCTGATGTTCGCCTTGGTGGCGTTGGTGAAGGTCACTTCCGTCTCGGCACCACCCGGGCCGCTGGGATGGGGCGCTGGGAGTTCCGGCAGGGTGGATCCCATAGTGGCACCCGTGGCCGCCGGATCAATGGCGTAACTTTGCAGATCGCAGCGCCAATGTTTGCCCAGGGCGTCGAGCCGCAGTGCCGATCCGCTAAAGCCCAAATGGTCCAGCGGCAACCGCTCAGCGGCGAGTGCCTGGCCGGTGGCTTTGGATAGTGCCGCCGCGAGGCGTTCATGATCGAAGGCGGGCTGCCGCGTGCCGGCGGTGGCATCGACCAGCACAAACGTCCATGTGTCGGCGGAGAGTTCATTGCGATACCAGAACTGCGTGTTGTCGCCGAACCAGTGCGCCTCGACCTTGTTTTTGAAAACCTTGTGGCCCGTGAGATCGCGCAGGTTCCGGGCCCGCTCGTAATCGCTGCGCGTACCTTGGGCGTGGGCCACAGATGCCAGCAGCAGGATCAATAGGGGCGCAACCCATGCGCGAGGGGAATTGCGGAAAGAGGTTCCGATCATCAGCACTTTCTCCAGGGATCTTGAAACACAGAGGACACAGAGAACCCAGCGCGGCAGAGCCGCAACCAAAAGGAATAAACACGAAGTCACGAAGTCACGAAGTCACGAAGGCGCACGAAGAGAGAGGCACGAGGATCCACAGATTTCGCAGATGAGCGCCGACGGATGAAAGGCGTTGCTCCCGCGGATAACCTGAAGGTGTCAAA
>Ga0316217_10004137_pt1 | contig 15938 bp, 9 predicted proteins | sample 1anoAmetaG_FD_203633 | JGI IMG/M metagenome (GOLD analysis project Ga0316217, IMG submission 203633) | Freshwater microbial communities from Trout Bog Lake, Wisconsin, USA - 1anoA | ecosystem: Environmental > Aquatic > Freshwater > Lake > Hypolimnion/Profundal zone | place: USA: Wisconsin... | reverse complement strand
GGTAGAGTCGCTCCTCGAGCGGTATCGCCTTGAGCAGCGCATCGATATCGACCGTCTGCTCTTTTTCGACCAACCCGTCGATCTTCAGGGTCCAGGGGCGCAGCTTCAACGCGTCGGCCGAGATGTGCTTGCTGGTGCCGAACTCATAGAAATTGTTGTAGCTCGTGTTGATTTTTTCCGGCGTTATTTCGCGATCCAGTTTGAACGCGTCATTATGTTTGGCGGGATACAGCGAGGCGCTGGGATCTTCATCAGCGAATGCGCGACGCGGCACCGCGGCGGAAGCCGCCACCGCGCCCGCTCCGCCCAGAAAAGCGCGGCGATCCAGGAACATCGACTCGGGAGTCGTCTCGCGAGTTGCGATCTCCCAACCGCGCCGGCGATGATAAAACATGAAAGCCTCCGTTCCGAAATCCAAGCTTCATACAGCGGTTACGCCGTATGTCGCTCCTTGGTTTCGGCAAGCCGATGGCTTTTGTTACATCGAGGCGATCAAACCTTTTCGACCTGCCCGAATTCGAGATCGACGGGCGTGGCGCGTCCGAAGATCGAGACCGCCACTTTCACGCGCGAACGCGCCTCGTCGATTTCCTCGACAATGCCATTGAACGACGCGAACGGACCGTCGGCGACGCGCACCGTCTCTCCCACTTCGAAACGGATCGAGGCCTTGGGCCGATCGATGCCATCGGCGACCTGGCCTTTGATGCGATCGGCTTCCTGGTCCGAAATCGGCATCGGCTTCTTGTCGGCGCCAAGAAACCCCGTGACCTTCGGCGTATTCTTGATCAGGTGATAGACATCGTCGGTGAGGTCGCATTTCACGAGCACGTAGCCGGGGAAAAACTTCCGTTCCGAATTGATCTTGCGGCCGCGACGGACTTCGACGACCTGTTCGGTCGGCACGAGAATATCCTCGAACTTGCCTTCCAGACCGCGCTGCGCGGCCTGTTCCCGGATCGACTCCGCGACCTTCTTTTCGAAGTTCGAGTAGGCGTGAACGATGTACCAGCGCGTGCTCATGTCCCTAATCCAAACCTTTGTATTCCGGCGTCAGTTCGAATGACCGAAGCCCAGCGCCAGGCTGACGAGGATGCGAAGTCCCTGATCGACGAGGATCAGGAACACCGACGCGAACAACGCCATCAGCATGACGATTCCGGTCGTGATCAAGGTCTCGCGACGCGACGGCCAAACGACGCGCGCCGCCTCGCTTCTGACCTGCTGAAGGAATTCGAACGGATTGACCATGAGAGGTAAGCCCGGCAACGCACGACGTACGCAGGATTGCGCCCGCCCCAAAAAATTCGTGGCGCGGAACCTCTCGGTTACGCGCCAAGCCAACCTCATATAGGAACGCGCCCGGTTTCGCCAAGCGAAATTTGCGGAAGCCCGCTTGCGCCGCCGCCGCGGCCGCCCCTGGGCGCGTTCGCCTGCCCGAAGCGCCGGGATCGAGGCAGACCGGAAAGGGCGGCGGCGCGGGCACGAAGATCGCGACGACTTAAACGGATTTTCGCGGGCTCGCGTTCTCGCCGCGGCGGCTCATCGCTTGCCGGAAACGTTTGAAGTTCAAGCCTTTCCACCAAACGACCATGGATCGTTCGCGCTGCGCCGATCCGCAGGACATTCGGTCAGACCCGCGCCTTGAATTCAGACCGTCGGGTGAGAAGGGATCTCGCTGGCAGGAGAGGAGGGACTCGAACCCCCAACCCCCGGTTTTGGAGACCGGTGCTCTACCAATTGAGCTACACTCCTACGCGCCGCCCTTTTGCCGCAACCGCAGGCCGGATGCAAGAGTGTCGGGGCTAGGCGCCGCGCGTTTCTATATGTCGGTATAGCGCGGCATAGGCCCGGGCGGGCCCGTCCCAGCTGAAATCGCGGGCCATGGCGGCGCGGCGCATCGCGTGGAACGTCTTCGGGTCGGCATAAAGCGCGAAGGCTTGCGAGATGGCGGTTTCCAGCGCGCTGACCTCGGCGCGCTCGAACAGGATGCCCGTCTTGCCGGGTTCGATCGTTTCGGCGAGGCCGCCGGTTCGACGCGCTATCGGCAGCGCGCCGTAACGCTGGGCGTACATCTGGCTGAGGCCGCAGGGCTCGAAGCGGGACGGCATCAGGAGAAAATCCGCGCCGGCGAACAGCGCTCGGGCTTCCTCGGCCTCGAAGCCGATTCGGACGCCGACCGCGTCGGCATGCCGCCTCGCGAGTTCCGAGAGGCGCCGCTCCATCTCAGGTTCGCCGCGGCCCACCACGACGAGTTGACCGCCGAGCGCGACGATATGCTCGGTCGCCTCGATCATCAGGTCGACGCCCTTCTGATGCACCAGCCGGGCCACGAAGGCGAACAGCGGCGCCCGCGCCAGGCTGAGCCCGAAGGCGCCTCGGATGAAATCGGCATATCGCCCCTTCCAGCGCTGAGGATCGAAGAGATAGGGGCAACGCTTGTCCGTCCGCGGATCCCAGCTCTTGTCGACGCCGTTGACGATGCCGGTGAGCCGCCCTTCGCGGGCGAGCGGCTTGAGCACGCCCTCCAGGCCGGCGCCGGATTCCCGATGCGTGATCTCCTCGGCATAGGTCTCGCTGACCGTCGTGATGTGGTGGGCGTAGTTGAGCCCGGCCTTCAGGAAGGAGATCTGTCCGTAGAATTCCACGCCCGTCAGCCCGAAGGCCGAGGCCGGGATACCCAGAGCTTCGCGCCGATTCACGTCGAACAGGCCCTGATGGGCGAGGTTGTGCACCGTCAACAGCGTCGGAACGCCCGCGCCGCGCCAGGCCAGATAGCCCGCCGCCAGCGCGGTGGGCCAGTCGTTGAGATGCACGATGTCCGGACGCCAGCCGGCGGCGCCCAGCTCGGCCAATTGCGCGATGGCGAGGCTCAGCCGGGCGAACCGGATGTCGTTATCGGGGAACTCGGCCCCGTGCGGATCGACATAGGGCGATCCCGGGCGGTCATAGAGCTCGGAGCAAAGTACGAGATAGACGGACAGGCCGTCGGGAAGTCGCGCCGCGCCGACCGAGCAGGGCGGTATCGAGCCCACGCCCGGGAGGTGGGCGACAATATCGAGGTCGCCGATCGCGCGCAGCGCCGCAGGATATCCCGGCAGGATCACCCGTACATCGCAACTTGCGGCCAAAGCCCGGGGCAGGTCGGCCGCTACGGCGCCCAGCCCGCCCGCCTGCAAAAAGTCCTTGGACTCGGCGCAAGCGAACAGAACCCGTTTTCGAGTGGAAGATATCGAGAAGATCCGTGCGGCTTTTCCGGGTTCTCGGGCGACGGAAGCGTCTGCGCCGGGAACATCCGCCAAGGCGATGTTCGAAACTCTGGACATGTTTCCGGTCCCGTTGGAGCTGGTGCGAACCTAACCTCCCATCGGTATCGATATGGTAAACAGCGTCTATAAATCATTGGTGAAATGTGATTTGGCGCAGGGCCGTCGAACTTGCCACGTCGCTGCCACTTATACGGGTTAGGGGCAGCAAGCGGAGCCGCAAGGCCTTCCAGATACCCGTCGGGTTGACCGCCATGACTTGGGGAAAGCTTGACGGGCGCATCTGCGAACGCCAAACCGGCTGAATATTTTGCGGTAGGGAGGCGATAATGACCTTGGACCTCGGGCTAGAGCGGCGGGAATCGGCGGCCCCCGCGCGTTTGCCCGAAATCGCGCCGATCCGCGAACCGCTGCTGATCGCCAACACGCCCGACGCCGCCGATCTCACGGGCGTGGGGCGGGCCTTGGAGCCGCTGCTGGAGCTTTGCCTCTCGCCACAGGCGCAAACCCCGTTCCTCGTCGGGATCGTCGGCCCGGCGGGTTCGGGCAAGAGCTTTGCGTTGCGCCGTCTGGCCGTTTCGCTCGAATCGCTGGCGCAAAAGGCGGCGGCTCCGCTTCTGAACCGCGTCGTCGTCGCGCGCTGGGACGCCGCGAGCGCCGAAGACGACGTTGCGCCGGCCCTGGCGGCCGCCACGTTTTGCGCGCTGGAGCGCGAACAGGAGGGCGTAAGCTACGCCGCGCTCGCCGATGAAGCCTCGCATGCGACCGTCGACCCCCGCCGGGCCGCGCTGGCCGCCGCCGAGCGCCACGACGAGCTGAGCCGCAGACTGGAGGCCGAACGGAGCGCGCGCGACGAAATCGAATCGCGGCGCGCGCGGCTCTCCGACGCGCTGCTCTACGAGACGCCGGGGACGCGCGTGGACTCAATGATCCGCACGCATCGATCGACGATCGACGCGCGGCTTCGTCGGTTTGGCCTTGCCGAGGGCGAATCGGCCGCCAATTATCGCGACCTCGTGCGCGATCTCGCCAGTCTGAAGCCGGCTGCCCGCATCGGCGTCTGGCTTCGCTCGCTCTGGGCCTATCGGGGGCAGATGACCCTGGCGCTGACGGCCATTCTGGCAGCCGCGCTGGCGGTCGGCGTCGACCGTCTGCACGCCTCCCATGTCGAAACCGCCATACGTGCGCTGGGATCGGCGTTTGAACCCGTCGCGAACGCGCTGGCCGCGCATGGCGACTGGTCGGAACTGGCGGTGGAGGCGCTGGTGGCGATCGCGCTGCTCGCGGCGCTCGTCAACCTGTGGCGCGCGATGACGTTCAATTCGCTGCTCTACAGAGGGCTTCGTCTGCTCACCATGGATCTGCGCGATCGGCGACGGGAACTGGAGGCGGGACAAGGGCGCATCGAGCGCCGCGTCGCGTCGCTGACCGCGGAAGTCGACGCCGCGAGCCGGCGGGCCGAGACGCTGGCCCGACGGGCCGGCGGCGGCGCTCCGCTGGCGCGGGCGCCGGGTCCCAGCTTCCTCGCCGCCGGCGACTCGCCGCGCGCCGCCGCGCGGGGCTTTTTCCGCGAACTCGGCAAGCTTATGTCCTCGCCCACCGCAGAGGCGCCGGCGCCCCAACGTCTCATTCTGGTGGTCGACAACATCGACGCCCTGCCGGAGGCGACGGCCCGCCGGGCGCTGGATAACGTGAGGGCGCTGCTCGGCGAGAACATGATCGCCCTCGTCAGCCACGCCGGCGTCGACACGTCGCGGTTCGATGCCCTGTTCAATGTCTCCGCGGTCGGGTTCCCCGACGCGGAGCGGCTCGCCGCGCGGATTCTCGCGAGCGGTCCCGAGCTCGCCTCCGTCGCCGAACCTCGCCTGTCCGAGGGTCGTCTGTCGGAGCCGTTGACCCCTGCCGAGACCGCCCTGCTCGCCGCCCTGGCGCCGCTGACGACGGGATCGCCTGCCGCCGTCAAGCGTTTCTACAACGCCTATCGGCTCGCCCGCATCGGCGCCGCGCCGCGTCCGCTCGTGGCGGCCATGGTCGCCGCCTTGCAGCTTCCGGATGAGGACGCGACGCGAAGCCTTCGTGAAGCGCTGGCCGTCGAGAGCGATGTCTTCCGGCTGCCCGCGCCGCCGGCTTCACTTGCGCCGGCCTGGGAGCGCGTCAGGGCTCTGGAAGGCGACAATCTGCCGATGGCGCAGGCCCGTCTCGCCTGGGATCTGGCGCGACGATATTCGCCGTCGCCGGCCTGAGGTCAGGGGTTCGCCGCCAGCCGGCTTTCGCTCCAGCCGCCGCCCAGCGCGACGATCAGATTGACCACGGCGGTCAGCCGCGAGGATCGGCTGGCCAGCAGCGATTGTTCGTCGCCAAGCGCCGCCGCTTCGGCGGTCACCACCGTCGTGAAGTTCTGCGTGCCGGCTCGATATTCGTTGAGGGCGATTTCCACGGACTGCTGCGCCGCCTTCACAGCCTCCCCCTGCACCTTGATCTCTTCGCCATAAATGCGGGTGGCGGCAAGCTGGTCTTCGACCTGCTGGAAGGCGGTGAGCACCGTCGCGCGATAGGTCGCCACGCTGGCCGCGTAATCGGCCCTGGCGCTTTCCACCTGGGCGTCGGTGAGGCCGCCATTGAACAAGGGTTGCGCCAGCGCCATGCCGAAGGACCACACCGGATTTTCTCCGGCGATCTGGCGAATGAACGGGTTGCCGCTATAGCCCGTCGAGCCGGACAGCGTGAGGCTGGGATAGTAGCCGGCGATGGCGACGCCGATGGCCGCGTTCTGCGCCGCCATGTTGCGTTCCGCCGCCGCAATGTCGGGACGGCGTTCGAGCAGGGCCGACGGCGCCCGCACCGGCGGAGCCGGCGTCAGATCGGTCAGGCCGCCGGGAGGGACCGAGACTTCGGCGGGAGGTTTTCCGACAAGCACGGCGATGGCGTGTTCGCTCTGCGCGCGCGCGACCCCGGTATTGATCTGCTGCCCCTCGGCGGCGAGCAATTGCGCCTGTGCGGTGATGACGTCCGATTTGGCCGCCGTGCCTGCGTTGTATTGATTCTGCGTGATCTCGAGCGAGCGCTGGTATTGCTTAACCGTGTCGGCGTAGAGCTGCCGGGCGGAATCGGCCTCGCGAAGCTGGACATAGGCGAGCGCGAGCGCCGATTGCGCGGCCAGCGTCGCATTGGCGAGGTCCGCGGCGCTCGCCTGGGCGGCGTCGCCCTGCTGCTCGATCGACCGGCGCACCTTGCCCCAGAGGTCGATCGTCCAGCTGCCGCTGACTTCCGCCGCGAGCAGGTCCGCGCCCGGGCTTGAGCGTGTAAGCGCCGGATTGAAGTTCACGGCGGGGAAAAGACTGGCGCGCGCCTCGGCGATCAGCGCGAGGGCGGCGTGATAATTCGCCTCGTCGGCCTTGAGCGTCTGGTTGGAAACGGCAACCTGAGCCTCCAGCCGGTTGAGCGTCGGATCGTGGAACATTGTCCACCACGCGCCTTTGCCGTCGGCGTCGCGCGGCGTCGCGGATTTCCAGCCCTTCAGCTCCTTGTAGGCGGCGGGAACGATCGCCGCCGGACGCTGATAGTCCGGCCCGACTTCGGCGCATCCCGCCATGGGCAGCGCCAAGGCTGCGAGTGTCCCCAGACGCACCGCAAAACGCATACTTACAACTCCGCCGTGACCTCGACCCCGCCCGGGCGGCCTGCGCGTCGAGACCCGCCCGCCAGCCATTTCCCGAACCGGTCGAGATAGATGAATATGACCGGCGTCGTGTAAAGCGTCAGAGCCTGAGAAAACAAAAGCCCGCCGACAATGGTTATCCCCAGCGGATGACGCAATTCCGACCCTTCGCCCGTGCCGAAGGCCAGCGGCATGGCCCCCATCATCGCAGCGAACGTCGTCATCATGATAGGACGAAAGCGTAGAAGGCAAGCCTGCGTGATCGCTTCGACCGTGCCAAGCCCCTCCCTCTCTGCCTGCAAGGCGAAATCGACCATCATGATCGCGTTCTTCTTCACGATGCCGATCAGCAGAATGATGCCGATGGCGGCGATCAGCGTGAATTCGGTGTTGAAGATCTTCAGGCCCACCAACGCGCCGACAACGGCGGATGGCAGAGTGGAGAGAATGGTGAGCGGATGGATGTAGCTTTCGTAGAGAATGCCGAGCACGATATAGATGGTCAGCAGCGCCGCCCCGAACAGAATCAATTGACCGGACTGGGACTGCTGCGAAGTCGCCGCCGTGCCCGCCAGGGCGCCATGCAGACTTCCGGGCATGCCGATGGCGCGAGCCGTGGCCTCGATCTCCGGCTGAGCCTCGCTGAGCGAATGGCCGGTCGCCATGTTGAAGGAGATCGTCGAGGCCACGAAGGGCCCCTGATGATTGATGCTCAGCGGCGTGTGACCGGGTCCGAAACGCGCGAACGCGGACAGGGGCACCATGGTTTCCGCAGAGGTCGAGACCGCCGAACCCGCCGAGGCGCTGGAATGGCCGCTGGCGGCGAGGGAGTTGGTGGCGAGATTGCGGGCGGAATCGGCCGCCACCGTCGAAGCGGATGAGGCGTTGGATCCGGCGCTGAAATTGGCGACGCTGAGATTGCTGGATTGCGCGCCTGTGGGGTTGGCGCCGGATGTCGAGACATAGATGTCGCGCAGCGATGACGGATCCTGCCAGTAGCGCGGCGCGACTTCCATGACGACGTGATACTGATTTACGGCGCTGTAGATCGTCGAGACCTGCCGCTGGCCAAAGGCGTCGTAGAGAGCGTTGTCGATCGCGTTCAGGGTCAGACCCAGCCGGAAGGCGGTCGGCCGGTCGATGTCGATATTGGCCTGCAGGCCGCCCTGCTGCTGATCCGAACTGACGTCGGTCAGGATCTTGGACGCCTGCAGGGCCTCCGTCAGTTTCGGCGTCCATTGATAGAGGATGTCCGTGTCGTCGGAGAGCAGCGTGTATTGATAGGCGGCGTTGCTCTGGCGCCCGCCGACGCGGAGGTCGGAGACAGGCACAAGGAAAAGGCGGGCGCCAACCACGCGCCCGAGCTGGCCGCGCAGACGGTTGACGACCGCGTCGGCGCTCACCTGGCGTTCCTTCAGCGGCTTCAGGGAAATATAGACAAAACCCGAATTCACCTGACGGCCGCCGGTGTAGCCCAGCACATGGGCGACCGCAGGGTCGGCCTGAACGATCTGTTGCAATTGCGTCAGCTTCTGCTGCATCGACTGGAACGAAATGCTCTGGTCGCCCTGAATGGAGCCGATCAGCAGACCGGTGTCCTGCAGAGGGAACAGGCTGTAGGTCATTGTCTTGGCGAGGCTGTAGCTCATGAACAGCAGGGCCAAAAACGTCAGCATCGTCAGGCGCGAATGTCGCAGGGAGATGCCCAGCGTAAAGCGGTAGAACGCCAGCATCCCATCAAAGCCGGCCTCGACGAAGCGATAGACGCGCCCGTGTTTGACATGCCCGTCGCGGGGCAGGATGTAGGCGCACATCATCGGCGTGGCGGTTAGCGACACCACGAGCGATATCATGACCGCCATCGAGAGCGTGATCGTGAATTCGCGGAACAGGCGCCCCGGCAGACCGCCGAGCAGCAGCAAGGGAAGGAACACCGCCACCAGCGACAGGCTGATGGAAATGACGGTAAAGCCGACCTCGCTCGCCCCCAGCACGGCAGCCTGCATCCGCGTCATGCCGGCTTCCATGTGGCGCGTTATGTTTTCGAGCACGACGATCGCGTCGTCGACCACAAAACCCGTCGATATGGTCAGGGCCATCAGCGAGAGATTGTTGAGGCTGAAGCCCATCATGTACATCGCGGCGAAAGAACCGATCAGCGACACGGGCACCGCGACGCTGGGGATGATGGACGCGCGGACGCTGCGCAGGAACACGAACACGACCAGAACGACCAGAGCGACCGCCGTGATCAGCGTGCTTTCCGTGTCGGTCAGCGAACCGCGAATGGTGATCGACCGGTCGACGATGACGGTCAGATCGACGTCGCCGGGCAGCGCGGCGGCCAGGCGCGGCAGTTCCGCCTTGATGCCGTCCACCGCCTTGATGATATTGGCGCCGGGCTCGCGATACAGGATCAGCGCAATTGCCGGCTTTCCGTCCGCGAGGCCCGCATTGCGCAGGTCCTCGACGGAGTCGACGACCTCCGCGACATCGCTCAGCCGCACCGCCGCATTGTCGCGATAGGCGACGACGAGATCGCGATACTGGGCGGCCTTGCTCGCCTGGTCGTTGGCGTAGAGTTGATAGTGAAAATCGTTGTCGTCGATGGCGCCCTTGGGGCTGTTGGCGTTGGCCGAGGCGAGGGCGGCGCGCACATCTTCCATGCCGATCTTGTAATGGAACAAGGCGCCCGGGTTGAGTTCGACGCGCACGCCCGGCAGCGCGCTTCCGCCGACATCGACATTGCCGATGCCGTCGAGCTGCGAGATCCGCTGCTGCAGGACGTTGGAGGCGATATCGTAGAGATCGCCGTTGGTGCGCGTCGGCGAGGTGAGCGCCAGCACCATGATGGGCGAATCGGCCGGGTTGAATTTCCGGTAGGTGGGATTGGCTTTCAGGCTGGTCGGCAGGTCGGCGCGGGCCGCGTTGATGCCGGCCTCCACATCTCTCGCGGCGCCGTCGATGTCGCGGTCGAGGCCGAATTGCAAGGTGATTCGCGTGCTGTTGGTGGAGCTTTGCGAAGTCATCTCGGTAACGTCGGCGATCTGGCCGAGATGTTTTTCCAGCGGCGCCGCAACGGAGGCCGCCATGTCGCTTGGGCTTCCTCCGGGCATGCTTGCGCTAACCGAGACGGTCGCGAAGTCGATCTGGGGCAGCGGCGCGACGGGCAATTGCCGGAACGCAAGAGCCCCCGCGAAGGCGATGCCTATCGTCAGCAGGGTCGTGGCGACGGGGCGACGAATGAACAGCTCGGAAAAGCGGTTCCTCACGGCGCCTCCGTGGCGATCGCGCCCGAGGCGGCGCTGAAGCCGAGACTCGCGCCGATGCGCTCGAAGAAGAGGTAGATTACAGGCGTGGTGAACAGGGTCAGCACCTGGCTGACCGCAAGGCCGCCGACGATGGCGAGACCGAGCGGATGGCGCAATTCCGATCCGACGCCCGATCCGAGCATCAGGGGTAGAGCGCCAAACATGGCGGCGACGGTGGTCATGAGGATCGGGCGCAGACGAAGCAGGCAGGCGCGATAAATGGCGTCCTCGGCGTTGAGCCCGTCGACGCGTTGCGCCTCCAGCGCGAAGTCGATCATCATGATCGCATTCTTCTTCACGATGCCGATGAGCAGCACGATGCCGATGACGCCGATAATGTCGAGCCCGGCGCCAGCCCAGTTCAGCGCCAGCAAGGCCCCTATGCCCGCCGAAGGCAGGGTCGAGAGAATGGTGATGGGATGGATGAAGCTCTCGTAGAGCACGCCCAACACGATGTACATCGTCAGCACTGCCGCCAGCAGCAGGAACACTTCGTTCGACAGCGAGGACTGAAACGCCTGCGCGGCGCCCTGGAAGTTCAGGGCGAAGGTATCGGGCAGGTCGATATCCTTCATCGCGGCGTCGATGCCGTCAACCGCCGCGCCGAGCGAGGCGCCCGGCGCGAGATTGAAGGATATGGTCGTCACCGGGAACTGTTTCAGATGCGAGATCTGCAGCGGCGACGGCTTGATTTCCGTCTGGCTCACCGCCGTCAGCGGCACCTGCCCGGTGGTGGAGGCCGAGGACGGCAGATACAGCGACTTCAGCGACGCCAGATCCCGCTTCATCGCCGGATCGATGTCGAGTATCACGCGATACTGGTTCGACTGGGTAAAGATGGTCGAGATAATGCGCTGTCCGAAGGCGTCATACAGCGCGTTGTCGATCGAGGCGGGCGTGATTCCGAAACGGGCGGCGCTCGCCCGGTCGATGTTCACCGACACCGCCCGGCCATTGGACTGAAGGTCGCTCGCGACATCGACGATTTCCGGAACGCGGGCGAGGCGTTGCAGAACTTTCGGCGTCCAGTCCTGCAGCTGCGCGAGGTCCTGATTGTCCAGCGTGAACTGGTATTGCGTCGCGCTGACGGCCGTGTCGATCGAGAGGTCCTGCACCGGCTGCATGAACAACGCTATGCCCGCCACCCCGGCTGTCTCCTGCTGGATCCGGCGGATGATCTCGCTCGCAGTCGATTTCCGGCTGGCGTGCGGCTTGAGGTTGATCAGCATCCGACCGGAATTCTGCGTGATGTTGGAGCCGTCCACGCCGATGAAGGACGACAGGCTCTCGACATCGACGTCCTGCAGCACGGCGGCGGCGAGGTCCTGCTGCAGGATCGCCATCTTGTCGAAGGATATGTCCTGTCCCGCCTGGGTGATGCCCTGGATCACGCCTGTGTCCTGGACCGGGAAGAAACCCTTCGGGATCGTGACGTAGAGATAGGCCGTGAGGGCGAAGGTCCCGAGCGCGATGAGCAAGGTGACGCCCTGAAAGCGAAGCACGACCCGCAGCGCGGACCCATAGGCGCTCGACAGCGCGCGGAAGGCGCGACCGCCTGAGGCATGGTCGGCGGCGCGCCCGGACGGCGTCGGCCGCAGCAGCTTGGCGCACATCATGGGCACCAGCGTCAGCGAAACGACGGCCGAAATCACGATGGTCGATGCGAGGGTGATGGCGAATTCGTGAAACAGCCGCCCGACCACATCGCCCATAAACAGGAGCGGAATCAGAACCGCCAGCAGCGAGATCGTCAGCGAGATGATGGTGAAGCCGATCTGCTCCGAGCCCTTCATCGCCGCCTGCCAGGGCGTGTCGCCGTCTTCGAGGAAGCGGGCGATATTCTCGATCACCACGATCGCGTCGTCGACGACGAAGCCTGTCGCGATGGTCAGCGCCATCAGCGAGAGGTTGTCGAGACTGAAGTTCAATTCGTACATGATCGCGAGCGCGCCCACGAGCGAGAGCGGCACCGAAAGGCTGGGAATGACGGTCGCGTAGATGTTGCGCAGGAACAGAAAGATCACCAGCACGACCAGGCCGACCGCGAGCGACAGCTCGAATTCGACGTCTTGCACGGAGGCGCGGATGGTCGTCGTCCGGTCCGTCAGCGATTGAATGTCGATGCCCTGCGGCAGTCCGGATGTCAGCTGCGGCAGCAGTTTCTTGATGCTGTCGACCACCTGAATGACATTGGCGCCGGGTTGGCGCTGGATGTTCACGATCAGCGCCGGCGTCGTGTTCATCCAGGCGCGCAGCTGCTGATTCTCGGGGGCGAGTTCGACGCTGGCGACGTCGGCAAGCCGCACCGCCGCGCCGTTACGGTAGGAAACCACGGATTGGAGATAATCCGCGGGATTGCGGATCTGGTCGTTGGCGTTGACCGCGAAGGACTGCGCCGGGCCGTCGAAGGTGCCCTTGGGCGTGTTGACGTTGAGATTGGCGACGGTCGTGCGCAGGTCATCGAGGTTCAGGCCATAGGCGGCGAGCGCGAGCGGATTGGCGTGGATGCGCACGGCGGGTCGCTGCCCGCCGGAGATCGAGACCAGCCCTACGCCGGGCAATTGCGACAGTTTGGGCGCGAGGCGGCCTTCGACGATGTCCTCGACATCGGTCAACTTCAAAGTGCGCGAGCTCACGCCCAGCGTCAGGATGGGGGCGTCGGCCGGGTTGACCTTGGCGTAGATCGGCGGCGCCGGCAGATCGGAAGGGAGAAGATTGTTGGCCGCGTTGATGGCCGCCTGAACCTGCTGTTCCGCGACGTCGAGGCCGATATCGAGGCCGAAACGCAGGGTTATTACCGAGGATCCGGCGGAACTCTGCGACATCATCTGCGACAGGCTCGGCATTTGACCGAACTGGCGCTCCAGGGGCGCCGTGACCGAGGAGGTCATGACCTCCGGGCTCGCGCCGGGATAGAAGGTCTGCACCTGGATGGTGGGGTAATCCACCTCCGGCAGCGCTGACAGCGGCAGGAACTTGTAGGCGACGACGCCCACCATCAGAATGGCGAACATCAGCAGGGTCGTGGCGACCGGCCGCTCGATGAATAAACGCGACGGGTTCATCGGCGGCGACTTTCCAACACGCCCGGACCGGTCACGGGGTCGCGCTCGGCGCGGCTGCGGCGGGAGTGGGCGTCGCGCCGGCCGCGTCTTGCGGCTTGCGGCGATGATGCTGGCCCGAAGCTTCCGCGCCGCCGCTCGCGTCGCCGGCCGCGGGCGCTGCGCCGCCGCCCGCTCCGGCGCCTGCCGGAGCTTGCGAAACGCGCACCTTCGAGCCTTCGCGCAGCCGGTCGGCCCCGTCGACCACGACCTTTTCGCCCACGGCGAGGCCGGACGAGATCACGGTTCGCATCGTGTCGGTGGGACCGGTCTGCACCTTGCGGACGGTCACGGTGCTGTCGTCCTTGACCACATAGACGAAGCTGCCGATCGAGCCGAGCTGCACGGCGGCGTTCGGCACGATCGTGGCGCCCCGGAGCGTGTCGACCAGCAGCCGCACGTTGACGAACTGGCTTGCGAACAAAGCGTTGTCCTTGTTGGCGAACGTCGCCCGAAGCTTGAAAGTGCCGGTCGTGGTGTCGATCTGGTTGTCGTAGGTGCTGAGTTCGCCGGTGGCGATCTGGTTCACGTTGGCGCGGTCGAACAAGGTCGCGGAGAGTTTGACGCCCGCGTTGAGCCTGCGGGTGATCCGGGCCAGATTGTCCTCCGGCGTCGAGAAGATGACGCTGATGGGATCGAGCTGCGTAATCACGACAAGCCCTGTGGAATCGGTCGGTTGCACGTAATTGCCGGCGTCAACCTGTCGCAGGCCGACCCGCCCGTCGATGGGCGACACGATATGAGCATAGGCGATGTTGAGCTTGGCGGCTTCGATCTGGGCCTGATCGTTCGCGATGGCGGCAGCGTCCTGCGCGACCAGAAACACCTGATCGTCGACCTGCTGACGGGATATCGAATCCTGCTTCATCAGCGTCTGGTAGCGTTCGAGGTCGGCCTGCGCCTGCTCATGCAGCGCGGTGTCCTTCGCCAGTTGCGCCTGCGCCTGCGCCAGCGTGGCCTGGAACGGGCGATCGTCGACCTGGGCCAGGAAATCGCCCTTCTTGACGAGCTGACCTTCGGTGAAGCCAATTTCCAAAAGTTTGCCGGCGACCTGGGTCTTCACGGTCACCGTCGCAAGCGGGGTCACGGTTCCCAGGGCGTTGATGATGATCGGCATATCGCCGGCGCTTGCCTCGACGGCGCGAACGGTCTGCGGCGGCGGCCCCGCCGGAACGACGGGCTTGCCCGCGTCGAGCGTGGAGGGGCCTATGTTTTCCAGGCGCAGCCCAACAGCGATGAGCGCCGCCGCTAGCGCCAGGGCGAGGGCGATCTTTCCCAGCCGGTATCGGCGCGGGGCTGGGCCTCGGGATGGGGAGGCCGCGGGCTGGGCGCGAACAATGGAGCCGGGATCGACCGTTTCGTTCATGAAATTTCTCACAAGCCCGCAGCTTCGGCCGGCCTTTCGGGGCTTTTACACCCGGAGCGATGAACATCAACTCACGCCCACGTGACGCAATTGCGGCGCCACCCGGTAATGTTTGCATTTTTCGGACGCGGCGCCTATAAGGGTCTATCCCCAAGAGTGCCGTACTGAGGCGTTTGCCTCGCCCCTGACCGAAGGGCGGCGGCGCTCGCCCGAAGATGTCGAGGAGTTGACCGATGAGCGAGATCCCGCTGATGCCCAAGGCCACGGCCGTCTGGCTGGTGGAGAACACGTCGCTGACCTTCGATCAGATCGCGGAATTCTGCAAACTCCATCCGCTGGAAGTGAAGGGCATCGCCGACGGCGAGGTGGCGACCGGAATCAAGGGCTATGATCCGATCTCCACGGGGCAGCTCACGCGCGAAGAAATCGCCAAGGCCGAGAAGAACGAGGCCCACAAGCTGCAGCTCGCCCATTCCAAGGTGCGGGTTCCCGAGTTCAAGAAGCCGCGCGGCGCGCGTTACACCCCGCTGTCTCGGCGTCAGGATCGCCCCAACGCCATTCTCTGGCTGCTGCGCAATCACGCGGAGCTGAAAGACGCGCAGATCATGCGCCTCGTCGGCACGACCAAGCACACGCTGGACGCGATCCGGGAGCGCAGTCACTGGAACTCGGCCAATCTGCAGCCGATGGATCCGGTGACGCTCGGTCTGTGTTCGCAGATCGATCTCGATTTCGAGGTCAATCGGGCTTCGAAGGATCGTCCCAAGGTGGAGGAGGATCGCGGCCAGACGCTGGTGTCGGCCGAGATCACCACGGCGCGGCCCGCTCCGACCAGTCAGCTCGGCGTCTTCGGCGCGCCCTTGCCCAAGGCGAAGGACGACGAGGAGAAGATTGACGTCGAATCGGTCTTCGGCAAGCTCAAGGAACTCAAGCGCGCGGAGTAATAGCGAAGGGCCGGCGCGCGCCGGCCCTCGCCGTCAGTAGACGACGACGCTGCGAATCGACTCGCCGGCGTGCATGAGATCGAAGGCGTCGTTGATCTTCTCGAGCGGCATCACATGGGTGATGAGATCGTCGATATTGATCTTGCCCTCCATGTACCAGTCGACAATCTTGGGCACATCGGTGCGGCCGCGCGCGCCGCCAAAGGCCGAGCCGCGCCAGACGCGGCCGGTGACGAGCTGGAACGGACGCGTCGAGATTTCCGTGCCCGACGGCGCGACGCCGATGATGATC
>Ga0316217_10004136_pt1 | contig 15940 bp, 13 predicted proteins | sample 1anoAmetaG_FD_203633 | JGI IMG/M metagenome (GOLD analysis project Ga0316217, IMG submission 203633) | Freshwater microbial communities from Trout Bog Lake, Wisconsin, USA - 1anoA | ecosystem: Environmental > Aquatic > Freshwater > Lake > Hypolimnion/Profundal zone | place: USA: Wisconsin... | reverse complement strand
AATGTATATAATAATTTTAAATTTTTGTCAAGTTTATATTTTAAAAAAATTTTTTCATCTTCATCATCATAAATATATATAAATGGTTGATAATTAAAACCATCCCCTTTATTAATATAAGGATCAATATATAAAGCTGGTTTTGTAATATAATATCCGTTTACAAATATTTGAATATTACTTTCATTTTGAATAAAATTTTTTTCATATTCATCCATAAATTTAAAAGGTCCTGAACCAACACAATAACAATTTGTATTAAAAAAATCTTCATTTATTTTAATTAATAAATATGAAGTATATAAAGCTAAGCAACAACCAGCTGAGTGTCCGCATAATATAATTTTTTCTATATTACCATCATTAAAATTTGTAATAATATTTTTTACTAATTTTTTTAAATTCTCAATTAATTCTTCATATTTATTAAATAACCCAATTGTATGACCTGTTGAAAAAAGAATATAAATGTTATTTGTATCAACATCTAATATTGTATAATAAAATAATGGATACATAATACTATTTAATTCATATTCAAATAAAATATTTGTTTCTAATATTTTCATTTTTTTTCCATTTTTACTAAAAAAAATTTGTGAAATTGTATTTTTTTCAAATCTTTTAATTCTTCTTTTGTTTACACAACTATTATTATTTTCAGAATCAGTATATACTATACAGTTACCATCATTTTTTTCATGACAAGAATCAACATTAAAACTACTACAAATATCATTATCATCTTTTATTAAATATTTTTTATTAAAATGATTATTATTTGTTGTATTATTTTTTCCTATTATAATACTTTGTATAGATACCCATGTATTAATATAATCATTCATATTATTAATAAATATTTTTATAAATTTAATAAAAGAGCTAATATATAATAAATTAATCCAAAAGTTAAACTCATAAAAATATTACCATAAATATTAATATTACCATCTTTAAAGAAAAACATAGGAATATATCTACTTAATAATAGTCTAATAAATGGTAATTGAAATAAAAAATAAATTAATGAGAGAATAATAGCTAGTTGCCATTCACTAAAATTATTTTCTAATAAATATTTTTTTGTATTATTATAATCAAAAATAGAATTACTTTTTCTCTCTTCTTCCTCTTCTTCTTCAATAAAATCATTTTTTGAGGAAGAAGGAATATATTCTTGTTGAACTTGAACGTCTAAATATTGCGTTTTATTAATAGGTATATCTCTTGACTGCAAATTGGTAGCACCATTTATTCTAGCTTGTTGAATTCCTGTAACGAGTTCATTCATTATAGATGGATCTAAACTACTTTCTGTTGAAGATAATTTTGTGTTCTCTCCAACGATATTATCTGTAATATTAAATTTAACATTAGTATCTGTTGGTAAATCAAAAATGTTTGTAGCCATTATATTTATAAAATGAATTATAAATATAATTATGACGAATTATTTTTTTCCATAATTACACTTCTTTTTGTTGAACTACATTTAGTTGAAACTAAATTATATTGATAACATTTTCCATCTTGTTTAAATATTTTATTTTCAATTTCATCTAAAGGAGGAGCATAGAAAATTACACAATTATCTCCTTTACATATTTTTCTAAAAATTGTTGCTAAACCAAATCCTAATAACATTGACATAATTATTTTTCCTGTTTCTGTCCTTAAAAATTTTGATAAATGTAAAGCCATATATATTATAGTTATAATATATAATGAAAATACCAATACGATATTTACCTTTTTCTTTAACCAAAAAAGATAAAAAGAAACAAGTTAAAATGTTGAAATTATCAAGAAATAATTATAAAAAACATAAATACTATAATAGAGAGAAAATAGATTCTTATAAAAGTAAAAAATCAAATCATATAACAGACGCACAAAAAATATATAAAATAAAATCATTAGTTCCAAATAAAGAACTTTCTAATAAAACAGGTTGTTCTCTCTCTTCATTGAGAAAAATTGTAAGAAAAGGAGAAGGAGCTTATTATTCTTCTGGTTCAAGACCAAATCAAACAGCACAAAGTTGGGGATTAGCTAGACTAGCCAGTTCTATTACTGCTGGAAAATCTGCAAGTGTTGATTTTAATATTTTAGAAAAAGGATGTAATCATAATAAAAAAGCATATAAGTTGGCATTACAATCAAGAAAAAAATATAAGTTTGGAAGATCTAAAACAAGAAAAGTAAATATATTATAATAACTTTTTATTATATGAAATACTCTAAAAGATTTAAAAAATATAGAAAATATAGAAAATCTAAAAAATCTAAAAAAATACAAAAAGCGGGATATAATTGTCAAGATAAAGATGTAAAGTGTAATATTTTAGATACAAAATATAGTTATAATAAAGTAAATCAAGTTTGGAAAACATGTATTTATATGAATGGTATATATAACCATATTATATATTTGACAGAATTAAATACACTTCTTAAAAGTATTGAAAGTGCACAAATACCACATTTTTATGTAAAAATACCAAAATATATGGATATTTCTGAATATATAGGCAAAACTAAAATATTAATTGAAGATAAATTTGTAGGTTGTTTTTTAAGAATATGTGGCGAATGGTATGTTATTATGCGTTTATTTGGAAAAACAATAAATAATGATATTTTTGCTAGTACAGAAACAAATAAAGCATTTTATAAAATAAAAAATATAAATTTTGATTTACAAAATATTGAAAAAGATTCAGGTATAATTGAAATTTCTCGTAATTTTTTTACTGAAAGTGAAGATAAATATATTTTATCAACTTCAAAAACTCCTATTATATTATTAAACCCAAATTGTTATGAAGTTATAACTACTAAAGATATTGTATTTAATGTATTACAACGGTTTCGTCAAGAAAAATTAATAGCAAATTCAGCAAAACAAATTGCTATTAAAAATGTTCTTGACTTTGTTGTTGGACTTGGATTAAATAATTAATTCATACAATGTATATAATTAATTTAAAACAAGAAAAGTAAAATTGAATTAAATAATATAATTTATATTTATAATAATTACTAGAAATGGATTTAGTCAAATTATCAATTATAGAACTTCATGCTAAGTGTGAAGAATTTGGAATTCTCAAATATAAATCTAAAAATAAGAGAGAACTAATTGAATTAATTAAAAAAATAAATGTTGAACCAAAAACAACTAATATACAACATTATAATTTATTGGAAATTTTAAATAGTTTGCTTACAACATTTTCATTAAAAGAATTATCAAAAGAGTTAAATGTAGCATCCGGAACTATAACTCGTTGGATTGAATTAAATAATATTCCAAAAAGTTATGAATTTGATATATTAAAGTTATCAAATACAGAAATTAATTATTCTAATTATTCAACAAAAGAAAAAGACCAATTCTTTACACCAGTAGAAACAGCTACAAAATGTTTTGAAATATTTATTGATGTAATTAAATCATTTGGAGAAACCCCAAATGATTTCAAGTATATAGAACCATCTGCTGGAGATGGTAGATTTTTACAAGTTTTACCTTCTGATACTATAGCATTAGATATTGAACCTCGTCATCCATCAGTTATTAATGCGGATTATTTAAAATGGCAACCAAGTGAAAACCATAATTTTGTTGTTTTTGGAAATCCTCCTTTTGGATTAAGAGGACATACTGCATTAAAATTTATTAATCATTCATTTAATTTTGCGGATTATGTATGTTTTATATTACCACAGTTGTTTGAAAGTGATGGAAAAGGTGTTCCTCGTAAAAGAGTAAAAGGTTATAATTTGATTCATTCATCAAAATTGTTAAGCGATTTTTATGAACCATGTGGTAATCGTATCAAAATAAATACAATATTTCAAATCTGGTCTAAAACCCACACTAATACTTTGTATGATATTATAGATTATACTAATGAAAAAATGAAAATTTATTCTATGTCAGATGGAGGAACTATATCATCAACTAGAAATAAAAATATGATTGGTAATTGTGATATATATATTCCTTCAACATGTTTTGGTAAAGAAAATATGAAATGTTATATGAACTTTGAAGATTTACCAGGAAAAAAAGGTTATGGGATAGTTTTTACAAATGATAAAAAAATTATGATAAATAAAATGGAAAATATAGAATGGGATAAAGTTGCATTTTTATCAACAAATTCAGCATATAATTTAAGAAGCTCACAAATTTATTCTTTATTTGATATTTGATAATATAAAAGTTCTCAATTCATTCAAATCACTAGAGTTATTTATTTTAAAAGTAAATCCTTTTTTTATATTCACTTCATTTATTGGTATTGTTGTATCTAATTTGAATGCACCCGTCTTTTTTCTCCAAGTAACTTTTCTTGTCAGAAAATAAGGACTACATTTTGCACCACTTTTGTAATGTTCTTCATTAAAATTTTTGAATATAGTTAAATATATACACATAGGAGCTACATCAATAAACATAATAAATTCAGATTTCCAAGGTGTTTCTCCTAATTCATGTTGAAAACTATCATTACTACAACCTTGATGTGATGTTTTTATTTCAACACTTTTACCTAATATTAATCCATCACCTACACCACCACCTAATTCTTTTGTTTTGGAACCATCCACCTGTGCTTCAATTTCACAAGTATCACACAAATTTTGTATAAATGTTTCTCCAACATTTCCAGAATTATTTGATTGTAACTTTACTAAATCTTTATATGGACTATCTATCCATATATCTGAATTTTCTTCTTTTTGTTTTTGAATATTTATCATTTGAATAAATATTTCATTTGGACTAGATTTAGATTCCATTTTCTTATTGTAATGTAGTAAGTATTATAATTATAAAATAATTTCAATTTTATATTCAATAAAAAAGATAGTTTAAGAGAGAAATATTATTACATAGACGACCATTCATACAATGTTTTTAATTTAATTTTCTTTTCAAATCCCCTTCCTTCTTCCCCAATAGGACAATCTATATTTTTATTTGTTTCCATTCCAATAAAATCCCAAAATCCAGCAGATGCGTCCACATCAATGTAAACGAAATGATCCATATATATATTTTCTCTCATAATTTCACTCAAAAGAGAGAAAATCATAATCCTGGATAATTGGATCCCTTTGAACTCTGGGAAATCAGAATCAATTCCAATACTCATATGACATGTGCTTCCAGAACCAAAACATTCTTTTGTATCATTCAAAACATCCCCAGCAATCTCAAAATGAGCTATTTCTTCTTTTTTACGAAAGATGATAATACTTCTGTATAATGTTGTAGGAGTATATATTGAACTAGACATTCTTTTTTCATAATGAATCCTTAGTCCTTCCTTTTTAAAGATTTCCTTTGCTTTTTTCATTTTGGTTTTATTCAAAAGAGAGAAAATCTTGGATTTGTTTAAATATCGTTTCTGCATTTTGTTGAGTGATAGAATATATTACTATTAAAGCATTTCAATTTTTTATTATTGATGAAACATCAATAATAAAAATCAAGAAGCGAATCTTCCAATTTATTTATATTATAGTTTTCTCTCTTTTTTTCAAATCTGTACTGGCAATTTGGAAATCATACTATCAACCGGACATTTTACTTCTTTTGAAGAAAAAGCAAAACAGTTATTTGCAGTATCTTTATATTGTATTTTTCCAATATTTTGAGGAGTAGGATATACATATACTTTTCTCTCTTCTTCGCCAAATATATATACAAATATTAGTCCTACAATGAAACTTATAATAAATACTTTGATAGATATATATTTCAACATAGTATTATATTAGATAATAATTATAACTCTCCAGTTTGTAATAAATGTCTTACATACATCATAATATATAATGTTTTATTAGAAGAATCAATTAATTTTGCATTTTTTGTATCTAATAATGCTTTTTTCATTTTTTCATTTTGTGTAAATTTTGCTTTTTGTGCTAAAAACATTTCATAATTCTCTCTATATCTATTTATATCTGCTTCTTCTGAAGAAGGTATTTCAAAATCTTCATCAATAGTTATATCATCTGGTCTTACTTGTATTCCTTTATATATTCCATCTGTTCCATAATGTTTTGCTAATGAAATATCAGTTGATAAAATAAAATCAGGTTTATCTGGAATAATACTATCTTTATATTCAAGAGAGAACTTTTCATATATTTCTGGATGTCCCTTTTTAAATTTAGATGCATGAAAATATTGTTCTACTGTTTTCCATGTCTTTGAATCTATTGTAAAGTTAGATGTTCCAAAAGTGGATAATTTTCTTCTCCAATCTGTAATTTTATTTAACTTTTCAAATTCAGATAATTTATCTTGAGGAACCTTATCATGTTTATCTTTGCCTGCAGGTAGTTTATTAATATCAGAACTAGATGTAATAAATAATACAATATTTGGATCATATAATTTTTCTTCTTCTACTATTTTTGGAATATCATTTGCTAATTTTATTTCTGGATAATCTTGAGAGATTAATTGTTTTACTTCTTGTTCTTGTTGTGTTTGTAAAGTTAAGTCTTCTTTTTCTTCTTCAACTTCATCTGATTCTTTTCCAAAAATATCTTCATGTTTAACTTCAACTTCATCTGATTCTTTTCCAAAAATATCTTCATCTTTAACTTCAACTTCATTTGATTCTTTCCCAAACATATCATCTATTTCTTGTTCTGTTAATGGTTTTTTTTTAGTAATAATTTCACTTCCTTCTGGTTCAAAATATACTTCTTCTAAAACATCTTCTTGTAAATGTTTAGTTGATTTTTTTTTAGATTTAAGTGTTGCACTTTTAGGATTTTTTACTCTTTTCTCTGTTTTCTCTCTTTTCTTCTTTAAAACTGGTTCATTATAACTTATATTATCTTCTATTGTAATTGGTATCAAAGAAAATTCATTACATATTGTTTTATATTTTTTTGGAATTTCTACTAATTTATAAGAATTATCATCAGTATCACATATAACTTCTGGATCACTATATTTTAAATGAAGTATTTCATTTAATAATATTATTAATTTATCTTTATAAATAGATACTATATTTCCAATAATTTCATCTTTGATTTCATCATCTTTTGTATATTTATATTTATTTAATTCTACTCTTATTTCTTCTATTTCTAAATAACTTTTTTTTTCTAAATCACATAATTTGATATAATCTTCAATATTATCTACATATAATTCATAATTTTGTTTTATAAAATAATAGTCAAGAGTATATTCATCTATTTGCTGTTTGATATTATTAAACCGTTCAACTATTTTAGTTGAAGAAATATATCCAAATAATAAATCATTTTTATACAAAATTACATTTTTTTTTAATTCTTTTATTTTATCACTATATTCTCTCATTTTTTCATTATATAATTCTATTTTACCAGTATGTATATCTATTTTTGTTTTACATGGTTCTGGTTTAACATTACAATATGCTAATAATATTCTATTACCTTGTATAACTTCTGTTTTAAATATAGTTCCACCTGATTGTTTACAAAAAATACATTTAGGAGGTTTTGATTTTTCTTTATATTGTTTTGTTTTTGTTTCATAATCTGATTTTAGTCTATAATATTCTTCCATTTTTTGAATAACTTCTTCTGGTAATTTATATATAGTTTCAGTTTGTTGTTCCATATTATTATCATTATTATTTATCTTAATAAAACACGTTTTACAGAAATATCATCATATTCATTATTCCAATTAGGTAATCCAGTTATTAAAGAATCTGACATTTTTTGTTTAGAATCTTGATAATTTTTAATTTTAGATAAAATATAATGTTGTTTCTCTCTATTTTTTTTCTCTTTTTCTTTAGGTGTTAATTTTTTTTTATATTTAATAATTAAAATAATAACAATAATAATAATAAATCCAACTCCTAAAGATATATTCATCAAATTATTATTATAATCTTGTTTAAAAGTATGACATTGTTTTAATGTTTCATTTAAAAAGTATTTCATACCTGGTTCTATTAAAGAAGGTTTTATATCCATTAATTTACTATGTTATAATATCAAAATTATTTATCCTTATATCTATAATATGAATTCTATTTATTCTTCTTGGTTATATATTCTTATTTTTATTTATATAATTTGTATTTATTATTCTGAAATAGATGAACCAAATAGTTATTTTAATAAAACTAATGGTATAACATCTGGTATAAAATGGGGAGCTTTATTCTTTTTAATTATTGGAGAATTAGCTATGGCATATGGTTTAGATAATAGTAAAGATAATGCCCAACCACAAAATATAAAAATATTATTTGCTGTAATGATTACTTGGTTTTTATTATTTACACCGAGTATTTATTTTTATTATTCTGGAGAAAAAACTAATGGTTTTTATGGAAAACCATCTATTTATATTAATTCTATATTTGAAAATATTATTGGATATTTATTTGTAAAAAATGAAGCAAATCAAATCTTTTCTGATTTAAATATAGGACAATTTCAAGGAGATGGTAAAACTGTAAAAGATATGGAAAAAATTATGATTGAAATTAATAAAAGTCGTGCTATATTTATAAATCAATTAAATATATTTAACTTTAAAAATATATGGGATAAATTATTTAGCCCTTTATTTTCAGAACTTCAATCAAATTCAACCCAGAAAGAAAATCTAGATACTTCATCAATAAATGAAATAAGAGAGAAATTATTCAATTTAGTTAAAAGAAAATATATCATTGGTAAATGTTTATGGTTTTTATATAACTGTATCATGTGTTTATCCATTAGTTTATATTTAATAATTATTTAGTTAACATATAAAATAAACTGTATAATATTTTACTGCAATATAACATAATATACCTAAAACAATAGATAATAACCATACTGGTAAAATTGTTTTATTTTTATAACCAACTCCAAATTGTTTAAGACTACCATTTATATTATAAATAAACAATGGATGGTCTATTTGTATAATGAAATAAATAACTAAAAATAAAATAATGCTGATTAATGTTTGATTTTTTTTAATAAATTCTATCATAATTGTTATATAATTAATTTATATTAATTATATAAATTTATCATAAAATAATTATCTATCTGGATCATCAAATTCTCTCTCAATATCATCTTCATCTTCATAATCATCATATAATTCATCTTCATCAACATCACCATGCTCTACATCACTATCTATATCATCTACAATATTTGTATTTTGATTTAATTCAAATAAAATATCTTCTAAATTATTTTCATCTTCTTGTTTTATTTCTCTCTCTCTTTCTTCTAATATATCTACTAATTTTTTATCATTTTCATCTAATTCTCCATATTTTGTAATTTGTTTAATATTTCCTTTTGCATACATACCTATTTTTAATGATTTAAAATTACTATCTATTTTTCTCTCATCTATTGTTTTACTCTTTAATCTATCTGTAACCAGATTTTTTTCAGATTCTTTCATTTTAAATTCAATATTATATACTTCTTTATAATTATAATTAGCCATAGATTTATTTTTGTTTGTCATTTTTACATATATAAATAATAATTCATTTATAAATTCATTAAGCTGGTCTTTATGTTCTGGATTAAATTCATAATTATCAATTACATATATATAAATATACAAAACAGAGAGAAAATAAAACTGATATAAAAATATAGTTAAATCATCATCTGTTGTTAAAATAGGAGTATTATTCATGATTTCATTTATTTTAATAATTATTTTATTATTTTGTATCAATAATAATAACTCATCTATATTATCTTTATTTGAATCAGAAACATATTTATTTAAATCACTAAAATCAGAATAAAATTTTTTCATTTGTTTCTCAATATGTTCCATATCATTTTTAGTTAACTTCATATAATCTGGTATAATTTCATCAAATATGTCTGAAGTATTACCTTTCAAAAATATATTTTTTAACATATTTGGATATGCAAATGAAATAAAATAGATATAATGTTTTATAAAATAAATTGGTTGACTAATATTGTTTTTCCAAATTAATAATTCATTAATAATTGCTTGTTTTATAGGTTTTCCTATTTTACTTAATTTCTTTGACATTTTAGTTTGTGGAATAATTCTATTACTAATTATTTCATTTAATTTCTCATTCATTTCATATAGTTTATCTTTTAAACCTGATTGATTTCCTTCAATATTGTCATCTATAACTGAAAACATTTTTTCAATATCAGAATAAATATCCATATGTGTTTCTTCTTCTTCTTCTTCTTGTTTTTCATGAACGACTATATCAGATAAAGAAACTTTCATGTATTCAATTGGTGTAATAAACTTGTCTTGGCTAATAGTAATATTTATTCTATTTTCTTCACCAATATATTGTAATAATTCAATTAAATCTTCAAATGTATATTGAATACCATTTTCATTTAATTTTATAATTTTATTTTGTATATTATCATTTATATCAAATATTATATTAGGTTTTCCAGAACATTTACATAATGCTTTTAACTTATCATTTAATGGTTTTAATGTTTGAAATTTACAATATGATATAAAAGCCATATAAATTGTTTTTTCAGTAAATATATCACTTATTTTAGGATAAGTATTACTAGTATTCTCTCTACAAAATAAAAATGGAGATTTACTTATATTATAAATATCATACAACCAATTTGAAATTTGGTTAATACTCTCAATATACTGTTCTATATGTTTATTCTTATTTTTACTAATAAAATACTCAATAATTGGTTTAGTTTCTTTGGAAGAACAACAAGAATTTTCAAGATATATTTTGTTAGAAGAAGATTTTAAAATTAATTCATTAGATTCAACAATATCTTGTATTTCTTTTTGAATAGCAATAGAAAATAATATAATTTTTCCTTCTAATAAATGGATATACTCAAATTGTATATTCTCTCCTTTTTTCAAAGATTTATTTAATTCTTCTTTTATTTCTGGTGTTATATTAGAAATATGTTTTATATTAATATAATTTAAAGGAGGTAAAAATTGCGTCCAGTTATCAATATTATATTCTGAAAATATTTTTTCTTCTCTCTCTTCTTGAGGATTTGTTAGATAAATTAATTTTGATTGTTTTCTTTGATCTATTAAAACTTCACAACTTTGATTTATTACAATATTTTGAATACAGCTTATTATTCTTGATTTAATATCATCTATTTTTAATTTATTATAAGTTTTATTCCAACTATATTGTACTGTTTTCATAATAGTAATCATATATATAACTGCATTCATATCACCATCCGGATTAATAGGATAGTCATCCATTTTGAATGTATATTTTTCTGAATGAATATCTGATTTTATCGTTGGTATATTTGTTTGTAAAGCAATTAATAATGAAGATACTGTATAAAATATTATATTTGTTAAAATAGTTACTTTATATTGTTTATCATCTTTTTTATTTAACTTTAATTGTTTCATTTGTTGGTAGACAATATTGACAATAAAATCATTTTTAACAGAAGTATCTAATTTATGATTCAAATTCATATTTTCAATTAAAACATTTAAAATTTCAATGACCTTACTATAATTCTCATATCTCATATAAGGACGAATAGTTAATTCAATATTTTCATCATTTTCAATAATTCCTTCAATACCTATATTTTCACTATCATCTCCGAGAGAAGTATTATATAAGTCATCTTCAAAATTTATTTTACAAATTATATAACCACTATGTTCATCTACCCATGAATTTTTATCATCACTTTGTTTTCCTTGTGTTCTAATTATTTTATCCAATTCTTCTTGATAATGTTCTGGATCATTCACATAAACATGTGCCAAATCATATAAAAATTTTGGTAATAATTTAGTATTTGTTTGTATACAATAATACCAATATTTATCAAAATCAATATTAGAAATTGGATCAATTGTAAAATTTTCTTTGAATCTTATAATATCTCTCTGTTTTATAGAAAAATCTGGAATTCCAAAAATAGCATCTCTTAACTTTAAATAAGGAGATGTAACTATATTTTCTATATTCATTTCTCTCTTCATTTCATGACTTATTTTTTGTTTAATAATTTCATATTTTTCTATATAATTATATCTATTTATTTGAATGACTTTATTAATAATATCAAGATAATATTGATAATTTTTTCTCATTTGTTGTTCTAGAACATCTATATTTACATCAATCTTTTTATCAAATTCTGATAATATTTTACTCAAATTATTTTTTGTAATCATAGTAGAAATTGAACTCATTGGAAGACAATCATTTTTAGAATCTTCCATGCATTTCTCTCTAAAATTACATAATAATTCATTACTATCAGTTGCATAAACTGTAGTTTCATCAATTTCAAAGGGAACCCATTCATCATTCTCTCTTTTATAATATTTTACTTTTTCATTATCATACATAATAGCTAAATCACCTTCTCTTACTCTTTTATTATTATTTATAATAGTTTCTGCCATATAATCTAATTTTCCATCTGGTATTCCTTTTTTTGATAATTTTCTTTTAAAAAATTCTATTAATTCTTCTCCTTGTAATTGATTTTGTGCATTAATTACATCTTTTTCAATATCTCCATTCTTATCTTCAAAAATACTATAATCTGTTGTATCAAATTTTTTATCAAAATAAACATTTGTATTAAAATCTTTTACCATATCTTCTTCATTTTTATATTCTTTTGAAATACTATATTTTATACAATTTTCTGGACTAGAATTTATTACTAACTTTTCATTTTCTTTTTCAATCATATCATTCAATTTAGAATGAATTAATAAATTTAAATTTTTAATAACTAACCCATAATTGTATACATTTCCAAAATCAGAGAGAATAATAGTATTTAATAATTCACTAATAGTTGGATGGTTACTTGTTTGTGTAATATTATATATTTCAGTTATTTCACTATATTGTAATAAATTATGTAAAATAATAGGTTCTATTTTTTTATTTATTGTAATAATAGCATTAAAAAGTATAGTATTAAATAAATAATTGTTATTTTTATAATTTCTTTGATATTGGTTAATTTTATTAAAAATAAAAGGTATTAATTCACTCTGAAAAAATTTGAATGTAATATCATCCGGATAAATAAGAAATGGTTCCAAATAACTAACTGCATCATATACAGACATCTTACCATGAATATATTCTTTTACCAAATTAAATAGTTTTTTAGAGGGAGGAACAATCAAATTTACATATTTATCATAAACATCAGGAACATCACTTATTTTTCCTTCTAGTTTATAATTTTTTGATAAAGTTTTATAAATATATTTATCTTTATATAATTTTTCTTGTTGTAATTTAAAATTTTCTTCATCTTCTATATTTTTAACATTAATATTTTTTATTATTAATTTATTCTGTTTTTCTAATTCATGAAATAATTCATCATATTCTATAAATGTAGAACTCAATCTAATTTTATCTAAAATATTAGTTCCAGGAAGATTTACACGAGAGAACTGAACGAATGATTCTGGTAAAGTTAAAATACTCAATAATTGTATTTCATCACCAGTTTTATCTATTGTTACTCTATTTGTAAACATTTTAGAACCAGTAATTTTTGTAGCATCCAATATTTTATTATCAGTAATATATACTCCATTTACAAATTTTTTAGTTTGTATTTCATTATCTGTAGTAGTTGTTTTTTTATTTATCGTTACATCTACAACATTAGAATTAAAATCATCATTATTAATAATAATATTTGTATCACTTTCAATATGTATATTTTTTAATATGTTACTAGCATTTGAACTATATTGAAATGGTCTAAAATAAAGAGATAAATTTTTTAAAAAATCAATATATTTTTCACTTTTATTAGTAGAAGAATTAATAGATTTATAATTATCAATAATTTCTTTTAAAGAATCATCTGGCGATTCTTGTAAATTTATATTTGGATATTCTCTCAGTATATCTTCATCAATATTATATACATTTTTATTATTGGTAGTTATTGGAAGTAACCAAAATAATTTTTGTTTAAATGTTTTTAAATTAAATATTAATGGTTTCCATTGTGGACCCTTTTTAATTTCATTCACAATATTATTATATTCATCAAAATGAGAGAATTGTTTTCTTAATTGTTGAAATCTTTCAATGTTAATATGAACGTTATATAAATTTTCAATAGTTCTCTCATTTAATGGTATTTTAGATAATAATTCATTTAATAAATCTACTTTTTGTGTATCTAAATCATATCTAAATTTAGAATAATCTATATTAGTAAATTGGATGACTCTCTCATATTCATCATTTAAAAATTCTATTTCTTCTATAAATTCTTCTTCTTTTATACTTATGGGTTTATACACTTCTTCCGTTTTACCTGGAAGAAACGGACAATCAATTATTTTAAAATGGGAAATTTTTAAATTTTCTGGTATTCCTTTATATGCAAAATTAATATATAATTTTTCATCATTTTTTTCTGGAAGTTCTATAAACTCAATCATATCTGATTCTAAATCAGTAATCATTCCTGTAATTTCTTCTTTTCCATCCAAATAAATAATAATACATGTATCTTTTAATAAATCATTTTGTCTTGCAAATCCTTTATTTCGGTTTCTGTAAATTAATGTAATTTTTCCTTCTATTAGTACATTATCTTTAGTTGTTAACCTAAAGTCATCATTTATTTTAAATATAAATTTATCTAAAGTTTCTGTATTCAATCCTTTTATAATAGTTGCATCAATATATTCAATATAATATTTATTTTCATTTTCTAATGTCCTTATTTGAAATATATCCCCTAATTGTAAATTTATTTCTTTTTTATCAGACATTACTATACTTAATATAGATATTTATATCATATACAACACGTATACAATAGTGTATAACAATATAAAGATATAAATATAATTAGATTATAGTTTCATGTCATCTAATTTATACGATCAAATTCAAAATATTTTAAAGAATAATTCTAAATTTTTGTCTGTCAAAAATTATAAAAATAAAAATTTATTTAATTACAATAAAGAAATTATTATATCTCAAGGATATAATATTTATTCAGATATTGGTATTTGTCGTTCTGTTATTACAAATAATGAAAATAAAATATTAATGATTTCACCTGGTAAATCCATGAAATATAATTATTTTATTAATAAATATCCAAATATAAATGATATAATTTTAGAACAATTTATAGAAGGAACTATGATTAATGTTTTTTGGGATCCTGAATGTGAATCATGGGAATATTCCACAAAAACAAATATTGGAGGTAATACTACTTTTTTTAATGAAAAAACATTTAGAGTATTATTTGAAGAAGTTGTAGAATATTCTAAATTGGATCTTATCCAACTAGATAAAAATATTTGTTATAGTTTTGTTTTTCAACATCCAGAAAACCGTATTGTATCCAAGTTTAATAATTTAAATTTATATTTAATTGAAGCTTATAAAATTATAAATGAATCAATTGAAATTTTAGATACAAGAGAATTATTAAAGACAGAAGCATTTAATAATACAAAAGTGGTATGTCCGATAATATATGATAATTATGAAAGTTATGAAGAATTGTATAATTTTTATACAGATCAATCATTAAATTATGAAATAATGGGAATCGTAATTCGCGATAAACATACAAATATCAGAACAAAAATAAGAAATCCTTGCTATGAAATGGTACGCAGATTGAGAGGAAATAATCCTAAATTACAATTTCATTATTATTCTTTATTGAAAGAAAATATGATACATCTTTTCTTAACATATTATCCTGAATATAAAGATGATTTTTTTTCTTTTGAAAGAAAAGATAATATATTTATTAAAACTTTATATAATAATTATGTAAGTTGTTACATTAAAAAAGAAAAACAATTAAATGAATACCCAAAAAATTATAAAACGCACAT
>Ga0316217_10004134_pt1 | contig 15944 bp, 10 predicted proteins | sample 1anoAmetaG_FD_203633 | JGI IMG/M metagenome (GOLD analysis project Ga0316217, IMG submission 203633) | Freshwater microbial communities from Trout Bog Lake, Wisconsin, USA - 1anoA | ecosystem: Environmental > Aquatic > Freshwater > Lake > Hypolimnion/Profundal zone | place: USA: Wisconsin... | reverse complement strand
TTCAATATATCCTTCATAGGAATATTGGTTAGCACCATTTTTTCGCTGGTAAATATTTTTACGTAATCATCCATGCCCTCAATAAACTTAATATCGTCGATATTAATCTTCAAAATCTGGTAATCCGACTTCACAAAAATAAAGCCCTGGCTTTCGGTTACGTAAGGTTTGTCTTTATAATTCAGGTATTCCGAAGCTTTATTCACTGCTTTCAAAAAGCGGTCAAACTCAAAAGGCTTTAATAAAAAGTCGATGGCATCAAGATTAAAGCCCTCTACGGCATAAGTGCTGTATGCTGTGGTGAAAATTACCAACGGCGGCTTGGGTAACGATTTCAGCAGTTGTATACCGGTTATCTGCGGCATACGTATATCCAGAAAAAGAAGCTGCACCTCTTCACGCTTTAAAAACTCCAGCGCTGCAAAGGCGTCGGTAAAACTCTTTTTTAACTCCAGGGTAGGCACTTTGCCAATATAGTCCTGCAGTACCACCAGTGCCAGGGGCTCATCGTCAATTGCTACGCAACTTATCATATAAATTGTATTATAAGTTTTATGGAATAAGAGTCTGGTTTATCCTGAATTTCCAAATTATGTTTGCCGGGATACAACAACTCAAGCCTCCGCTTTACATTGTTAATACCTATACCGGTTGAATCGCTTTCGCCCAGTTCAATTTTCCGGTTGCTAACGCTGAATATGAGCGCAGTAGTATTGCGTTCCAGCAAAATATCAATAGACGCAGGCTCATTGTTACTAATACCGTATTTAAAGGCATTCTCCACAAAAGGCAGCAATAACAATGGCGCAATTTGGGTTGAACTGATTTTGCCGGTAACATTAAAATTAACAGCTAGTTGGTCGGTGCTGCGCAACCGTTGCAACTCAATATAATTGTTAAGATAGTTTACTTCCTGCTCCAACGACACCTGCTCCCGGTTGGCATCATCCACCATATATCGTAACAGATGCGAAAGTTTAAGCACAGCAGTGGGTGCGGTGTCGCTCTTTTTAAGAGCCAGGCTGTAAATGGTATTGAGCGAGTTGAACAGAAAATGCGGGTTTATCTGTGCGTGCAAAAACGAAAGCTCGGTACGCAGTTGGGCATTTTCAATTTCGCGGGCGCGTTGTTCGGCCTGTCGTAATTGCATCAGTAACTTTACGCCAAGGCTTATAAAAAGTATCAGCAAATACCAGGTTAAGGCCCGGGTAAACTCGCGGAAAGAAACGGGCCGCAACATAAATGGTATGGACTGAAAAACCGACCTTTTAAAAATACGTGAAGTAAAAAATATAAGCATAAAGCTACCCACCAGCACCAGCGCATACACTACGTATTTCTTTTTAACCACCAGGCGGTCGAAAATGAGGTAGGTATGGATATAGAAAAACGCAATTAAACAAAGGTTGAATGCCAGCGAACTGATAAACATGTTGGCAGCCATATCGGCGGGCGGAGCGGCATGCCGCATAAAATTATCGAGGTTGCCCTCATCGCTTTGGTGAGGCACCATAAAATACGGAAGCGACAGAAAACCTGCCCAAAGGCCAATCTGTAAAAGCAACAAGAATATTTTCCTCCTTTCCATATCCAGGGCCCAAAATTACCATTTGTGGGTCTTGGAAGGACTAAAATTCGGTTAGAGGGCCATTTTGGTCGGTTAATCGGCCCGGGTGTTTTATATATGAAATAACTGAAAGTAAAAACGAAAGTAGCCCCTTCAGTCTCAGTTATTCATAAAATTTTGAATTTTCCGGCATCTCTTTGCGCCGTATTATTCTTTGCGCACTTTGCCTGAACCCGCCATTTGCCTGTATATTGCATGATTAATTCGGCATGATGAGTGAGGATAAAACAGTAGAACACGAGAACAAGGTTTTTGAAAAAATTGAATGGCAGGAGAAGGTGGTAACGGGCAGAAAATTTACCGATTGCACCTTCAAAAACTGCCAGTTCAACATGCTCAGTTTTGTAGATTGCTATTTTACCGATTGCACCTTTACCGGCTGCGACCTTTCGTTGCTGAAGGTAAAAGGAAGTTTTTTTAATCGCATACAAATTAACGGATGTAAGGCCATAGGTATACACTGGTTTGATACCGGAGTGCCCTTCGTTATCGGCTTTACCGATTCCAATCTCAGTTACTCCAGTTTTTTTGGTAAGAATCTGAAGAAAATGAAGTTTAAAAATTGTGTGGCTAAGGAAGTCGACTTTTCATCCTGCAACCTTACCGAAGCTGATTTTGCAGGCACCGATTTAGAACGTGCCCGTTTTAATGATTGCGATTTATCGCTTACTAATTTTAAAGAAGCCCGTAACTACTTTATCGATTTCAGGGAGAACAAGGTGCGCAAAACAAAATTCAGTATGCCCGAAGCGCTATCGCTACTCGACCAGTTTGATATTGTAATTGAGTAGCTATTGACGGTTTGTAGTTTATGGTTTACAGTTATAAAAAGGACAGCGTTAAGTTTAATTTACGGCTGTGAAGCATTATTTACGACCGGGCCATAACCGTAAACTGTAAACCCGTAAACTGTGAGCCGTCAATCCCTTTTTTTGCGTTTCCAAACCAAACTATCAGCCGGATTATTGGCTTTAATGTTTGCCGTAATGCTATCGGCCCAGTTAACCAGCAAGGCACTTTGTTGCGCACTTAACTTAGCATAAGTATGGATAAGGGTATACGACGAAATAGGCATTTCGTCTTTCTTCACCGCCTTGCTCACATCTTTAATAGCATGATATTGCTTATTGACACGATACGAAGCGAATTCGGAAAAGTTGAGATGCTCTTTACCTTCGTCAATATGGTGGTCTAACCACATACGCACCGGTTGTATTTCGGCATACCAGGGATATACCGTTGAGTTGCTGTGGCAATCATAGCAGGAGGTCTTTAATATGGTTTCGACCGAATCGGGCACCGGAAATTTTTTGCTGATGGCATTGGTATTATCGTTCGATTGGTTACGCGCTGGACGGTAAAATTGCATGAGCAATAGCACGGCCAGCAACAAAAGTCCGGCGGTTTTCAGTTTTTTCTTCATGTTGGCGAATATAAGGTTTACAGGTTACGTGTTTTCGGTTTTCAGTTATTGCCCCTGTTGCGGGCTTTAAATGCAAAGTGAAATAAATCAACTTCCGGCTTAAACGTATTATAAAAACTGTAAACTGTCAACCCCAGGCGGTAAACGGCCAACTGTAAACGGTAAAACTATTTCACCACAACCCGTATACCTTCCGAATGCGCACTAAACTCAGGCGCGTACATGCTTTGTATGGTAGCAACCCCGTTCGAAAAATCGCCTTTCTGACTTACGCGCAGGGCGTATTCAAATACAAAGGTGCCTTTATGCAAATGGTCGAAAAAGAAATTGGTGCTGGCATCGCGCGGACTTTCGTAATAGCCCTGGCCATCCTGGTATTTGTAACCGGAGAGCGTGCTGGTTGGCTCAAAACCCGAGGCACGCATGTCTTTCATCTGCACAAAATCCATATCGCGGTCAACACGTAGTTCAATGCGCACTTTTACCAGGTCGCCGGGTTTTAATTCGGTGTTATTGGTAATAGCCGTAAGCACCGCACCGGTAGGCCCGTTGGTTTGCAGAAACAACTTTTTATCCAATTGCAAAGCAGTTTTGGCGCTGGTAATTTTATCCAGTTGCTCAAAATACTGCCAGTATACTGCGCCCCATGCAATCCCTTTGCCCTGTTTGCTGATGCCTATGGTGCCCATCGCTGGTTTTATGTCATTACCTTCAAACGAGGTGCGCATATAACCGGTACCGGCTTCGGCTTTTGCCTGATTGGGTAATGATGACACGTGCAAATTACCGAGCGTAACATCGGGTACATCCGTACTGTTTAACCAGTTGCTTCCTCCAAGTAATAAAGCATAGCACGCATCAGCGGTAGATTTGGTGCTGTTCCAGCTCTGCACCTGTTTTTGTTTGAGCAGCCAGGTGAGCAAATCATTAACCTGCGTTTCATTTTTACCACTTAACGAAAATGCCTCTACCATCAATGCTTGTGTTTCAACCGGTGCTTCAAAACAGGTATAACCGGCCACGTTATCTTTCCAGTACATACCCAGCTCTTCGTTGTGCACGGCGTTTTCGTCCAGCGATTTAATAATGCTCTTGTATAAATCCATGTTACCGCCGCGATACATAACAATGGCAATCATGGCCTGGCCCGCTTTGTCTTGTTTTAGCCAGTATTTTCGGGCCTGGCCCATGTAATAATCGTAGGCCTTTTTCGTCACATCCGCCAAAGGCATGTCTTTAAAAAAACTACGCGCATACAGGTATTGTATCTGAAAATCGCTGATGTTTTGGGCATCCATATCAACATGGTCGCTCTTCAATATGGCGAAATCCTGTTCCAGTTTAGCATCGAGATACCAGATACCGTCTTTGGCGGCCTGGTGCAAATCGTCGCCGCCGCTCTTTTCTATTACACCCATGCTTTGCAAGCGGCCGATACCGGTTATGATATATTGGGTAATGTACCGGTCATCGGGCATGCCTTTAAACCAACTCCAGCCACCGTTGGTGGACTGATTCTCTTTAAGCTTCCGTAATGCACCGGCTTGCTCATTGCTCATTTTAGCCAGGTCGAATAGAAGACCTACTCGTTTTTTGCGGTCGGCCTCATCGCGGCCTTCCTGTATCCAGGGTGTTTCTTCCAGCAACAATTGTTTCAGGTCTTTATTTTTTTCGAGATTGGATTGCAATGCATCGGTTCCTTTCCATGAATTAAATATTTGCTGAATGCGCGGTGTTGAACGCGCTATATGCGAGGCAATACTGTTGGCATAAAACCGGTTAAACAATTGCTCGGAACACTCGTGCGGAAACTCCATCATATAAGGCAACGATTGTATGGCATACCAGGCCGGGTTCGAACTTACCTCCACCGTAAGTTTATGGTTAACGAGGGTTGTAGACGAACCCGAGCGAAGCAAATTATACAAGGCAAATTGTTTGTGGTCGCCGCCTTTTATATGTAGTGGCACTGTTTCGGTTACCAGCATCCGGTTGCTTAAAACCGGCAGGGGCTCCTCTTCTCCATCACTAAAATTACCGGCTGTAGCAATAACCCGGTAGGTAATTACGCTCAAACCCTGAGGCACCTTCAATTTCCACGAGACAGAGGTGTTTTGCCCGCTTTTTACCTCAAACGTTGTTGCAAAAACAGCACTTCCAAACTGTGCAGTTATATTTTGGTTGGTGTAAGGGTCGGTTAAAGTAAGCATGGCTTTACCGGCCAGGTTTTTATCGCAGAGGCTGCTTATTTTGGCTGATAACTCAATCTCATCGCCTTCGCGTAAAAAGCGGGGAGCGTTGGTGTTTATCATCAAATCTTTTTGAGTAACCGCATTGGCTGTAAGGTAGCCAAACTGAAGTTCCTGGGTGTGGGCCATGCCTAAAAATTTCCAGCGCGTTAAAGCCTCGGGTGCGTTAAAGCTGAAAATAATGCTGCCACTGGTATCGGTTTGCAATTGAGGATAGAAGAATGCAGTTTCACTAAAATTTGTGCGCGGAACAACCGGTGGCATTGGCGCTTGTTGGGTGATTGTTTTTTCTTCCGGGTAAGGCGCGCTTTTGTCTTGTTCTTTATCCGGCGCTGCCAAACCGTATGTTGCGGCCGCAACTGCACTGTTATCTGTAAACTTAAAATCCTTACTGCCCTCGCGATAATTGCGCCTTTCCTCAGATTCTAAATAACCCTCATTCTTCCAGCTTCCACCCCGCACGGCCCGGTCTTTTTTGGTAAGCATTTCGACAAATCTAACGGTGGGGCGGATGGTTTCCCATTCATAGGTATAACTGCCGCCATTGCGATAAAACATATACCGGGAGGTGATAAACCAGTTTAATTCATCACTTTTGGGATAATGGTACTGGCCACCTGCATAATACCGTTCGTTCATGTTTGTTGAACTACCGCTACCCAAAAAAATACTGGCTGCCCATGCGTTTAGCGAATTGTCGTAACTCCAGTTGTAATCGTACAGGTGGGCGCTGTAAGCATTGGGCGCAAAGGCATCCAGGCTGGCGTCGTACATGGTGGCCAGCATTTCAGCGGCTACTTTTTCGCCTTTGGGGCCGCTTATTTTTACGCGCCATTCTTCTTTACCCCCTGGTTTCATTTTATCGCGGAAGGTGGTAAACTCCATTTTTAAATCTTTATTGGTAAACGGAACGGTAATTTCAACCGGGGTGTTAAAGAACCGGTTGTCTTTGGCCATCCTGAAGTTGATGGTAACTCCCCCGCGGTATTCTTCCTTAACAGGAAATTCAATCAGCCTTTTCTCATTGTTCAACGTTATCCATTCGTGGTGAATGATATTTCCCTTTGCACTTACTTCGTACAAAACGCTTACATCCTTTTCGGTTGAGCCAATCATAACCGAAGCCACGCCTCCGGGTTCCACATCGGTTTTCACTCCCTGCACCCACCACAAATCTTTTAAAGGCATTTCCTTAAGCGCCGGGTCGTACACCGTAAAATATTTCTTCACTTTTACCTCTGTACCAAATTTATCGTGGGTAGTAAGTTCTGCCAGGTATTTTCCCTGCTTCCAATGCATAAAGTCGCGCGGGTAATAGGATTTGTTTCGTTGCGTGTCAAACGAAATATCCATCTTCAGGGCTGCTTTTTCCCATAACTCATACCGGTCTTCATGGGCGTAAACATCCATCGGAAATTTTTGATGAAATTCAGCCTCACTCATTCCGAACACATCGGGCTCATCTCCCCAGGGCCTGTTTCGAAGCAGGCGACTACACTCTTTTAACTGGTAAATTTCAATCGTGCCTTTGGCGGCCTCAAACTCACCGTTCAGGTTTAGGGTATTTATGCGCATTTGCGTGGTATCGCGGGTGCTGTAATTATCAGGTAAATCCAAAGTGACCCGCAGAGCAACTGTTCCTACAGTTAGGTGCGTTGCATTGGTTTGTGTTTCGCCATTCAGGTCGGTTACATCAGCGTTAACCAAATAGTTATACTCGGGTAAATCACCCGCACTGATGGCTGGGTCGGCAAGTGCCGTAAACTCAATTTTAAACTCACCTTTGGCATCGGTTTTTACATGGGTAGAAATTATTTCCTGCTCAGCGCTTAACGGTTGGGGCCTCCAGTAGTACCAATATGGAAACGTGGCCTGCCTTTGCACATGATATAATACGGTGGCATCACTCACCGGTACACCCGAGTAACTGGCGGCCTTACCGGTAACTGTCACTTTTTCCCCTAACCTGAAACTGTTTTTAACCGGGTTAAAAGTTACTTCAAACTGGGGCCGCTTATAATCTTCAACCCTGAAATACTGGGTTTCGTTCAGGTTCATAAGGCCGTTCAAACCTACTGATGGAAGCGTAAACGAACCGGCGATGGTACCATAGTTATTGCTGGTAAGCGTAAGGCGGGCAACGGCAACTCCGTTAGCATTATTAAGCACAACAGTTTTGCGCACTCTTTTTTCGATTTTAAACTGGTCGTCTTTATTCGATAAGCACAGGGCTTTAAAGTGCAGGGTTTGACCGGGCCGGTAAATAGAGCGGTCTAAAAAGAAAAACATTTTTGAATGCCAGATCTTGTCTTTTTCACCTTCAAAAAGATAAAAAGGTTCATAACCTACCGAGGTAAGGTGTTCGTTTTTATAATCGATGGTAAGGCGCAGCGTTTCATTGTTCGATAATTTTTTTTCACCGGCAGAGCCGTCGGATCCGGTGGTTAAAGTATTGCGTAAAACTTCAATATAGTCACCTTTTATTGGCTGGTACACTTCTTCATAAACATGTATTGTTGCGCCCATTAATGGCTTTCCGGTTCCACGGTCGTACACCCAGTATTGGTCTTGCCCGTGTGCGCTGCGTTGGGTATAGCCCAGATCCGACACCTGTATATAGTAATAACTAACAATGCCTGCTTTGCTGTTAAACATTCTGTTGGTGGATGCTACGAGGTAATAACCTCCGTTGTTCAACGGCGGCATGGCCAGCACCGTGCTGTGTTCGCGATAGTCACCCGATTCACGCAGAGCGGCCGTCCACTCCTTCAAAGGTTTTTTATCCACTACCTTTTTTAGCAGCTCCATGGAGCCGGGCTCGTTTTTCAAACCCGGGGCCAAATCCTTTTCGCTTACCACGCGCAGGTAAATACTATCGGTATTAGAATAGCTGAGCAGCATTTGAAATGGCCGGTTGGGGAATTCAACATCTTCCACTTTAAATGATAAAGATTGCTGCATAATACTTAGTAACAGCGAGTTGCAGTTAAAGGCCCCGGTGGTGTACGGAAACCGGTGGCTCACTTCTTCACATTTTTCAAGCGCTTGTTTTTTTAACCATCGCAGGCTGGTATCGCCGCTTGGTGAATACTGGCTGGCCCGGTCGTTCATCTGCATGGCAATTTCGAAACCAACCAGGGTGCTGGCAGTATCGGTAATGTATGTATGCTCCAATTTTTGCAGGGCCAGCATATAAAGGCTGTCTTTTTGAGGCAGGGTTATATGGCTCCAGGCAAAATTGAGTCGGGTTAATTCAGTTTTTACCAGTGCGCTTTTGCTGGCCCGCAACATGTTGAACCGTGTAAGGTCCTGCATCAGTTGAATGGCCCTTGGCAGATGCGAAAATGTATCGGTGGTGTTCACCCGTATATCCAGAAAATCATCGGCGGGGCCTAAGTATCTGCAATCACTCATTACAAACTGGTCGGCTGGTTGAGTTAGTTCACTTTCGGTATTGCTGAAATACTGCAGAGCGCGGGTTGCCAAAAAATCATAAAGCGTGGCCTGGGCTTTTTCGGGCACATTGTTCAGGTGCAGGATATCAATAAAAAGATACTCGCTGGTGCGCTTCAGGCTATCTGTATTACTGAGGGACTGAAGATATAAATCACCCACCCGGCGGCTGAAGGCGCTGGCGTCCCAGGTTTCAATATCAGGTCCCGAACCTGAGCCGTTTTTGGTGCGCTCCAAAATTTTCCACCGGTGCTCATCATAATAATTCCAGTACATTTCTGCCAGCATTGATTGCAGCAGCGGTTTCATTGGAAAAGGTGCATTAATCACTTCACTCTCTACTTCAGCAATGCTGGTTTCCTGGCTGCGCTCGCCCGAGCCGTTTTTGAGAGGTTCGGTATAAATTAAAGCCTTTATTATTTGACCATAGTTGTTAGCGGCAATGGCCTTTTTGCGGATGGCATCCACCCTGTTTAATGCCTCAACCGGCAAACCTGCATTTACAAACGAGTCTACCACCTGCCAGTCTTTAAAGTAGTCGGGCCCGGTTTTGTAGCCCAACATGGGCGCCTGCGTTTTGTTGCAAAAAACTTTGGCCAGCAGCGCGCCTATAGCCAGCAATATTAACACTGCCAAAAAAGTTCTTTTAAGCATCATGTTTATGGGTTTGTTGTGCTATTACAGATTCAAGAACGTTGAAAATTCCATAATATTTCGTCTTCCCGTCCCTTGGGCCATGCCCTGATGCATGTTGGCCATAACCCGAAACCTGAAACTTTTTGTATCTTTAAACATGGCCGCAAATACTTATATCCTAAAAATTCCTCAGCCCTGCCATGAAGACTGGCAACAAATGCGGCCGGAGGCAAACGGAAGGTATTGCCTGCATTGCGCAAAGAACGTAGTTGATTTTACAAAATTGAGTGATGATGAGGTTATAAATCTGCTTCATCAGCACGGAGGGAAATTGTGCGGTCGGTTTAATGTGATGCAGTTAAACAGAGCCCTGGAGTTGCCAGGGCAACATCAGCCGGGCAGTAAGTTGAAAGAAATTTTTGCCGCGCTGCTGTTGTTATTAGGAACCCGGGAAGCTGCCGCCCGCTTACCTGTGCGCGAAACTACTGTTATTACTCCATCCACCAACCGGGTAATACCAGCCAATACCGATAAAGATTCAGCGGGTGTAAAAGAATTGAAAGGGCGCGTATTAGATGACAACCATGAACCTTTGGTCTCGGCATACATCACTAATAAGCATTCACTGGTAAAGACCTCGAGTGATGAAAAGGGGAACTTCACTATTGAGGCAAACCCAGGTGACAACGTGGAAATAAGTTATTTAGGTTTTGAACGTCAGGTATTTGTTGTTAAAGACTATGGGTTTAAAGATTATCAGTTATTTCCGAATGTTTCAACCGGGCTTACGGTGGTGGAGGTAATTGACACAAAGCATATGCCCCTGAGGCAGCGATTGAAGTATAAAATCCGCCACTTTTTTCATATGCATCCTAAATTCAATTCGAAAACCTAATTAAAATGACCTCCCATTCATACATATTGCAGATACCAAAGCCATGCCGGGAAAACTGGCATGAAATGCGGCCTGATGATGATGGTAGGTATTGTTTGCATTGTGCTAAAACAGTGGTTGATTTTACGGGCATGAGCGATGAGCAGATTATTGCCTTTTTAGAGGATAGCCATGGAAAAATTTGTGGACGCTTAAATGAAAAGCAGGGCTCTGGAACCACCTGTGCAGTATCAGCCAGTAAGTAAACTGAAAGAAATTTTTGCCGCCATACTGTTGTTATTCGGAACACGCGAAGCAATTGCGCATCAACCGGTGAGCAACAGTATGATTGTTGCGCCAGGCATAAACCCAAAGGTGCCCATCAATTCCGATAAAGATTCAAGTGTAGCCGTTGAGCTGAGGGGCAAGGTAATTGGCAATGGAGATGGTGAGCCCCTGGCTTATGCTGTTGTTAATAATTATACTACACGCATATCTGCTACAGCCGATGAAACCGGATACTTTACTATTGCGGCTAACGCAGGCGATAGTATAGGCCTGACGTATATTGGTTTTCACAACTATTCTTTTAGGGTCAGGGATCATGAGTTTAAGGAGTATAAGCTTAAAGAATTACCTGGTCAGTTAACCGGCGATGTGGTCATTGTCGGGGTGCCAAAAAAGAAAAAACTGTTATATAAAATCAGGCGTTTCTTTCACATTCATCCTAAATACACCAACCAAAGAATAGGCTAAAATGGCTGTCCCTCCATACATATTGCATATACCTGAACCCTGCCTTGAAGAATGGCACGAAATGCGGCCGGATGGCGATGGAAGGTACTGCACCCACTGCGCCAAAACGGTAACAGATTTTACCCATATGACCGATGCTGAAATAATTGCCATGCTGCAAAGCAGGGAAGGCAAATTGTGCGGCCGTGTGCGGAATGACCAGCTGAACAGGCCTTTGCTGGCAGAACCTGCAGCGCGCAGCGCGAATAAATTGCGCGAATTGCTTGCTGCCTTTTTGTTATTGATTGGTGCGGGTAAGTCAGGCGCCGGACCCTTGCCGCCGGTAGTGGCAACTACCCAGCAACCGGTAAATCACGGGCCTTATTTTGAAATTGCCGGCGATGGAGATGATACTGCGCATCAGACTTTCCTGAATGGGCAGGTGCTTGATTCGGTTCAACATGAGGCCGTAAGTTTCGCCATCGTGAATAACAAAACCCGTAAAACCAATGTTCAGGCCAATGTTGACGGTTTTTTTAAAATTGCCGCTTCGCCCGGCGATGTGATTTACATACAGGGACTGGCTTATGAGGGGCAAACTTTTGTGGTGAGGGATGCAAACCCTAAGGAGTACTAACTTAAAGAAGCCGCTATTACTTGTTCAAACACGGTTGGTATTATGGCCCATCCAGAACCTAAACCCAGCTTGAAAAGCAAAATTAAGCGGGCTTTTACTAAATCAAATACAAAATAATCAGGCACCGCTGGATGCGGCTTCGGGTGTCTTAATATCTTTTAACTGGCGGCGCACTACTTTGCCCACGTTGTTTTTAGGCAGGTTATCCAAAAACACTATTTGCCTGGGTCGTTTATAACCGGTTAATCTTTCATGAAACCAGTTTTTTAATTCGGCAGCGTTTAGCGAGGGGTCGCGTTTGGTAACGAAAAGTTTTACCAGTTCACCACTATGTTCATCGGGCACACCAACCGCTGCGGCTTCAAGCACTTTGGGATTATGCATGGCCACATCTTCTACCTCATTCGGGAAAACCTTAAAGCCCGAAACCAGTATCATATCTTTTTTGCGGTCGAGTATTTTGACAAATCCATCGGGGCCAATAGCGCCAATATCACCGGTGTGCAGCCAGCCATCAGCGTCAAACACCTTGGCGGTTTCTTCCGGTTGGTTCCAGTAACCCAACATCACCTGTGGCCCCTTTACACAAAACTCACCCGACTCGCCCAATGGCAAAGTATTATTGTTATCATCAACCACCCGCATCAGGGTTGACGGCAGGGGTAAACCAATAGTTCCAATCTGGTCGTGTCCGTCCAAAGGATTACACGACACCACCGGTGAGGCTTCCGTTAATCCATAACCTTCCACCACCGACGTTTTGGTGCGGCTCAGCCATTCCTCGGCCACACTGCTTTTTAGCGCCATGCCACCGGCTACACTCACCTTTAAAGTGCTAAAATCAAGTTTTGCGAAAGCACTGTGCCGCATCAGTTCTCCCAGCAAAGTACTCACCACAGTCATTACGGTAGGCTTCACTTTATCCAGTACTTCAATAAAACCTTTCATGTCGCGCGGGTCGGTAATTAAAACGTTATGTGCGCCGTACCTGAAAAGCCCCATACAATTTACGGTTAGACTAAAGGCGTGGTATAAGGGCAGCGCAGCAATAGCGGTTTCGGCACCCTCTTTAATTTTTGGCTTCATCCACTCCAGCATCTGGGCCTGGTTAGCTAACAAATTTCGGTGGGTTAACATGGCCGCTTTCGAAACACCGGTAGTACCACCGGTATACTGCAAAAACGCAACATCGGTTTGATGAATATCAGGTGCCACGAAGGCGTTTTCAGCACCACGCTCCAAAGCGTGCCTGAAAGAGATGGTGTTTTTCAACGTATAGTGAGGCACCAGTTTTTTAAAATACTTTACCGCCACGTTTACTACCACCCGGCTAACGGCCGGAAAAAGGTCGCCTACATCGGTAATAATAACATGTTGAATTTGCGAGCCAACAATTGCTTTTTCAAGTTTATCGGCAAAGTTTTCGAGCACCACTATGGCCACGGCCCCGCTATCAGCCAGGTAATGCTGCATCTCATCAACGGTATAAAGCGGGTTCATATTTATAACCACCAACCCCGCGCGTAATGCACCAAACAGGGTTACCGGGTATTGCAGCAGGTTAGGCATTTGTACTACTATCCGGTCACCTTTCTTTAAGCCCAGTTCTGATTGTAAATACGCCGCCATATGAGCCGATAGTTCATCAACCTCTTTGTAGGTAAGTACATGGCCCATATTTGAAAAAGCCGGAAGGTCGGCGTAACGATGCAGGGTATAATCCAGCATGTGGGCCAGCGATTGAAAGTCGTTCGGATTGATTTCGGCGTTTACGCCAGGCGGATAGCTTTTTAACCAGGGTTGAGGTATTACTTCACTCATGGCGGGAGTTTTAGTATTAGTAAATTTATAAAACGCTTTTGATTTGAGAAAAGTTTATTTGAGCTCAAAAAAAGAACCGTGTATTGTGGACACACACCCGGTGTTTTGTATTTAAACCCTAAATTGACTATCCTCGCACGGCTTAAATAAAAACGAATATGCTCAAAAAATTATGCTTAGCGGTTACTGTTATGGCCGCACTATCGGCTTGCAATCATCCTCAACCAAAAACAACAGGACCGGATATTCTGACTGTGGATTTGGATACTACTGTAGCACCCAACCAGGACTTTTTTCATTTCGCTAACGGCGGATGGCTGAAAAAAAATCCGATACCGAATGATGAGGTGCACTGGGGCATAGGCTCGCTGGTGCAGGAGGAATTATACAGCCGGTTAAGGCATATTAATGATGAAGCGGTGAAGAAAGCTGCCAAGAGCGGCGTTGACCAGCAGATTGGCGATTTTTGGTTTAGCGGCATGGACACGGTATCGATTGAGAAAAACGGTATTGAACCCTTGCGCGATGAATTAAAGGCAATCAGCATTATTAAAACCCCACAGGAGGTAATGGTGCAGGCAGCGCGTATGCATGCTTATGGTGCCAACGTGTTTTTTGGCGAAGGAGTGCAACAAGATGCCAAAAGCAGCGATAAAATGGCCTACTTAATGTGGCAGGGTGGCATAGGTTTGCCTGAGCGCGATTATTATTTTAATACCGATGCACGAACCACTTCTATACGCAACGCTTATCCGGCATATGTGGCTACTGTGCTTAAACTATCGGGTATGGATAGCATGCAGGCAATCAAACAGGCAACGGCAGTTATCGAACTGGAAACGAAACTTGCCCAAGCATCCCGCAAGTTAGAAGACCTCCGCGACCCTTATGCCAATTATCATAAGTACGCTATAACCGACCTTAAAACTTTATCGCCGGGTATTGACTGGCCTTCGGTTTTAAATATTATTGGTGTGAAGAAAGTAGATAGCGTAATTATTGGCCAACCGGAGTTTTACAAGGAACTTGACCATATCATTGCTACAGAAAAAATGGAAACGCTTTTAAGCTATATGACCTTCCATTTGGTGCGCACTTATGGTTCATATCTAAGCACGCCTTTCGAAAAAGCCAATTTCGATTTTTACGGAACCCTGCTACGCGGAGCGAAAGAACAACGTCCGCGCTGGAAACGTGTTCTGGATGCAGAGGAAGGAACGATGGGCGAGGCGCTAGGCCAGCTTTTTGTGCGCGAGTATTTTGATACTATAGCCAAAAAACGTTACAGCGATATGGTGGAAGGTATTCGCACCGCTTTTAAGGGTCGTATCGAAAAACTGGACTGGATGAGCGACAGCACCAAACAAAAAGCTTTACACAAGTTGAGCACCGTTCGGCCTAAAGTAGGTTACCCCAATAAATGGAAAGACTTCTCTGCACTTAAAATTAACCGCGGAGCTTATGTGTTAAACATTATGCGTGGTAATGTTTGGTGGAACCAGTATAGCTTAAACAAATTAGGCAAACCGGTTGACCGCGATGAGTGGGACATGACTCCGCAGACTTATAACGCATATTATAACCCTTCGAACAACGAAATAGTATTGCCTGCAGGCCAGTTTACCGTGCCCGGCAAGCGCGATGAAGAACTGGATGATGCATTGGTGTATGGATACACTGCGGCTTCAACTATTGGTCACGAAATTACCCATGGTTTTGATGATGAAGGCCGCCAGTACGACGAAAAAGGTAATTTGAAAAACTGGTGGAGCAAGGAAGACGAAAAGCAGTTTAACCTGCGCTCGCAAAAACTGGTAAACCAGTTTAACAACATGGTGGTGGTTGATACCATGCACATTAACGGCAAAGCCAGCCTGGGCGAAAACCTGGCCGACCTGGGGGGAATTCTGCTGGGCCTCGATGCCTTTAAACAAACTGAAACCTACAAGAAAGGAGAGAAGATAAACGGTTACACGCCACTGCAACGTTTTTTCCAGGGTTATGCGCTGGGTTGGATGATGCAGATACGCCAGGAGCAACTGGCTGCGCAAATTATGTCTGATGTTCACGCCCCGGCCCAGTTTCGCGTTAACGGGCCATTCCCGAACGTGCCTGAGTTTTATGAAGCTTACCATGTTAAACCCGGCGATAAAATGTACTTAGCCGATAGCTTGCGAGTGCACCTTTGGTAGAAGAAAAATGTACAATTAGCCCGTATGATAATGTTTCATTGTCACATGGGCTAATTGTCACATTATCACATTCTTTTCCCTATTTTGGCTTTGAAAATGAACCCGCGTTATGAATAAAAGCACCTTACTAAAAGTTGTTTTTGGTTTCTTGTCTTTTGCTATTTCCTGTGGTCTGTTTTGGTACACAGCATCCGACTCGCTGGGCTTTGCCGATGCCGGTGAGTTTGCCGTTACCACCAAACTTGCTTCAGTAGCTCACGGACCTGGTTTCCCGTCATACATCTATTTGGGCTGGTT
>Ga0316217_10004133_pt1 | contig 15944 bp, 7 predicted proteins | sample 1anoAmetaG_FD_203633 | JGI IMG/M metagenome (GOLD analysis project Ga0316217, IMG submission 203633) | Freshwater microbial communities from Trout Bog Lake, Wisconsin, USA - 1anoA | ecosystem: Environmental > Aquatic > Freshwater > Lake > Hypolimnion/Profundal zone | place: USA: Wisconsin... | reverse complement strand
AATCTAATTAAAAGATTTCAAATGTAATATATTTCAGTTTCCAATAATAATCGTCACATAAGTCATTGATTTGCAACAAATTTCGGTTTGAAGTTCGATCTTTGAAAACAATCATAAAACATGAGTCAAAGGTGCTGCAAATGACCTAAATAACTGCTGTTTTGAATGAATGCCGGAAAGATGTTGATTTCAAAAGAAAGTTCTTTTTCTAAATGTTTCATTCAAGTAAGAATCCCACGATCGATTGTGATGCATTTCTTTAGAATTTGATGCTTTAAGCTACGTAAAATGTTTAAGCTAATATGGCTTTTTTTATAATTAATTATTTTTCGAGGCCAAATGGGGAATGCAGAATTCTAAGTACCCAACCACGTTACTAACTAGTGGTTTGAAGTTTGTAGAGGCAATAAGAAATATCTTAGAAATAAAATTACGCTTGAGTAGTTTGAGTTTATGGTCCTTGAAAAACTTGCTGAATCTCTAGATATTTCGCTTTTGATAGAAAGATCCATCTATAGTATACCAAAAACGCCTAAAGTCATCATCTTAAATGACCAGAAAGCACAACTTTTTATCTTGGTTCAGCAATCTGACCAATCCTTAGCCCAACATCTCTCTAAAGTTTTCCTGACTGTTGATATTTTAGAACTGTTGAGTCAAACTTTCTCAGTAATTCACTGCCTGGTGAAAAAATATGGAGCTTTTGGAATAACTGAAGATATGATAGGTTTGAATAAAAACCTTTAAATTCTTGCGTGGATCAGCCAAAATAAGTAGAAAAATTAAGTACAAATACCCATTGAAAGCAAAGAAAATCCCTAAAGAGCAATGATTGCACAAATTCTAAGCATCTTTAAGAAGTATTCTCGTGTTTTATTTTATTAAGAAGAATTAAATGGGCATAAAGATTTTTAATCAGTTCAAAGCCAAATAACAAAAATGATCAAAAAGAGAAAAATAGAGATGGCTGCAAATTTTACTGAAATCAAAAGTAAAGGGGAAGGCTTCAGAAGAGCTTTATCGCCACAAACAAGCTTCGGTAGCTTTAGGCACAATTAAATAAAATCTCCAAAAGCAGTAGAGGGTAGCACCAAACTATCTAAAAGAACCAATATCCCAAACTTTTTGAAAAGAGTTGCTGATAAAAAGGTCAACTTTTTAGATAGTCTAAACCACAAGAGAACTGTGACTATTGATGATACTTAAAAATAAGCTCTATCAAAGTAAAAGAAGATTCAGAACTTAAGAAATCAAAACAGAGAGAAATGCTCTTCCAAATCAATGAATAAAGTAAAGAGCTTGAAAGTAGTCGAGACGACGAAGGATAAGAATAGCATTTTTAGTGGCGAGATTTCAAAGATGTCGTATCCAACAAGTACTTACACTGAGAAAACTTTCGATTTGCTGACTTAATCAGGTTGCTCAAGCAACAATATGATAAAAAAACGTGAATTTAGAGACAAAAAAACTGTCGATAATACAAAAAAGTGGAAATTTCAATCTTTTACTCTCAAAAACGGCAAAGATAGCTCATTGTGTTCTCCTACTTTTACTGAAAATCACTCAAACTACTGGTAAATAAACGGTTAGAGCTGCTTATTTCAATCTCCTCAGAATAGCAAACCATAACCAAATATGCAATCACAAACTTTGCTTGCATTTAATGTGAAGATTCCTCTTTTAGCCATGTGTAATAACACAACCGTATCTAACTATTTTAATGAAACCAAATAAAAAGAGCCAATCATAGAAGAGGAAAGTCAATCTGTCTCAAAGACGTTATAAGACGAATTTAATGACTTTTTCTCAAATCATTCAAAAAGTCCAAGATTCATGCTCTAGGCGATGCCTTAGTCAAATGAACTCACAGAATAGTTTAGTAAAATCATTGATTTTTGATATTTTTGCTTTCTCTATAAAATACGATTCTTTGATTTCAATAAAAAAATGAAGTTAAAAGAAATTTTATTTGAAATCTTTCAAAGCCATTTATTTCTATAGAATATTTTGAAAAATATTGAGAAAAAAAACTTTGTTTTCAATTTGATTTTAAGTAAAAAAGTTTAATCTATTCGTTAATTAGTTGTTGTAATTTAAAATTAGTAAAATAGCAAAATGCAAAAAACCTTCCATCCCCCAACACCTCAAAGAAGTACACTTCCTATGTTCTGCTATCATGACGAACATCTTCTAAATGAGCTCTCCCCACATATTCTAACAGTTTTATCTTCAGCAAATGAAAAAATTAATTTGTAGATGCTTCATTCACCCCTTCCTTCCAAAAAAGACTTATTTTCTCAACTAATACAAAGCTAAATCAAAAAGACTTATGATGATTGCTTTTAAAACTACCGAATTCCGGAGGAGGAAAGTTGCTAGTTCTTAGAAGACTTCAATGTTAAAGAATCCACTTTGGACCAAGAGTCAGAAATGATGTAAGATAATGAATCAGAGGAAGAAAATGAGATGAAAAAAAGAAAAAGAAAAAGTTCAGCCCAAATCAAGATCTTAAAGCAAGAATTAGAGCTTTAACCTAATTGGGATAAAGAGAAAATTGCCGAGATTTCATTTATTACAGGCCTTTCCCAGCCTCAAGTGTATAAGTGGTGGTGGGACCAAAAAAAGAAGAGCCTTAAAAATGAGAAGGAAAATGCAAATAAATTCTTGGATAAAAAACTCATCAATAGAGACTTTTCCAAAAGACTTTCTCAAACATAAGATTTGGAACATTCTGAGGAGGATGAGTAAGAGCAGACTTTTACTAAAGCTAAGATTGTTATCCAAATAGAAGAAATTCCTGAGACATAGAAAAAAGTTAACAAAAAATTAACTTTTGTGTGACATAATTAATGATTTCAATCTTATATTATTCTTTATCCAGATTCTGTTAACAACTCTGAGCTATTTGATCATTTTTGGCATGTTTTTTTTTTCAAAGGCGTTATCTTGGCTCTTGCGTTTGGTTTGGGTAGTCACAAATAGTCGACCAGAAGTAAAGATTTCAACGAAAACTGATAGTGGGCATTTATTTGGTTACTAAACTAAGAAAATTTGGCTTAGCTGCATTATAATTAAAGATGTCTAGTATTATTAAGTAACCCAGCATCAAACTGATTCCCTCAGATCCAGCAACGAACACTATCCTTATCATTTACTGTGTCTCTAATACAGGTGCTTCAGTACCTTATAGAGCGAGTTGGCGCAAAATAAATTCGAAAAGAAATAAGGTGGAAGAGATAAAAAATAACAACGGCAGCTCCTATCGCTGCTCTCCTCTCGACCTTGACTGCATCATTGAAGTCACAGTGTATTTTTAGCACCAAAAGCATCAAATGTCTAGAGTGCTACAATCCAATTGCGTGAAGCTAGCTAGAGAGCTGAAGTAGAAGAGAATGTATACAAAAGAACTAATCCTAAATAGAATCAGCATTGATGAGTTATTTTTTGAGAGTAAAATGAAAGTTCAGGATGAAGCCCTCCAGCTGATATACACTGGAAACGCACAAAACCTCAATTACCTCATCAAGCTTAAAGATATAAGTATCTAGATTGACGGCAATCAGCTTGCCTTCAAAATCGTTTTCAACCAAAAGTTTTAAGACTTTCTCACCTTTGTCTCACACATTGGCCACAAACAACTTTATCTCAATAATTTTATAATGGTGACTTTTGGATCAGACTTCAATAGAGATATCATCTTACTAGCGATTGCAGAATAACTCCAAAAATAAGCAACAAAAAATCAGCAAAAGTTCACAATGGAAACAAGTGCAATCCAAACTGAAAAACTTAAGCAAAAGCAGTCAAACAAATAGATAGAACTGCCTGACGGAGGACATATCAAAAATAAAAGTCAAACTTCCTTTTCTCCAACCAATGCAGGTAGATAAAAATTCAAATTAGCAAGCAAATTTTCCTAGATTAATAATGGCTCTTTTGATAACTTACACAACGTAAGTGAATCTATGGGCGTTTAAAAGAAAAGTTAGAAGACTCTTACTAGTCCTCTCTCGAAAAAAGAAAACAAATCTTAGCAGTTACTAGAAAGTACAAAGGAAAAAGAACGCTAGTATTTAAATGTATTTTAAGAAGACGATCTTTAGCTTTTAGGCCCTCCGAAACCTGCTTCCATAGATAAAACATTCAAACCCAAAACTGAGATACCTTAGGTTTCTAATCATAATGACTAACCCTCCATAAACTTAAGGGGAAGTTTCGAATAGCTTGAAAAAAGCTTTAATAGCAATCTAAATGAAGAAGTATTAGACCGACTTTTCAAATCCTAAGAAGCCTAGAAAGCAAAAAAACAACAGTAATCCCTAAATCGACTAAAGAGTGAGAACGAGCAGCTAAAGAAGCAAATTTAGAGTCTAAACCCTCTTATAAAATAGAATAACACTCTAAAAAAGAAGCAACTGGAGATGAAGGAGTAAATAAATAGGCTCTAAATGTAAAGAAAAGTAATCTTGACTGACAAACTACGTTGCGAGGTAAACTGGCACAAAGAAATCCAAGAGAAGTAGCAAATGAAAAAGGAAATTGAACATTTGAGAGAGCTCACCAAAAACAATTTTCACACAAGCAATACAGCCAATTATGGTTTTGAAAGATCTGGGAGAACACAAAGTATTCATGAAGTCAATACTTTTTAGAGAAAGCAATAGAGTAGGTAACTTACCCAAACAAATCGCTCTCCAAACAACAGTTTTTATCAATGATATCTATACTTAATAAATCTCTTGCAATCGTCTAATCAGTACAAACCAAAGTTTGAAAATTTGAGGCTATAAAAGTTCAAAACTGTGATTTTTGCAGAAATAAAGCTCGTAAAATGGAAAATTGAATATTGAAAACGAAAGGATTTAATATTATTTGTTATCTTCTAGTTGATGAGCCAAAAAAAAATCAACGGATATGTCATTTTCATGAAAGACGTGCTCGGGAAAGGCTCTTACGGCAGCGTAAACATCACTTCATTCAGGTCTATAGAGGGCAGCAGGACAACACCAAGCTATAATGCGCGGTCAAGGTCCTTTAGAAGAAGCTCAGTACTTCCATTTTAAAGCAGTTGATCACGATTAGTACCTCAAAGCCGCACTCTTCTCATAAATACAAATTCTTCAGCTCCTAAAATCAGAAAATATCGTTAGAGTTTTAGATGTCATGTAAAGCAGCCATAACTATTACATCATCCAAGAAATCTGCGATTCTGACTTGGAAAAACACATAGAAAACAATCCCAACATTTCATAAGAGACCGCTTTCTAGTTCCTCAAGCAAATCTGCAATGGCTTTCTCTCACTTGTCAAGTAAGGAATTGTGCACCGGTAATTCCTTGTTAATCTAGTGATCTGAAGCCTGCGAATATCATGCTAAGCAAGGGAATTGTGAAGATAGGGGATTTCGGTTTTGCCAAAAAAAATGTAACAAAGAGAATAAAAAATGCGACATCTGTAGGTACGCCGCTCTACATGCCACTGCAAATTCTAAAGTCTTAACCTTACACTTCAAAGTGTGATATTTGGGCTATAGGCTTCATTTTTTACTAGATGATTCATCATCGCACTCCCTGGACTGCACATACTGAATTTTAGCTTGTAAAGAACATTGAGACAAAACCTGTGAAAATCAACGAAAACCTCAAACAATAAACTAAAGACTTTATCGCAAGATGTTTGTAGCTAACTGAGGAAAAGAGAATGAGCTGGGATGAAGTATTCTTGCATCCAATTTTCAAAGGGTGCTTCCAAAAATATGCAGAACAAAACCAGCAGTTTGAAGATAAGCTAAAGATGGTGATGTCTGAGCTTAGGTTTCAGATCAACTCCAAAAACATTGATCTTAACAAACTTTTGAACAGCATGGGCTTGAAGCCAAATCATGAACTTGACTTCAACTAGTTTTCTTAATTTCTGAAGATCATTCACCCTGGAATCGTCAAATAGTAAATAAACTTCTTCTTTGAAAAGATGGATTACAATGGTGACGGAAAAATCTCTCTCCAAGAACTTTCCACCTAAATGGAAAAACACAGAATCTCCTTCAGCAAAGGCCCTAGCATGAACGAAGAAATACTGACCAACTTAGCAGGTAACATCGGAGTAAAGAAGTCATAATCTTTGGATTAGTCTTTTTCAACAACTAAAATGTCAAGTTAATTGTAATACAAGGTGAAAAAATGCTTTATCAAGCTCTACAAAATTCTGTCCTCCAAAAAGCTGACTCTCTACAAAACCTTTTCAGCCTACGATACAGACAAAAGCGGAGAGCTGACGATCTAATAGTTCTAGAAGATAATGAAAAGATTGGATAACACCTTCACTCAAGATGAAATCCAATCAATTTTTTAGTTTATTGATGCTGATCACTCCAAAACAATCTAGTTTGATTAGCTCAACTCTTATTACTGCAAAGTAAATAGTATCCCTGAAGCATTGTAGCTTCCTCCAGACTATTTCACCAAAAACGCCAAGAAGAAATACTGACTCAAATGATTAAACAGCATTTAAGCTTTCTTTTATTCCACATATAAATTTAGTATATTCATTTTCCGTTAAAGTATCCTTTAGACTTAACCAAAAGCTAACATGATTCGATTTCCATTTCTATCTCTATATATGCTTATTTGCACTGTTCTTAATACAGTTAAAAGGTGTTTTGGCTATTGATGATTCGGGCAAAAAGAAGCAAAGGTAATATTTATCGGTCGAGAAAAGCAAGCATTATCGACAAAATGGCGTTTATGCATGTAGAATTACTAATCCATGACCTTCCAAATCAAGAAATCTAATCATAAGATTAATACTAATAGACTATCTTCAATAGAACCCAACTCACAGAACTCAACAAGTTAGTGTAAAATGCCACCATAACGACAACATCTGTTGTTTTTTGTGGAAAAGATGAAATTTTAGAAAAAACTTAGAATGCCCCCCTTCCTAGTTTTTTTCAGATGGTGCAAACAAAATGCAAAGCACAGATAAAAGAAGCTCAAAGTAAAAGGAAATAAGAGAGAATAATGTAAAATTTTTTGTTGCACCAAAATCAGCCCTTCAGAGAAACTTACCACTAAGAAATACATTGAAGTGATTGAAATATTTTCTTAGTAATGTTATAAGTCGGAGGCAAATTAGCTATTAGTATATATTAACTAGAATCATGCAAAGCCCCTCTACAAGTTCTTCATCCTCAAAAGACCACTCAGGCTAAGAGACCATTCAAAAAGATGCTTCTTCAAAGGCACTTTCCACAAGCTTTATTAATCAGCTTGGTTGCTCAAGATGTCTTAATCAGGCTTCAAAAGACATCAAGTTGAGGCTGCTGGAATCCTGCCCAGTGAATTACAATCGAGTTCGTCTTATCGATTGGTTTTTGTAGCTTTTTCATGCTTTTAAGCTTTCTTGGGAAGCCTTTTGGTTTGCAGTTGAATTGCTAGATACGCTTATTGAGGATTTTAACTATGTGAATACTAAAAATATTCACTTAGTGGGGATCGTTTGCGTTTTCATCTCTGCCAAGTTACAAGGAGCAAACAATCTGACGATTGTTCATGTGGTAAATGTTTTGGGGCACAAACAATTCACTTCATCTCAAATATTTGAAGAGGAATTCAAAATCCTTTCTTGCATATTCAAAGGGTCAAGTCTTCAAAGGACTGTTTTCAGCGTTTTAATGTAAAAATATGGCAGTATTCACCAAGATTTGTTGAAACAAGCAATGGAGATGCTTTTCTTAGCCTTTCTGAAGCCATTGAAATCATTCACTGGGATGGGTGTGAGCACATATGGGTAGTTAGCGGATTGCATAATCTCTAGCTTACTCTGTAACCAAGAGATTCTAATCCTAGAAAACATACGAAAGGAAATGCAGAAAAAGTTTAAACTGGAGAATATTGCGTTATATGTCAATCTTATTCGGTTCGATTGAAGAATGATTTAATGCTAGTGTCTTGTAATCTCATGACTACTGACTATTATCTACAGTGAACTAGTTTAGGGCATTTGGCTTTGAATCAAGCTTATAGTTTGGGCTCGTATTTCGGTCTGTTTCTTTTCTTTTTCTTTGGTGGGTCTTCAGGATGCTGCCCTGGTATCAGTTGAGGCTTTTCTTCTTTCTTCGCAACATAGTTGTTGGCTAAAGAATCGAAATTGAGAGATGCTGCAAAAGATTTGAACTTCTGTTCCACTTTGACTTCCCCTCCGCTTTTCCTTCCAGGACTCAAACCTCTTGCATCTTTTTAAGTAAAATTACTATCTTTGAGCCACAAAGCCTAATAAAGCTAAGTATGGTCATAATTGGCCTTGTGCAACAAAACTCCAGTATACGAAAATACCTTGTAGCAGTTGTCAACTCTGAGCCTCGGAGTTAGAATTGCTGTTATTATCTTGCGATCATCGTTGGACCAGGCACAATATGAAGCAGAGTTTGATTTACAGATTCCGATCCTTTTTTTCAAGGCTAAGTCCCAAATCTCCATTTCTCCGTTTAGGTTTCCAAACCCGCCAAGACATACGAACCTTCCCAAGTTGCCCCAAATAACTTCATTTTTATGCTGTTTGCCAAACTAAAAGACCATTTCGTTGTTTTTTGAGAAAAGGACAGGTTCTGCCGGCATGAAGCCACTGATAACCAAAAAGTTATCACCTTTTTTGTCCCACTAGAAATCATGGACCGGACCAGCTGCAGTTTTGATCTTGACAATCTTGTTAGTCTCCTCATTGAACAAGTAGAGTCCGTATTCTCCGTAGTATGATTTGCCTGTGGGGTCGTAGTAAGTTTGAAGCTAAATCAAGAACTTATTTGAGGTAGGACTGAACTTTATCTTAATCTATTCGGCCTTGTTTATTATCTTTTCATAAAAAGGCTCCTCCTTTTAGTGGTTGTAAATTTGGAGGCTTCCTTTGTTGGTTTTCTTGTCAAGATACCCAGTGACAACCACGTAGTCCTTTTCTGTGCTTATTGATGAAAGTTAGAAAAATTCCTGGAGGCCTGTTTTGATGACTCTAACTTGGTTATTGCCTTCATTGAAGACTTCGATGGCTTTGGAGTTGTACCGGAAGAAAAGTCGATCATCTGAGGTAAACTTGACAAGTGGATAACTAGCCTTTACATAGTAGTTAGTTTGAGCGTTTTCCTTGAAAACAGCCACTACTTTCAAAGTCTACAGACTTATGATCATGGTTTTTCCTTAATTGGCGTCTACTTTATCTAAAACCTGCAGATATTTCTGGCCGGGGGAAAGAGTCATCGAGTAGATGTAGTTGCAGTCGACTTCTAACAGAAGCGCCTTCTTCAAAACATCGTAGATTATGTACTTGTTCTCAGAACCAACAATCAGAAGGTTACCTTTTTTGGTCTGGAGAAGAAAAGACGCTAATCCGAAAATTTGATGGGCCTGTTAGAGTTCCTTAGCGTAGGCAGGAGTAAGAAATACGCCTTTTTTTGTTCTCAGCAGGAGTGTGCTAGGCCCTTTATCGTCTTAAATCGAATACTCTCTGCCTTCAGCTGGATTGACTGCCTACATGAAATAATGATAGTTGATGTCTAAAAAACAGACTAATGAGAACTCAGCTAAACTACAACATAAGCGCCAATTTAAATTTTATACTCTAACACATAATTTGCTGCATTTTTGTAGTGTCAAAACTTAACAAATGATTCTTTGGTTTTTTTTCAAAAAGGAAGATTAGTGTCTGAGGCAAACACAGCTTCTCATGTTTTTTAGCTCATAATGTCGGCTATATCATGTTAATGAAGATTTTATTATCTCAAATTTTTTGACCTCACCAGTAACAAATGGGGTCGAAAAATAGGATTCCTACTCATTTTTAGTGGCTGAAATAGAAAACATAGGTAAAAAATAGCTACTAAATCTTGTTTAGGACTCCAGGTCTTAACTTTTTTTTTATAATCATAGAATAACTTACATATATACTAGTTTCAATATTATTCTGTTTATATTGCTATTTTAACATGCAAATGTAAGGCCAAAAAAAACATAAAAGTGGAAGATGGAGCTAAAAGGAGCATACTAAGTTTTAAGAACGTAAGCAAGTCTTAATTTAGATTACTATCGGTTAGGCAAAGACTGCAAGGCCACTGCATAAATCATCGAAACAAGAACGGAAACACAAGTACGCAGCCATGCTCAGAAATATGAGAAAAAAATGGAAAAATAAGGTACATAGAGAGCGGACATTCTTCTTCTCCGATAGGCCTAGGCGCGAGGTTAAATAGGGGCCATAACTACTAGAAGAAGTAAAATTTTTTATATGTAGGGAGGAGAACTAACTTAAACCCTCAAGCTCCCAATGCTGCTAACCAGATTCCAGTAGCGCCAAACCCGCGAAGAATAAGGAGAACAACCAATAGACCAGCTCAAAGGCAAAGGCAAAGGCAGAACTTACCCGTACCACCGGCAGAACATCAAATCGTGGCTCCTCAGCAAAGACTCAACAGGATTACTACCTATAACCAAGTCATAATGCCTATCCCCTTGAACAATCATGTGAACAATCAGCAGAATCGGTCACAAACAAACACAACTCAAGTGCAGGCCAATCAACCACAAGCAAATACCCAAATACAAGGGCAGCGAGCCCAAGAATGATTGAGCTTTACTTTTTTTCTTAGAATCCATGCACATGAAATATTGGCTTCAAGTGTATTAAAAAATCAAATATATCAGCAAATGGCTGTTAAATACTTTTGAAAAAAAATCGATACACAGTGGATAAAGGCTTTGACTCTTGCTATTTTTTGCAGCTGAGGCTACTTTCTTCAAAAAAGATCGTTTGGTCAACTGGTAACATGTTTTAGCATGTTTTAGAGCAAATTTAAGATGAGTACTCTCATTTTTATTTTTGAAGTGTAGCTAAAAAAACTAGAGTAGTTTGAAAGATAGAATAATGTAATAATCAAAGTGTGGTCCCACGTGAGCCTTTTTTGAAGTATTGCTTTAGCTTTCTTACTATTTTTTTCTCTTCTTCGTAGCTGGAGAAGTGAGCCGTAAGGGGATAAAATGTCATCCGGAGTTGCTTGACTTCTTTTTCTTTGGATGAGCTCTATTTCGTGATTCTTTTTGGCTAAGGAATTTCCTCTGTTTTCTCGCTTCTGACCTAGATCTGTTTGCGGCGGCTTATAGAGAAGTTTCTCAGCTTAATTGTCCTCTCAAATCCTTTGATCTTGAAACCTGTAACGTATTCTCTTTTTTGAAAGAGATCTCTGTCACTTATCAGATTTAAGTCGGCCTAAGGATGAATGTTGCTAATGGGCTCCAAAACTTGTTCTTGGTAATGCCTTAATTTGAATTTCAAGTCTTATTTTGTTTCATCCTTGCCAGAATCGTTACTGAAGGCTGAATTATAGTCTTTGGCGATCGTGCTATAACTTCTTCTTGTATGCTGAAAGGAGCTTTTTGGATAAGTTCGTAGATAAAGCTTTTCTTGTTGCTAATTCCAAGCTTATATGTTGGGTGGGAGCTAAGTTTTGTAATATTGGTTGGCAATATCGATTTCGTCTGCGTAGTTTAGTAGCTATTCCTAAGCACTTGAACATCCAGTTCGCAGCGTAACCTTAAGAGACATATTATAAATAATATTAATTGCTCAGGAGTTGGCCAAGATTAAAGGTATACTGAATGAGATAAATCGTTTTTTATATTGCTAGTGATGTAAAGGACTATTTGTGCCAGAGTGGGGCAAAAAGTATGTTTCTTTCTACTCTTTATCTCAATCCTTTCACTCTGAGTCTTTAGAACATTCAGTAAAGTTTGAAATTTTGTTGTTTAGTGCTCTTGCATGCCGGCTAGCAATCAAAATTTTGTTTATCGCAAGGAAGGATATGAAATCCCATTTGAGGCAATAGCTTACCTTATTTGTCCTATGCAATCAGACCTAAAAACCTATATTCGGGTCAGAATGACTGAAAGATCATCAGAACTTCTCAATCCAGGTGCTCCATTGCTAAAGGCTTATTATTTCTGACTTTCTGACGCTTTAAAACATAAAAGGCCATGTTAACACCATGAAACACAGTAGATTATTCTAACATCTATAGAATAATATAGATAATTACTAAGAAGGTTTATGTATTTTAAATAACGCGAGTTTTCAGCCCTTTACCAACATTACCAAAAGCAAGAGCATGAGAGACTGGCCAAAAAGCTATAGTAAATCAAAACTAGGAGGCAAAAGCAGACCTCAGCCGAAAACATCTTGCCACCGATTACTCACCGCCCTCCACAGGTTAGACTCTACCAAAAAAAGCTGCAAATAGCCTAGACGGATAGGCTCAATAAGCGCCTTGAAGAGCTCAAAAATAACCGTTCTCAATACTTTTCAAAGGTCATCGGACTCAACGTGACCCTAGATTTGAACAAACTCAATAAATCAGCTATCCTCTAACCCGGCCAGACGACCAAAAGCATCACTAAAGAGTAGGAACACCATGAAGAAGTTACCCTTTAAACATAGCCATGATCTAAATAATCCTTTTTTTGTAACATGGAAGAATATCTAAGTCAAACATTTCACCACAAATGCTCCGATTTCAGCTGTTTCAGACCTCTCCCAGGGTTTCTTAGATTTCTGAGCTTAAGCTTTATAGAGTAGCATAAAGAACTAAGCTTTTGAATTTTATAATAGTAATGAAAAAAACCACACAACAACATCCGGAAAGGTCAGGAGTTGTCCGCTGCCAGAGATGCCTCAAATACGGGCACTACACCTATGAATGCTAAAATGAGGTGGCATATCGCTATCGGCCGAGCAGGACAGTTATGTACAAATAGCAGCTCAAGCAACAACTCAACCAGGACAAAGGGCCGAAGACACACATCAAAGATCACGACTACAAACGCATCTATGTCTAAGACAAGCCAAGCAGCGATTCTGAATAGCCTCAAAAATAATAAGCCATTAAAGCCAAGGTTGATCTCTAGGTTCACGAATAGCCTGAGGAAAATGAGCAACTCTAAGATGAGTAGCCAGCAAAGGAAAAAAAAGTTATTGGCTAATAAAAAAAAGCAGCAAAAGAATAGGCCTAATAATCCGATAATTCTTCTTCATCATCGAGCTCATCATCAAGTTCTTCATCAAGTTCCTCACCTTCCGCTCCACTTGCAGGAGCTTCGAAGAAGAAGAGAAAAATTTGATTGTTTAGAGCAACTTAATTTTAATTATTTAAATGTAATTTTCGAAAGGAGAGAAACCTGAGTATTCAGAATCTCAGATCATTAAAAAGTTGGAAAAGTTAAAGCAGGAAGTGAGCCTCGCTTAGGACTATAGCAAACTATAAAAATGTTCGTCAAAACTCTAAAAGATAAAGCAAAGTATCGAATCACAGCCTGATAAAAAGGTCAGAAAAGAACTGCGAAAGTTGACTGAAGTATGCTAAGGCCTGATTAAAGAAAAGACAAAGTACTTCAAAAAGAAAGTTTTGCAACAATTGAATACAGAAGCAGCAAAATAGAAATCCTAATCTAAATAAAAATCGCTAAAGTATTGTAAGTCACTGGACACTTTTCCTCTAACTAACATAAATCTAAGCAAAAAGAAGACCCCTAAAAATGAAGAAGAGTAGTTTTGGTGTGATAGAACTTAAGTTCAGGTTAGAACAAGACCTAGGCTTGAAGAATTAGTTGAGTAGCTAAAAGATGAAGTGGCGGGTTATAAGAGAAGAATAACTCTTCTTTAAAGTACATCAAACTCTTTGCCTCAAAGATTAAGTGATAAACAAGTTACTTTTTAACACTAAATGGGCCTAAAACTGAAATAGAAAGCACTCTAAATCGAAGAACTTAAAGGTAGGCTAAAGTATCACTAACAAATCAATCAATAACTTCGAAATAGGCTCTTAAATGAGCAAAAAAGGCAAGAAGATTACATAACAAGCCTAAAGATGCATATATCTAAAATAACTCAATAGCTTTAAATGGCACAAAAAGACAATAAAAAACTGCAAGATGATCTTTTTAGAGAAATTCAACAAACTAATAACTTGAAGACAGAAATCCAAAGACTTTTAGAAACCTCAGAGAATTTGCAAAGATAAAAAAGACAGAGACAACAGTCTTAAGTCCTCAAAATGAAGGATTCTGGAATCCGAAGAGAATTGGAAAGTCTCTCTCAACAGGAAAGGTATATGAGAGAAATGGAGCATGCCTTGAGTCTCTAGAGAGAGGAAAGAATCTTGAATAAAGAATAGTTGATTCGAATGAGCAAGAAAATAGTCTCTCAGTAAGAGTAAATACAGCTTTACGAGAAAGAAAGATAGAAACTCACAGAGTTGTTGTAGATAAAGGGAGAAGAAATAGCTTAGCTAAAGAAAGAAATATCTTCATTGATTGAGTTAAATAAAAGAAAAGAATAAGATCTGATGTTCACAAGAGAGGAGCTGAAGTAATGTGAGATTTCGATATAAAAAGAAAGATAACGTAAATCTTTGGATATGATAAAAAAGGTAGAATACCTGAAAAGAGTCAAATAAATGCTTAATTGATATTATTTCTTTATTACTGAATCCTGTGTTAACATAATTAAAAAGACAATATTAATCAATCTTTATATGAATGTCAAAACGAAATGTTTATGCAAAAATGGGCTAATATGAAGTAAAACAGTTCAGTCATCTTTTGTTTTTTATCGTTGTTTTGATTATTAAATAATACTATGCTGAACCACGCAGGAACTTTGATTCGAGTTCGGCTAAATCTGCAAAAAATAACGTTAAAAGTACGCTTTCCGTGTTTTGTGACGTGTGCAATTAAAATAGGTAGGTTTATTGAGATCCAGATGGAAAATAACACGAATTAATGGGTGAAAGTTAACTGAAAAATGGATAAGCATTAATGAATATCACACATATTCAAAACGTGTCCATCGGAAGCAGTAAGGAGTTGCTATCAGCTTCCTAAAAGAAGGTACAATAATTTTCATAAAGTGCGCTCTACTAATCTATCTCAAATCAACAAGTGGCAAAATACCTGCGGGGACCATCGCCTTGCCAATAAACAAGGCAGAAGGGGTCACTCACCGAGAGCTGAGCCGGATTTAGAAATGCCCCGATAAGAACGCAATCATCTAGTACGAGTTTTATATTTAACGCTTAGATAATAAATATTAACAAGAAGCAGAAAGCACAATTTAAAAAATACTTTACCCTTTCACCAGTGAAACCAAAATAAGGACCACCGTCTTCTAAAGGGAACCCAGCCCAGCTCGCAATCTTTATCAGCGTAACATTAGTGCCTCAAAGAAATTGACCAAAACCTCACAAATCGATGCTTCCCTTGCGGGTAAGGATACTCTTCCTTTTGGGCGTAATGCCTCAAGAAAAGAAGCTTAGAATGCTTCTAGTATTCTAGAGGAGTACTATATGTAAAAGAGGAACAATGGGTCCTAAAGAGAGAAGATTTTTAGCTTGTAGAGAGAGTTGGAAAGCAATAAGGCAAAAATGAACATTTTGGAGAGCGAACTCAATAATAAAACTAATAAGGTAGTCGAATTAGAAAAGGAAGTGAGACAAGCTAGCAAAAGGATTGAACAATTAGAGCTAGAAATAAGATCGAATAGCTCGAAAATGGAAATAACTGAAAAAACGAACAGAGATCTTTCAAATCAGCTCAAATCTATGAAATAAAAGATGTAAGAGGAAAAATTGTCATATGAAAACAATATCAAAAGAATATAAATTCGTGAGATTTCAGCGAAAGAGCAAATAAAGTCACTAAATTAGAAAATGTACGCCAACGAAAACTAAAAACAAAGGTTTATCTATTAAAAAAATCAGTCGGCCAATGAATTTGAGGGTAGGGAAAAGAAACTTAGAGAAGCTTTTAAAGAAAAGGAGAAAAAAATGAATGAATAACGCTCTACTTTGTTGAAAAAGATTGACAGTCTTTAAAGGGAATTATAAAAGCTTAACTAAAACATTAACTAATACAA
>Ga0316217_10004132_pt1 | contig 15962 bp, 11 predicted proteins | sample 1anoAmetaG_FD_203633 | JGI IMG/M metagenome (GOLD analysis project Ga0316217, IMG submission 203633) | Freshwater microbial communities from Trout Bog Lake, Wisconsin, USA - 1anoA | ecosystem: Environmental > Aquatic > Freshwater > Lake > Hypolimnion/Profundal zone | place: USA: Wisconsin... | reverse complement strand
GGCCTTCCAAGCACAGCAGTGGAAAAGGTAGTGGGGATACTACTACGTTCACTACTAAAACAAAAGAAGGGAAATCAATTTGTAAGGCCATAAATTTACTGACGGAGGGTTGTTAGCCAACTTCCCCATTCGCTATATAGACAATGAAAAGTTTAGGCCGATGTATTTTTCCCACAGGACCAATGAAAAGACAATCCTTTACGGCTTTGGGTTATAGCAGTTGCCCGACTTCCCTGAGAATAAACCAGAAAAGTAGCTGAGCTAGGCTATCGGTTCCTTCAAAAAGTAATTTCTACTCAGAATCACGCCTAAGTTGTTCAAATATTTGATTTGCTGCTCTTCTAAGAGATTCTATGATTCCCCTCAATGTTAGCTCATTAAGTTTTTGCTCTCGTTGGTGAGTGCCATGAAGTTATCGGACAAAACGCTGAATGTTGAATGCTTTGATAGAGAGATTATCCAAACTGTAATGCCAGCTGAAAACTAAATGGTGCTTCCTAAAAGGAAATATTTAGAGAACCTAAAGCATTTTGAATAAGGGTTGGCAAGGTTTAGATCCGCCCTTTAATCTTACTTCAAAAAGTCTTATAGCTAAATAATTCAGTTGTAAATTCAAGAAATAAGATAGCTTTTTTTCAACCCGTGCGAAAATGAATTTTAGACAATCCAATCTACTGGAAAAATTATCTAGTCTCATCTTGGTCCCAAAGGAATATTCCATTCCGGTTTAGAATGCTACAAAAAGATGCTCAGAAACAAAAACGTATGCTATAAGTTCGAGAATAATGAAGGCATTTATTTATTGGAAGAATACCCCAAAGAGTTGTAGCAGTTTTTCATTGAATTCTAGAAGGAACTTCTTGGAAGAACAGCTGATTTGGCCATTGTACAAGATACTTGCTTGGAATGGTGTACTGAGCTTCAAAAAACGATAAGATTAATAAAAACCAGAATCAGATAAATAGACGACTAGATTCACCTTTAAAAGGAGCTGTTCATCCCTGAAGACAGTTTGCAAAGATTAATGTTCGCTCGCTTCAAATTTACCCCCTATGTCAACAAAATGCACAGAGAAATACTTACTCTATCCGAGAAAAAGCTCGATTTCAAAAAGCTATCTATCAGCTATTATGTTTAGCACCAGATCTACAGATAGACTAATAGAATATCGAATAAGGCGGAGAGACTGATAAACTAAAAAATCGATCAGTACCTCCAATAAATAAAAGAGAAAAAAATGGATATCAAGCAAATCGACTTTAAGCTACACATCATTCTTGAGGCCTTTTCTCTATCTCACTACTACTACCCGCAAACAATCGAGATCGTCTAAACGGTGCTTACGAAGATCAACAGCTAGAGACAGTAGCAGTTCGAAAAGTTAGGCCTAGAGTGGAGAGATTTAGGCGTCGATATTATATCTTGCACGGATTTTTCAGCTATTTATGGCGTACTCTATGCTTTGGGATTGGACACATCCTAAATTAAAAAAAGAATGTCTGAAATCAAATCTCTTTTTGAGGTCAAATCCAACCTTAATGAACTATACTAATCTAAGATTTGGTTGAAAACTTCATTGTCCAAACTCCAAACATTACTGTAAAATGAATGGACCGAAAGATTCCAACTTTTATAGAATTAGTAGTAGCTCTAGAGACTCAACTCCGTTGAATTCTAATAACAGCTTAAGAACTCTTCACTCAGTGAAGATTCCATAATAAGGCAAAAAATATCCTAGGGTTAGCTATCTGAGTATATTTAGAGAATTTTGGACTATGTTTCATCTTCATATGAATAGCTGAACAAGTTGTAATATAGAGAGAGAAAAAGCAGAATTGCAGAGTTGCTCAGTCTAAATGCTAACAAGAAAAAGCACCAAGCGTATTAAAAAAGAGGACGAAGGTTTCTCATTGATGTTTGGCTCATCTTAGTGACCTTTTTATTGTCATAGCCCAATACATCATGAAAACTGAAGAATATCTCAGTATAAGAAATTTGAAAAAGAATGATGATACTTTTTTCAAGGGAATGGTTCTTTGTTCAATGATTAACACTCTTTAGTACAAAAAGTATATCTATTCTTTGCTGAAATCTAACTCATTGGATCCGAGCATCACCCTTCAAAAGTTCTATCATATTTCATAAAAGAAAATCCTTGTAAACTTTACAGTAATCAACATAGATTAAGGTCGATTTTCATTGATTAACAGGCATACAAAGCCAAATATGCCACTATGGGCTGCACTTATGGCTGCAGGATCTCTTCCTTTTTTGTAAGGTAACTTTTTGAGTAGAGGATAGTGGCAAAATGATGAAAGCATAAAAAATTTAGAGAAAAACAAAACAAGTGCCTATTTCGATAGCCTGACAAAATCTTAAAAAAGAAATAGTCTAACTTCCTATATCTCAGCAAATTTTATCTCTACACTACCAGTCGAACTCCTTTCCAATAACAGGATCATCAGTGAAAAGTTGATAGATGCATAAAATGAATCCAGTATTAAGCTAATTGAGCTGAGTTTTGCCTTTGATGTTTCAATATAAAACAAAAGTACTTATGACATTTAACACTTGATCAATAAAGTCTGTACTGACCTGAAAGGAAAGGCGAACTTCATAAACTGTTGGGATGTGTGTAAATATCTGTGTGAATTCATTTGGTGTTGCTGCTGTTCTGCGGAGGGAGTGGGATGGTATCTTTCAGACCTACTCAACCAAGTAGAAGTAATGAAGCTCCTTGATCTTAGAATTAACTCCAACGACAACTTCATCTATCGCATCTATAGGAACTATTTGATAAAACTGCCCCTGAGAATCGGAACTTTAGAGTTCGATAAGATAACTGAAGCCAAGCCTTATCTCAAAGACACGATAAGGCAGGGACAAGAAGTTGTAAGATAGCTCACAGATACAGTCGATGTTAAGGATAACGAAATCGTCTTCAGGCGATATGCCAAGAACACCACTCTTTAGATATCTTTTGTTACCAATAACAAATACAACGCCGAGACTTAGACTTCTTAGAAGCAGTATTTCTACAGAATAAAGTTTATTTCCCACACTATTTGGAGAAAGCTGTAGGGCAAATATGCTTTATTCTTTAAAGTCGGAAAAGACAAAGACTCAGCATTTACTCGAGTTTAGTTCGACTACTTTGATGTACCCTAACACAAAATTGACGCGGAAAAGAAAAAAGTTTATCTCAAATTTATATTTTGTTCTCCCAACACATACAAAATCCAAGAAAGAGTGCAATAGCTAAATTTAAGCAAGTTCAAATTTTCCGAAGAATAGAGGCAACAGTAGGGATTTCACAATTTAAGGGCGATTTTTGAGTTCCCTTATCGAAATGTCCTTATAAATAACCAGCTTGAACCAATCGTCGGAAGATGGGAAGGAACTGAGAATTCATTGTGTTAAGTTACCTAATCATAATAGGTAATGTAACAAACAAAAAAAAGAATAATTTAGGACTAGACTTTTTTTAAACTTCAACAGCCCACAATTTAGATCGTAACTTTCAATTAGGATGAAAAAGATTCCATTTTTTGCACAAACCCTGAATGCTTGCCATATTAGCTGAAGCCGTCTATTAATGTGATGCGTAAAAGATAAAAATGTGTAAGTTGCCAATCCTCGCTAAGTTTGATTGTCATGGATTGTGTGAAATGCCATGCAGTATATTGCCTACACTGTAAGTTGAGTAGTTTTGTTGCCTTCAAAAAAAATAGAAATTAGAATACTTCTACAGCCTATTGCCTTCACAACCATGAGCTAAAGTTGGTGAACAATCAATAAAAGCTGGACTTTTGTTTGTATTGCGACAAATACTTTGGCGATCTATGGAAATAATAATGCGGGATGGTTCTTTGCACTAATTGCTTAATGTATGCGCCATAAATCTGTATGGAAGATCTTATAGAGGAAAAAGGTAGGCAGTGATTGTTAAGTTTATAAAAGATATTTTATGATAAGACTGATATTATTCTATGAATAATTTTTATCATTTTCACCCTCCATGAGTGAGCCCTATAGAATGTGTATCTAAATAATGTCCAAACTAAGTGGGCAGCTCATAATTTCCTGGTCCCGTCGTATTTGTCATTTTCTTAATCCTATCGATAAAGGACTTTCTTAGCTCGTTTCCTATGGCTCCGCCTTTGCTTTAACTATTTAGATCCACGTTTTTTGGGTGATAAGAAGAGGGGCCAGGTGTTTTGGCTTTGTTAAATAACAAATACTATCAAAACTGGGGAAACGCTTTGATTTTTTTCGCAGGCCGAAATTGCCCAGCATAGTTGACTTATATTTGGAGGCAGATGTTATTCCTTAGTGCTAGATTTATATTATATAGTTGGCTGGGCCTGGAACATTTTTCCTTTCTTTGTCCTCAATAAAATCTAAATACATAGTTTCATACAGTTCCTTTAATGAGCTGTTTTTGGCCTCATCGAAAAGCCTTTGCTATTGCGAGGTGAAGACTTATCGTATTTGTTGGGACCGGGATTCTATCTAACTTCTTTGTTACTTGTGTGATTTAACGAGATATATATGAGCTGAAAATGCATTTCTAGATTGAAGATTTAGTACATCTCTACTTTAGCCGAAAAGAGGGACATTTTTAACTGGTTCTTTAAAGACTTCATAATTGCCTGGGAGAGGGGCATCGCTGGTTTATGTAAAGACCTTTCTTTTACTGGCTGTAAATCTTATCTTTTTATTGCTTATAGTTGAATAGTCTTGCTGATAAAATGCAACAGGACATTATGTCTTGGTTCTGGGGAACCTTTTGGTTTTTGAAAAGGTCCAAAGCTGCTTTGAAACTGAGTTATTCACACTTGATCTCACAATCTTCTCTCGACTCTACAAAGCAAACATCTTTTATTTATATAACAAAAGTTACACGAGTTATCATTTAATTATTCCCCATTAAGCACTCCAAAGATGATAAAGTTTGTAGATATGCAACAACCAAAAATTAAAAATTGATCATTTGTTACAGAGATTTCAAATGTAAACTTGCCTTCCTATGCATCTTACATTCAATTCATCTCCATTTATGCTCAAACGCTTGAACTACTATCCTCGGAAGGCTTTTTTCAGGTAACTCTATAAGCTCCCTCTTCTCCCTTTCTGCTGGGACATTGGATAAAATCGAGGAGCTGGAGGCATATTCTTTGATCCACCCATTTGTAACTAGCTCGGCTGCAACTATTTCACCATATTATTAGTTTATTCAGCAATGCTGAGTTATTTTTTGAGATTTTGTTAAGCCATTTTTCTGACTCTTCTATATTGGGCTCCTTATCTGCCATGAAGTAAGTTAATCCTGATTTTTTCCTCTTTTTCTTGAGAATTGGCTTCACAGGTAAATGGATTCACGACTTTTCTAGTTGATCTCTAAGTATTTCTTTCAATATTGTTTCTTGTTATGCTGTGAACTCTCACGTTCCTTTGATATAAAGATGATGCTCTTAAAGATTAGATTTAAAAAGTGTTGATTGAGTTAGCAACTTTGATCTAAACTTTTTCATACTTTGGCTCGGATTTTTCTATGTAAATAGTGTTTTGACCTTTGATATTCTTCAACTAAATTGAGGTTTTTCTATCTATGACATCTTCGTCTAAATTCATCATCTCTGATTTTATTTTAGCTATACCGGCTTAACGGACTGATTGTTGTGAAAATAACTTCAAAGAAAGCTTTGACCTTTTTTGTTTCCATTCCCGTTTGCTGTCATTTATTACGGCTTAAGGTTTAGGTATTCCAGTTTCTAGGTTTCTTTATTTATCAGAAATTTCTCCTAATTAAGGCTCACTTTCAGAACCACTATCATCCTAATCGCCCATAAACATCAGTTTTGGATTTTATTGAAGCTATTACTTGACAATATTCTTCAAAGATATGATTTTCTCAACATTTTTAAACACTACAGCATTTTTTTAACTTTACTGCATATCTTCATAAAAAAATATAGCAATGCCTTCACAAAGCTTTTTCCCGATCTTTTAGAAATCGGCCTAGAGGTAGTTTGGGCCAAACTATGAGCCACAAAATGAACTCTATAAAGTGTAGACGTAGTCTATCTTCAACTACTTCCAAATGGTGACTCTAGCAGTCCCTTCCTTGTCCTTTTGTATAGAAAAACAGCAATTCTCATATTTGAACGTGTCTGATATTTTTTACATCAATAATGGAAATTACTTAGGCTTTATGTTTGGAGTATTTGGAGGAGTAGCTTTTTCACAACAACCATAAAAAAAGACATTCTTCTTCCTTGAGTGGCCATGCATATCGATATACATCAAAACTTTTTTCTCTTTATTTAAATCCTTTATTAGTTATCTCAAGTAAAAGACTTCAGGCTGAAAGTTTTATTTGCAAGTTTTCCATTTTCTATTGAGGTCACAACCATAACCTGAAAAACGGTAATTACCTTTAGTTACTCCATCAAGATTTATCATGGGAACAACTTTAAAAAGATAACTATTTCTCAAGGCTTTTCCGTACTAGTTATCACTGACTAGTTCTTTGAGAAACCCTTACATAATGAAAGAAGCAACAGTCTCTCCAGGATGTACTCTGGCGGATAAAACTATAACTTTTTAACTGTTTTTGTTCCCGATCGTCAGCAAAGGGATATTTTGATTGTTGAAAGTCTTGCCAAGAAATTACACGTGAGTAGTTTCTTTTATCTGATTTATAAAGCTATTTAGCCTTTTCAGACCGTAAGGAAAGCAGTAAGCAAATTCAATGCAATTATGCTAGTTATTTTTGAAAAAATGCGAGTAACGAAGTTAATAAGTAGGTCTTTAGCCTTATTGCTATTATTCTGAATTCGAGTAGGATATTCTAGACCCACCTCTTCTCCACTTTGCACCCACCTATTTGACATCTTTATAGCATATCTTCATGCCTTAGCTGAAAAGACTCGTACTTTTCCTAAATCCTTGAATGATAAAATGGGCCTATCCTCGAATTCCTTCAACGCTAAAGTAAAACCAAGCTGATTGACGGTTAGAGTTTGTTTCCTTCTAGAGATCAATCACAAAAGTATTATTGGCGACCATTTTGACAGCAGAAATATTACCACATTCAAAATTACTCTTGAAAATAATAGAACCCAAGGAAATGACTTTGCCGATCTTCGATTAAATTTTGTAAATATTTTTGCTTGTTTCTTTTATATTCGTATCCCTAAAAATGTTAATTTGTTTGTCCAGCAGTTACAGTTTTTGACGCTAGTGGTATTTAGGAAGATTCTTTTTTCGATGTTTTTGAAGTGGAGAGGTGGGGATTTGCTAGGAAAGGACATACGTCAACACTTACTATTTGACCTATTCGAATTAGCCCAAGCAATCATCTTGATTAGAGGCAGACTGCATTTATTTTTATTATTAGAGCAAAGTTATTAAGCTAGATGATTAAATACCTTGAGTTTAACTTTGAATCATCATCTAAAACATAAAAATGTCATTTCTCAGAAACTAAAAATACTTACTCATCCCAAGCTCAAAGAATATTAAGTTGATCATATCGAATTGGAAAATATGGATTGCATAAAACAGATAATCGCTTGTAAATCTTATCATTTCTTATTTGGGCAGTTCTTTTGTTTGCAGACGTGCTGCCACTTATGTACTTTACAGATTTAGCCATTCTATTTTCCTTTACTGCTAGTTGGCTTTGTCACTGAAACTTTAGAAGATGTGGATATTGCAGATTTTACAGACTTTGAGCTTATTGATGATTTCAAACTGCTTGCTGCAGATACCGACGAACATACTGACTCTTTATCGTCCTCTTCTGATTATGATTCGTTCTATTCGTCGTCACTGGACCCATCTGTGTACATCTATTCTTCCTCCACCATCTTGATCACTAAATAGAGTTAAACGTACATTCTTCCTTGTTGCCGTGAATGAACTGGCAGAATTTTCTGATGGACTGGTTTTAAGGGTGATAGCTGAGATAAAGCTATCCGATTGCCAAAGCCTCCTGGTATTTCTTATCTCTGACCAAAAGAAAGAACTATGTTAAGGGGAATAAACTTCATGATTGAGATTGTCAATGTTTTGCTTGTCTTGGACCTTGGGCTGCTATATTTTAGGCAGGCAAAAGCTTTCACTTTACTTTTTCTTATAGAACATTTGGATTATTATAGTAATTTACAATAATGAAGTGCTTCCTTAAAAGTTAAAAGCACAGCTAACTGGACCATTCAAGATAAATGTTATTTTGAAGTATTTGAATACTTCTGATAACATCTCCATTTGAAAAATTTTGACTGGGTATATTATCTATTTAATGATCAATCAAGGTGCCATCCAGCTAAATCGTCTTCGTCGGAATCTTCCTCTGCTTTTTTGATGGTTGTGGCTAGCTTGGACTTATTGTATTCGTTGATAAATTTACCAACCTCTTTTTTCTCATCCGCCACAAGTTTAGCGTCTCTCCATTCTCTTGGCATCGACCAAATCTTTATTGACCTACTCTTTGATGCAGAAATCAACCAATCTTTTTAAGGAATGTAGTCCAGTCTAGAAATTTATGTGTCAAAAGCTTTTAGTAAATCTAGATTAGGAATGAGGTACATATTGATTTGCCTTCGACTGCATTCCAAAATGAAATGGTTCCGTCTGCTGACCCTGTCATAATTTAGGCCCTCTTAGCTGACCAAGCTATGGCTCTCATTTTTTCTTTGCCATTGAGAGTAGCATTAAGTTTTGCTAGTTTCTCTCTTCCAGGCTTGTCGAGGTCAAAGACGTTGATTTCTCCATCTTAAAAGCTGGATGTAAACAGGTAGTTTCTGTTGTTGTCTAAGTAAATTGAACGGATAGACCCGCCTTTGTAGTTACGTAAAGTATTCAATAGTTTTGGTTTTTCAGCCTGAGTAGTTATATCATTACATGTGAGATATCGTAGATAAGTATTTCTCCTATTTTTGTGCCGATGAACACTCTTTTGTTAATGTTATCTTTGAACATTGAGAGCAACTGTTCTTTGTGTGGTAGCTGCTGGACCATAGCAAGACTTGAGCCGTGACTAGATCTGAAAATCTTATCTTGAGAAACAGAGAAGACGATATTAGTTAAAGAATCATAGCCGATTCCACAGATCCTGCCGGTATGTATCTTATCACACACTATATCTTCATAACTGGTTTCATTTATCCGAATGAAATCAATTACTCCGTCATCTAGACCAATCAGCACCTTCTTAGATGCCTTGTCATAGCATAGGCAGATAGCTTCCTGAGGATACCCTTTCGACCAAAGCTTGACAAACTTGCTTGTCTCTAAATCACACTGCCATGCTTCAATACTCCCAACCTCCATAAATTTACCTCCATCGCTCTACCAAGGTAGCTTAGTATTGGTCACCTTAGCATTGATCCTGTTAACTGGACTGACGTCAGTGGTGGCGATTAGCATTAAAGCACTTTCCTCAACATAGAAATAATCTCTAATGCCTTTGGATTGCCCTTCAATGTTGTATTAAATGTGAAGCTTTGGAGGGTTAACCATCATCTATGACGCATTCTTATCCAGCTGCAAAAATTGCTTCAGTAAGTCGGAGTTCATCAAATCATTGCGCACAATGATCTTTCTGAGAAAGTCTTAAAGTCCCTACCTTCGAGACTAAAGGTCTTTTTCAGTCATTTTGAAGAGATAGCTCTTTTTGGGAAGCTGCGGGAGGTTGTGGTACGAATTTTTAAGACCATTGAAAAGAGCATCAAACTCTGAAAATCTTTTCTCGATATACCATTTGTTATCTTTGACTTAGAGTTGTATGTTAAAGAAGACTGCTCCTTGCTAGGCTTTGTTTTAAGTGAAGGTCGGGATAGAAATCTTGATAGCAGAGGTCAAGTAATCGTAGTTCATAATAAGATTTATAATCGTCACTGAGTCCTCATAAATAATTGCCACAGAAATAATTAACATATTTTGTTTTTGATTAGTCGATGGGATGAAGCCAGCAATGGATCGGTTTTAATAAATGCAAAAATAACTCGCCAGAAGCTATGAATATAATTTGGTCAGTATAAAATGATTGAGGTGTAAAATTACCTTATTCTACTTATAATTTTATTTGTATGTCAAACTTGGCCAACTACAGTCCTTATAATAAGACTTACAAGTTTATCCTCTTCCAAAACCAGGCTTACCATGAACGTAATAAACGAAATGCTTCCCCTTTGGTTCGCACTAATCTAAGGCATTCAATGAGTAGATTCTCCTCGCCTTCAAAAAACCCAGAAAATCTAGAGGTACATGTTCTTTGACTCAGTTCATACTCTCCAATTTATAGAGCCCTCGCCATTCTGTATCCCCAGATAGCAAATCCCGCCTTTCCATGATGTTTGATAAAAAAAGATAAATCCAAGGCGCCAAGATTTAAGAACCAAAAAGGGTGATTCACAAGCATCAAAGCTATGAAAAATTCAAGAACAAAAGAGTAAATCAAGAAAATTTATCAATGGTGTCTCGAATTATTGGATCTTAGTGCCAAGTCATAAAAAAAGAACAAACCGAGAATTCCTTCCAAAAGCACATTCGCTATCAGAACATCAGAAGACGTTATAACTAAGCCGGCGAAAGAAAAGATTACTTACCCTTGGGATTCAGCGATTTGCTTTGCCCAACCCTGCTTTAGTTCCAAAAAGCAGGACTAGGCCAAAAGTTTGTGGAAAAGGATCTTAGTATGTCAATAAAGCCATCAACTTCTCAAAGTATGCGCAGAAGCTATTTCAGCAACTGTGCTAATTGAAAAAAAAATATGCTCTTGCTTTTTATGAAATATTATCATAGAAGTATTTGTTAAAGATTATTAATTAAGAAAGGTTCACTGCTTTATTTTTGGATTAGCCAAGACTAGTCTTCCAATTTTTTACCATAAAATAAACTTAAAAGCTTTCTTACTATTAGCAAAGGCAATATGCTTTCGGCGAAGTGAAAGGGAAGATTAAGCTTTAAGTATGGTCGTAATAGGATGAAAAAATGCCTTATTTAGTTATTATCGACTTTTAATCAAAAGAGAAGTTCACTCGTGATCTTGGGAACCAAAATTAGCACCAATCGAGAACCTATGTATTTTAAAGCCAGTCAGTGCGTTTAAGCAGCCAGCCAAGCCGGATCAATTAAGGCCGGTAAGTCGGTGAAAAAGCGACCAAGGTAAGTCAATAGGAAGGTCAGTCAAAATCGGGAGGGCTTATGGAACAAGGCCAAACATTTAGGAATTATTTAATTAGATCAACTAAGTGTTCAATTTCTGTCCTAGTTTTTCTTTTAGTTTTTCTTCTAATTCTTCTTTGGAGAGGAGCCCGAGCTTGAAGATGAATTACTACTGCTGGATGAAGAAGACGAACGTTTTTTTTGCTTCCTACTCTTGTGCTTTTTTATTCTTCTTCATTTAGACATAGCTACTTTTTTTTTTTGACGCTTGGAGAGGACGAGCTAGACGATGAATCACTAGAAGAACTACTTCTTCTCCTTCTTTTCCTATGTCAATCCAAACCTACCTATCTCTTCTCAAATCAGGACAGTCATTTTTCCTGACTATTTATATATTTACCAATGCCCTTTTTTGCCGCAAAGTCTACACTAGTCGTTGGGCTGAGGTCCTTTTGGTTTTTTGGGCTGACCAGCAACTTCAACTCTGACTCTTTGGTCGTTGACGTCTTTACCGTTCATTTACTCCACAGCTTTGTTGACTGAATCATCCGAATCAAAAACCTGGATTATTGGCGTATTTACAATGAAGGCATAATCTCTGATCATGCGAATTTATTTGATTTCCCCGAAGCCTTGAAAGGCGCTGCGTAGATCTTCTTCAGTAGTGAACTTGGGAAAACCTCTGACGTAAATTTGTGGATCGCCCATGATATACAATTAAATAATGTTAAATGATGAAATCAATTCAAATTTTCCAGTCTCGGTACACATAATTAAAAGACTCCTTGATAGAGCATAGCTTACTGATAAGTTGAGCATGAGTCTCCTCTCAGACTACAAATCGCAGTTGTCGAATTCAATAAAATCTATGATTATATTGAGTTGCGCTTTAAGCTCCGCAATTTAAGAGAGCAGCAATACTATGATAAAGATGGGGATTATGTCTTACATATTTGTCAGTTCTAAGTTAGGCTAACCTTACATCTGCTTTTGTTGCTGCCCTAGTAATAAATAGTCTTGAGGACACTGTAGGCTATTTGGCAGTGCTTCATCTTCTCGCGAGGGTTTGTGACATAGCACATCTTCTAAAGCTCGTCACATCCCTTCCTATATTTCATGTTATTTCTCAGCTACTTCCTTGAGTATATCTTCTCCAAATTCTGCTCTTAGTTGGAGGCAAACTCTTCTTCGAGCATCCAATTGTGACGTTCCAGGTTGATATCATTGAAAATGTCCTTCAATCTTCTAGTAGTAAATATCTTATTCCTCTTTTCATCGAAAATAGTCATCTCCTCGCTGACCTTGTGAATGTAGATTGGGTAAATGATGGACTCAATTTTGTCGAAAACATACTTCTATACTGATATTCTGCAATAGGGCATGATTTTTTACATTTCTTTCCTGCCCAAGTTGAAATCTTTGTAAAGGTTCTCCACGATTTACTTGATAATGTGCCTACATTGTATGGTCTTTACATTGCGTTTTTTATCGGGAGGGGAGTTGTGCTCACGGACTTTTCGACATCAGAAAAGCTATGACTATAGTCTTTAATCGATCTCGCTAGAACATTCCCTATCCCATACTGCTCATTCGACAATATTTTATGGAACATATAAGCGGCACAGGCTTCTAAATGAAAAGGATTCTAAGGCTGTTCCAGCATTTCTTCTCCCTCATCGACTGAACTCACATGCATTTTCAAAAGCTGCTAGCTCTTCTGTCTAAACGTGTCGATAAATTGCTTCACTTCTTTCTTCGAACCTACAAGCCCCTTTATCTTGCAAATTCGCATCGATTTTTTTTCACTCGTTTGTAGTGTCATTTTGATGGCAGTCATGCTGCCCTCAGTGACCCAGTTGAAGCAATCGATGTAGTGCAAAAAGCTCTTCTTGATTTGTTTGATGGCTGTGGCGTACTGTAGCTATTTTTCGATCATTTCAAAGCCTCTTAATGAGAAGGGTGTTACAAGGCGAGTGCAACCTCTTCGAAGAGGTCCGAAATGCTGCTGCATGAGATCTAAAAGCCGAAGGCTAGCTCAATTTAAGAAGAGTTTTCAATTTACTTGCGATTCTTGTTTTCAGGCTGCTACAATGTCGATAGATCGTCTAAGTCCAACTCTGCGTACCTTTGCTTTCCATCCGGATCAACACTTTAAATCTATATTATCTTATGCTAATACATCAAGGCTAAACCAGACCATTAAAACTAGTTTGCCAAATAACATTCCATATTGCATGGGAAAGCATCATATCAGACATGCCAAAATATGTTACTGATGTCATTTGTTTGTGGATATGGGAATTTACACACAGTCCATCAACAAGATACTTCACAAGCCTTACATGGTTACATATCCTTGTGTAAGAATTAGTTGTGCTGACAACCAAATCTACATACCGAATGACTAAATCACAAATAGTCAGCCTAGGCAGCGCCAAATCGTCACGGCTTTTATTACTCACTAAGAAAAACCATTGATAAAAACGATGTGCTTTCACTTATGAAAATGTTTTTCTGCAGCTTGGGACTTGGCATGGTTCAGTTTATAAAACTGATCATTCTCATTCATTTATTCCATTAGCTGAAAACAACAAGAAAATGGATTTCAGTTAAAGGTTAAAGATCTGTATACGGCAAATCGTAGCATAGGGCAGCGGGGCAGAAAGAGAGCGACTGAACCCTCAACAATAGGCTATTAATAACATAGAATAATAAAATCAGGTCGACTATAATAGCTATAAAGAGCCGCTTAACCGACCAGAATAATAAAAAGAGAACAGCTATAATCATTATAAAGAGCCACTTAATCAAACACAATAGTAAAGTCACAGCAGCTATAGACCTTATAATGAAGTGCCCGTGAATCATACTTATCATTCCATAGATTAACAACAACTCAAGCAGATGTAACTAAAGATTATATCTGCAGCCCCACTTTCACGGCTTCAACACTAATCTTATTATCTCAATAACAAACAGAAGTAAGCTCAAATAGCCTACATTGATGTAGATGCCATGTAATAATAACCTACTCGAAACAACACTCCCAGGCAATTCCAACCCCGAAAATCGGTTCTAAGATTTAGTGGATTTCGCAAGTATCCATCTAAATAGCAACCAATATTCAAATACGATTATAGCTTGGGTTGGACTTCTGAGAAAATCGACAAAATTGATACTAGCGAGCTGATTTAAAAATTGAACCTAGCGAACGCAGGTGAAATCAAGGAATGGAATTAGTCTGACCTTGATCCACTAACTGTCTCCAAACTTATGTAATCGAAAACAATAGAAAAATTCAACCCTAAATCGCACAATATTGTCCACAGGAAGCATTAACTGCCTAACAGCACCTTCGGCTAACCTTCCTTCCATAAGTTACTTTTTAGCAATCAAAGTTACTTTAATTAGATATCAGGAAAGCATTGGCAACGTGAGTAGAGAGGCAAGGTGGCAAAGAAAGGCGGCAAATAGCCCGTGCTAAATGTGGGGGGCTTAGGTTTCAAAGCACTGGGAACATAATGCTACCAGAAGGGCATTCTAAATGACTAGATGTTTAGTTCTTTTTCAAACTACAACTCAGATCACAAAATCAAGGGGTTCGTCAGATTGTTTGACTGCGGCAAGATATAAAACAAACACTTCGCCAACAAGCAGCTCACCATCATGGATCATCGCAGAATGTGCGACTATTTGGTCAAGCTTTACCCAGATTAATATGACTTTACAGAGCTGCAGTGCTAGGATCCCCTCCTATTCAAGTTTTTATACAATTTGTATGAGCTAAGAAATACCTAATACAAGTCACTCGTGGACTCACTAGATGCCACTTCCAAGGTCACCTGGTGGAACAACATCTAACACAACTATCAACAAAAATTGACATCAGGTATGCCTAAATTACCCAAATATGGGTAGAAACTAAAGCCATTAGCTAAAATGTAAATGAATTTCGATTCGAATGAGCTGGGGCTAGACTAAGGCCGTAAAAGCAATTTAGGCAAACATTTCTTCCAGTAGTATGACTAGCAGAGTTCTTAATTATCTTCTGAACAAAGCAATAGAAATAATAATAAGAGCAAGATAGCTGGCAATAAGAAAATATTCAAATGATGCTTTATTCTACTATTTACTCATAATCCAAATAAACCTCGACGGCTTCTGTTAGAAACGAGCATCTTGCATTAAAAATGTTCTAGAATGATGGAATACCTGATCTATCCCCTCTTGGATAATCCATATGTAGGACAAAAAATTTTTAACGTTCAAAAAGGACTTGATTATTTGGTTTTTCTATGAAAATTAACTAGCCTTGTTCAAGCAATGTTGGTTTGGCGGCAAGAAGTCAGTCTCTTTTCTTGGTTCCTTTTTATTCTATCTGCGACTATTCTTTAAAAGCAAGAGTCTAGTGTATGATATTCTACGATTTTCTGATCTCAATTCTCAGATGATAAAATTTCCTAGCTAGTTATCATTTCCTTTTTAACTTTGCCTTTAAGAATTAGCTCTAATTTGGTCACTGGGATCACACGACAAATTTTACTTATCTCTACTAAATTGACGGCTTGGAGTCGTTTAGCCTTGATGCAGCAAAAACATTAAGCTAAAGTCTGTCAAAAATCGAAAGAATAATTGACTAGAGTGGATCTCAGCAATGATTTTAGTTTAAAACTGTATGAATGATCAAGAGGCGCTAATAATTGCGAATGGGCATGGATAGCAAAGGTCGTATTGTCATTTTATAAAATTAATTCTATACAATAACTGCCATTTTAGATTGTCCTTGA
>Ga0316217_10004130_pt1 | contig 15966 bp, 12 predicted proteins | sample 1anoAmetaG_FD_203633 | JGI IMG/M metagenome (GOLD analysis project Ga0316217, IMG submission 203633) | Freshwater microbial communities from Trout Bog Lake, Wisconsin, USA - 1anoA | ecosystem: Environmental > Aquatic > Freshwater > Lake > Hypolimnion/Profundal zone | place: USA: Wisconsin... | reverse complement strand
TTCATTTGCGGCGACAGTTCGGGCAGGCTCATGGGTACTCCGGGTTATGACCGGCGTATTATATATTAGTCGTATATACAGTCAATAGCGTCCCACCGAAAAGGGAGGGTTTTTCAGCGGAATCTACATCATACATGTATCATCTTCGTGCTCTAGGGAAGGAATGAAACCGGGGAACAAAACCGGTACGCGATTGCTTTCCCGGCCGGTATGATAGAAACTCCTGAGCGGGACGTTGCCGTTTATGGTCCAGTTGAGCCAACACGCCTGGCCGCTTGGTGGTTTAGCGTGTTCTAGCCGCACTTTTAACGCGCGTTTTTCGGCGTGCGCCAAAACCATCCAATCCCGCCGAATCTTCGTCCGATGACGCGACGCTTTCGGCCGCGCTAATGAGAGTTTGGTCCGGGATGGTCCGAAAAGGGCCGCTATTGACGTTTGGACCACCCGCGAAATTTGGACGCCAAGGCGGTTTTAGGTTCGAGGGAGCGACACTTGGAAGGCGGAAATATTCCGCTGAAAAGACCCTGCGGGTTTGCAAACCCAGTCGGCATAAGGACTTACGACGAAATACACCGTGCGCAAGTTACGCCGCGTATGTTCACTCCATGTGCGGTCAGTCCTGCATTGGCTAGGAGGCGGTTGGCAAGCCAACGGCCCGGTGGCAATTTGCACTTGTCCGGGCCGCGGTGACTTGCCGATATCCCAGTATGACCGCTATGGTGCGTCCTATTATCAAGATCGTCGTCTGGGCCGGCCTGGCGGTGGCCGGGGTAACCTGGGTTTATGTCAACTACCTGCACAGCAGTGCCGAACGGCGGATGGAAATGCTGGAGCAGCAGAATCTGGCGTTGCAGGAGCAGATCCGCCAAAAGGAGCGTGCCATCGAACGGCTGACCGCCCAGCGGCGTATCGCCCGCATCCGGGTGCTGGATCAGCGGGTGGTTGATGGCAAGCTGCAAACCACGCTGAAGTTTGTGGAGTATCGCAAGGACGGCAGCGAACTGACGCCGCGCGAGTTTACGATCGAAGGGGATGAGGTGCATTTTGACGCCGAGATCGTCAAGTTCCGCGATGAATATGTCGAGCAGGGCGATCCGTTGCGCGGGCAAAGCATCATCCTCATGCTGCGGGTGTATGGGGCGTTTCAGGCGCCGGCCAATGGGTTCCCCATCGATTCGCCGGGCGATATTCCCGAGATTTACCGCGGCGCCGATGCCGGCACCAGCCGGTTCGAGCAGAATATCTGGGATCATTTCTGGCAGTTGTTCAACGACAAAGACGCTCGGGATGCCCAAGGCATTCGCAGCCTGCACGGTGAAGGTTTATGGGGCAAGCTGCAACTGGGCCATGTTTATACGATCGACCTGCGTCCCGATGGCGGCATGATCCACGAAGAAGCGGAAGACCCGCTGTATCGGGGTAATGGCGGGTAAGCGCGGTTGCATGGGCGCGGACACCCGCTTCAGGCTGGCCAAGACGTGGCCGGTGTTGTTGCCATCGCCGCAGCCGCCTGCTGCAACACCATTTGCGGCGTAATCAACTTCAGGCAGTTGTGATGGCGCAGGGGACACTGGCGCGAATAGCACGGGCTGCATTCCATCGCCAGCCGCAGCACGCTGTCCATCCGGCCAAACGGGCCGGTGCGCACCGGATTCGTTGGGCCAAACACGGTCACCAGCGGCACACCCAGCGCGGCGGCGATGTGCATTGGCCCGCTGTCGTTGGCGATCACCAGTTTGGCCCGGCTCAATAACGCCACCGTTTGCCTCAAGGTGGTCTTGCCGACCAGGTTGATTGCACCGGGAATTTTCGCGGCCATTTCCGCATCCGCGGGCGCGCCGGCAACCACGCAGGTCAGCCCGTGATCTTTTTGCAACGGTTCGACTAACGCGGCGAAATATTCCACCGGCCAACGTTTGCTGGGCCAGTTGGTCCCCGGCAGCAGCACGGCGAAATGGCGGTCTGGCGGCAAAAGCGTATCCACGTACCGGCGATCCGTTTCGTCAAAATACAAGGGGAACTGCACATCGCTGGTATCGCAGCCCAAGGCCGCGCCCAGCTTGAGATAACGCTCTACCGCATGATCGTGCTCCAGCGAGCATTCCACGGTATCTGTATAAAACAGCGTGGCGGCTTCGCGGGCGTTGGCAAAGCCCACACGCCGCGGCGCCCCGGTAACCCAGGCGCAAAAGCCGCTGCGGAACAAGCCCTGCAAATCAATCACCAGATCGAATTTGGCCGCCCGCAGCTTGCGCAGGAACCGCCACAATGCCAGCGCCGCCGCGGGGCTTTTCCAAGTCGTGCCAAGATATTCGCGGTCGAACAAAACCAGTTCGTCAATCAGCGGATGGTCTTGGAGCAGCGACGCGCACGCCGGCGCGATCATCCAGGAAATCCTGGCCGCGCCAAACCGCTTCCGCAGCAAGTGCAGCACCGGCAGGGCGTGAACCACGTCGCCGATGGCGCTGGGTTTGATGATGAGGATTTTCTGCGGAGGTGGATCGAGGGGAATGGAGACAATGCCAAATGCCAAATGCCGAATGCCGAATGCCGAATTAGCAGCAGACTCGCCAGAAGATGTCTTCTCTTCCACTTGGCATTTGGCATTTGGTATTTGGCATTGCCTTGAGTACGGCGCATACCCCTGGCACAGCGCCAAGGAATCCGCCACGTTGTACTGCGGATGCTCTTGCATGGCGCGCAATAGCCGGCGGATGCCCAGTGCCACCCACCGCCGGGCGCGAATGCCATCCACATCGATCAGGATTGGCCGCGGGCCGAGCTTGTCGTCATGCTGCACGATCCAGTTGCTGGCCTTGGCGTCGAAATGGGCGAAGCCATGCGTTTCGATTTGGCGCAGGATCGCGCCGGTGCGGCGAAACAGCGTTTGGCGCTGGGCCGGATCCAGCGCATCCAACTCCACCGTGGCCAGTGTCGGGCCATCGACACGCGCAAAGACAATCACCGAATCGGTGATATATCCCAGCCGGCGTTTTTGCATCACCAGCAGCGGCCAGGCGGTGGGGATATCGCGCAAAATCAGCTTCCACGCTTTTCGCCACGCCCGCCACGACCGGCTGGCACGGCCCATCTCGTTGACATAGCGATACCAGTAGCGCTTGTATGGCCGCTTGACGATCACCTCCAGCGTCTTACCGGCAAGAACAATCTGCCCGGCCAGCACGTCGCCGCTGGGACTGGCTTTGAGGATCTGCAACTGCCTGGACTCAATCTGCTGCAAAAGCACCGGCCATAGCTTTTGCCAGTCGGTCGGGGAAATCTCTAGCCCGCTGGCGGCAGCCCAGCGGCGCGGATATTTCTCCCGCTTAAAAAACACGCCGCGCCATGGCCCGTCACGCAGCCGGCCAAAATAAGCGTTTTCACCAGTGGTGCGTCGGAGCAACTTCCGCCACCAACTTTGGCTGATGCGATTGTGCTTGGGCATGGCCGCCCCGCCGGCAAGCTGCTGCCAACCGCGCTGCAAATCCCCGCGCGTGGCCAACCCCAGCACGCTGTGCGCCAGTTGCAGCACATCGTTCAAGCGCAACCCGCCCAGCCGCACGGCATAGCCATCCAGCAAATACAATTTGTCCTCATGCAGCAGGAAATTCCCCAGATGCAAATCGCGATGCCCCAGCCCCGCCTGGCCAAGCTGATGGACTAATTGCCGGATGTCATGCGACAACTGCCGATGATTCGGAACCGCCTGGCCGCGAAGGGCAAAGCCTTGGAAGTAGTCATCCAGTGTGACGCCCGGCTCAATGGCTTCCAAAATCACCGCATCGCCGGCGCGTTCGTTGACGGCAAATCCCACCAGCAAGGCCACCGCCCGCGGCGCGGGAATCGCCGCCTTCTGCAACGCCTGCAACCGTTCAAACTCCACGCGTGCCGGATTCCCCGCCAGCAGCCGTTTGAGTCGATTGCCCGCCCGCGGATAAAATTTCAGGAAGTACGCCTTGGCCTGGAATTCAAACCGCCACACCTGCCGGTACGGCCGGTCCTTCACCAACGTGCCCACCTTGGGCAGATCGCGCAACAGATTTTCCAGGGCGGCGTTGGACACAATATAAGGGTTATAAAGTTCGGCGGGCGTTTTGTCTTGTCTCATCCCCACGCCATACTGGGCCATCGCATTTGGCATCCGCCGGGTTTGGCCCCGCTTTCCGGCATGCAGAGAAGGCCAACGGCCCTGCTACATGATGCTACATTCTGCTACTTTTTTTGATATGAATAACGCGGTTTTGTTTGTTTATTGCGTTGCTGCCCATGCGGTGGTTTGTGTCGGTGGACCTGCCGGACGCCAGGACTGTTTTGCTGCCGCTACCGGCTATCGCGGTGCGGCGGCGGGCCGACCAGCCATAATTGGCTGCCGCCGACAATGGCCCGGCCATCCGGCAGCGGGCAAACCACTTCCGCGCCCTGGGCGGCAAAATGGCCGATCAGTCGCAACGGCTGCGGACCTCTGGTGTCAAAGATGCTGATGCACGGATTAGTGCCTCCGACATTTCCGCCAGACGCCGCCAGATAATACAGCAGGCCGTTTTGCAGTTTGGCATCGCTGTAGTAGTACCGATTGCCCAAGGCTCTTTCCAGCAGCGCCCAGCGGTGTTCGCCGACCTTATCGAAAAAGGCCGAATTGTCGGTTAGTTTGGTGAGTCGGCACGCTTCTACACCGGTCCAATCGCCCCTGCAAAGGGTCTCGCCATCCCAAGCGACATCATTGATGTCCCCGGCCATCGCTGCCAATCGCTGTCGCGGCGGCAACTCCGGCACCGGGGGCAACCAGACGACCGGGTCTCGCTCGCGCTCGGGCCAAGACGACAGCCAATTCGACGGAATGTCGGAAATAATCCGCGGCGCCAACGGCTGACTGATGTCCAGAATGGTGAGCCGCTCACCCAGGACATAAAGCCGGTCGTGCCAGGCGTACATTTGCGGCAGCGCATAAAACTTGGGCTTGAAATCCCAAAGCCGCTGTGCCGGAACGTACGTCTGCTCATCGAGCGTGCATACTTTTAATTCCACAATAGTTCTCTCGCTGCTGACACTATCCAGGAAATACACCACCTCGGGATGATTAGGGCACGAAAGCACAGGACAACTTTGGCCGTAGTCGTATTGTGTGGCGCTTACCCGAATGGCACGCCCCAGTTTTATGCCGGCGGCAGTCAGGTCAAGCTTTCGAAATACCAGGCCTATAAGCGGGGCATACCGTAGGCCTTGTTGATGTTGCTCGCTCATCACAAAACCGCGCTGGCCATCACAGCGAACCGCAGTGACGATCTCGTCGCCGGGCAAGGGGATTTGCTGCAGGACCGGCAGATTGGTGCCCAATTGATATGCCGCGGAAGAAAACAAAATGAGAAGCACCATAGAAACCGAGCCGTACATCATGTTTCGGCCAGTCTCCAAACACCAATTCAGGCGTACGGCCAGAAGCGACAGGATCAGAACCAGTACGGCAAGTCCGAGCATTCCCGCTGCGAATTCCACAGTTTGAGAACTCCATGGCGGTCGATACATATCGATGTCCATGATGATCGAGCAGTTGAGCCATTCCAAAGGCGGGAGAATCACGGGGAGAAAATAGACCAACAGCATGGCGGCCAGCGCGAGCATAACGGCGTGCGCGACCCGCCTAACCAGGCAGCCGGCAAGGAAACCCAAGCTGTAGAGCGCGGCCCATAGACAGGGAAACCAGGCGATGATTTTGTTGGCGTTTTTGTCGCGGTCCAAGGTCAACTCAAGAGCAAGCGGTAGCAAACATGCCAAGAGCACGACCATCAGCCCGACGAAGTACTTCACGAGCAACCAGGACGTGAAGCCGACAGGGCGTGATCGCCAGAAATCCTCCAGTCGTCCGCCGAGATCACGACAGGTAGACCCAACCGCAACGAGGATAGCCAGAAATCCGCCGAACATCATGACCCAGGGAGAAGCAAATATCTCAAATCGCCTGGTAAAGGAACTGCGTAGGATTTCTTCAAGGCCGCCAACCATGGGAAGCCCGATAAAAATGCCCAGGCCGATCCATAGGAAAATGCGTGTCTCGTGCCATTCCTTCCAAACCAGTGCGGTCAATCTTTTCATGGCCGGCCCTCCAAATTAGTCAGCCGTTTGCAGGCCCAATTCCATAGGATGACGGCGATCACGGCTGGAACAAGCACCATCACCACCAGCGGCGGGCAGCGTTCAAAAGCACTGCCGTAGACATATACCGGTGCCAAAGGCGAAATGGCCGCAAGCGACCTGGGCGTGGATGGTTCGGCAAACCCGGCGGTGGCCAATCCCCAGAAGATCACCATGCCCATCGCCAAAGCGCCGGCCCGTGTTTCGCTCGGTAGATGGATGGTTAATGCCAGCATCCAGATGAACAAATAAAGCGAAGCCACCGTGAAACGGCCATACATCCCGAGCATGGCGCTGGCAGGATATTCCCTATTGCCCGTCACCAACACACTGGCCAAGGCGGCGACGATCATCGGCAGCACGCACAGCGCGATTCCCATAACGGTTTTGGCCACCAAAATTTTCCGGGCGGAGACCGGCAGCACCAGCAGCGATTCCAGCGTGCCTTCGCTGCGCTCGGCCGGCACCAGGCCGGTGCTGGACAGCAAGGGCAGCAGCATGATGCCCAGGCAGCAAACCCACATGGCCATGGTTTGGTCGGCCAGGATGCGCGAGCGCATGCCGATCAACGCCAGCGCGCCCAGCACGATGCAGGCGAATCCCAGCTTCCAGCTTTGCTCATGCCACTCTTTCCAGAGGAGGTTGCGCATTGGAGGTCTCCTTTCGGCCAATAACGTAGGCTTCAAATATTTCATCCAGATTCAGGTCGATTTCCTGGTAGGTGACATTGGCCGCGGCCAGCACGGTGCGGGCGGCAGCGATTGTCTCCACCACGGCGGTCACCTGCCGGCCGGCGCGGGTGATATCCAACAGGCCGGGTAAGCCGCGCAAGATTTCTTCGGCATCGGCCGGGGCGAGAATCCGTTTGACGTTGGCGCGTAAATCTTCGGTTTCGGCTTGGCGGATGATCCGGCCGTGGTCGAGGATCACCACCGAATCGGCGACCGGCTCGACTTCATAGAGCAGGTGCGAAGAGAAAAACACGCTCACTTTTTCGCCCTGGAGATAGCTGACCAGATCGCGCAGAAATTCCTTACGCATGATCGGATCAAGTCCCAGCGTGGGATCGTCCAGGATCACCAGCTCCGGCCGATGGGCCAATGCCAGCAGCAAGGCCACGCGCACACCCTGGCCTTTGGAAAGATGTTTGACGCGGGTGGCCAGCGGCAATTCAAAGCGGTTGACCAATTCGGCCGCCCAGGCGGCATCCCACGTCGGATAAAACGGCGCGATAAACGCCAGTAATTCCTTAACCCGCATCCAGCCAAACATCACTTGATCTTCGGCCACGTACCCCACGCGGCGGCGGATTTCCAACTGCTGGAAACGCGGGTCCAACCCCAGTACCCGCACCTGCCCGGCATCGGGCTTGAGCAAGCCCAGCAACATGCGGATGGTGGTGGTTTTGCCCGCCCCGTTGCGCCCCAAGAACGCAAAGGTCTGCCCCGCCGGCACGCTTAAATCCACGCCGCGCAGCACGTGGTTTTTCCCAAATGATTTGGCGACGCCACGCATTTCGATGACTGGTTGCTCACTCATAAACTTATCCTTTCCGGTTGCCTGCCCGTTCCTTCTGGATGCGGGCGAAAGATTCATCCATCAGCTTGTGGACCGCGGCGGCATCGACGCCCAAATCCAGGGCGCGATGGCCCAGGCGATCGATCTCCTGGATCAGCAGTTCGCGTTGCGCTTTGGCCTGCCCGCGCGACGGGGCGTTGGAAACATACGTGCCATCGCCGTGCCGGCGTTCCAGCAAACCTTCGGCGGTCAAGCGTTCGTAAACGCGCAGGATGGTGTTTTGGTTGACGGCCAATTCCTTGGCCAATTGCCGCACACTGGGCAGGCGGTCGCCCGGCAGCAAAGCGCCGCTGGCGCTGTGGCTGCGGATCTGGTCGGCGATTTGCCGGGTGATCGGCAGGCCGGACGAAGTTTCGATGCGAATGAACATACGGCGTCCAAGTGATTACAGATATATAACAGTAGTCTTTGGCGATGTCAAGGGGCTTGGCGACAATTCCATTAGCCCCCCGCTGTGCGCGGGCTTTTTAATCTCCCGGGGCGAGGCAAAACAAGTGGTCACTTCCGCCATCTCCCGTTAAACTTCCCTCATGCCGTTCCGCGACCTGCTGCACAAAATCGCCCGCTGCCAGGAGCTTTCCCGCCAGGAAGCTCGCGAAGCGTTTGAATTCCTCATGTCCGGCAACGCCAGCGAAGCGCAAATCGGCGGCTTGCTGGTTGGCTTGGCCGCCAAGGGAACCACCGTCGAAGAATTGGTAGGCGCGGCACTGGTTATGCGCGAAAAAGTTATCCCCGTGGATTTCGATCCGGCCGGCAAAGTCGTGCTGGACACCTGCGGCACCGGCGGCGACGTGCGGCATACCGTCAACGTCTCCACCGCCGCGGCGCTGATCGCCGCCAGTTGCGGCGTGCTCGTCGTCAAGCACGGCAACCGCTCGGCCTCGGGAAGTGCCGGCTCGGCCGACGTGCTGGAAAAACTCGGCTTGAATCTGGAGGCCAATCAGGCCCAGTTGCGCCATTGCCTGGCCCAGGCCAATATCTGTTTCGCGTTTGCCCGCCAGCATCATCCGGCCATGAAGTTTGTCGCCGCGGCGCGCAAATCCCTGGGCATTCCCACCATCTTCAATCTGCTCGGCCCGATCACCAACCCCGGCCGGGCACGGCACCAACTGCTGGGCGTCTATGCCCGTGAGCAAACCGACCGCCTGGCCAAAGTGCTGCTGGAACTGGGCAGCCAGCGTGCCTGGGTGGTTCATGCCGACGATGGCTTGGACGAGCTTTCCACGCTCGGCCCAACGCACATCTGCGAAGTGCGTGATGGCCGGATCAGCACACGGACATTGAATCCCATCGATCTAGGCATCCCGCTCGCCCGGCTGGAAGATTTGCAGGTGAGCGGGATCGATCAAGCCGCCGAGGCGCTGCTGGCCGTGTTGCAAGGCGAAAAAGGGCCGCGGCGGGATATCAGCCTGTTAAATGCCGCTGGCGCGCTGGTGGTGGCTGAAGTCGCGGCGGATTTATCGCAAGGTTTGGATTTGGCGGCCAAGGCGATCGACAGCGGAAGGGCGAAGCAGACGTTGGATGAGTTGATTCGATGTAGCCGTGAAGTCTTACATTCGGAGTTGTGATGTCTAAACCAATACAAAATCTCGACCAGATCGATATTCTGGGTGCTCGGGACGATGACGGCGTTGACCTTATGATCGTCGCAACTTCGACCTTGGACGGTTCACCCGAACATCAAAAATTGCTGCTGGATAAGATCGAGAATTATCTTGCTTATATTGCATCACCGGAGTTCAAAGCGGAATTCGCCGATCCGCCGGCCGATAAGGTGCATATCATACTTCGCTACTACGGGGTGCCGCATCCAATCATGTTCGCGGTATTTGAGAAATGCAAACCTTGGGTAGAACGCGGCGGTGCGTGTTTTCGCGCAGAAGCAGCAGAAGATGCGGAATGATACCGTCAGCCCGCCACCGCCAGGGAAGCCAGATCGTCGGTTGTGGCCGGCGTTTGCCGTGCGGCACTGAAGATGCGGTTGATCGCCTCAAGATTAACTTGTGATGGAGCGGTAATCTCAATGCCAATCGGGCGGTTATCGCCGGCATAATCCACGAGCAAGCCAGGCTCAACTTTTTCTGTCCGTGCGCTGGCATCACCTGGCCGTCGCGGCAGATAGAAATAGGCGACCAAGGGTTTGCCTCGTCGGAAGGTCACGCTCAACGAGTAATTACGCATAGATGGCCGACGCATTCTATACTATCCAGTCCGAGAACCATGCAACATTTTCGTGTCGTAACCGCCCTTAAATCCCGTATCCATCGAATGTCGCAGTCCCGCATGTACATGCGGGGCTTCTCCAAAATCGCCCGATTGTTAGCATCGCGTTAGCAATTCCATCGCTTGCTAACATGTTATCAACAGTTTATGCACGCCCAACCACCATATTGACGGAAGTCTTGCCAAAATGCCCGCTTACGCCACCAATTGTGGTGCGGAAGTTTCTTGCAACATTAATGGTAGATAAACCCTAGCCTTACGTTCCGGGCCGATAATATTAGTACGCGATTGGTTCGCGGGCGGACGGCGGAGCCGGCCGGCATGGTCAACCAGAACGACTTGTCCCTAAGCCGCGGGAGGATAGCACCATGATCGGGAATCTCCAAAACGATCCGCAGTGGGCGTCGGCCGGCGTCAAACGCATCGACCTGCACTGTCACAGCAAAGCCAGTTGCGACGGCGCGGAAGCCGTGCTGGAAGCCATTGGCTGTCCGGAATGTTATAGCGAGCCGACCGAGGTTTATGCCCAGGCCACGCGCCGCGGCATGGATTTCGTCACGCTCACCGATCATGACACCATCAATGGCGCGGTCACGCTGACCAATCGGGACAATTTCCTGGTCGGCGAAGAGCTTAGCTGCTATTTCCCCGAAGACGGCTGTAAAATGCACGTGGTGCTCTGGGGCATCACCCGTGAGGATCACAATCGCTTGCAGGCGATGGCCAACGACATTTACGCCTGTGCCGAATACATCGAAAAAAATCATATCGCCCATGCGGTAGCCCACCCGGTTTATCGCCAGAATGACAAACTGGAGCGCTGGCATCTGGAACGCCTGCTGCTGATCTTCAAAGGTTTTGAGTGTCTCAACGGCGCGCACAGCGGGCTGCATCGCACCGCGTTTGAGCCGATGCTGGATAAATTATCCCGGCATGAAATCGGACGCTTGGCGGAAAAACATCAATTGCGGCCGCACTGGCCGGAGCCGTGGAACAAGGCCCGCACCGGCGGCAGCGACGATCATGGCTTGCTGAACATCGGTCTGACGTTCACCGAATTTCCCGCCGATACCAAAACCACGCAGGATGTGCTGAATTGCCTGCGTGAAGGCCGCTGCCGTCCCGGTGGTGAAAGCGGTTCCAGCAATAAGCTGGCGCACGCTTTTTACGGCGTGGCGGTGCGCTACTATGGCCGGCGAATGCTTCCCCAAGGCGCTAAGCCGAACTTGGCGGCACGGCTGCTGCAAACCATCGTGGGCGATGGCCCGGCACCGACGCGCGGGCAAATCATCCGCCAGGTGCTCTCGCAAAAGATTCGTCATGCCGGCAGCCGCGTGCTGCGGCCGTGGAAACGCACTGGCCGGCAAGTGGGTAATTCCGGCATGATTGCCGGGCTGTTTGTCGACGCATTGCGAAATCGCATCGGCCAGCATCCCAGCCTGCTGGAAGCCGTGGAAAAAGGCTTGCCGCCGCTGGGCGAACACGAGGAAATGTCGCGCTTTGTCGCCGGGCTGGATCGCGATGTCACCCGCAGCATCGCCCATGCTTTCCAGCAATTCGCCAAGGAAGGCTGCTTTACCGGTTTGTTTGATGCCGTCTCGGCCGTGCTAACCCAGCAGTTTGTGCTGGTGCCGTATTATTTCGCCCTGTTTCATCAAAATCGCGAGCGGCATTTGCTGCGGCAAATCACCGGCCAGCTTCCGCCGGTGCAGTCGCACAATATGAAAGTCGGCCTGTTCACCGACACCCTGGACGATATCAACGGCGTGGCGCGATTCATCGCGGCCATGGCCCGGCAGGCGGGCAAGGCCAATGTCTCCCTGACGGTTCACACTTGCAACGATCACGTCAGCGTCAACGAGCCGTGGCGCAAAACTTTCACGCCCGTGCTTTCCGGGCCGATGCCGTATTATCCCGGCTTAACGCTGAATCTCCCGCCCATCCGCGAAGTGCTGGAATGGGCCGACAAGCAGCAGTTCGACGCCATCCACATCAGCACCCCCGGAGCCATGGGGCTGTGTGGCTGGCTGGTGGCCAAAATGCTGCGGATCCCCATCGTCGGCACCTATCACACCGATTTCCCCGCGTATGCCGAACGTTTGACCGGCGATCATAAGCTGGGCGATTTCACCGCGCAATACATGAAGTGGATTTACAGCCAGATGCGCACGGTGTTTTCGCGCAGCGGGGCCTATATGTTCAACCTGCGCGAATTGGGCATTCCCGAAGGTTCGCTGGCGGCGTTGCCACCCTGCGTCGATCTATCGACTTTCCATCCCCAGCCGCGCGATCGCACGTTGCTCAATCGCCTGGGCATCACCCAGAAAAACTGCCTGCTGTATTGCGGCCGAGTCAGCAAGGAAAAAAATCTGCCCATGCTGGTGGAGGTCTTCCGCCGCCTCAGCCGCAACGACACCGCCCTGCTGGTGGTGGGCGACGGCCCCTACCTGGAAGAAATGAAAAAGTCCCTGGCCGGCACGCCCGCCTATTTTGCCGGCGCCATCCCCAGCGACCAAGTTGCCAAATATTACACCGCCGCCGATCTGCTGGTCTTCCCCTCGCGCACCGACACCCTGGGCCAGGTGGTGCTGGAAGCCGCCGCCTGCGGCGTGCCCGCGGTGGTGACCTTCGATGGCGGCCCGCGCGATCTGGTCGAACAAGATGTCACCGGCCTGCTGGTCGCCGGCGACAGCGCCGATCTGTGGCTCAACGCCATCCGGCAATTGCTGGATGATCCAGCACGCCTGCATCGCCTGGGCTACGCCGCCGCCGAGAAAGTGCAAAGCCTGAGCGAAACCGCCACGTTCCAGGCATTCTGGTCGGCCCACGCCAAAGCGGTCCAAGCCGATCAGCAAGTGGAACGCATCGTGGTGCATCCGAGCAAACCCAAGCCGGAACCCGCCCCGCTGGAAACGGCCGCGGCGTAATGCGGATGATTGACTCTGACATCTCAAATCCGAGATTGCAAATTGCGCCAACCCGCTCGCGTCGGTGCGCAATTTGCGCGCACTGATTTTCGCCATAAGTCCTTATTCCCAAAGGACTTAGCCAGTCAAAATGCATTTTCAGTGAATTTTTCGGATCGGGCCATGTCGCTCAATTTAATTGATAAAACCGCATTGGCGCACTAATTTAAGTTGCTGAGTGCGCTTAACAACCCCGAGATTTCTCCGAGTTTTAGGGCACTTTCAGCGACTTTCATGGGAGGTTCCGCGAGGTTTGCCGGAGGTTTCCGGGGGTTCGGGGTAGGTTACCCGGCCTTAAACTCATCTGGAGGCCTCTCGACCCCCTCTCAACCGCCCCAACAGGCCTCGAAAACGCCCCAAGGTGCCCCCAAACCGCCCCAAGACCCCCCCAAAGTGGTCCAAGATTGGGTCGCAATAAACTTGCGTTCTTTGTGAAGCTATAACGCGAAATAACCCGCGCCACTTGCGTCAATCGCCGGTGTGGTCAAAAACCTGCCCGGCAAGCAACCTCTTCGTTTAGCCGGCGTCCGCGTCCCCCCGTCATCTGCCGGCCAATCAGCAAAACGGCAGGATTCCGCTTGCTTTTGAGCCAGGCATAAATGACACTATTTTCACTTCTTACCCGGCTGACCTGCCGCGAGGCCTCGGTCGGGTTATTTTTTGGGAACACCGCATGGCATCAGCCCCACGTCCGCCAATCAGCGCGGCATTAACCACACCGATTGGTGCCCCATCGACAAGGCGACCTATGATGCGTGCATCGACCAGCGTGATTATCGTCCCCGACCGTAACCGAACGGTTCGCCCCACCGTCGAACGCGGCAATATACGCTTGGGTGTACGATGTATCGCGTTGACCGCTTACACGGTTATGGATTTCGCCTTCGCCAGACGATCATCCAACAATCTGAAGGCTTCAGATTTGAGCCGTTTTTCTGCTTCTTCGTGCTTCGCTTTCTCAAGATCGCGCGCAGCCTTCATATTATTTGCTTGTTCTTGCTGTTCCCGCTTGTTCCATGCGTTCACGGCTATTGCCACTTGGGCCCGAGCCCACTTCCCTTCAATTTCCACCTGTTCTTTAATTGCCTCAATGTAGCTGCAAAGCGCCTGATACACCACAGAGGCACGCCGCAACTGATCCCGCTCGCCCGTCCGCTCCAATTTTGTGCGGAAGTATCCGCGAACAATCAAACTCTTAATCTCACGCCATGCCGGCTGCCAGCGAGTCAGCGGGACGAAGCGTATCCCGGGACGTTGGGCCACGCCAGCAGTCGCGCGCGTAAACGTTTCCTGTGCTCCGGTCTGGTACCGCGAACCATTTTGCAGCACGATACAATATGTCTTACTCTTGCCTGGCCACTTGCCGACGCCCGCACGGTGATGGCAATCATTTTGCGCTGCTGCGCTTGGCTTTTGTGCCGGTCTCTAATCTAATACCCGGCGGCGGGCGGAAACCCGCCCTGCTTGGTTGGCAGATTGCGCTTGAAGTAATCTTATGGATGGCAGTATCCGCGTCATTAAAGGCCCCGACACCGGCGTAAGCTGCAAGCTTAAGCCCGGCGCCAATATCATTGGCCGCAGTTCCAAAGCGGCACTGACGCTGACCAGCCCGGATATTTCCTGGGAACACTTTGCCATCCACCGCAACGGCGATCAGTACACCGTGGAAAACCTCTCGGCGATGGGAACTTACCTAGATGATTCCAAAATCACCGGGCAAATCAAGCTGCGCTCGCGCGACCAGTTGCGGCTTTCCAAGGATACGGTGATCCGGTTCGATTCCGGCGGCACGCTGGACGGCGGGCTGTTTGCCGGCGGGCGGGGCATCGCGGTTCTGGTCAGCATTGCCGTGGCGCTGATCGCCGCGGTGGTGTTCATGGTGATTAATTCGCGGACCACGCCGGCCAACTGGCCGGGCGCCTATGTGCAACTTCAAGCCTGGGTCCAGCAGCAAGTGACCCCGGACAATCCGAAGCTGATGCCGCTGGATAAACGCTTGCCGCCGCAAACGCTGCACTTGTTTCAGGATGCCTGGGCGTTGGAGCAGGCGGGCGATTACAACGGGGCCAACAAGGCGTGGTTAAAATTGCGGCTGCTGCTGGAACATTTGAACGACGCGCAAAAGCTGCCGGCGGATGCGGAGGACCACACCACCGCGTTGCGGAATCTGCTGATCCCCCCGCCCGGCCCGCCGCAGGATCAGTCGGATCCGGAAATGGCCGCGGCGTTGAAGCAATTTGTCTCCCGCCGGCTTGCCTGGTGTACCGAACAGGTCAAGAATTCAAAGTAATTACCATGAAAAAACGGCTCGATCGTTTCCAGTTGTTGGAGTTGGTTTCCGAAAGCGCCAGCGGCGCGGTGTACCGTGCCGATGAGCAATTGGCCGGCGATGTCACCCGCGCGGTGGCGTTGAAAGTTTTGCCGGCAATCAATGAAGATGATGCCAAGAGCTTGCAGCGGTTCCTGGAACAGGTTCGGCTGCTGGTGGCGCTGGGCGGACATCCGCATGTGGTGAGCGTCTATGGAATCGGCATGACCGATGGCCTGCCGTGGATCGCCATGGAAATGCTGCCCAACGATCTGACCAAGGCCATCCGCGAGCAGCCCGGCGAATCGCGATTGGTGGCCGAATTGATCCGGCAAGTGGCCACAGCACTGGCGGCACTGCACGCTTTTAACCCCCCGGTGCTGCACAATGATTTAACGCCGTCGAATATTTTGGTGGACCGGTTTGGCACGTACAAGATCACCGATTTTGCCGTCGCCGGGCCGGCGGCGGTGGACCGCACGCGCGTGCTGGCGACGGTGCGTTATGCCGCGCCGGAATTGCTCAGCCGCGAATTGGGGAATCTTTCGCCGGCCACGGATATTTATGCCCTGGGCCATATTGCTTACGAAGTGTCGCTCGGCGGGAAATTGTATCGCCAGCAGTTTCCGGCGGTGGTCGATCTGCGCGGCGGGGATTATCAAGGCACGGCGGCAAGCTGGATGGCCTGGCATTGCTCGATGGAAACCAAGCCGCCCAGCATCCATGAAGTGCGTCCCGATTTCCCGCATGATCTGAGTGACA
>Ga0316217_10004128_pt1 | contig 15973 bp, 7 predicted proteins | sample 1anoAmetaG_FD_203633 | JGI IMG/M metagenome (GOLD analysis project Ga0316217, IMG submission 203633) | Freshwater microbial communities from Trout Bog Lake, Wisconsin, USA - 1anoA | ecosystem: Environmental > Aquatic > Freshwater > Lake > Hypolimnion/Profundal zone | place: USA: Wisconsin... | reverse complement strand
GGTCTTTGATGTGGGCGGCCAGACGCTCGAAGTGCCGGATGAGCCGGTGCAGGTGTTGACCAATGCCGCCGGCCAGGAAATCCGCCGCAAGCTGGATGTGATTCCTCCGGTTTCCCTGCATTTTGAAACCGCAGTCGCCTTGTTTGCCCCGGGCACAGGCCATGCCGTGAAAGTGGACATCACCGCCTACCGCCCCGCCATCAGCGGCACGCTCGCGTTGGAAATGCCCGCCGGCTGGACCGTCTCGCCCGCCCGGCAATCCTTCACGATGGGCTCCATTGGCGACCGGCAAACGTTCAGTTTCACCGTCACCGCCCCGGCGCAATCCGCCTCGGCCAAAATTGTGGCCAGTGCTGAAATCGGCGGCGTGCGCTATGACCACGAGCGTCAGGAAATTTCGTATCCGCATATCCCGCGGCAACTGCTTCAGCCGGTGGCCCGCTTGCAGGCCTTGAGCCTGGATTTGGCCACCCGCGGCCATCGTCTTGGCTATCTGCCGGGCGCAGGCGATACCGTGGCCGATGGCCTCAGGGAAATGGGCTATGAAGTCACGCCACTCGACGACTCGGATTTGACCACCAACAACCTGCAACAATTTGACGCCGTGGTCATCGGCGTGCGCGCTTTTAATGTGCGCACCAATCTGGCGCCGCATTTGCCGGCGCTCTTTGCGTACGTCGCCGCCGGCGGCACGGTCGTGGACCAATACAACCGGCCGGATCCCAAGGTCACCCCGCTGGCCCCGTATGATTTGCATTTGTCCAACGATCGCGTGACCGACGAAGCGGCAGCGATGACTTTTCTAGCGCCCGACCATCCCGCGCTGAATTCGCCCAATAAAATCGGCAACGCGGATTTCGAGGGCTGGGTGCAGGAACGCGGCATTTATTTTCCGAATGAATGGGATGCCCACTTCACGCCCATCCTGGCCTGCCATGACCCCGGCGAAGCGCCGCTGAAAGGCAGCCTGCTCGTCGCGCAATACGGCAAGGGATATTATGTCTACACCGGGCTGGTGTTTTTCCGCCAGCTACCCGCCGGCGTCCCGGGGGCGTATCGGTTGTTTGCCAATCTGGTCTCGCTGGGGAAATGAAGGGACCGCGCCAGCCCTGTGCCGCAGACTTCCATGATTAAACCCGCCGCACCGCCGGACCAGCCGGACCAACCGGACCTGCCGAGTTTCCGAAGCTGGCGGAGCGTCTATCTGTTGGTTCTGGCTAGCTTCGTCCTGTGGGTGGGCCTGCTGACGCTGCTGACGGAGCTGTTTTCATGAGCGCGCTGGATTTCGTCGTCCTCATCGGCTCCATGCTGGGCATCGCCGGCTATGGGATCTGGCAAACCCGGGGCCGGCGGGATTTGAACGACTACCTCAAAGGCGGCCATACGCCCTGGTTCGCCATCGGTCTCTCGGTCATGGCCACGCAGGCCAGTTCCATCACGTTTCTGTCCACGCCGGGCCAGGGTTACGCCGGCGGACTGGGCTTTGTGCAAATCTACTTCGGCGTGCCGCTGGCGTTGCTGGTCATTGCCATCTTCTTCCTGCCGCTCTTCCGACGGCTGAAGGTTTTCACCGCGTACGAATACCTGGGCGCCCGCTTCGACACCAAGACGCGCCTGCTGGGGGCGGCGCTGTTTCTGGTCCAGCGCGGCCTGGGCGCGGGCCTGACGATTTACGCGCCGGCCATTGTGCTGACCACGGTCTTCGGCTGGCCGCTCAACCTGACGATTATTTGCAGCGGGTTGCTGGTGACGGCCTACACGGTGGCCGGCGGCAATGATGCGGTGACGGTCACGCAAAAATATCAAATCGCCATCATCTTTGCCGGCATGGCGGCGGCGTTTGGCCTGCTGCTGCACCAACTGCCCGCCGGCCTCTCGTTCACCGACACCCTGACGCTGGCGGGCGGATTCCACAAGCTCAACGCCGTGAGTTTTTCACCGGACCCGGGCGAGCGTTACACCTTGTGGTCGGGCGTGCTGGGCGGCACGTTCCTGATGCTCTCCTATTTCGGCACGGACCAGTCGCAAGTACAGCGGTATTTATCCGGCGAATCCTTGCGCGAAAGCCGGCTGGGGCTGATGTTCAATGCCATTTGCAAAATCCCGATGCAATTCTCCATCCTGTTGCTCGGCGTGCTCATCTTTGTCTTCTATCAATTCCAGCCGGCGCCCTTGTTCTTTAATCCCGCATCCGGGCCGGCGCTGGCCAACCATGGCCAGGGGCCGCAATTGCGCGCTTACGAGGAGGACTTCAAATCCGCCCATGCCGTAGTGCAGCAGCAGCTCGCCAACTGGGCCCAGGCCCGCCACGCCGGGGACCGGACGACCGCCAGCGGGGCCTTTGCCGCCGCCGCCGCCGCCAGCCGGCAAGGCGAGCAAATCCGCGCCGCGGCCACCCAGGCGCTGGCCGCAGCCCAGCCTGCGGCCACGGCGAACGATGCGGATTATGTCTTCATCACCTTCATCCTCCGGCAGCTGCCCCATGGGATCATTGGCCTGCTGGTGGCGGCGTTTTTCGCGGCCACCTTTTCGTCCAAGGCCGCCGAACTCAACGCGCTGGGCTCCAGCACCACGATTGACTTCTATCGCCACCTGATCCGGCGCGACGCGACGGATGCCGCCTGCGTGCGGGCGTCCAAATGGTTCACGGCCGGGTGGGGCTGCGTGGCCATCGGCTTCGCGCTCTATGCGCATCTGGCCGAGAACCTGATCCAGGCCGTGAACATCCTGGGCTCGATTTTTTACGGGGTGATGCTGGGGCTGTTCGTGGTGGCTTTTTTTGTGAAACACGTCGGCGGCACGGCGGTGTTTTGGGCGGCGCTGGCGGCGCAATCCCTGGTCTTCATCCTCTATCGCGAGCTGACCATTTCGTATCTCTGGTACCCGCTGATCGGCTGCGCCGCGTGCGTCCTGCTCAGCCTGGTGCTCCAGGCGGTTCTGGGCAAAGCGACTTTAACTGAAAATGAATGACAAGACCGCGGAGATTGGCCATAGTCTCACGACATTCCTGCCTTGTGAGAGACCTCTCCTGCGCCTTGGGGTCAACCCGTTGAGGCAACTCCCGGCAGAATTACAAACACTATGCGATTGGTTCAATCCTGTTTATCCGTGTTCATCAAACCGAGTCGGGTGGGCGTCATGCTGACCGCGCTGGCCCTGTCCACCGCCGCCTCCCAAGCCCGCCTGCCATGGGATTGGACGGGGATTATCGGCACCGGGCAAAGCCTATCCGTCGGCGCCCGCGCGCTGCCAGTCCTCTCCACCAACCCGTCCTACGGCAACCTCCAGCTTTCGACCGATCACCTGCCGTGGCCGATTGATCCAAACGAGCCTAGCCTGAGCCTGAAGCCGCTGACCGAACCCATCGGGCGGCGCGCCCCGACTTATCCCTGCTCCTGGCCGGAAAACATTGACGGCGAGACTCCGCACTCGGCCATGGCCAGCCAGATCACCGCGTTGGTCAGGACCGATCTGAACCGCGATTTCGTCAGCATTCACAGCGCAGTCGGCGAAGACGGTCAGGGCATGATTTTTCTCAAGAAAAACGCGGTTCCGAAGGGCGTCAACGGCCATTCCTACGCCGCCGCCCTGATCGAGACCAAAGCCATCACCCGCCTGGCCCATGGGGCGGGCAAAACCTACGGCGTCGGCGCCATCATCGTCACCCACGGCGAATCCGACGCGGGCAACGCGGACTATGAGCAGGCCTTGCGCCAGCTCGGGCTGGACTACAATGAGGACCTCCGGGCCATCACCGGCCAGAAGCAGAAAATCCCGATGATCGTGTCCCAGCAGGATTCCTGCGCCGACCGCTCGCCCTCCACCCTCGCACAATGGAAAATCGGCGTGGACTACCCCGACGACTTCATTTGCTCGGGTCCAAAATATCAATACCCGTATGTGGCGGACGGCGTCCACCTGACGGCCAACGGCTACCGGCAACTCGGCGAGAAATACGGGCAAATCTATTATCAGCGGATGATTCGCGGAAAGAAATGGCAGCCGCTTGAACCCATTGGAGTCAAACACCGCGGCCACCTCCTCACCGTCCGTTATCATGTGCCGGTGTCGCCCTTGGTGTGGGACACGAATCTGGAGAAGCCGCATCAATCCGTAATCGAATGGCAGAATGGCAATGGCTTTGAAGTCTGCACGGCGGGCGGCGACAAGGTGACCATTTCGTCTGTGGCCATTACCGGCGACAAAGTCGTCATCACATGCGCCTCGGATCCCGGACCCGGCGCGCGCTTAAGCTACGCCATGATCGGCGAAAAGAAGAAGATGGCCGCGCCTCATGCCGGGACTTTTCGCTGGGGATGTCTGCGGGATTCCGACCCCTTCACCGGCGCGACCACCGGACTGGCCCAACCCAACTACGGCGTGGCGTTCGAACTGGCGGTGCCGTGAGCGCCGGTTGAAGGCTTTTCACATTTGTCTCCTTGTCCGACGCCTGACCCCACTCGCATACTGGGGGACATGTCGGTTGAACTCACAGAAAAATTCCTCAGCGACGCGGCGGGCTGGGAGGCGGTGAAACAAGCGCGCGCCTGCCTCGATCAGGGTCAGGTGGTCAGTTCCGCTTGGACCCCGCCATTGTTGCGCGGAGTGGTGCGCGTGGGGGAGATTTTCTACCGCGCCTCGCTGGTGATCAAGGACGAGATTGACATTGAAAACCTCTGCAATTGTCGCGACGCGCGCGAAAGCGGCCGAATCTGCGCTCATGTGGTCGCGGTGGGTTTGCACTGGCTCAAGTCGCAACGGCCAAAAGCCGCCGCCGTTCCCCTCCCCACCGCTGCCGCGCCGGTCCGGAGACCCTCGTCGTTGTTGCGGGCGGCCACCGGCGTGCCGGCGGCGTTATGCGTCATCTTTCCGCCCAACTTGGACCAGGCCCTCGCTCGCGGCAGGGTGATGCTGGTGCTGGAAGCCCGCTGGGATGGCGGGCGCGGCCCGCTGAACGCGCTGCCCAAAGGCCGCGCCTATGCCTTCTCGGCCCAGGACAACGCCATCATCGAACACTTGGAAACCCTTGCCGCCGGTGAAACGCCCGCGCTGCTGCAACTGGAATCCGCGGCCTTGGCTGCCTTGCTGCCCCTGCTCGCGGGCCACGAAAATCTCACGCTTGGCAAAGCGAGCGCCATCACGGTCAGTTCCACCCCGCTGCCGCTGCCACTGCGCGCCACCCTGGAGGCCAACGGTGAAATTGTGCTGGTATTGCCCGGCCAATCCGCGGCGCTTGTGCGGGTCGGTGACTGGGTCTGGCACAACCACACCTTGCAGCCTCTGGGCTTGCCGCCGGTGGCCCGAAACATTTTTCAGGGGCCGGTCCGCGTGCCGCGCCTGCAGGTGCCGCTGTTTCTGAGCCAACACTGGCCGCAGTTGCAGGTGGCGGGCGGAGTGGAGGCCAATTTTCAACTGTCGGACTTCATCCTGGAGCCGCAAGCGCCCCGGTTCCTGCTCGAACTGAAGGGCGGCCTCAGCCAGTTGACGGCCCGGCTGCAATGCGCTTACGGCGCGCGGATCATGACCTTGGGCGTCACCGCCGAGGATGAAGGCATCTGGCTGCCGGACCCGGCGGTGCCCACGCGCTATTCCACGCGCGATTTGGGGGCCGAACATGCCGCGCTCGGCCGCTTGCAGCGCCATGGGTTTGCGCGCCTGGACGCCCAAGGCCGGCTGCAATTGGCCGGGGAGAATGGCGTTTTGAATTTTCTGGCGCGCGAATTTCCCAAGCTGCAGCGCGAGTGGAGCGTGGTCCTGGACGAGCAACTGGAGCACCGCACCTTGAAGAAGCTGGAGCGCGTGGAACCCTCCTTTCAAATCACCAGCTCGGGCGTGCAATGGTTTGATCTGGGGGTGGTGTTTGCGACCAGCAGCGGCGAGAAGTTTTCCGCGGCGGAAATCCAGCGCTTGATTTTGTCCGGCCAGAACCACACGCGCCTGCCGAATGGCCGGGTGGCCATCATTGACACCGCGGCCGTGGAGGAGTTGCAGGAAACGCTGCTCGATTGCGCCCCGCAACAAAATGCGGCGGGCTATCGCATCCGCCATCAGCAGGCGGGATTTATTGAGGCGACGCTGCGCCAGCACAGCGCCTGGAAGGTGGAGGCGCCGGCCGCCTGGCGCGAGCGCGCGGCCAAGCAAAGCGGCGAGGCGAAATTGGAATGCCCGCCGCTCGGCGACTTGGAATCCGTGCTGCGGCCCTACCAGAAGCAGGGCACGGCCTGGCTGCACTTTTTGCGCGAGAACGGTTTTGGCGGCATCCTGGCGGACGAAATGGGCTTGGGCAAAACGCTGCAAACCCTCGCGTTCCTGCGCTTTGTGCGGCAGCAGCAACCCGCCGGCAAACCGATGCTCATTGTCTGCCCCACCAGCCTGGTCTTCAATTGGCTGGCGGAGGCCAAAAAGTTCACGCCCACGCTTCGCGTGCTGGCTTTGCACGGCACGGAGCGCCATGCGCAATTCGCACAGATGGAGCACCACGACCTCATTATCACCAGCTATGGGTTGATCCGCCGCGACGCCGGGCGGTATCGCGAGTTCGAGTTCGACACCGTGGTGCTGGACGAGGCCCAGCACATCAAAAACCGCCAGACGCAAAACGCCCAAGCCGTCAAGGCCGTGCGGTCCACGCACCGGCTGGTGCTCACCGGCACCCCGCTGGAAAACTCCGTGCTCGATCTGTGGTCCATCTTCGACTTTCTCATGCCCGGCTATCTCGGCGCGGCCAAGGATTTCCGCGAGCGGTACGAACTGCCGATCATCAAGGCGAAAAGTGTTGAAGCCCAACAGCGTCTGGCGCGGCGGCTCCGGCCGTTTTTGTTGCGCCGTCTGAAGCAGGAAGTGGCGTCCGATCTGCCGGCCAAGCTCGAACAAGTCGCCTTCTGCGAGCTGACGCCCGATCAGCGCCAGGTGTACCAGCATGTAATCGAGGCCAGCCGCAAGGAAGTGCTGGAGGCCGTGGGCGCGCAGGGTTTGGCCAAGAGCCGCATGGTGGTGTTGACGGCGCTGTTGCGGCTGCGGCAGGTCTGCTGCGACTTGCGGTTGCTGAAATTGGAGCACGTCAACCCCGCCAACGCCTCGGGCAAACTCGACCTGTTCAGCGAGCTGCTGGAAGAAGTGGTGGATGGCGGCCATCGCGCGCTGGTGTTCAGCCAGTTCACCAGCATGCTGGCGCTCTTGAAAGAGCGGCTCGACGCCGAGGGCATCCCATTCTGTTACCTCGACGGATCAACCACCGACCGCGGCGCGGTGGTGCAACGGTTTCAGGAGCAGGCCACGATCCCGGTGTTCTTGATCAGCTTGAAAGCGGGCGGCGTGGGGTTGAACCTGACCGGTGCGGACACGGTCATCCATTTCGATCCCTGGTGGAATCCCGCCGTGGAGGATCAGGCCACCGGCCGGGCGCACCGCATCGGCCAGACCAAGGTCGTGACCAGCTACAAGCTGATCACGCGCGACACCGTGGAAGAAAAAATCCTGACCTTGCAAAACCGCAAGCGCGAGATCTTCCAGGCCACGCTGGAGGGCGGCGAGGAGGCCTTTACCGCGGCTTTGAACTGGGACGAAATCCAGGAATTGCTGGGCTGACCTGACGGCGGGACTACGGACTACGGACCACGGACTACTGGCCTCAAAAAATGCGATAAAACCTTGTGTTTAATAAACTGTCGGCTTACCTGATGGCGGCGTGAATGCAATTGAAAACAAAAACGGCGGGAGCCGGGGACCGCAGTATTATTGGCGGCTCTGGCTGCTCGATACCGTGCTGGTCAGCGGCGGCCTGCTGTTCTTCCTCGCCGCCCAATACGGCACCAACGAGTTTTTCCTCCGCGCCAGCGCCATGGCGCTGTTGCCGTTCATCCCGATCCTGGTGCTGGTGGGAGGCGCCGGCAGCACGATTTTCGTTTTGACCAAGGCCATGATTGACCGGCGAGGATTGAAAACGCCCAGCGCCCTGGCCTTGCTGGTGGGCCCGGCCTTGGCGCTGACCCTGTTGCTCGGCCTGCTCAGCGCCCGCCTGGCGCCCGCGCACCAACTGGCCTACATCTGTCTGGGCGACGCTCCCGCTTCCGTCAGTCATGTGCGGATTACGGGGTTTTCAACCTTCCTGCGCGAAGAATGGCTGGCCGCGTTCGAGGTCGGACCGCAAGATTTTCAAACCATGGTGGCCAAGGCGGGGCTGGTGCCGGCGGACGATTTTGAATTCAGCCAGGCGCTGGAGCAATCCGCCGTCAAGACCACGCGGCTGGTCCAAGGCCTGGGGCCGCTCAAGCACGCCCTGTACTTCCACCGCGTCTTCAAGGTCGAGGAACACCAACGCGGCCGCGTCTATATGGTGTTTGATCCATCCACTTCCACTGCGGTGGTGTTGCGGGAATACCACGATTGATTCTCAGGTGGCCTCTGTGTCTCTGTGGTTCACTTGGTCTGCGGCACAGTGCTTTCACGCGCGCGGCCCAGGCCGGCCATTTCCCAGTTTGCGCCCGGTCAAATTTATGGCTAACTGGAGCGCAACATGCCGCGCCACAATACCCTGAACCTGCTGCCCATCCCCCGCTCGGTCAAACGGCGGCCGGGCGTCTGCCTGTTGCCGAAAGACGATGACACGAACCCAGAGCGCAACTTCCAGTACCTCCAGACGGATGCCGCGCCACCGCACCCCGAAGGTTACGCCCTTACGATCCGCCCTGCGGGGGTGACCATTGATTACCGCGACCTGCCAGGCCGGCGGAATGCCCTGGCCACCGTCCGGCAATTGCGACGCGCCCACGGCCGGCACCTGCCCTGCCTGAAAATCCGTGACTGGCCGGATTTTGCGCGCCGGGGCGTCATGCTCGACGTCTCCCGCGGACGCGTGCCCAAATTGGAAACGTTGCTAGAATTCGCCGAACAGCTCGCCGGCCTCAAGATCAATGAACTCCAGCTTTACACCGAGCACACCTTCGCCTACCGCCGGTACCGTTCCGTCTGGCAGAGCTGGGGGGCGCTGACGGCGCGGGAGATGCGCATCCTGGATGCCCGCTGCCGCGAACTGGGCATTGACCTGGTGCCCAATCAAAACTCCTTCGGCCACCTCCGCTATTTCCTGGCCGACCCACGCCTGAAAAAGCTCGGCGAATTGTCGGCGCCATACGAGGCGGAGACAAAAGATTTTCTCCGCCGGCCCACCACCCTGGCCCCCAATCATCCGGGCACCCTGCCCTTCTTGCGCGGGCTTTATGACGAGCTGCTGCCCAATTTTTCCAGCCGCTACTTCAACGTGGGCTGCGACGAGACGTGGGACTTGGGCAAGGGCCAGAGCCGGAAGCTCTGCGCCCGGAAAGGCCAGGGCCTCGTCTATTTTGATTTCCTGCGGCAAATCCACCGCGAAGTCGCCCGGCGCGGCAAATGCCTGATGGTGTGGGGCGACATCATCCTGAAACATCCGGCCCTGATTCCGAAGCTGGCCACCCTGGGAGCGCCCGCCGGACGCACGGTTCCTGCCAAATCCACGCCCGTCCCGGGGGCTGCTGAGGCCCCCAACCTCATCGCGCTCAACTGGGGCTACGAAGCCAATCATCCCTTTGCCAAAGAGGCGGCGCAATTTGCCCGGGCCGGCGTCCCTTTCTATGTCTGTCCCGGAACGTCCACATGGCAGACGCTGCTGGGTCGCCATGACAACGCGCTGGCCAATCTCCGCACCGCCGCCAAGGCCGGCCAAAAATTCGGCGCGCTGGGTTATCTCAACACCGATTGGGGTGACGGCGGCCATCCCCAGCCCTTGACCGTAAGCTGGCCGCTGTTCGCCGCCGGCGCGGCCCTCGCCTGGAATGCCAGGGCGCTGGACGAACACGCTCTGGCCGTGGTTTTGAATCGCGACATCTTTAGGGATGCTTCAAATACGGTGGCGCAGGCCGCGCTGGCGCTGGGCCTGGCGCATCAAAAGCTCGGCGTCAAGGCCGTGAATGAAACGCCCCTGGGCACGGTCATTGCCGCCCCCAAGCCGGCCGATCGCGAACTCTTCTGCCGAAACGGGCTGCAATGGTATGCGAAGATTCCGGCGGCGAAAATCCGCGCCACGCTCGCAGAAATCGGGAAGCAGCGCGCGGTGCTGGGCCAAGCCCGGAGCGCGGGTCTCCGACCCGGCGCACCGCAGACCCGGATGGCGATTCTGGAATTGGATTTGGCCGCGCGCATGGCCGCCCAATCCTGCCAATTCATGTTGTGGCAACAAGCGCTCGCCGCCGGGAACCCCCGTCTGGCTGGCGTCCTGGCCAAACAGGGCCTCCGTGAATTGCAACGTCTTGAAAAGGATTTCAAGGCCTATTGGCCGCGGCGCAACAAGGCCACGCCGCGCCATTGCTCGCCCTTCCTGCGCTGGCGAATGGAAGATTACGCATCGAGACAAACATAAATTCGGGCGCCGCAGGTGCGACCTAGAGTCCTTGAGCTTTCAAACTTGTTGTCAACAGGTCAAGTTTCGCTGCGCTCGCGAAGCGGTTTTTATCCGTGTGCATCTGTGTCCATCCGTGGTTGAATTAATCTTGGTCTGAGGCCCTGCCTCGTTAGGCATATTCGCAATTTACTGCACAACCGACTATACCTATGTCATCTCCCTCGGCGTCCAGCGGATATTCCCTTATCATCAACCGACACCTAAACGCGACAAAAACTCCCCGCAAAAAATCTCTTGACGACATGATTAGGCCATGATATAACATTCGTAATATTCCCTAACAGATTCTTGGCGACGAAGATTTGTGGCTGGCTGGAGGGCAATGTTCCGTTTTCTTCGCCCCAAGGAGGCAAACATTGAGCGTCGGGCTCCGTTTCGTTTGACAACCATGACAACTGAACCGCTGCGACTGGCCGCCGGGCCAAGTTGGGTGTTCTCCGCAGGAGGGTTGGGCTGCGGAGCTTTGCCGGTCCGGCCAGCCGAGGCTGGCGATTGACAACCAGAAATGAATGGATGCTTATGAAAATCAAACCTATTGTCATTTTGGCAGGCCTTTTTGCTTTTGTCCCCGTCGCACTGACCGTGCCGACATCGCTCCAAATCGCCCCATCGCAGAATGAGGTCACCCTTAGCTGGAGCGACCCAATCCCTTACCTGGAGACCACTTATGACCCTGCCGGGCCTTGGTTCCCGGTGCCAGGCGCCAGCAGCCCCTACACCATCAGTGTGACCGCAGCGCACCAGTTTTTCCGGCTCAATTACGGCACCCTTCAAACCAACTTGCTGCCGGTGGCGGTGGATGATTTCTACGTGGTGCTGCACGATCGGACCACAACGATTCCGGCCCCGGGCGTGCTGGCCAACGACTCGGACCCCAGCAGCCTTGCGCTGGAATCGCTCCAACTCACCCCCGCCTGGTACGGCACCGCCAGCCTCGGCCAGGACGGATCAGTGACCTACACCCCGCCGCCGCTGTGGGTGGGTCAGGATGCCTTTCAGTACGTGGACAGCGACGGACCGCGTGTGGGCTTGCCGGCCACGGTGCACATCACGGTGTCGAACAACCCGCCGATCGTCGTGGCCCAAACCTATGGCGTTCCGGCGGGACAGACGCTGGAGGAGCCGGCACCCGGGGTTCTGGCTGGCGGCTATGACCCGGACGGCGATCCGTTTCGAGCTGTGATACCGCAAATCAGCGGTCCCGCCAACGGGACCCTGCTGCTGAACTGGGACGGTTCCTTTAATTATACGCCCAATAGCGGCTTCACGGGCGTGGACACTTTCATGTATGAAGGCACCGACCAAATCAGCAACTCCGTTGCGGCGACGGTGAGCATCACCGTCCACGCCGCCACCCCTGCGCCCACCGTGTACAGCGGCACGTATGGTGTGGCGCACGATCAGGACCTGTATGTGGGGACGCCCGGCGTGCTGACAGGGGCCAACGATGCCTACGGCGACCTCTTGAGCGCCAGTCTGGTCACCGGGACGGCCAATGGAACCCTCACACTGTTCATGGATGGTTCGTTTACCTACATTCCCAACCCTGGGTTTGTGGGCATGGACAGCTTCACGTACGAGGCTGGTGTGGCGGAACCGAACAGCGTGCCAGCCGTGATCACCATCAATGTGACCAACACGGCGCCCGTCGCCGCCGCCTGTGCCTACTCCACCGCTCCCGGCCAGGCCTTGAACATCGCGGCGCCCGGCGTGCTGCTCAACGCCACGGATGCGGAGAACGATCCGCTCACCGCCCTGTGGGACAGCGGCCCCAGCAATGGCACGCTGGTCTTGAACGCCGACGGCTCCTTCACCTACACGCCGTCGGCCGGCTTTGCGGGGGTGGACACGTTCACTTATTCAGCCACCGACGGTTTGACCTCGAGCGTGCCGGCGGTGGTGAGCATCAGCGTGAGCAACCAACCGCCCCTCGCCGTCAATTATTTCTTTGGGGTGCAGCCCAATCAGACGCTGACCGTGCCGACTCCCGGCGTGCTGCTCAACGATTCCGACGCGTATAGTTTGACCATGACCGCCCAACTGGACCGTGGCGCCAGCAACGGAGTCGTGGCTTTGAATGCCAACGGGTCGTTCACCTATACGCCGTCGTCGGGCTATGTGGGTCCGGACTCGTTCACGTATTCGGTGTCCGATGGCGTGACTTCGAGCGTGCCCGCCACAGTCAGCCTGCTGGTCCACGCGACCAACGCGGCGCCGGTGGCGCTCGATCACACCTACGAAACCGAACCCAACAGCACCCTGCTCACCGAAGACCCCTTGGTGTTGGACATCTATGACAGCGTGCTGGTGGGGGACACGGATGCTGACAGCGACCAGTTAACGGCGATCTTGATGAGCGGGCCGACCAACGCGGCCGCTTTCACGTTCAACGCCGACGGCACGTTCAGCTATCTGCCCCAAATCGGGTTCACCGGTTGGGACAGCTTCGTTTATGAGGCTTTTGATGGGCTGACCTACAGCCTGCCGGCCCTTGTGAAAATCCTGGTGACCTATACGCAGCCAACCGTGGTTGGGAGCACTTACACCACCCATGTGAACACCTTGCTCGCGGAGCCGGATCCGGGCGTGTTGTCCCAAGTGGAGTACAATGACGACTCGCCGGTGGCAGTTTCGGCGACCGTGCTCAAGATGCCCCTGCATGGCACCTTGACGTTCAGCACCAATGGCGGATTTCAATACCTGCCGAACACCAATTACCTGGGCACGGACCGATTCACTTATCAAGCCTACGACGGCGTCTCGAACCTGCCGCCCACTGCCGTCAGGATTAGCGTGGAGGATACCGCTCCAATTGCCGAACCAGACACCTACTATGTCGCGGTGAACGGCACGCTCTTGGTGGCGGCGCCGGGCGTGTTGACCAATGACTATGATGACGATGACGATCCACTACAGGCCGTCCTCGAAATCCCGCCGGAGCATGGGACATTTTCTTTGAACGCGGATGGCTCGTTCTACTACGCGCCGGAGTTTGGCTTTAGCGGGGAAGACACCTTCACCTACGTGGCTTCCGACGGAGTGCTGGAGAGTCCTCCGGTTACGGTGTCAATTTGGGTGACCCGCGAGCCGGTCGCGCTGAACGATGTCTATGAATATTATCCCGGTGTGCCGCTGCTCGTGGCGACCACCAACGGGGTGTTGGCCAACGACTTTGACCCGAGTGGCGACGGATTGACCGCCCAATTTGCGGGCGGTTCAGGTCTGGTGACGCTTTACCCGGATGGCAGTTTTCTATTCAATTCTCCGCCGAGCCGCAGCGGAACCCCCATTACCTTCCAATATCGGGCGCTGCTGACCAATGGCACGGCGTCGGCCCCGGCCACGGTGACCTTGCTGCCGCTACTGGGACCGGCGACTCCCCCCAAGCTGGTGCTCACGGAGCTGACATTTAGCGGGGGCACCGATGTCATTCCCGACAAGGCCGGCAAGGACAAGCAGCCGTTCCAAGCGCCGCAGTGGAAAAACGCCAAAGGGGACGGAGTGATTGATACCGCAGCGGGCGACCAAGCCGCCCCGTACAGCTACGTGCAGGGAACCACGGCGACAATCGCGGCCAAATTCACGGCGCAAGACCCCAACCTGGCCAAACTGAAATCCTTGACGCTGCTGGGCGTGCTGTTCGACCAGGACAAAAGCGAGCCCTTGCTCATGAGCGTCCAAGCCCAGGCTGAGGGCGATGGCGCCGGCCATTTTGTCCTCAAAGCCACGCCGACCACCGGGGCCACTTTCCCCAATATGGTTGGCAAACTCAATCCTTTGTTGGTCACTTGGGATTACTCGACCGACAATGGCGGCCACTATGACCTGGATGTCACCCGCAGCCGAAACGTCGTCTATCTGACGCTGAACAAGCCGCAAAAACCGAAGCAGACGATGTTCCAAACCCCGTTGGATCTCGGCTGCACCCAGGGCGCGGGAGCCACCAACAACGCGAATTTGTTGTCCCCAAGCGGCGGCCTTTGGAAATACTTTGCCACCTGCAAAGTCCGGCGGGCTTCCGATGGCGCCTTCCTGACTTACTACAATGACTGGGGCACGAGCTATTGTGACCTGTATGAATTGCTTCAATTCGGGGATGGCCAATGCATGACGTGGGCGCAAATGTTCACCTACGCCTTGCGTTGCCAGGGCATGGACAACACGGTGGCCAACATTGTGGGCTTCAACCGGAGCGACGTAGGGGCCGACCTGCTGGCCAACAATAAGACGCCGCAGTTTAGAGCCGCCATCAAGAAGGGGTTCCTCGTCAAGAACTGGAAGGTCGCCGCGGGGGCAACGACCCCATATTATGATTATGTCAACATTACGGCGGCCCCAAATTACAATCCGGAATTTCGCCAAACCGGCGTCAAGGCCAATGGCACGTCCAATGGCCAGTACTTGTTCAATGCGGCGCAACCGGCGCCCGAGTTCACCTATGCGGGGGGCCAGAGCCAGAACAACCCCAATCCCGCGGCCGACTTTAACTGCCATTTTGTGGTGCAGGTCAAGAACGGAGCCACGACCAGTTATTACGACCCCAGCTACGGAAACGTGTACGCCACCCCGGATGCGGCCTCCGCCAAGGCCGTGGCCGGCTATTACGAGTACAAAAACCTGTTCACCAAGAACACGTACCTTTCGATTGTGCCGCCGGCCGCGCCGCTCACGCTGACGGTCTATTATAAGTTCTCGTATTAAGCGTTATTGCAACCAATGTGCGGCCGGTTGGGACAGAAATTCTTCCAGCGGAATGCCTTGGCCGCCGACCAACAATTGGCGCTGGGGCTTGAAGGTCCGGGCAAACGCGGCCATGCCCGGAAGCGATTGGCGGCGCGCTCCGCTTTTCACTTCAATGGCCACAGTCGTTTTGCCCTGTTGCAAAACAAAGTCCACTTCCTGGTTGCGCTCGTGCCAATAGGTGACACTGAGGTTCGTTCCGAAACTGGAATTCAACAAATGAGCGCCGATGCAGGATTCGACCAACCGGCCCCAATAATCGCCGTCCTGTCTGGCTTCGGCCAGGGAGCGTTGATCCAGTGCGCTCATCAGGGCGGTGTTCAATACTTGCAGCTTGGGGCTGGAACCGCGCTGGCGCATCAGCCCCGGCGCGTGTTTGGAAATCCCGGCCAGCATTCCGGCGCCCTTCAGCAATTCGAGATAATGGGCCAGGGTGGTCGTGTTTCCGGCGTCCGTAAGCTGGCCGATCATTTTCTGATACGAAAGAATTTGCCCGGAATAGGCGCACCCAAGCTGGAACAAGCGGCGCAACAGCGCCGGTTTGTCCACCCGCGTCAAAAGCAGGATGTCCCGCGAAAGGGTGGTTTCAATGAGGGCATCCAAAAGGTAACGCCGCCAGCGTTCGGGGTCGCCGATCAATTCGGCGGCGCCGGGATACGCCCCGTAAAAAATGTATTGCTCCAGATTCCAGCCGAAGGCCTCGCGCATTTCGGTGAAGGACCAATGCGGCGCGGGAATGACTTCAAAGCGTCCGGCCAGGCTTTCGGTCAGACCGGTCTGGATGAGCAACGGGGATGA
>Ga0316217_10004124_pt1 | contig 15982 bp, 9 predicted proteins | sample 1anoAmetaG_FD_203633 | JGI IMG/M metagenome (GOLD analysis project Ga0316217, IMG submission 203633) | Freshwater microbial communities from Trout Bog Lake, Wisconsin, USA - 1anoA | ecosystem: Environmental > Aquatic > Freshwater > Lake > Hypolimnion/Profundal zone | place: USA: Wisconsin... | reverse complement strand
ATAGCTTATGCCACCAAACCCTTTGGTTTCGCCGCTAAGAGTTAGCGCTGTGGCGCCTGTTCCGCCACAGATAATCGGAGATGTAGCCGAAATTGTTCCCGAACTTGGTGTACCCGAGCATTGCGTAGGGTAAGCTATCCATTCAACATCATCTATATAAATACTATTACCGGCTTCTGAATTACCATTAATAATGATGTAGTTGGTGTTTGTATTAAATGAAGTGGGTACATTAAAAGTATACTGATACCAACCACTGCTATCTTTTGTATCAGGTAAATTTATACTCACATTCCGGGCAATACTACCAATGTATGTTGAGCCGCTATCAAGAGCTGCGGTATTAACCGATATAGTAAGACTGTCAGCAGCGGCCGCTACACCAGTATCGCGGTAAATCCATAAACTAAAGGTAGCCACATTGCTGTTCAAACCTGAATAATCAATAACCGGTGTAATAATAGCTTGCGTTCTGCCAGCTACTGCGCTATGGCTATTAAAGCGCGCCATTCCTGTACCAGAATGTGGGGTGCAATTAGGGAAAGTACCAGTAGTCCGTCGGGACCACAGATTGTTTCCATTGGTGGAGGAAAGCGTCCATCCCGCAGGAACAAAAGTATTGCCCTCAAATCCTTGCGTATAAGTTATCTGAGACATGAGCTGTTGCGAGAAAGACCCTGTTATAAGAAGAATAACCAGGAATTTATAAAGTCGAAATTGTAACATAGGTTTGCATTTTATGGATGGCAATGTTAGGCGAAAAAATTTAAAAAAATATCTTGCCTTAACACTCGTAGTAATTAATGACAACCAGCTTAGGCATTACCCTCTTGAAAGGATAAATAAATGAGGGAACAAATATTGGTTAATTTCGTATAAAAATTATGTATTCTGAACCCCTTGGTGCGAGGTGCGTGAATCAAGTTGTTATAAATCCCCCTCTTTTTTGAACCTATTAACTACTAGTGGTGCTGCGTAATGATATTTATGTTGCTGATAATCAAAAGCTCAATGAGGTAATTGGCATGCACTTACATAAACTGCTGCAGAAACAAGTAAATAAATTCCTTGACGCTGATTACCTGTCCGACCCAAATATTCAACGTTTCATCTCAGCCATTAACGACTCTTATATTGCTTTTGCACGTGATAAGGAATTATCAGATACTGCCTTTACAATTAGCGAGAACGAGTTTATGGAAATAAACCAACGACTTTCGAAAGAAATTGAGTTGAAGCGCCAATCTGTCAACAAACTTCGAGAGGCGCTTTCGAGCTTTAAGGAAGTAGAACCGTTGCCGGCTAATGATGAGAATAATCTTTTACATATAGCGGGCTACCTGGAAGAGCAAATCAAAAAAAGAATTGAGGCCGAAACAGAATTGGTAAAATCGAAAGAAATTGCGGAGCGTGCCAGCCAGGCCAAAACCGATTTCTTATCGGTCATGAGTCATGAAATCAGAACACCTCTGAACGCTGTGATCGGCATGGGACATATTCTTCACCAAAACAACCCAAGGACCGACCAGGTTGAAAATCTGAATGTACTTCGTTCGTCAGCAGAAAACCTGCTGTTACTAATTAATGACATTCTGGATATAAATAAAATTGAAACGGGCAAACTGGAATTAGAGGAAACAGATTTCAACTTAAAAGAACTGGCGCAAAACCTTCAGGCCTCAAACATTATTAAAGCGCGCGAAAACGGAACTGACATCAATTTAATAATAGATACAAGATTACCTGAGTTTTTGGTAGGCGATCCTTTGCGTTTAGGACAGGTGATTAATAATCTCTTGTCCAATGCAGCGAAGTTCACTAAAAACGGTTTAATAACTTTCGGTATTAAGGTTAACGCGGTTGAGGATGAAACCGTTCACCTCCATTTCTCAATTGAGGATACAGGAGTTGGCATTGCGAAGCAGGATTTAGGCAGAATTTTTGAAAGTTTCACCCAAACGTCCTCTTCTGTATCACGGAAATACGGAGGCACTGGTTTAGGCCTTACCATTTGCAAACAATTGCTTAAAATAATGGGGACCGAAATAACTGTTACCTCAGAACTGGGTAGGGGCTCTTCATTTGATTTTGATCTTCAGCTAAAAATTGCCAGCAGAGTAAGTTTGGAAACCTCATCAGCAAATGACGAGGAGTTATTAAACGGAATGAACATATTACTGGTAGAAGATATGGCATTTAATGTGCTTTTCGCCAGGCATCTGTTGGAGGGCTGGCGGGCAAAAGTGGATGTAGCGGAAAATGGAGAAGTAGCTGTCAGTAAACTTAAGAATCAGCAGTACGACGTGGTGCTCATGGATCTTGAAATGCCGGTAATGGATGGATATGCATCGGCAAAAGGTATACGTGTTTTTGATAATAAAACTCCTATCATTGCTTTAACTGCGTCAGCCACTGTAGATATTAAAGACCGGGCTCTTTCGTGCGGTATGCAAGATTACATTAGCAAGCCTTTCAATCCAAAAGAATTGTATGCCAAGTTAAAAAAGCACACCCTTAAAAAATAGCTTACCCGCTTTACAGGTTTTGGAGTTCCTGTTCTGCATTCTCCCAGGCTGCATTTATTTTGCCAAAAACATCTTCAAGCACTTTCGGCTCAGGTTTTTTTCGCGCTTCTTCCAAAAAGGCCAGGTCATTCTTAAGGTCATCCATACCCAACATTAGCAGACAATTTTTAAGTTTATGAACTTCGCGGGCAAACTGCTCATAATTTTTGTTGCCAAGCATTATTTTGCATTGCTTAATCACCGGCGGCACCTCGGCCTTGAGAGTATCTATCATAGTTTTGATAAAGTTGTTATCACCCAGTGAAGCTTCTTCAATTTTACGCAAATCAACATATTTTAATGTCTTACCTTTATTCGCAACCTGCGGCTCCTGGTCCGTTGATTCCGAGAGACTCTTGTAATTTTTCAACAACTTTTTAATTGTAGCCAAAAGTTGTTTGGCATCGAATGGCTTGCTCAGGCAGGCATCAGCGCCGCTGTCAATGGCGCTTTTAAGCGTAACAGTATCTGCACTGGCCGTAAGAGCCATAATAGGAATGTTCTTTCCGCGGGTCGTCTCGCGCAACTTTTTAATGGCCTCAAACCCATTCATAACGGGCATGTACAAATCAATCAACAATATATCAAAATCTTCCTGCGCAAAAATCGCCAGGGCCTCAGCCCCGTTATTGGCGCACACAACTTCGGCCTTCCAGTGATTTAAGTAGGAGGTTGCCACTTTTTGATTTACCACTATATCCTCAGCCAATAGCACCCTTATATTTTCAAGTGGCTGCACGTCCACAACTGCTTTCTCGGTAATAACCCCTCCGGTCTTCTTTGGCTGGGCTGCCTCCAGTTGCAACTTAAAATAAAAACGGCTGCCTTTGTTTAACTCACTTTCAACACCAATTTCTCCTCCCTGCAATTCAATTAACTTTTTGGTTATCGCCAGTCCTAGCCCTGTACCACCAAATCTTTGTGCAATCCCTGAATCAGCCTGTACAAAGTCTTCAAAAATCTTTTTTTGGTTGGCCTCGCTGATACCAATACCTGTATCGGTAATTTCAAACAATAATTCTATTTTGTTTCCCACATGGCCGGTTGGAGTAACCTTAATGTTTACAAGGCCATTCGAAGTAAACTTAACCGCATTGTTCACCAGGTTATTTAAAATCTGTATTAACCTCAACTGGTCACCTGAAAGCAATTCGGGTATAGAGCCGTCTATGGAATAAGAGAGTGTATTACCTTTCTCCCGGCATTTACCGGCAAAAGTTTGGTAAATGCCTGACATGGTATCCTGCAAACTAAATTCGGCATTAATAAAATCAATTTTACCAGCTTCAATTTTTGACAAATCAAGTACGTCATTTATCAGGGAAAGTAAATGCGTGGCTGAAAATGAAAGGGTATCGAGATTTTCTTTTAACTCGCCCTCAGGCTTTTTCAGTAGCATCAGATCGGTAAGTCCAATGATGGCATTTAACGGCGTCCGGATTTCATGACTCATAGTGGCCAGAAATTCATTTTTATATGCAGAAGCTTTCTCCGCTTCCGTCTTCGCCTTTACCAGGGCTGCCTCGGTTTCTTTTATTTGCGAAATATCAGATGTGGTTCCCAGCAAAGTGAGTGGTTGTCCGTCTTCTGACCGGTTAGAAATGGTTGCCCGAACAATAATCCAAACGTACTTTCCGGAGGGATCCTTTAATCGTAATCCGTGTCTTAAATTTTTGGTTTTCCCGGCCACCAGGTCAAACAATGCGTTTACTGCGCCTTCGCTGTCATCCGGATGGATAAGGTTTACCAGTGTTTGGAAGTCGAGCTTAGAGGGCTGATCGCTTACTCCTACCAGTTGAAGCAAATTTTCTGAACCAAAAAAACGGCCATTCGCTATGTCATATTCGAAGAAGCTGTCACCTGATTCTTCCATAGCGAACTTCCATCTCAATTCACTGTATAGCAACTCTTCGTTTTTCCGTATCCGCTCTGTTACATCGTTTGATATAGAAATAAATTTAGTAACGTAATTATAAGGATCACGAACCGGGTTTATTGTTAGCTCATTCCAATAAGGAGTTCCGTCTTTTTTAAAATTGAGTATAGTTCCATGAAAGCTCTTCCCATCACGAACAGCATTGCTTATTTCGGCCACTGTAGCAGGATTTGTTTCGCTGTTCTGAAGAAATGTGCCAGGTCTCTTTCCTTTTACTTCATCTAAGGTATACCCTGTAACTTTGGTAAATCCCTTGTTTACCCATTCAATCGCACCTTTCGTATCGGTAATAATAACCTGGTTGGAGGTTTCCTCGGTAACAAGTGATAAATCACGTAATTTTTCCTGCTGTTCTTTTAATTGGCGAATTAGCCGTTCGTTCTCAGCATTCGTTGCCTCCTTGCTTTGAACCAACATCAACATATCCATCAGGGTATCATGCACGGCAAAATCAGCCGCACCAATTTTTGCGCCCGAGGCATCATCAAGGTTTCTGAACCAAACCGAACCCACAAAAGTAATGGAGGTTTCATTCGCCACCAATTGGCCCCTCAGCTTCAGTTTACTCCCATTACGCAAACCGAACACCACCAGTTGGTTGTTCAATTTTGATAAATGTTCAAAATCAATTTTATCGATTAGGGGCAAAGAAATATCCAAAACATCTGTAAGCAGGTTACTTGACATTTCACCTGTAAGCTTTTTAAAACCTTTACCCGATGCAACAAATACAAGATCTTTATCAATAGTAAAATAAAAAGGAAAGATTTTATTGAACTGCTCCTCTGTAAAAGAAGGTATGGCTTGCCGCATGCTAAGATGTTAAAGAAAATAACTACAGGGGGAGACGCGTAAAGTTAATAATTCGGTCATCGCCTCCAAAATCACAGGCTCGGTAGACCTCTATTCTTTAAAGCTCTGAAGCGGATTTTAAATATTGAACTGGCACATGGTCCACCAACCAAACCTTATTTTCGGAAATGAAAAATTTAATTCCCCGTTCGCTCATGGCTTTCGCATCCACCTCCAGCACTATAGCTTTACCATGTCGCTCTCCTGTCTTCAACGCAGTACTATAATTGTCCGTTAGATGGACATGCAGTCGATTCATCTTATTCAAACCTGATTGCATAATTTCAGAAAGGAAGCGGGTAGCAGTTCCGTGATACAGCATTGCTGGTGGAAACATTTCTTTTAGCTCTACATCTACTTCCACACTATGGCCCTGGTTGGCCCTTATTTTTGTAAAATCATCATTAAACGAAAATCGCTTCTTTTCATTTGTCGAAACTATCTCCTTTAAAAATTCGAGATTGATTTGTATGCCATAGACATTAGTTTTTATCATTAACTCATCAATATTAGCCCAACCATTGATATCGAGGACTAGCCCGATTTCTTCAGGTTTATGACGTAGCACCAGACTTAGAAACTTGCTTGTGTTGGTTAGTTGCCTGCTCATATTCCGTGTAATATATATATTTAGCCGCAAAACTCAATAAAAGCAGTGAATTGACCCGGGCAATATTTTGCATGATAAATCGTTTTCGAAATTTCAACGGCAGAAGTGAGAGTAAAAAAATCAAGCCTTAAAGACCTGAAAGCAGGCTATGAGCCAGACCTCAATTGGTAGATTCAAAGCGGCTTGTTTAATAAAACCAGAAGGGCACCCTTTCCTGAGCGCCCTTCTGGTTTTAAATCTGAATTATTCAACTATTACATATTTTTATTTATAGTTGTTTGTTATCAGAACTTTCTTAGTGGTTATTTTATCGTCATTGCGTACCATCACAATCATGTAAGCAGCTTCAATATTGTCAATTTCCTTTTGGTAAATGTTGTTATTGGTATAATGATCGCTGCAAATTTCCTGCCCTAAAATATTGTAGATAGTTACTGTTGCCTCTACGTTGGCTATATTAGTAAAGTCTACATACACTTTATTGGCGTAACTCCAGATATTGAGGTTATCGTTTGCGTTGATATTAGCCAGGCCTGTAGTATTGGCTGTAACTGTGATGCTTTGGCTTTGTGTTGCACTGCATCCTGCTGCATTGGTAACTAATAACGATAGTGTGTAAACTCCTGGTTGTGAGTAGCTGGCCGTTGCGTTGGCACCGCTTGCCTGTTGGCCGTTACCCAGGTTCCACTGGTAGGTATCGCCTGCCTGCACCGGGGTGCTTAAGGTTATTGTTTGCTGTGTCTGCACCGTATCGCTGGATACCTGGAAGCCTGCACTTACCATCTGAGGTCCGTTTACTGTGATGGTTTTAACTGCAACGTAATTGTTCACATCGGTCAGCGTCAGCGTATAGGTGCCCGGAGCCACTGCTACTGTTAACGGTTGGCTTTGGTTTAATATACCGCTGGTTATAATGGCATTGTTGCTGTTGGTAAGGATGTAGTTCCAGTTGGCCGTGCCAGGTTGCTGAATGTTGATCGTTCCCGCAGAACTACAGTTGGCATCTACTGTGCTTACCTGTGCCGGTGGGCTAAAGTGCAATACAAACCTGTCCCATGCGTCGGCACTGTCGGCTGTAAAGGTGTAATTACCGCTTCTGGCATTATGCATCACATTCAGCGCTTTGTCTTCCAGATAAATGTAGCTGGTTGGGTCAAAGGTGTTTATGCCGTTAAAGCTGAAGCTGTATGTGCTGGTTGCCCCAGGCTCAAAACCTACAGGTACGGTGCTTGTAGTGGCTTCGCTGGTTAATACATTGCGTGCCATCCACAGCCCGTTATTGACACTGTACAAGGTATGTCTTGTCAGTCCGCCGGGGAATTTCTGTGCATCCATTTGTGCATCAAAGCTATCGGTAGCCGATGGGTTGAAGGCAACCGTGGTTTGGTCCAGCAGGCCATTGGCTGTGTTGGTGGCCAGTATCTTCAACTCATTGGCATTCTGAAGGTAGAAGGTTTGTGCTGTTCTCACCCGGTCTGTGGCATTCATCACAAAGGTCTCGTTGGTATGGCCCGTGCTTACATGCACCATAAAGGCCTGGAACGGCGGTATCTCAGCGTCAACCCCGATAGAGTATGGCTGATAAGTGCCGGCAAAAGGACCATTGGCATTCCACACCTGCACCTGGTTATCAAAGCCCGTTGGGGTTGTGGTCAGGTTGAGTGTAGCCAGGTATGGATTAGCCACCAGTTGCCAGCCCGAGTTATAGTGATGGCCCTGCAAACTGGTGTTGCTCCAGTTACTATTGGTTAAACCCGGAAGCTGGTAATTATTGCTAAGGTTGGCTGTTCCATTAAGTACCAGTGTGCCTGCACCATCCTTAAGAATAGAGTATCCATGACCGTTTTGTGTATTGCCGCTGGTCTCTACATACCATTGTTGTTCTTCGCAACTGGCACCATTCGATTCATGGTAGCTGAATACTGAGCCATACGGTGAATACCGGGCCAACCGTGTTTCATCACACTCATAAGGGTATGGTATTACGTATCCCGGCGTGCCGCTTGCTCCAAACTGGGCCATCGAAGGTGTATTTACCGGGCTACCCATATAGTGCTGGTTATATGTCGCAGAGGCCGCATAGTACCGCTCCGCATTAATGTTGCCGGTCAGGGTTCCGCTATAGCCTGCGCTGAAGTTATCGATAATGGCTACACTATTAACTGTGGTGCTCTTAAAGGTCAGGTCGCCCCCGGTGGCATCAAAGTTACCACTCTGTAAATCCAGCGAAACATAAAGGTCGAGTGCTGAAGATGACTGCATGCTTATACCGGCTGTGTTATTGATCTGTAATTCCTGCATCGCAGTTTGCCCGCTGATGGTTTGGGCCGAACTACCGTTCATAACTACCATACCCGAACCCGTAACAAGGGCCTTGGCTCCGCTGCCTCCGGTCCAGTCTCCGCATATGCTGATGTTTGCACCGCTCAGGGTTAACTGGGCATCGCCACTTATACTCAGGTTACCTACTCCAATGGCTGATGTGATAACCGGGTTATTGTATGTATGGGGGATAGTAACATCTATAGCACAGGCATTGGGGCCGCCGACAGGTGCTACCGGTGACCAGTTGCTTGGAATCGTCCAATCGCTGCTCGTAGCTCCGGTCCAGGTATAGGCAGCGTTTGTGGTTATTACCACAAATGTACTTGCTGTTGCAGTACAGCCAGTGCTGTTTGTAGCCGTTACCGTATAGAAGCCAGTCATTCCCGCTGTTACTCCTGAACGGGTTGCCGTTTGGCTGTTAGCCGAGTAACTTACAGGGCCTGACCACTGGTATGAAACCGCACCTGCTGAACTACTCAACAGGGTAATGGTTTGACCAACTACATATGGGCCTTCATTAGATGCACTGGCCGTGGTGGCAGCTGGTTGGCCTACAGTTACTGTATTTGAAACCCCGGATACACATCCGTTAGCATCTTTAGCCACTACCGAATAATTGCCTGGTGTCAGGCCGGTAAATGAAAGGCTGCTTTGGTAAGCTCCGCTGTTCAGTGAATATTGATATGATGGCGTGCCCCCGGTTGGAGCGGTAGTAACTGTTACGATGCCATTATTGCCCCCATGGCACGTTGCATCGGTACTGCCTATAGTGGCTGCCCCAAGAGCTGCAGGTTCCGTAATTGTTACCGAATTTGATGCAGCTGATATACATCCGTTCGCATCTTTAGTTACTACCGAGTACGTGTTAGGGGCAAGACCGGTAAACCCGGTGCCGCTTTGGTAAGTTCCGCCGTTGAGTGAATAACTATAAGGGCTCGTTCCACCACTAGGTAAAGTTGAGACGGTTACTGTACCGTTAGCCGCTCCACTGCACAATACATTGGTACTGCTGATAGTGGCTGCGCCCAACACAGCCGGTTCTGTAATGGTTACAGAATTGGAGGCTGCTGATATACATCCATTCGCATCTTTGGCTACTACTGAATAACTATTGGGGGCAAGGCCGGTAAAGCTGGTGCTGCTTTGGTAAGTGCCTCCGTTAAGCGAGTATTGGTATGCAGGAGTTCCTCCGCTTGGTATGGTTGATACCGTTACCGTTCCGTTTGCTGCCCCGTTGCAGGATACATTGGTATTACTGATAGTAGCCGTTCCCAGGCTTGATGGCTGGGTTATCGTTACGCTGTTGGATGCTCCCGATATACATCCGTTCGCATCTTTGGCTACTACTGAATAACTGTTGGGTGCAAGGCCACTAAACGTGGTGCCGCTTTGATAGGCGCCTCCGTTGAGTGAATAAGTATATGAAGGAGTTCCTCCAGTAGGTATGGTTGATACTGTTACTGTTCCGTTTGACGCACCACTGCATAATACATTTGTTTCGCTGATAGTAGCTGCGCCAAGTACCGCAGGCTGGCTAATTGTTACTGTGTTGGAAGTTGAGGTACATCCGTGAGAATCTTTGGCTACTACTGTATAGTTACCGGGAGCCAGGCTGGTAAATGAAGTACCGCTTTGATAAGCCCCACCATTGAGCGAATAGGTATATGAACCGGTTCCGCCGGTGGGTATCGTTGATATGGTTACGGTTCCGTCTCCCGCTCCGTTGCACGATACATTCGCGTTCGTAATATTTGCAGCAGTTAATACTGCCGGCTCGGTTACCGTTACCGTATTGGATGCTGCTGAAATACAGCCATTGGCATCTTGGGTTACTACCGAGTATGTGTTAGGGCCAAGACCCGTAAATGTTGTGCTGCTTTGATAAGCTCCACCGTTTAACGAATAGCTGTATGGACTTGTTCCGCCAGTAGGTATGGTTGTGACTGTTACGGTGCCGTTATTGGCCCCGTTACACAATGCATTAGTACTACTGATAGAAGCAGTGCCTAAAGCAGTGGGTTGGCTAACCGTTACTGTATTGGTGGGTGATGAAATACACCCGTTTGCGTCTTCAACAACTACACTGTAGTTGCCCGGTACTAAACCAGTGAATGTACTATTGCTTTGGTATGCTCCTCCGTTTAATGAGAACTGGTAAGGTGTTGTTCCGCCGGAAGGTTGATAAATCGGCACATAACTAACCGTTCCGTTGCCCGCACCATTACACAAGGCATCGGTTTCCTCGATAGAGCCCGGTTCAAGAGGTGAAGGACCTGTAATGGCTACGTGGTTTGACTCCGGTGACAAACATCCGTTGGCATCCATGGCCGTTACCCAATAATTACCGGCTATGCCTAAACCGGTAAATGAGGTACTGCTTTGATAAGGATGATACTCCACTATCGTATAGGTATAAGGACCGGTTCCTCCAGTCGGTATGGTTGTAACATCTAACTCGCCATCGGTCGCGCCATAGCAGCTTACATTATGGATTGGGGTAATCGTTGGTGCACCAAATACAGAAGGCTGCGTTATTGTTACTGAATTGGATGCTGCTGATATACATCCATTCGCATCTTTGGTTAACACGCTATAGTTACCTGGTGTAAGTCCTGTGAAAGTAGTGCTGCTTTGGTAAGTTACACCATCCAATGAATAAGTATACGGAGTAGTTCCACCTGTGGGTATTGTCGAAACTGTAACTGTTCCATCAGCAGCAGGGCTGCCAGCATCTCCGCTGTTACATGATACGTTGGTAAAAGAAATGGTAGCCGCTCCGAGCGTTGCAGGTTGCGTAATTGTAACTGGTATAGAAGCCGATGCCTCGCAACCATTATGGTCCTTCACCATTACATTATATGTATTAGGTACTAATGATGTTATGGGCGAAGCTGCATAAGGGAAAGTGCTTCCCCCGTTGATAGAATATGTATAAGGAGACGTTCCTGTAGTTACTGTTACAGCGATTGAGGCATTACCGAATCCATTACAGCTAACATTGGTACCGATAGCACTAAACACCACCGCAGGATTAATGCTGATGGCGGTAGTGGTTGCTTTACCATTGTAGTTAGGCGTTGAGCCTACTACCCTTACCAGGTAACCTGTTCCCCCGGCAGTACCGAAAGGAATTATCCCGGCAACAGTGCCTGAAATGGCCGTGCTGGGGAGCGTACCCAAAGTAACCGGGCTGGCGAAACTGCCGCTGCTATTAGAAAGTTGTGCGGTATAAACGTTGGCCGCATCTACAAAGCCATCGGCTGTAAACGGAACGTTGATAGCTGTGCCTGCACAAAAGGGACTGCCTGAAATTGCTCCGGTGATGATATCAACCTCCGGTTGTTCCATCCCCTGGCTTAGCTCGGTTGAACCCGAGGACAGCGTAGATGTAAATGTTTCCCCCATCGTCCACTCAAGGCTAACGTTGCTGCCACTGGCATATCCTCCCTGCGTGGGGGTTACGTGTGGGCTGAGTGTTTGGGCAAAAGAACCGGCTCCGAAAAGCAAAAAACTCAATAGGGGTAATAATTTGAATTTCATACGCTATAATTTATTTATGATCATTAAGGGGGTTTTATGAACTAACAATTTACAGTACTTTATGCTAACAGTTTTGAAAAATAGACATTGTAGCATTAATATACAACCTTTTTCAAAAAAAATCAAGTCTTTTTTAAAAAAAGTTCTGGTTCTTACTAAAGTCTTAATTTAGACCCATGATTTCACCTTTTGTTTAAGGTACGTTCATCTTAAAATTACCTAGGCGATATAACAGTGGCCTCGTCTAAGCGGGTCGCTAAACCCATTACTTCAACATTTACAACTATACCTGTCATTCCATTATTCGTCACCTGGTCCGGATAAAAAGTGCTTTGCGCTTTTGCCAATCGCTCCAAACTACCAGGTGAGGGTGATATCGTCTCCATTTTACCATCCCCGTTAACCAAGCCATACACCGGCACATTTATAACTTCCGGGTTAAGATTGTTGGACTGATTAATTCCAGTTTCAGAAGGTGCTCGTTGATCTGTATTACCAAAGGTATTTTGGGAATTACCACTATTATCTGAAGAGCGATTACTTTCATCACCTCCGTTAACAATACCATGCACCTGAACATTTATTACACCCGGATCAACAACTTTTCCGCTTTCAGGATTTTGACCATATAGAATGCTTACGAAAATCATGACACAAAAAAAAATGTAATTTTTTTTCATAATATATATTTTATGGATTTACCATTCAATTTTTATATACCCATTAGCAGGAGTGCTCGCGGCGCCGTAATTGCTGGTGTATGTAGGCGTTGCCGGTACAAATCCCGTTGCCGAGGCATAGTTGCTGCTGCCTCCGCCAGCGCCCGATAGTGAACCGCCGCCGCCGCCGAACCATCCGCCGCCGCCGCCGCCACCACCACCGTGATCACCAGCATAATCATCATATCCACCGGCACCCCCAGCGCCGTTGGCGCCACCTGCGCTGCCGGCTAATGGTGAGCCACTTCCATCGCTACCATAACAACTATTGCAGGCAGCACCTGCAGAACCAACCGCACTTTGGCTGGCTCCACCTCCTGCATTTGCAGTTACACCACCCCCACCTGTTCCTGTTTGACCACCGCTTCCGCCGCTAAACCCTCCAACGCAATTGCTATTATAAGCCCAGTAGTTATACGACCAACCGGTGCCACCACCACCTCCTGCTACTAAAGCTCGTGTGCCAGCTACCCACACCTCACTGGAGGCCCCACCGCCGCCGCCGTATCCTTTGGCAACCGAGGCCGGCGCATTGCCAGCCCCACCTGTACCATAAGCAGGCCCACTAGTCCCATTTGTACCGCCTGCACCAGCAGTAGAGGCAGTAGCATTTCCACCAGCAGAGCCTACATATAAATTAAGCGTTGTCCCGGGTGTAACATTCACCGTCGACTGCACCCTTGCCCCTCCGTTTTGAGTACTTGTAAAGATTGAGTTACAACCTGCTGATTCACCTCCCTGGCCACCTGCTAAATCAATTACAATATAGCTTACACCTGAGGGAACCACAAAACTGTAAGCGCCTGGTGTAGAGTAAGTTATAATATTGCCGGGATTGACCGTTGGATTATATGTTAGCGCCGCACCACTAGGAACAGTTCCTGAATATTTGGGTTCCTGCAACCAAGATGAAGCTGGAGCGGCCCATGTTAAAGTACCTGAACCATTATTCGTTAAAACAGTGTTAGCCGCTCCCTGAGTTCCGGTCCAGCTATATGAAACCCCATTTATCTCGGCTAGGTTACCAACAATACTTGTCGCACTTGAGGCGTTGCCAATAGTTGTAGCCGCCGAACCCGAACCATTGATACTGGCAGTGCCTGTTTCTGAAATTCCGCCGCTAAAAGTATGAAGACCGGTCCATGTTGGCGTCATTGTCTGGTCAATTGCTGGCGCCGCATCAGACCGCATCGCGGTGGTGGCACTACCGTTTGTTGCGCTTAAACCAATGTTATGTGTTGGATTAGCGAATCCTGAACTAGTTACTGCATTCGCACTGCCCGCATACAAAGCATAAGGTACGCTCATCATTTGGGAGGTTCCCATATTAGTATAGCTGCTTCCACCGGTGGGGTCGATTTCAACCTGTATAAATTTGGGCTGGGCATCGCTCCAGGTAATGCTGCTAAAGCTGCCTGTTACCGGGGTGCCACTACCAATGTTTACGGCAAACAAACCGAGACTGTTTGTAGTTACCGATTGGGTTTCCTGGTACTGGGTGGTACCGCCGCTGGTTGTTTGGTGAATAGTAAACCTGAGCGATATTGCCTGATTTTGCAACAGGTTACCTGCCGCATTTCGGGCTACGGCCTGGTAAGGCACGTACTGTGGAGCTTGGGCAAAAACAGTGGTTACAAAAAACAGTAACGAAACTGCGGGGAGTAAAATTTGCTTCATGGCTAAGGGATTTAAGGATTAATCAAAATGTATTGAATTTTAGGTTGCTTAAAAAAGATATATACCAGGCCCGTCCGGTAAACCCGATGGACCAGATAATTCGCAATAAAAACAGGTAAAAAACCGAAGCTGAACAGTGCCGCGGAAAGAACCGAATGCTGAGGAAGCGCACACGCAACCATACTTGCCGCCCTGAAAGGACCAGCAAAAAAAGTAAGCAAAAATACCATGGACCGGGGTACAAAAGTTTCCATGAGCTTTGATTTTTAGTACATTGGGGGTGTGTGGCTAAAAAAACCTACCAATATGTCATAAATACAAAAGTGTGTCAAATTTGCTGCGTGTATCCGCTTTGAGTCTTAGCAGCCGGTGTTAAAAGGGTGGTGCCTTTTAACTAATCATTTTCATAGTGTCAGTCTCAATACACAACTAAGATAAACAAAGAGTTTTGTTATGTCAATGTTATTTTTCAATTATTTTTTGCGCCGTGCTGGTAATATATACCAACAACATGATTATCAATTTTTTAGCAACAAAAAAAAATTCAAAGATTTTTCGGGTGTTATTTTAACACCTAAACCCAATCAGGCAAAAGTTGAATTATAAAACATCATAACTAATGTGCTTTATATTAAACAAAATATGTAATATGAAATAGCAGTAACGGTTTTTGCCATTGAAACGGCAGAATGGTTATGTATCAGCCTGTTAAACGGTCATTATCTCCTTCTCCTTCACCTCCAGGTGCTTTTCTATTTTGGCTGTATTATCGTTGGTAATATTTTGTATATCCGTTTCACATTTTTTAAATGCGTCTTCAGGCAGGCCATCTTTTTGCAGTTTTTTGGCCTTTTCGTTGGCATCTTTTCTAACCGTTCTTAGCGAAATGCGGCATAACTCGGCCTGGTGCTTGGCCTGCTTAACCAAATCCTTTCTTCTTTCTTCGGTAAGGGCAGGTATATTTAAGCGAATAACTTTGCCATCGTTTTGTGGTGTAATACCAATGTTAGCCTGCATAATGGCCTTTTCAATAGCCGGCACCAGGGTAGCATCCCAGGGTTGTATACTTAAGGTACGGGCGTCGGGCGTTGTAACGTTACCCACCTGAAACAAAGGCGTGCGGGCTCCATAAGCCTCCACTTCAATGCCATCTAACATACCTGCACTGGCGCGGCCGGCACGTATTTTCGATAGCTCAAATTCAAAGTGCTCCAAAGCCTTTTGCATTAACGAACGTGTTTCGGTAAGCAGGTTTTTTACATCAGCGTCTGTCATAAGTATTATGTTATTTTCTGGTTATTACAATTTCAATCGGTTACTATCGTACCAACTTTTATTCCGTCTAAAATCTTCTTCAGGTTGTCCTTCTTGTTCATGTCAAATACAATAATAGGCAGGTGATTTTCCTGGCAGAGCGTAAATGCGGTAAGGTCCATCACATTCAGCTTTTTCTCCAGGGCTTCAGCAAACCTGATGCTTTCGTATTTTTTTGCGCCCGGATTTTTTTCAGGGTCCGAATCGTAAATACCATCAACACGGGTTCCTTTAAGTATCACATCGGCCTCAATTTCGGTAGCCCTTAATGCGGCGGCCGTATCGGTAGTAAAATAGGGATTGCCGGTTCCTGCCCCAAAAATAACCACCCTTCCTTTTTCAAGATGCCTTACCGCCCTTCTTTTAATAAACGGCTCGGCCACTTCCTTCATTTCAATAGCCGTAAGCAAGCGGGTGCTGATGCCTATTTTTTCCAGGCCACTTT
>Ga0316217_10004123_pt1 | contig 15982 bp, 16 predicted proteins | sample 1anoAmetaG_FD_203633 | JGI IMG/M metagenome (GOLD analysis project Ga0316217, IMG submission 203633) | Freshwater microbial communities from Trout Bog Lake, Wisconsin, USA - 1anoA | ecosystem: Environmental > Aquatic > Freshwater > Lake > Hypolimnion/Profundal zone | place: USA: Wisconsin... | reverse complement strand
CTAAATGGAGCGAACTCTTCTGGGAGCCAATCATATGTCTGATTACACCTACACTGCTAACGGAGGGTACATCCAGCAATTCCAGTCCATCATCAAGATGTAGCACAACGGTTCGATTGACCAGTTTGTTAGCTTCCCCTCAGCTATCGATGGGGAGAGTTGCATGCTTATAGAGCACAGCTGGATCTATGACTACACTCTGTCTGCCTGCAAAAACTACGAAAGCGGAAGGAGCTAGATTTTCCTTTACATGACTGTTTACTCAGCGAGCAAACCTTTCGTGAATGGCCCCTATCCATCCTCAGCTAAGCATGTGACCAGTATGCACGTTATGGAGTAGCTGATGATTATCGTTGATGTGGATGAGAGGCCTTGGAGCTTCGACAGGGAAGGAGGTGTTATTATCTATGCGATGAACCATGATCCCTTCGAGCCTGAGGTATTCGACGAGCTGGAATTCATCGATAGCACTGATCTGAGTGCAGCTAATGATTGGCCCGGAGGTCCTTGCTTCATCGGCAACGCCAACTTCGCCTTCACCAACATCACAGGCATCTACAGATTAGTGATCACCTAGCTCAGAAGCGGATTCTTCGTTCTTGACTTCAAGTGGACAAAGGGCAGGAAATCGGTCGAGATAATCCAGATCGAATATGTTGCCTTGGCTGAGGAGCTCTACAAGATTCATCTGCCACTGCCCAACGCGGCTTTCTTCACAGCTGTTGCCATCAACAAAAACTACTATAACACAAATTTCAACTATTACCAGACTGAGCTCATTATCGCCACCAGCAACTTCCACTCCTTCCAAATCGACCTACACATTACTGCCTCTGGAAGCATTTCTAGCCACGAAATCGCAAAGGTTTTCTATAGGTATGGCTTCTACTAGACTGAAAACTACATCAAAGCTTTTGACGGATATTTCGCCATTGCTCAGAGATTGCCGACTAATCTACATGTCTTCGACTTTTACAGCAAGTTGGTTCTATCCGTTTATGATACTAAGGATAGATGGATCTTCAATGAAGCCACGGGTGAAAGATAGCTGCAGACCAGGTATCTTGAGGGTACCAAGATTCCTGTGGTATTTATGCTGGGAGGATACGCCATGGATGATGGCAGAGTCACCTTTGATTGGAACTTTACATTCACAAGAAACCAGACTGATCCTTTCCGCAGATTGGGTCTCTTGGCACTTAATGACCAGGGTTTCAGGATTTGGGAGCTGAGTGTTCACTAAAAACTTGTAATTTACTCATACCAAGGCATCAAAGACACTCAGTAAGGTTTCTTGGTTGCCAGAAATGATTACCATACCCTCAAAGTGCCTCTGAAGCTGATCGTCGATAAAATAAGCCCAGTGCCACCTCCCGACTAAGGAGGCCTAGCAGGATGGTTGATTGCTGTTATCGCGGTTGGATCTTTGCTTGTCTTAGCTGGTATTGGCTTCTTGGCTTACATAAAATTATTCAGAGTCAAAACTCCCAACAGATAGAGCTAGACTGAGAGGAGTCTTTTGGAAAGGGAAGGAGAACTTGATGATAAAGATTAAGACGATGATGATTAATAAGAGGAAAAGGCAACTGATGACAAACCGGCAACGAAGATTGTGGCAAGTACTAACGCTTATGAGAGTGAGGCCAGACCACCTATCACCTCTGAGATTTCCCTTGATAGAGAAAAAATCACTACCGAAAATGAAGGGGGAAAAGCTGAGCCTGAATGATGAGTATCAGATAACACTAAATTATAAAGTGATGTATAATTGCAATAGGCTGAGAGATATTGTGTTTGTGAATTCATCAAAAAAAGGGATAAGAGGCTCATTCATAAATTAAGTCTTTAAAAAACGTAATTGCACTGACAGTTTGAGATATTAAACAAAAAATAGAGCTTTGAGAGTATTATCTTGCAAATCAATACTGCAAACCTTCCACAATCGTCACAAGGCATGTAGGCTCAAACTGTCTGCCAATGGTCTTCGAGTATATTTTTTTCTTAGATCTTTCTTCAATATTTTTGACACAATCTTCAACGTTGTTTTTGCGAAAGTAGGCTTTATTTATGAAGTTCATTTTTGCCAGCCCCATATTACATACGCCTAATACTTTGCACCCAAGTCGAGAGTTTTACTGCTTGGCATAATTATGATAGGTGTTCGGAGACTTTAGAAGATATCTATGTTTGCTAAACCGTCTTTTTTACTATTTCGGACTACGATTTGGTACTTATTGGTCATCTTTCTACTTCCTGGCTAAGATAAGGCCAGTCTAAGCAAATCGAAATTCATGGAGCTATTCACTAGAGCTGTCTTTATGCTTTAAATGAGGTGAGAAGTTGCTGAAGCTGTGGACTAGCATTAGAACGGAGGCAATAAGAGGGAGGAGGCAGCAAAATGCGCTGAATTGTATGTAACAATTGTCCATTTTTGAAGCAAGTATTAGTTATAGTCTTGAAATGTAACACTCCATTATACATCTGTTTGAAGTTAAGCAGTAACAAATATCGCAGCAGTTAGCCTCTAGCTATTATCTTCTCATCCGGACTATAACAGCCAGTAATCTTGAGTTTGAGCAGTAATCATTATCACTGTCCAGGGTTGGCCAGCGGCAAGGTTACCCGAATCATTGTAAAGCTTTTGCTTTCGGCAAATTTGAATTCAGGTTTCAAATATGGCTTTGTGAGTGATTATCAAAGGGAAGTTCGTTTTTTATTAAATTATGAGTCAAAAAGGCAAACACTGTGAAGTAAACTTCTAAAAAGATGAGTCAACAAACCTTTAAAGCCAGTTTTGCAAATTCGCTAAGCTTTTGGATTATTTCTTGGCAGAAATTGCCAGTAAAAAATCAAATTTAACAAACAAACTAACTTTACGGTAAAAATTAATATTAATCGACTAATTCTCCATTTTGTGCACCTGCCAAAAGCTACAAAAGACTACAGCAGAGAATGCTGCCGAAGCAGGTTGCAAAATAATTCAAAATGCCGTTATGCCCTTTAACCTGCAACCACAAATGTTGTGAGCTGAATGTCGTGAGGGTTTTGTTGGGCTGATGGACTGTTCAGAATTCAGCTGGTTTTGTGGATGGAATTAATATTTGGCAAATAATGGTATTGTTGCTTTAATATCAAATTGTTTGTTCCCATATAATTTTTCAATAAGTAAAATTATTCGTACTGATGTCATAAAATTTCATTCAGATCTCTGTTTCTTAGTGTCCCAACCCCACAATCCACCACGTCGACAAAAAAGTCAGTGCTTAAACATCGGGGACTTGTTGTGGCAACGAGGTTGAGGAGTCTGTGTTTCGATGGTTCTAAAAGAAAGGCATCGAGCGGGCCAACCCTTCAGAAACGATGGGTTTCGACGGCTGGAGTCTGAAGGTGGGGCTAGTTGAGAAGTCGAGAAAGTTCTCAGCAACAGTGGAGCGGTCATGCCTGCTGGACAGGAGGCATAGGAATTCAATCAGCATAAAATGCAATTGAACTCCTGATTTTTATATTTGTATGAGTTGGCCAATTTGGAGCATGGTCAGGAGAGCTGATCGGATATTCGCTGGCTTGTTGCCAAAAGTTTTAACACTCAACAAGCAATAACTAAAGTTAGATTTATTATTGTGGTTATACAATCTGAAAATAGAAGCGGTATAGGTTGGCAGTTTAAATCTTTTGGCAGCAGATTTTGGCTGGTGATGTGAGTTGCAGGCTGCTTGGCAAAGGCTGTCAATTATTGATGGAAGTCAACAAAATCTTAATGGCGTTGTTGAGGAAATCGCTAAGTGAGGCACTAATAGTCGCAAATAATAAAGAGAATCAAGTCTGATATGAAACATAGGTGTCTTTCGTATTGTTTGAAGGAAGGTTTTAGCCATACGTAAATTAGGTCATCACCCTGAAGTGATGGATCAACAAGTCGTGATCTTCATCAAGAAGGTTCTATTGATGGTTTCGTTCACCTTGATCAGCCTTCTAACATCTTGGAGAATGTAGAGTTAATCAGTCATCGGGATTTCAAGATAAATTAGATGGGCTTGATTCAAAATTTGAGTTTGATTGAATGATATGAGAGTTGATGACTATTGGTTTGCTGTTATATCTATCTTTAAATGATGGACACTACAGCTCAAATGTTTTATTGATATATTGACTCATAATCTAAAATTTTGATCAACTTCCAAACAACTTTTCGCCAATTCATAGAGCAGATTACTCTTCATGCACTTTAAATTGCTTCCAGCCTCATGCGATCATAGATTTGCATTTTTCAAGGTTCTTTCATAATCTATTAGCCTTGAGATTAAGCTAATCTGTATTGTTGATGCAATCTTTATATGGAAAATATAAGTAAAACTTTTCTTCTAGTATTCCAACTGACTTCAGACTCTATAAAATATCTTCAAGTGAGAGATCTAAAGCATCAGGATAGTACATTTTGGTATTTTAGTGCTCTTAGACTATGCTTAGATATCAGAAGCTTTCTAAAACGTATGATAAGCCGCCTATAAGCACAAGTTGAAGATTCTTCTTCTAGTTGCTAAGAGAGGTCGAAGCACATAATAGGTAAATGACTTAATTATTTTAGAATCAACGATTGCATATAATATCACAACAAGGCGCTTATTGCAATAAGGCAGATAAAGTCATCTCCGAGGCGATACGATTGCCCCCCTACAAAGAAACTTTGATATTTTGTTTACCAAAGTTCCATATTTTTGTTGGGTTTCCACAAGCAATGTTTTTTGCAAATAGCTTATCGGCCAAAGTTTTAAAGTTTTATAACTAAATAAATATTCTAGGCGAGTCTGCTCTGTTTGATTGATAACAGATAGGCTAAAGTTGCTATGTTACCATTCCTTCAAGAAGTTGTTTGCTGTTTTGTAAGAATAAGCTAGCTTATTTCAAATTTTGAGAATTAGAGATATGGCTCAAAAATGGTCAAATACCTATGTTTTTCTAGCTATGCTCGAAATGCCTCTATATCAACCTTAAAAGTCTAATAGATTTTGTTGCATTATTAAGAGCGATTTGCCTAAAGTTATATTTCCACTCAGGGACAACTCGTATAGAAGTATAAAATGAGTCTGTAAGGCAATTGTAGTAATGTTGGCATAAATTCGCCTCGGCTGAGGGGCGCGCCTTCAAATTTTGAGTAGATTTGTTCATATAATAAAATTGTAGTTTCACGAAAAATGATGACGCAACTATAGGACTTGATCAAAAGGTTGTAGACTGATGGGAATTACTTACGGGCTCTGAAACATGCTAAAAAGACCTGCTGTATTGAGGATGGTTAATTAAACATTCTAACTCCTTCTTCCGTTTTTCACTATATCTAAAGGCTGCAAAGCAGGAACTGGGTGCTAAATGAGGACAAAACTGAAGGATCTACGCCCGCGGAGAATAGTTGGTGTGATCGTTGGCATCCTCATGAGTATAAGCACTTCTCTTGGCTTGTAGTGGGCTATTTCTATATCAAAAACACTCCTGTCCGATCATTTGTAAGCAACTCGTTATGTAGACTGAGGAGGATGTTGAATTTTTCGCAAAAGTCTTCATTAACAAGGAGAAAACTTTCCTTTAGTACCATCTTCTCGCACTCATCAAGGAAACTAAGACAAAAAGAGAAGTTTGGTCGAAGTAGGAGACCGAATTACTGTGTGAGCTTATGAAGTACACATTCTTCCATATAGTGCGGAGAAATACAAAGGCAAATGGAGCGAAATCTCTTACAAAATTTATGAGCACACCAACAGAAAACATTTTCGGACGTCTCACAAATGTCGAGAAATGTGGTTCAACCATTTGAATCCAAATGTACGCCATGAGAAATGGAGCCTCGAAGAAGATGCACTCCTTTTCCGCCTGGTTTTGAGAGACGGCACCAAATGGGCACAGATATCAAAAGCCATGGATGGAGTGCGAACCGAACACATGGTCAAAAACAGATTCAACTCCTTGATCAAGAAATATAGCGCACGCTATCAAAGATACTCCTTGAAGAAGCTGGCGGAGATAATCCAAAAAGATCTGTAAAGCAGGTTGACGGGTGATGAGGGTAGTGAGAATTTGAAATAAAAACAGAAGTAGGAGGAAATGGACTCTAGCTAGATCAAAGTTTAGAACGAGGAGGGGAAAGAAGCAATCGTTTTCTGTTAACATTAAATCAAGAGAGACATCGATCTTGGATGTGGGAGTTTGGGTGATAAGCTCCAGACTGCACTCACTGCCCCCAAAATGTAAAATAACAGCTCTGCAAACTCTGGGACAGCCTAAGTCTCGGCTAACACCTAAACCATCTTTTTTGTACCCGAGCTACCAAAGCTCTAGAAATAGAAGCAGTAAGCCTAAAAGTACGAGAGTCCAAAGCCTTTTCCGAGCTATGAAATGGCCTACTAAAACATCAAGATGGACAACATGTAGCAAGAGGAGGATCTAGCACAGTTGTAATGGGCAGCTTTGTGCAAGAGCAGTCAGGTTGAGCTCATAGACTATCTTGGAGTCTAGTACGAATACAAGGCAACGATTTTTAGTGGAACCATTTGATTATTTATATTTTTTACTGATGTCAACTCAAATATATTAATTCAACAGATGTGAAAATAAACAAAGATAGGCATACAATACATCATTTTTGTGGAGAGATGTGTTCATACGCACTCGGTTTGCCACCTGCCACAAAGCCAGAACTTTTCGGCAATTTTTTATTGGTTTTCGAAGATTAACGACGATGTTTTGAAAAAATTCACATTTAGATTGAGAATAAGTCTATAAAACAAAATAAATAAGAGACCAAAAACACATTTTAGTCACATCCCCAATGATCCTTATGTTTGATGACCAGATCACATAGCGAGATCACAAAGCCGGCTGAAATAATTTATATTCAAACTATCGAATAAATCAATTCACTATTCCGACATAAGCAGAATTTCTTGGACATCTGCAAGTCTGGGGTCCATCTTTATTAGGGCGCAAGCAAGTGATGGATTTTTTATTAGTTTTTCAATTTTGGTCAAAAATGCTTCTTCATGCATGCAGTTTCTCAGTTTGGGTACACTGAGCAGCTTCTAGAAGACTCTATCTAAAAATTAGTCTTCATTTTCGGTCACTTGTAGCTCTTCGATTATTTTCAGGGAGTCGAGGTATTTTTTGTGATGCGGGAAATGTTGCTTTCCTTGCTCCAATAGTTCTTTCTATTCAGAGGTAACTTTAGCCTTGAGTTTGATTAGATTGTTCGCCAGAAGCAAATAGCCTTCAACTTTGGGCTGCCCTGCTGCCAACAAATAGGATCTCGCATCATTCTTGCCCGACTAATACTGAGTGGACATGTAGTAAGCTGAGCCTCGATTGAGAAGCGCATCGACCCATCTTTCTTGCTTGTTCTCAACCATCTTGGTATATGTTTCAATGGCTGAGTCGAGATGTCCTTATTGGAATTGGGTTGCAGCTTATTCCATTTAAATATCAGACAAATCAAAAATGTTAAACAATGAAGCACAAGTTGGTTTTACGGTTTCTCCTCAAATTAGCAGATACAAGCAAATTTTAAGGATCAAACATATCCAATCTAGCTAAGGTCTGAGATCTGGGTTGCTTGACATGCAACTAGAAATCACCCGCAGCAAAATCCGCATTAGCAGCATGTCTCCATAGTCTTGGCATTGTTCAGGCACTAGGAAGAAGTCTTCTCTGTTTTAGATAGGTCTTTTGCCGAAGACTAGCTCGTAAAATATGATTCCTAAGGAATAGATATCAGATTTGGCTGTAAAATTTGCAGGCTAGCCTCTCCTATATGCTGAGACTTCAGGAGAGCTATAAGGAAGAGTAACTCCAGGTTTGTACCCTGCTCCTTATCTTTTGACTACTTCAGAATGATAGGCCTCTCCAAAATCGATGATTTTGACCAAAAGGTCAGCAGCCATCATAATGTTAGTTGGCTTAAAATCAAGATGCACTATCTTGTACCTTTCCAAGAAGCGAAGTGTATTAGTTATCGAAAACATGAGCACTAATTTGCTATTCAAAAAGGTAAACTTCTTCCTGCTTTTCATGAAATCCGCCAGATTGCCATAAATCATGATGTCCATCATCAACAAAGGAGAGACTTCGATAGGATGACTCTCAATGTTGGTAGGAATGTAGTATCTAGGCACAATAGGGGCGTAGTTGGTCTTTAGTTCTTGCAGAATACTTGCCTAATGAAGATTTTTGCGATTTGTTTTGGTTTATTTTTTGACTGCTAAAATCTTCTTATAAGGAGCTTTACTGTTCAAGTTGAGAGGAGGGTTGGGAGGTATGCCTTCTTTGAGGTAAAAGCTGACCTAGGCTGAAAAAATTTCAGCAAAGCCACCAGAGTTCAAGGGATATAGGACCAGTTTTTCTGGCTAGTTGATGTGGATTGGGTTCGCAAAAGCGATAAAATCTTTATTGTTGGTTTATTCTGATGTCGAAGGCAGCTGAAGGAGGATTTCTTTCCTAATCATTTTCTCCTCTGATCCAGAAACATAAAATTCATTTTTGTTCTTCTCATCTTTTCTGATTTTGCAAATGGCATAAAGCTGCAAATGTTTTAAACTTTCAGGCTAAACCAAAATTTTGTTGGAAACCAGTTTCCTAGTGGCTGACTACCTCTGCTGCAGAAACTTGACTTTAGCTTATTCGCTGATAATTTCTGCAGATGAAAAATGGGACTTAATAGTCATCATATTGGCGTAGCGATACAAATTTTAGACTATTTTTTTTTACTAGCGCTACTCCAACTTCTCTTCCTCTGGGCTCACCATTTCCAAAGCCTTTTCAAGCACACTCAAATGTTGTTGTATAAAGTGCTTGTAAATTTACAACACAACATTGGTATACTTCTTGGTGCGTTCCATATCATCAACCAAATTAGATCTGGCATGACTGAAATAAACGATTTAGAAAAAGACTTCAAGAGACTCATAGTTGGCGATGAGTTTGAGAGGAAACTGAGCATGTTTTTAGGTGAGGTGGATGTTCCTCAAGAACTAGACAAACATCTGCAATGTTTATAATTTGAACAGTTTGCCATCTCGATTCAGGATATGAAAAAAGAAGGAGACATATCCCTATAGCTTATGATAAGTGATGGTCAGCAGTCCTTTGTGCTTTTTGGATATGTTTTAGAAAAGGACTGCGTAGTTCTTGATTTTAAAATTTTAGGCTGTAGTAACTTAAGTAAATTATCGATGGGGAAGAAGATGCCTCATTAATTTTGCATCAAATTTTGCAAAATCTTTCCAAGAGGGCGAGAATAGGGTTTAATGTGTTTTTATGGTATTCCTTTGCTGGAATTGATGATGAATCCACTCTTAAGTGCTTAATAGTAGTTGGCTCATCTTATTTATTAATTATAATAGAAAGATTACGCTTCTTCAAGCTCAACAAATGTCCAGCCAATTGCCATTATTTGTTAAAGTGCGTATATTCTCAATGAAACACTTCTTTTCATAAGTTTCGAGCAACATCAAAAAATAATTTAATTAATCTTAAACTGGAAAAGGGCATATTATCCGTCAAGGATGCTGAAAAAGCAAGTTTTATTATCTGCTTAACGATTCCCATCCTTCCCAAACACGTCAAATCTAAAATTCAAACTTTAGTATTATTATTTCTTGCGCTTTAGAATTATTCAACTCTGTTAGGACTACGTTAGCCTTAGAAATCTTAAGAGCTCCCTATATAAGGTTATTGCTGCTGATTTAGGGTAATTCTTCGGCTAGCCTTTTATTTAGTAAATTATTCATTCAGTAACTGAATTGGTTGGTCGAAAAATAAAATGTTTAGCGAGGCTCGCCAAAATCTAAGCTGCATTTAGCTCCGTATGACCCAATCTCACAGTTTTAGCACACTTATTTAGAATTCGCTAATATTTTCAGTAAAAGTTATAGAGACCCTTTGAAGGAATATAGGTCAAATTTACCAAAATGCCATCTTGAAAACCGCTGGCAACCATCAAAAAAGGGTTAATATTGCATCTTAGCAAATGTTATAGCCCTCTAAACCAATCCAATCATAAAAGAAAGAAGCATTAACCAACAAGCACCGAATTTTTAAGATTACCTCTGATGGATTGGAAGGGCAGCATTCGTTGCTAGTTTGCTCCTTTTCTTTCTATCTTCAATGACTAATAACGTACGGTTAGGCTTCAGTAAAGTTTTGTAACTATCTACTGCAGTTTTAATAAAAGCTTGATGCCTTATTGAAGACATCCTTTTTCATAGGAGTTTGATCTTATTTTGATTGTTAGAATTTAAGAAAAACTTTGAGTGAGATCTGTATATATGATGAAATGATGGTATTGATAATCAATGGATACCCGAAATGCTGTAAAACTAGTGCAATTTGTTGATAGCATTCACGTAAGTTGCAGTCCTGAGGTCGATGTTTTTAGAGAGAGCAGTCGCAATGACCTCCTCCGTGGCCGTACTCATGATTTCTTCCAATCCAGCATAGACTATATCCTTTTAGGTTGCGCCTTCCAGTAGCAGTTTTCTATCGAATTTGGTGTCCTCAATCCCAGTTGCTTTTTGAATAACGTCGATCAGATTTTCCTTTGTCTTTTCTTCCCATCTCCTCTGCATACGGCCAGGACGCACGTGATCCAGATTCTTCAGCCACTCGAAGTAGCTTACCGTCACACCTCCTGCATTGCATAGGATGTCAGGTAAAAACTGTACTCCTCTGTCTAGAAGGATTTTTTATCCTTAGAGAGTTGTGGGGCCGTTGGCGGCTTCAACGATGAGTTTGGCTTGGAATCTGCTGGCGTTATTGACGTTGATGGCTTTTTCGAGAGCTGCTGGGATGAAGAAATCGCATGATTCATAGATAGCTGCCTCGTCATCAAAAGATTTAGCACCGGGGTACCCTTTCACTCCTTTTGTTTTTGACCTCTTCTTATATTGGTCGAGGTCGATAGGATTAATCCCTTCTCTATCGTAGATGCTCCCATCAAACTACGCAACCCCAATCAGTTTAGCTCCTTCCTCAACGAAGAACTTCGAGGCCCAATAGCCCACATTTCCGAACCCTTGAACAATAAAAGTCTTGCCCTTCAATCCAGTTGTTACCCCTAACCTTTGTGTAACTTGCTGGTTGCTTAGAATTTGCCTAGTCGCATAGAAAACGCCTAAGCCAGTTGATTCAGTCCTGCCATTGATGCCTCCGAGGTTCCTGGCTTTGCCAGTGGTCACAGCATCGGCATTAATGTCGTCTTGGCCATAGATCGACTGATAGGAAGATTTCATCCAGTTCATTTCTCTCTAGCCGGTTCCAACATCGGGTCCCGGAACGTCGATGGCAGCACCAATTGAATTCTTTTTCGCTAGTTTCAGTGCGTATTGCTTGGTCAGCCTTTCTATTTATGAGAGGGAGTAGTTGCGAGGGTTGAAGCAGATTCCTCCCTTGGCTCCTCCGTAGGGCAAATGAACTGTTGTGCATTTCAAGGTCATGAGACAGGCAAGTGCTTCCACCTCAGCCATATCTACGTTCTCTGCATATCTGGTTCCACCCTTGGTGGGAAGTTTGTGCGTTTTGTGCTGACACCTGTAGGCAGGGATGACTTCGACTGACTCATCATCTGAGTAATTGAAGGTGTACCTCTGATAAGGGTGAGGTTGAACTTGATAACATTATCGGCCTTCTTGTAGAAGTTGAGTAGATCAGCCCGAATGTTGGTATGCTGGCCGGCTTTGTCGAAATACTTCTCGACCATGTTGAGGAACTCGTCGCCTTCGCTTGAGGACGAGAAGGAGGCAGTCTGCCTACATCCCAGGGCTTTGAAACTTTTTGTACACAATCGTAACATAGAGTTGATAAATTATTAGTTGACTGAGATAATAATCAATAAGTAATCACATTCTGTTAGATCTGCGTTCTCCTTCAATTATGTGCTCGTGGAGCAGCGAAAGGTTAACTACCCTTATTGTTTAACATCTATGAGTGGAATCTAATCTTTGCATCTTGGATGTTATTATAAAGGCTCTTGTTTGGACTCAGTAGTTCCAATAACCGATTACAACCAAAAATTATATTGTATAACTGATTAAATCCTAGTTATTTACTCAATAGCTCAACTAACAACTATAGTTTTAGAAATAACGGACCTCCCTTTCATTTTATCATGATGCAAATTCACTCATACCACTGTCTTCAATCTGGAATCAACCTATAAATAACACACAATAAATCAGTAGTGCTTAACCCACTGGGGTATCAATTTGGGCAGCAGATGCTCATTGCCCCGTACCTCCCCATAGCTGAAATCAAACAAACTCAAGCCAAGCTGATGCTGCAGCTGTTTGCCCACTTTCTCTTCCCTCAACTCGTCATAGAACTAGTGCGCAAGTGCCTCAGCTGCGTTGAGTCTCTCTTTTGGAGAGTAGATCATAATCTGAGCAATTAGGTCAAGAAGGAGAGGCTCAGCCTTTGGAAAAATCTATGTAACATAGAACTTACATGCTTCCACTCTCTCTTTTTGACTTTGGGGAATTTGTAGTCGTTGAGATCATATTCAGGGTTCATCTCAACAACCTGCGTTTTTGTGGGTGTGCCCATTACCTTTATTATCTAGATCAGATGGTCAATGCTGCTTTCTCCGATGAAGAGAGGAACCCCGTGCAGCATCTACAGCACCACACAGCCCAAAGACCAGATGTCAATCATCGTAGTGTAGTGAGTTGCGCCAAAGATCAACTCTGGGGCACGATAACACCTTGAGCAGATGTAGGGCAAGTTGGCGTCATTGGTTAAGATCTTAGCTGACCCGAAATCGCAAACTACTAGTTTGTTCTAGTCAAGCAGAAGGTTGTGAGGTTTGATATCTCTATGGCAGATACCAAGTGAGTGGATGTACAAAAGTCCTCGAAAGGCTTGGTAGGTGAGTAGCTTGATCTAGAACGTAGGCAGTGGCTTTTTTGAGGCTTTTATATGCGAATACAGGTCACATTCGTAGTACTCCATTACAATATTTAAATATTGGCTGCCTTCTTCAGTTGTTGAAAAGGTTCCTAAGACCCGCATCGTGAATTAGCTTTCTAGCATGGATACGATCTAAAACTATCGGTTTTTGTATTTGGGGTCTTGGAACACCTTCTTGACTGCCACGATTTGTCCGTTTTTCTTCAAGGTGGCTCTAAAAACTTTGCCAAAAGTGCCTTGACCAACCAATCCCAAGTAATCCAAATCTTACTAGACTAGTTTCATGGGTGTGGAGTCAAAAGTCTATGTCCTTTCCTTCAAATCTCGACTGAAGCGATCTACACTTCTGCATTCACCCAGTTTTTTGGCTACTGATCCTTTTTGCTTTCTGTCTTCTTGCCTAGAATCTTCCTTCATGATCGAAATTATCTTCTTGTCTATTTTTTATTGCGCAGTCTTTTTCTGAATGGGAAATAACTGACCTTTTTAATGATGGGTCCGGCTTCGGTGTTATTCTTGGGTATGGGCTTGATTTGCGCGGGTTGTCGTTTTTTGTTTTGTTTGTTGACGGAGAGGCCGAGTTTATTGTGGTTTTGGGAGTGCTAGGGCTGAACTTTTTTCTTGAAATTGGGACTATTGCTCTTGAAGGGGAGTCTAAACTGCCTTATTATCTTTTTCATATCATTGCTAGTGCCCAAACACTTCTAACTCTGCTAGGTGAACAGCCTGTGCGAATGTTTATCATGCTGTATGTGTGAAAGGGTACTTTGAGTTCTTGGCAAATGCTTTTGCGTATGCTTTAGCCTTGGTAGGTGTTGAGATGGCTGGCGATGGATTGTCCTGTTTTTGATTTCACCTTTATCGTGGACATCTCCGAGTACATCGATTTGAATAATGGAAATTAAAATTAATCGTAAAATTATGGACAGTAACCCTAACAAATCTCATTTTTTGGTTGAAATCGTGCAATAACATCACATTTTGCTGTTACTTTAACTTTGCGATTGTTTGGCAGTGGTTATCAGTTCAGTGAAATGTTTTTCCTTCGTTTTGGTATTTTATCCAATAATCACAATCTTTTTGTACCAAATTTTGAGAACAGAAGATTTTAGTCCTTATAATCAAATAATCAAAATAATGAAGCAATCGATTATAGTACAGTATCTGGAGAGCCCATAAAAACATGAAGCAAAAATGCTAAAATAAGGTATTCTTGTGAGGAGAAGCTATTAAGTTTCCTCCAATTTGAATTCAGCAAGCAACCGATTTGTCAACAGTTACTATTATGACTCTGATTTGGAATAAACTTTTTGAGCCCCAGAATACCTTAGTTACATTTGAGTCAAGTTGTTGCATTCGAAGAATAGCTCAGCTTAAATTCTTTAATATCCATTATAAATGCAACTAAGCCGCTAATTCAAATACTTTTAAATTAATTTACAGCCATGGAGAACGACCTTTTGGGCAACATCCTCAACAACATCGTCATGTAGAAAGTGGTCAGAGACAAGATCGTGATGCAGCAGAAAGAGCAAAGGGAGGAAGAGGCCAGGCAGCGTAAAGAGGCGGACAGAGACTAACTGGATGAGTTTGAGGATGAGGAGACCAGGTAGATTATGAGGAAGATGAAGAATTAGCGGCTGAGAATGAATGAGGAAGTTCCTATTGCCCATCGCGAAGAGACACGCACCGTTGGATAGTATAGAGAAGTACTTCAAACATCATGCAGATTGTGGAGGGCTAGTTTTTGAGCTATGTCACCAAACTTAAACGGACTGTTGTGCACTTTTATCACAAAGAGTTCCAAAGGTGCAAAATCATTGACAAACATCTCAAACTGCTTTGCCAGCAGTACCCCCAAACCCAATTTTTATACATTGATGCAGAAAAAACACCATTTTTCGTATAAAAACTGGCGATAAGAACACTACCAACTTTGTGTATCTTTATCGACGGAGTGATGAAAGACAAAGTGCTAGGATTTGACGGGCTGAGCGGAGATGAGTTTCTGACCTGGGAGTTAGCAGCAAGGCTATCCCAGTCAGGAGTAGTTTAGAACCCCAAATAAAAAATGAAAGATAAAACTATATTGAAGGGTCAGAGGAAGAGAGGAAAGAATGGATCGGACTCAGAGAGTGAGGAGAATTGAAAAGAGTAATGATTTGACAAAACAAGGTGTTTGATTGCCTATAACCTTAACAATTAAGCTATCAGAGTACTGCTTATAGCAAAAGAATTTGAGGTGTTGTTTGACCTAGTTCGATAAATAACATATTTTGTCTTTAATATGCAAAATCCTTGTCTTGAAAGTGTTAAGCTCTTGTGTTTAAAGTGTTAAGCAGAACGATCGAATGAATAATTGTATCACTTGATAATTTTGCCGACTTTGGGGTACTTCATATCGAAGCGAGCTTTCCAGTCATCCAAAATTTGGTTCTAGTCTTGGTCCAGAGTGATTTATCCGTACTTGTTGAAATACTGCTCATCGTGAGACATCTTAGCCAGATTTACCGAGGCGTCACGGCCTGTGAACGCGTGGTAGCCACTCCCCGGCTCGTAGAACGGAGAGCCCGTCACATCGTAGATTTCTCCCTTCAATGCCAGCAGCGTCTTTTTGTCTTTGATTCCATCATATTTGAGCAACTGTTCGAAGGTGAGATCCATTTTGACTATTTCTTTGGGCGGGGGTGGGTTGAACTCGATCTTCTTGTTGGCTTGGTAGACCAGGAACAGCACTGCGACTATTGCCACTACGGCAACGATCAGCCACTCACTCATTTATCAATTATGAATATATCCACTAAAATAATGCAATAAGAAATCGCCCACTAAACAATCAGTAAACAACTTGCCAGCCGTTAGATGCAAGCTGTGGAAGCTCTGTAGCTTGGAATCATGCCTAAAGCACTGTGAGCTGCACCCGCCTAGATTATTTAAGCTGCTCTTCGAATGCACATTACCCTATTAAGATGATTCTGTATTATGATCTAGTATGATAGACGTGGTTTAATTGATAAGATAGTCCTATACTTCGATATTT
>Ga0316217_10004122_pt1 | contig 15983 bp, 11 predicted proteins | sample 1anoAmetaG_FD_203633 | JGI IMG/M metagenome (GOLD analysis project Ga0316217, IMG submission 203633) | Freshwater microbial communities from Trout Bog Lake, Wisconsin, USA - 1anoA | ecosystem: Environmental > Aquatic > Freshwater > Lake > Hypolimnion/Profundal zone | place: USA: Wisconsin... | reverse complement strand
TGATAGCGGCGTCCCAAAAGGAAATCTGAAACCGGAACTTGGCCGCGAGGGCCGCCTGCAGCAGCGCAACGGTGTTTTCCTGGACCGGAAAACGCAGCCAGCAGGCGATGAAGGAGGCCGCATCTTCGTGGCTGAGCCGTTGTGGTCGGGTCGGACGGGTGGCCTGAACGTAAAATTCCTGCAGCACTTGGACGGAAAGAACCAAGTCCTGCGCCTGCAACAAGGCCACTGCCACCGCGCATTTCTTCGCGTCCTCCGGCAATGGACTGACGCTATAAATCAAGACGTTGGTGTCAACGAAGCGCATCGCGTTCGTGCAAGGCTTCGCGAGGCAGGTTGTCGGCGGAACGGAGGCCCTTGCCAGCGGCAAAGCAACGACGGCGGAGCTCGTGCTCCTCGCCCGCCAAACGGCCAAACTCCGATTGCCAATGGGAATTCGTGCCGTTGATGATCTGGACCAGATAATTTTTCACCAAGGCCGAAACCGACGTATCCTGCTCGGCGGCCTTGATGCGGGCTTGGCGATAGACCTCGTCATCCACAGCGATGGTAATATTTTTCATATTATTACAGGTACACAGTAACACTGCCACACAGTATCACGTTTCAGGAATCCTGGCAAGGGATTGGGATTGACCCAAATCCCCGCCTACGAAAAGATTCAAACCACGCACTACCCGAAACACACGAACGGGATTTCATTTTTCGGGTGGTTCGTGGGTTTCGCGGTTCATTCGGTTCGCTGTATTGGCACCGTCCTTGAACCTCCTTACCCGCCCCAAAAAAACGCATCTATCATTGACGGCGGCGGACGCCAGTCCACCGCTACGCTGCCTTACCCGCTCCAAAAAATTGCATCTATCATTGACCGCCGGGCGCAGCTTTGCTAATTTACCGCCAGTCGCGCCATGAAATCCGCGTTAAACCAGCACGTTCTCGTGTTGAACCGGCTCTGGCAGGCAGTCAATGTCTGCTCCGCCCGCCGGGCGTTGACGCTTCTCTTTCAAGGCCAGGCGCAGGTGGTGACGGACAACCCGGACGGCTCGTTCCGCACGTTCAGTTTTCAAGAATGGCGCGATGTCTCCGCTGACGCGCCGCACGAAGAATCCATCCATTCCATTTCCTTCCGCATCCGCGTGCCCAAGATCATCCTGCTGTTCCTGTACGACCGGATGCCGAAGAAGGAGGTCAAGTTCACCCGGCACAACATTTTCGAGCGGGACAAGAACACCTGCCAATATTGCGGGAAAGTTTTTGACCGCAGCGATTTGAATCTCGACCACGTGATTCCGCGCGACCGGGGCGGGCCGACCTCGTGGGAAAACATCGTGTGTTCGTGCATTGCCTGCAACACGCGCAAGTCCAACCACACGCCCTTTGAAGCGGGCATGAATCTGGTGCGCAAGCCGAAGCGGCCGAAATGGCGGCCCTTCGTGCAGGTCAATTTCACGCTGCACCGCCAGGATAGTTGGCGCCATTTTGTGGATCTGGCCTACTGGAACGTGGAATTGGGCGAGGACGTGGAATTGTAACAAGAATCCACTTGCCTTCACGCCAGATTATAGTATAGTTTAAAAGCGTTTGTTTCCGTTGGACCATCCAAGCTGGCGTAATGTTTCATTATTCCGGGTTGTTTGCCCCCTGATCTCAATGCGCGACCGCCCCGTTCGCGGGGTGTGCGGTTGATTAGCATTATGACACATCCCGAAATCATTCAGGGCGGAATGGGTGCCGGTGTCTCCAACTGGCGGCTGGCCCGCGCTGTGGCGCGAACCGGACAGCTCGGTGTCGTTTCCGGCACCGCCTTGGGCCCCATTTTGGTGCGGCGACTGCAAACCGGGGATCCTGGCGGCGACATGCGACGGGCAATGGCCCGCTTCCCGGTGCCGGACATCGCGGCGCGCGCGCTGGCGGATTATTTCGTTCCTGGCGGCAAGGCGGCCAATGAACCCTTCAAGTTGACGCCTTTTCCCAGCCTGAACCTCCCGCAGGAATTAACGAATTTGACGGTGCTCGCGAATTTCGTGGAGGTTTATCTGGCCAAGGAAGGGCATGGCGCTCCCGTGGGAATCAATTACCTGGAGAAGATTCAATTCCCCGCCCTGCCCGCGATATTTGGCGCAATGCTGGCCGGCGTGGACTACGTGCTGATGGGGGCGGGCATACCGCGCGCCATTCCCGGCGTGCTGGACCGGCTGGCGGCGGGCGAGCCCGTGGAACTAAGGGTGGACGTGGAAGGCGCGCTGCCCAACGAAACCTCGCTGGCCACCTTCCATCCGGCGGATTTTTGCGGCGGCACCGCGCCCAAGTTGAAACGCCCGTATTTTCTCGGCATCGTCGCCTCGGCCACCCTGGCCATTGCCCTCGCGCGCAAGTCCAGCGGCGTGGTGAATGGGTTGGTGGTGGAAGGGGAAACCGCCGGCGGCCATAACGCCCCGCCCCGCGGCGCCTGGGAATTGAGCGCGGCGGGCGAACCCATTTACGGTCCGCGCGACCAGGTGGATCTGGACAAAATCCGCGAACTGGGACTGCCCTTCTGGCTGGCCGGCTCCTATGGCCGGCCCGGGAAACTCGCCGAAGCCAAGCAACTCGGCGCGGCGGGGATTCAAGTGGGCACCGCGTTCGCCTTCTGCGAGGAATCCGGCATCCGCCCCGATCTCAAGCGCCAGACCCTGCAATTGAGCCGCGCCAAAAAGGCCCGCGTGTTCACCGATCCGCTCGCCTCGCCAACGGGCTTTCCGTTCAAGGTGTTGCAGTTGCCCGGCACCCAATCGGACGCCAGCACCAATGCCCACCGGACGCGCCGCTGCGATCTGGGCTATCTCCGGCACGCCTACCGCCGCCCGGATGGCGGGGTCGGCTATCGTTGCCCAGCCGAGCCGGTGGATGATTATGTCCGCAAAGGCGGCACCGTCGCCGAGACCCAAGGCCGCGTGTGTCTGTGCAATAGTCTGGTGGCGACGATCGGGCTGGCGCAGTTTCGCACCCCCCAAGAGCCGGACGAGGCGCTGGTCACCGCCGGCAACGAGGTCGCCAATATTGCCGATTTTCTGCCGCCGGGCCGCGACACCTACACCGCCGCCGAGGTGGTCCGCAGGTTGCTGGGCCAAGGCGTCTGGTTTCCCATCTTAATGAACAACCACATCCTCATCGAAAATAACGACACGCTGGAGTATCTGATGCCCTCGGGGAAATGGACCAAGAATCCGCTGGAAGGAAAACCTTTTCCTGCCACCGCCATGGCGGCCCGCGCCGCGCGGCAGGAAGCCATCGGAAAATTCAACATCGTGTTTCACATCCGGCAGACGAACCAGTTGGTGAATCTGGATCATGGCCGCGGCAATGGCGTGCCGGAAACTGCGGTCAAATAGGCCGGATAAACCCCGGCGCAACCAAGTCGCCCTCTCCCATCCTCGCCGTCGTCGCCACCCCAAGCGACTTCCGCATTCGGAGCGCGGCTCTGTGAGCCGCAGCAAGGTCGCAACCTCAAGACGCTGCCGTTTTATTTCAAACACGTTCTGATTTGCCAAGTTGCTGCGGGGCGCCGACCCGCGCTCCGTTCGAACTTCGCAAACCCGTCCCCCGGCCAACGGTCAGAGGCCGCGCACGCCGACCATGCGCTGGCTTTCCACGCACCAGACTTTGAGGCGCAGACAGCGGATGATCTCGCGCGGATGGAGGGTGGTGGTCTTGACCTGGCGCAATTCGGGAATGGCGCGGTAGGTTTCCGGCAGCCGATAAAACGGAATGCGGTGGTTGAGATGGTGAATGTGATGGTAGCCGATGTTGGCGGTGAACCAGGCCATCACCGGGTTGGTCTTTAAAAAGCTGGAGGACTCCAAAGCCGCCCCTTCATACGTCCAACCGCCCCGGTCTTTGAACACGACGCTCGGAAAATTGTGCTGGGCGTAAAAGAGATAAGTGCCGATGGCGGAGGCGATGCCCAGCGGCAGAATCAAGGCCAGCAACAGCGTGAGCCAGCCGAACACCAGCACCAGCGTGGCGCCGAGCGCGAGGTGCAGCGCCAGCGCGAGCACGCAGTCATAATGTTTGCGCGGGGATTGCACCAGCGGCAGGATCACCATGCCGCCGAGGAACACAAAAAAATAGCCAAATAGAATGGTCAGCGGATGGCGCATGAACAGGTAGGCCCAGCGCTGGCCGGTGGAGGATTGGCGGTATTGTTCCCGGGTCATGATGGGAAACGAGCCAATGTAGGCGCTGCGCAATTTGGAGTTGTGCGCGTGGTGATAATCATGCGAACTGCGCCAGATGCTGCTGGGACACAACACCAGCATGCCAAACAGGCGCATGTAAAGCTCCGCCAGCCGGGACTTGGGCAGAATGGCCCGGTGCTGCTGATCGTGAAAGATGACAAACATGCGGACCGCGATCAGCGCCGTCAGCACGCAGCAAACCACCCGCAGCGCCACCGGCAGCACGGGGAAGGTGCCCGCCGCCGCCGCGGCCAATAAAGCCGTGGTGGAAAGGATGCACCACCAACTGATCAAGGGGTGGTCCTGGGCAAAGAGCTTGGTGCGCTCCCGCAGGGTGTTCTCTGGAGTCATAAAATTTTCCATTACAGTTTCCATCATGGAGACAACAGGGTCAACTTATAAATGAACAAATAAAAAAAACGGGCGGGTTTCGTGGGAAACCCGCCCGGCGCGCTGTTGTTTAATGATTCAACTGGGAATCAAACTAGGGCTGGCTAATGAGGTAGAAGAGCGAGGAATTGGTCGCCGGAGTCGGATCGGTGAACTGGTAGTTGCCCGAGCCGGCCGGACTTTCCACTGCCGTGCCAAGGCTGGGCCAAGGCTGCGGCGCGGCGATGTTGTTGGTCGCCCGGATGGAGAAGCTCAAGCCGGATGCGTTGGTGAAGCTAAACGACGCGCTGGCAGATGCACCCGAGCCGGTGACCTTCACCGAGCCGCGGGTGAAGGTGATCGGCGTGATCACTGTGGCGATCACCGTGACCGAGTTGGTCGCTGAGAGATTGCTGCCGTCCGTGGTCGTCACATAAACATGAGCGGTGCCGCCAGCAACACCCGTGACGAGGCCGACGGCGTTTACCGTGGCCACGGCAGGGTTGTCGCTGTGCCAAGTGACGGTTGCATAGGTGGCGTTCGTCGGCGCGATCTGCACCGCACCCGCCAGATTGGTCGTGCCGCCGGCCAGCACAGACGCGGTATTCGGGTTGAACGCCACATTGGTGGCCAAGATCGGGTTGGGTGTAAACGCAATGCCCTTCAGCGTGGCTTGCGCGCCAACGGTGTAGAGCAGGTTGGTGGCCGTCAGGTTGATCGGCTGGTTCCAAGGGGCGGAATCATGCACCATGACGACACTGTTTCCGGCGGTGCCACCGGTGCCGGTGGTATAATAGAGATCCACGCCACCGGCCGCGTTGGTGGCGGCGCACAAACCGTCACCGCCGTTGGGCGTGAGCCAGCTTCCCGCAGGCGAAAATGCCGGGAGGCCATTATCGTCATAGCCGGAAAAATAGTACTTGAAGATGGCCCCCGAAGTGGTGTTCGTGGGGTCAATGTAATACATCGTATCGTACATGCTGCCATTTTGCCCAGACTGAACCATGTGGAAATCCAGCACGTTGCCGTCCACGGGGAAACCGTCCACCGGATATAATTCCTCGGCGCCGTTAAGATCATAGATTTCCGCCAGCAGCAGGACCGTAGGCTGCGTGCCGCCGGCCTGTTGCAAGGCGTACACCGTGCCGCCAAAGCTCTTCAATGAACGGACATTGCTGTCGGCCCCGCCAATGTAAGGATTATTGGGGTTGAATTGATTGTTCGTATAAACGCCGCCTTTGTCGCCCATGTACCAGGTGATATTATCCACGCTGACGGCACTGCGGACTTGATTGGCGGTGGCATCTCCCAAGCCGACGTATTGGGCCTGTAAAACGAACGCGCCAGCGGCATTCAAGGTGCCGGCGCCGCGCGGATCAATTGTGGTTTCATCCGCTGTGGCTGAATTGCCGTCCAAAAAGGCGCCGAAGCAGACCAGCGTCCCGTCGTCGCTGTCCGCCAGTCTGCCGGTGGAACCGGAACTGCTTTCGCGCATGGCATTGGTGCCGGTGGCGCTGATGGGGAAAGTGTTCACCGGGGAGGCCTGATTGGCGGCCGTGGGGCTTAACTCAAGAATGCTGAAAGTTGAATTCTTCGTGGCCAAGTCTTCCTGCAAGACAGCCAGATTGCCCCGGGTGAACCCGGTGGTTGCCGGGGCGGGAATATTAAAAGCGGATGAATTCGTGGTGGTGAACGGCAGCGCGCCCAAATTGGTGGTGCTGCTCGCGGTGAAAGTGATGGTGGCGCCGGAAACCGCCGCCGCGCTGATGGCGGACAAATTGGTAAAGGTGGCGGTGCCGCTGTTCAACACCTGGGCGAGCCCGCTGCCGGCGCCAAAGCTCCAACCGGAACTCGGGGCCGCTGTGAAGGTGGCCGCACAGTTGGTGGCGATGTTGGAATATTGGTCCATAACCGACAAGGCAGGTTGTGCAACCAAGGTGCCGCCATTGCCGGTGGGGGCAATGGGTTGGGCTGTGACGGCCAGTTTCTTCGGCGCACCGGGCGCGATGGGCTGGGTGACCAGATCAGTGCTGTAGTTGGTCGAGGAAATGGTGATGGTGAGCGAGCCGGCCGTTTGCAGCAAAGCGGAGGCCGACGGCGTATAGACAATCTTGCCGGCGGAAATCGCGTAGGCGGAGGTCGCCAGCGTGGTGTTGTTGACGCGGATGCCGCCGATCTTGGCGCGCCAAGTTGGATTGTCGGGGAAGGTGTTGGTGAACGGACCATCCACCGTGGCCACCAGCGAATTCGTGATCACCGGCGGACTGATGGCCGAACTACCCGTGCCGCTGATGATCACGTTGTCAAACCGCCAGTTGCCTGAGGTGTTGTTCAAGGGCGTCCCAGCCGTGCTGACACAGGAGGCGCCTGTCGAAGCGTTCACCAAGCGGATGGCAAATTGCGGATTATTGGCCGCCGCCGGATCGGTGATGGACGCGTTCAAGTTGGTGAACCAGCCCTGCCCCGCCGGAGAACCGTTGATCAGCACATTGTCGCTGACATAAAATCCTGGGACCGAATTGGCGTCCGAGCCGCTCGTGTTGTCCACCAACGCCAGCCCTTGGGCGGCGGCATTGGGAATCGTAATGGCAACATTATGCCAGGTCGTGCCGTCGGTGGTGTATTGGAGCTGGAGATTGGCGTCACCCTGGGTCGTGGCATACCAGTCAAAGGCGACTTGAATACCGGTGAAGGCGGAAGTATCCACGCTGAACTGCGCGCCCTGCGCGCCAATCGGGGCCGTGCTCGACCAGCCATTTCCCGACTTCTGCCCACGCACGCGCCAGACACGGGTGTAATTGGTGTTGCCGTTCGCGCCCGTGTCCCCGGTCACGCCAAGCAGGACGTCGGGATCGTTGGTTCCCGTCGTGTACCCGGTCATGCCCAAGCCCGCCACGGATACCGCGCCCACGCTGTTGTTGATGCTCGGGATGGGGTTCGGAACGTAACTGGCCACCGCAATGTTGTCGAAGGTCCATTGGGCGATGGGGGTTTGAGCCTGGACCTGCGACAGGGAAGCGAGCAACAACGCCGCAGCCGATGCGATTAGTTTGTGTTTCATCATAGCTATTTGATTCGGTTATGGTTTGGATTTGCGGAATTTTGAGCAGCCTTTTTTTAGTTTGATTCAAGTCGGACACCGAGGTTGAATCGCTCTCAAAAATCGAGCTGAACCTTAGCAGACTTTCGCCCGCACTCAACGGCGGGAAGGTTACGAGCAGGTTACGATTGGGTGACAACCCTGCCCAACCACTCCTCCGCGGCTGGCCGGCCTGGCTTTCCCGCGATCCCAACAGATGATCACGGGACGCTTTAAGACCACGAAAAGCAGGGAAATCCGCCTGGGATGCTGAACTTTATGCGTCTTGTCACACAATCGTAACAATCCCGACACATGCGTGTAACCTGAATGAGCGATCTTGGGGTCCGAATATGGTGGATGTTTTCCAGATTGAAAAGCAAAGGTAACAAACATAATGAAACTGACTAATCGAGAAACGCGGGGGTTCACCCTGATTGAACTGCTGGTGGTCATCGCCATCATCGCCATCCTGGCGGCGATGCTCCTGCCGGCGCTGTCCAAGGCCAAGGCCAAGGCGCAACAGGCCGCCTGCCTGAGCAACTCACGGCAGTGGGGGCTGGCCGACTCCTTATACGTGGAGGACTATAACCAAGTTTTTCCCTGGCCGCGATACCAAGTCAGTTCAACCCAGCAGCAGGACAACCCGCTGTGGTCGGATGTGCAAACCTTCTACGATCTGAACCAGGGCAACGATGTCTGGTTCAACGCCCTGCCCTCTTATGTGGCCGGCCATCCGCTGACGTGGTGGGTGACCAATCCCCAGGGATTTGCCACCATGAATTCCATCTTCACTTGCCCGACCTCGGTTTCCCAAGGCTTCAACCCGGCGAATCAGCCGCAAAACAATGGCTATGTGGATGCCAGCAAGCGTCCGCTGTTCAATTACGCGATGAATTCGAAATCCATCGCCAATGAAACGGTCGGTATGACCGCCGCGGCGGTGGCGAATTTTCACCTGAAGGCCACCATGCTAGCGCATCCCTCGGCCTTCGTGCTCTTTTCGGATGTCCGCGACCGCTCCGATGACCTGCCGTTCTTTGGCACGGCAGCCAATCAAATTGACTTGGCCACGCCGCACTGCTATACGACGCGCTTCGCTGCGCGGCACAACAGTGGCAGCCTTATCACTTTTTCCGATTGCCACGCCAGTTACTTCAAATACAACTACGTCGTCGCCGACGGCGTCCAAGACCCTAGCATTGCCGCCGGCCATGACCCCGGACGACCTGACATCAATTGGGATTACTTGGGCAATCCGGTGACCAACTGACGGGGCTGGATTTTTTCTCTCGTTTTCATATTGTTCCAATTTAAATTCATGACCCGACCCGCACTGTTCCCGCGCGCGCTCGTTTGCGCCGCGATTTTCGCCCTCGCTGCCGCTGGCGCTTGGGCCAAAGACGCCTCCGCGCTGCATTATCTCCAAGACGGCAAACCCGAGGCCGCCACGTTGCTGGCGCCCCCGCCGGCGCCGGATTCGGCCGAGGCCGAGGCGGATTTGAACGAGGTGCGCGCCGTTTATCACGCCGCCGGCAGCAACGACCAGACGGCGGCCTACGCGGAAAAGAGCTTTTCCGTCTTCAACTTCGCCGCCGCCGCCGGCCCGTTCTTCGTGGAATCCAATCTGCCCCAGACCGCCGCGTTTTTTACGAAAGTACAGTCGGACGCCGAAACCGTCACGGATGCGGGCAAGGATTTCTTCCAGCGGCCGCGGCCATATACGAAGGACCCGAGCCTGGCCAACGGCAAGCTGGAAAAAAGTTTCAGCTATCCCAGCGGCCACTCGACCGAGTCCATGGTGCTGGCGCTGGTGCTGGCTGATTTGCTGCCGGATAAACGCGAGGCCATCGTCGCCCATGCCCGGCAAATGGGCTGGCATCGGGTGCAGATCGCGCGGCATTATCCCACGGATATTTACGCGGGCCGCACGCTCGCGCTGGCCATCGTCAAGCAATTCCAGAAGAACGACGCTTTTCAAAAGGACTTCGCGGCGGTGAAGGCGGAGCTGGCGGCGGCGCAGAAGTGAGGCGCGAAGGCGCAACAGAGGATAGAGGATAGAGGATGGAGTGAGAAGCGAGCCCTTGTCTCTTTGCTATTCTCCATCTTCCACCTTCCATCTTCTTTTCCGAGGCGGCGATCCGCCTTACGGCGCCGGCTCGATCACGATGCGGGCGGGATCATTGACGCCCAACTGGAGCAGCACGGCATTGGTATAGATGGCGAAATTCGAGGGCAGGGGCGGCGTGTTCAGCACCCGGCGCTGGAGCATCAATTCCTTGAGCGCCATGGTGTCGAGGGCCACGGGGTCGCGGCCAAACCAGAGTTCATTGCGCACGGTGGAAAATTGCAGGTACCCCGCCGGGCCGCCCTCATATTGCAGGAGCAAGGCGTCGGTCACATACAGCGCCACGCGGTCGCCGATCACCGGCAGCGCGGCAATCTCCGGCAGCGCCACGGCGAGGCGGTCGGGCTTGCCCTCGAAGCGGCGCGTGTTATCCACGCTGCCCATGGCCAGGCTGAAAAAATGGCCGCACACGCCGGCGGCGTTTTCATTCATCAACGGGGTCACCGAAATGATCCTGGTCAGGTCCTGGCTGACGAGTTTGGAGACGAACGATTTTTTTCCGAGGCTGAAATCCTTGTTGGTCAGGCCGAATTCCACATCGCCCCAGACCAACTGGCCGACCACCGGCGAATCGGGCAGGTAAAACGAGTTGGTATCGTAGCCCGCCTCCGCCGCGCCCGCCACGCGCACCCCGAGCGTGCGGCCCAAGGCAAAGTAGCCCGCGGATTGCAAATCGCCGGCGTACCGGTCCCAGATGAGGATGTGGGCGGGTGGCAGGCCGGCCGCCAACAGGCCTTGGACAATAGCGCGCACCACGGCGGGCCGGGTACCGGCCACGGGGCCGGGCGCCGAAAACACCTTGATGCCGACCCGGTCGTTGGCGGCCACCAGGCTGAGCCAGGCGTTGCTCACGGTGGTTTGGCGCGTGAAGCAAGTCAGACCGCGGTTAAAGGCGGCGCTCACCCGTTCCGCATCGGGCAGGAAGGCCTGGAGCAGCCCGGCGTCCTGCGCCACCACGAGGCGCACGGACGAATTGGTGGCGTGCAGCGGGAAATTCTCCTGCGCGGACGCGGGCAGCAGCCAGCCGGCCGTCAGAAAAATCAACCATTGGAATCGTGCGTTTCTTGACACTTGCAAGTCCTGATGATACCACCATCACCGATGCTGGCCAAAATAAATTCGGTTCGCGGCGCCGGGTTCGCCCTGGCGCTGGCCCTGGCGCTTTCCGGCTGCACGCCGGCGGGACCGGGCGCGCTGTTCCAAGGGAAAAAATATCTGGAGCGCGGCGACTTCCCCGCGGCCGTCGCGCAGTTCAAGCGCGCCACCACCCTGCTGGCCACCAACGCCGGCGCGTGGAATTATTTGGGCGTGGCGCTGCACCATGCCGGGCAGTCCGAGGAGGCGGCCGCCGCCTATCAAACGGCCCTCCGGCTCGACCACGACCTCGTCGAGGCGCGTTTCAATCTGGGCGTCCTGTGGCTGGAACAAAACAAGCCGGACGCGGCCAAAGCCGAACTCACCACCTATACCCTGCGCCGGCCCAACGACGCGGACGGCTGGCTCAAACTGGGTTTCGCGCAGTTGAAAGGGGGCGGCGATACGCTGCCGGCGGAACGGAGTTTCAGCGCCGTGCTGGCCCTGAAGACGCGTGAAGCGGAAGCCTACAACGGCCTGGGGCTGGCCAGCCTCCAGGCCGGCAAACCGCGCGACGCCGCGCAGTTCTTCGCCGCCGCCCGGCAAGCGCGCCCGGAGTTCGCCCCGGCCCTCCTGAATCTGGCCACGGTCAACTTGGAATACTTGCACGACCACAAAGCCGCCCTGGCCAGCTACCAATCGTATCTCGCCCTCACGCCGCGCCCGGCGAATTACAACGAGGTCAAGGCGCTCGTCGCCACGCTCGCGCAAAGCGACGCGGCGGCCACCGTCATGGCCCCTGTCGGGGTGGTCAAGACCTCCACCCCGGTGGCGGCGCCGGAACCGAAACTGAAAATTGCCAGCGCCTCCACGCCCCATCCCGCGCCAGCCACCCGGATGGAGGTGGAGGAGCTTCCAGCCAGCCATGCTCCGCCGCGCGCCACCGTGGCAGCCAAGCCGGCGGCCACCGCCGTGGTAACCCCGGTGGCCACGCAATCGGTGCGCGTCCAATCGGGACCCGAAATCGTGGTCACGCCCAGAACCAACCGGCCCAATCGCGTCACCGTCGCGACCGCGCCTAAGCCCGCCACCACTGTGGTGGCCACCCAGGGATCGCCCGAGGCGCCGGTGCCGGACGAGGAACCGCCCAAGCCCGGCTTCTGGCACCGGGTATTTCACAATGACAAATCCCCGGGCGGAGCCAAGCCGGACTATCGCGCCGATAATTTGCAGCCCATTCCCGCCGCCACCGAAACCATGGCCGGCACCGTGGCGGAAGAAAAGCCGGCGGCGCCCAAGCCGGAACCCGCCGCCAGCATTGCCCGCTATCATTTTCTGTCGCCGGCCGCGCCGGCCGCCGGCGACCGGCGGCTCGCCGAAAGTCCGTTCAACAAGGCGCGCCTGGCGGAGCAGGAGGAGAGCTGGGCGGACGCCGAACAAGGTTATCAGGCAGCGGCGGAGGCCGACCCGTCCTGGTTTGAGGCGCAATACAACTCCGGCGTCATCGCCCACCGGTTGCGCCATTTCTCCGTCGCCCTGCCCCGCTACGAACTGGCGCTGGCCATCCGGCCCGACTCCACGGATGCCCGCTACAATTTTGCGCTGGCGCTCCAGACCTCGGGCTATGCGCTGGATGCGGCGGACGAACTGAAAAAGATCCTGGCAACCCATCCCAACGAAGTCCGCGCGCACCTGACCCTGGCGAACCTTTGCGCCCAGTCCCTGCGCGACGACGCCCAGGCCCGGCGGCACTATCTGCGGGTGCTGGACCTGCAACCCGACATCCCGCAGGCCGCCGACATCCGCTTCTGGCTCTCCGCCAACGCGAAATAACGGGTTTTACAATTTCCAGGCGGATGGCCAGCCGGTCAGGTTGGGTTTTGACTCCAGGCCCCAGTCGCCTGGTGGCAAGCTATTGATGAAGCCCATCAACGTTCGCAAAGTGGCGCCGCCCACGTTGCGCCAGCGGAGGATTCGGGAATAGCGCAGGCCATGCAGATCGCCCAAGCGCCGGCATTCGCGGCTGCCCAAAATACTTGGGGTCAATACCGATGCCGCTGTCGCGCACGCTCAACCGCCAGGCGCCCTTTTCTTTGGTGGCAGAGACATGAATGCGGGGGGCCACTTGGGGCCGGTGGAACTTGATGGCGTTGCTGAACAGATTTTGGAAGAGCTGCGTCAATTGGGTTCGGTCGGCCACCAGCGTGGGCGCTGGCGGTGCGCTCGGCCACGCGCTCTTCCAATTCCAGATTCTGTCGTTCCACGGTCTCGAACCAGGCGCGATAGCGCGTTTCCGATTCCCCCAAGGCCGACTCGGCCACAGTCCGTTGACGACGCACGGCGGCGGCAGCCAATTCGTGGAACACCGCGGGCGCGAGCCGCGCCAGCCGGTCTTTCAGCAGGAAATCGCTTGCGCCGGCTTGCACCACGGCGGCGGTCTCTTCTTCGCCGATGGCCCCCGAGACCAGAATGAAGGGGAGGTCGCGTCCGCAGGACTGCACCAGCTTCAAGGCATCAAGGCCGGCGAAGTTCGGAAGGCGGTAATCCGAGAGGATGACCTCCCAATCGGTGGCGGCCAGCGCGGCCATCAACTCCGCTGCGGTTTCAACGCGCCGCCACTCCGGGTCGCAGCCGCCGTGCCGCAAATGGCGCAGCAGCAACTGCGCATCCAGCTCGGAGTCTTCAATAATCAAAACGCGCAATGGCCTGCGCATGGGCAAATCGCTCTGTGGTTGCGGCGACGGCGGGAGCAGGTCATTTTTCCTCGGCTGGGGGCGGCGGGTTGATATTGAGCACCAGCCAGTACAATCCCAGTTGGCGAACGGCCTCGGAAAAGTGGTCGAAATCAACCGGCTTCTGCACGTAGCTGTTGATGCCGAGCTGATAGCTGGCCAGCACGTCCCGGTCCTCGGCGGAGGTCGTGAGCATGATCACGGGCTGCAGTTTGGTGCGCTGGTCACCGCGAATGCGGCGGAGGACTTCGAGCCCATTCACTTTGGGCAGGTTCAAGTCCAGCAACACCAATTCCGGCAGCACTCGCATATCGCGCCCGGAATGGGCTCCGGTGCCGAATAGGTAGTCGAGGGCTTCGACCCCGTCGTGGGCGACCACGACCTGGTTGTTGATGTGGTGTTGTTTCAGGGCGCGGAGCGTCAGCGCCACGTCGGCGGGATTATCTTCCACCAATAGAATCACGTTGGTTTTGCCGTTCATAAGAATACTTCCTGCGGATGGATTGCTTGTTTCATAGTAAAATAGAAAGTCGCGCCTTTGCCCACGGCCGCCTCGGCCCAAATGCGGCCGCCGTGGCGCTGCAAAATACGCTGCACCGTGGCCAACCCGATGCCGGTGCCGGGGAACTCCGTCTTGGGATGGAGCCGCTGGAAGGGCGCGAACAGTTTGTCCGCATAGGCCATGTCAAACCCCGCGCCGTTGTCGCGGACGTAGAAGATCGGAACGGAAGCGGCTGGCGCGTCGCCCGGCAGGTGCGGGTGTGGGAGCCGAGCCGGGGCGGTGCCCGGGCCATCCTCCGCAGGACGGTCCATCCTCCGCAGTACTGGCACGGAGGACGGGCTATGGAGGACGGGGGCTCCGGTGGCTGCGGCGCCGCTGGGCGGCTGCTGGATGCCCACTTCGATGAGCGTCTCGGCGCGTGTGGCGGTGAACTTCCAGGCGTTTTCGAGCAGGTTCCGCAGCGCCGCCTCCAGCAGGGCCGGGTCGCCCTCCGTCATCAGCCCTTCGGCGATGCGGAACTGGGCCGCGCGCTGGGCATCGTGCCGTTGGAGTTCGCCGGCGATCCGCTGCGCCAGGGCGGACAGGTTGACCGGCTGCCGCGTCATCGGCGCGCGCGACACCCGCGACAGTTTCAACAGGGCGTCAATGAGTTGGCCCATCTGCTGGCAACCCGTGCGGACGTGATGGAGATAGCCCTGGCCCTCGGCATCCAATTTCGGCCCGTAATCCTGCAACACGGCCAGGCTGAAGCCGTCAATGCCGCGCAGGGGCGCGCGCAGGTCATGGGCCACCGAATAACAAAAGGCCTCCAGCTCGTGGTTGGCGGCTTCCAGTTCGACGGTGCGCTGGTGGACCCGCTGTTCGAGCAACTCCTCGGCTTGCTTGAGTTCGTTGACATCCGTATTGGTGCCGAACCACTGCTGCACCGCGCCGCTCGCATCCTTGAGCGGAGTCACCCGGGTCAGAAACGGCCGGAAGCGGCCATCGGCGCCCCGCAGCGGGAAAGTCATTTCAAACCGCTCACCCGTGGCAATGGAAGCTTGCCAGCGCGCCAGCACCTTGGGGAGTTCGTGGGGGTCGTGGACACTCTGCCAGCCCCAGCCTTCCATTTCCGCGGGCGATGTGCCGGTGTAATCATACCAGCGCTGATTATACCAAAAGATGTGGCCGTCCGGCCGGGCGGTCCAGGCGAGCAGCGGGAGGGTGTTGGCCAGCACGCGGAACCTGGTTTCGCTTTCACGCAGCGCGGCCTCCGCGCGGGCACGCTCGATGCGCACGCCGACGCGCGCCGCCAGTTCCGCGAGCAAGGCCACATCCTCCGCCGGCCACGCGCACGGCCCGCCGCGCATCGCGCTCAGGACAAATTGCCAGCGCCCCTTGGCCAGGTAGCTGGCATTCACCAGCGCGCCGATTCCCAGCGCCGCAAACTGGGCCGCCTGGTCCGCCGAACGCGGTTCACGACGGACGTCTTCGATGACCAGCGCTTTCCCGGCCGCCAGCAGCGCCTGTTCCCTAGCGGTATGAAATTCATTCAGGCGATAAACCCCGACGAGGCTGGGCAAATTCGTGGCGTGGTGATCGTGCAGCACCGCGGCCTCGTCCGCAGCCTCGTTGATCTGCACGATCAGGCAGTGAGAGAGGCGCAGGTGTACCGCGATCCGTTCGGTGGCCAGGCGCATAATCTCCGCTTCCGAGTTCACGGGGGCGAAGGCCTGGTGAAGCTCCGTCAGGAAAGTCAAATTGGACTCGCGGCGCTTGCGCTCGGTAATTTCTTCAAAAATCACGGCGAACTCACCTGGCGCCGGGCGGTAGATGGAAAGCCGCAACCAAATGGCCAAAGGCTTGAATCGAGACTCCAAACATTCCGGCTGACCCGTGCGCA
>Ga0316217_10004121_pt1 | contig 15987 bp, 22 predicted proteins | sample 1anoAmetaG_FD_203633 | JGI IMG/M metagenome (GOLD analysis project Ga0316217, IMG submission 203633) | Freshwater microbial communities from Trout Bog Lake, Wisconsin, USA - 1anoA | ecosystem: Environmental > Aquatic > Freshwater > Lake > Hypolimnion/Profundal zone | place: USA: Wisconsin... | reverse complement strand
TGGATTTCCAGGAGCCGCCGGTTCAGGTCATTCGATGCGAGGGTCCCGGTCAGGGGTTCCTGGTCGAATCCGGCCACCGCCATGGTTCGCATCAGGTCCAGGATCCGGTTTCGGAGGTCGAGCAGGCCGGCCCGCTTGGACGCGGAGATATCGCCGATCCCGAGCGGGAACGCTCGCATTTGCCATCCTTCCCTGTCCTTGTTTCTGCCAAATCCCATGGGGGTCAAGTCACCGTTGCGTTCGTGCGGCCATAGGGTATGATCAAGTCTATGGATACTGCAAGCGAATTTAGATCAGGTAGACACGTTGTTTACAATCTCCACGTTCATCTAGTCTTTTTGACCAAGTACCGACGCGGGGTGATCACCGACCGGGTCCGGGACTTCCTGAAGGACGCCATGGCCAAGGTCTGCCAGGACTTCGAGGCGGAGCTCCTGGAATTCGACGGCGAGGACGATCATGTCCATCTCCTGGTGGCCTATCCTCCCAAGGTGGCTTTGTGCCTCCTGGTGAGCCGTCTGAAGGGCGCTTCAGCCCAGCGGCTTCAGAAGGAGGACTTCCCGGAGGTCCGCAAGAAACTCTGGGGTGACCACTTCTGGAGCCCGAGCTACTGCGCCATTTCATGTGGCGGTGCGCCCCTGGAGATCATCAAGCAGTACATCCAAGACCAACGGAAGCCTGCGGCCAAGGGCACGGCTTGACCCCTCCCTGAAGGAAGGGGGTTGCGCCGCAGGTTGCTCAACGTAGGCCTCCAACCCCTTGCTGGCGCAGGCATCGACATAGTCGGCCAGGAGGGCGTTCGCCGTGTCCAGGTTCCAGCCCAGGGAGTGCCGGTCGGAGACGGCCAGGATGGTCTTGATCGAGCTACTCAGCATTGGCTTCTTCCTCTTTGGGTTCCAGGTTCATGACCGCCTTGATGATTCCGTCGATGGTCACATCGGATATGACCTCACCTTCCTCGAAACCGGTGTACACAGCCTCCAGACCATCCAGCACCTCAGTCGTGTTGGGAGCGTCGAAGTCCGTCCCCGTCCCGACGGCCAGCCAAACCTCGCGCATGGCCTGCTGGAGCTTGAGGAACGCCTCCATGGCCTTCCGGGACGCCTTGCGCAGAGGCTTGCACTCCATGAGTTCCTTGGTCTGACGCTCGTCCTCAGCCAGGTCTGCGCAACTTCCACACTCGCCGTCGTAGCCTCCACCGTCGCTCACGAACTCGCCGCAGGTCCGGCAGACGTAGATGACCCCCTGCAGGTCCGTCACCGGCACCCAAGCGGAATCGTTGCCGGAAGCCATGGGCAGGTTGAAGGTCTCGAGACGCTTCCCGGAGAACCGGGTGGCATCGGAGAAATCCTCGACCCATCCCGTGAGGTTGTGCCAGAAGCCGCGTTCGGACTTGCTGAAGATGACGTGCTTGGCGTTGTTGGTCACGGTTTCCATTGCGTTTCCTAGAAGGAGCGATGGGTGAAGGAAGCGCCCTTGACGCAGATGGCGAGGTCCCAGAGCTTGGAGAAGCTGATGGCCCTGTCAGCCTGGATGGCGTTCTCGACCGCGGCCTGGAAGGAGGCCCGCTGGCGAGGCTTGAGGGAGGCCTCGATGACGCGCCCCCCGCACCCGTCCTGGTCGATCTTTCGGACATAGGCGAAGTCGCTCCGGATCTCCATCCGGGCGTGCTGGTTCTCGAAGGCGAAAGGTTCGTAGCTCATGCATCTATGGTCCCGACCGCCTCAGTAGCAGCTCCTTCTCAGAGAATCCTTCAGGCGCTCAGGCGCCCTTCTTGAAGGGCCGGCGAACCTGGAGAAGCGTCATCCCCTCCGGGGCGAGTTCCCGGATGCGCAGTTTCCGGGCCCTGCGGGCATCGGCCTTCCGTTTGCACTTGATGCAGGTCCGGAAGCCCTTCCTGGCCTTTTCCTTGAAGCAGATCGAACAGTCCCCGCGCTTGATGGCCGCGGCGCGGTTTTCCTTGGCCCAGTTCGCTCCGTAGGTTGCGTAGTATTCCAGGCAGTAGGCGCACATCGTCGCGCCTGGCACGGCCTCCCGGTCCGGGTGGTAACGACAGAATCCCAGCGCCAGCGCCGCCTGCTGCAGCTTCTGGTAACGGCCCTTCACCCGCCGTTGGCTGCGCTTGAGCACGCAGGCCGGGCAGGAGTTCCCCTTCACTTCCGGTTCGAGTTGTTCGCCGCAGTCCAGGCAGCACCGGTCCGCCTTGCGCTTGGCACGCAGATCAGACTTCCATTTCCGGGCATAGGCGGTTCGTGCAGCCATGGGTCCCTCAGTCGACGCAGGGGATGGAGCCGTCGAAGTGCAGGTCCCGCTCCAGCGGCATCTGGATCGCACGGCCACAGAGGCTCATGGTGTAGCCGAGCTTGGCGAGCTCATGGGCATCCATGTAGCCCCAGGACCCGTCACTGCCGTTGCCGCCGATGCGGGTATAGCCGAAGAACTCGCCCCACTGGGCGTCGAACTCGACCGCCCAGAAGTCGAACGTGCCGCCAAAGTAGTGGACGATGCCCTTCTTCTGGTCGAAGGGGATGCCGTCGGTGACGCCGAGTGCCGGCAGCTTGCCCAGTTCAGCCTTGGTCATCAGGGTCTGGGTTCGGTTGATCTTGATGCGGGTCCAGTCAGCGTGGGTGCTGGGGGCGATCCTGGGAGCGGAAAGCGTCTCGATGGCCATGGGCAAACCTCCTGCCTCCATTCCACGGGGGGGGAAAACAGTCCCTGGTTCTCAGAAGGAGTCACGCTTTCGCCTTCCGGCGCCAGGAACTTACTGGGCGCGTTCAGGACGCGAGCGCAGCGCCGCGGATACGGGCCAGCCTTGAATCCTCCGCCCGGTAGAGGAGCTGGACATTCCCTGGCCGCACGAGCACCTGGTCCTCCGCGATCAGGGTTCCGGTATCCGGTTCAACCCACTGGGTCACGATGCTCATGGTCTTGTGATCGAGGCAATGCTCGGAGACGGGGGGTTTGCTGGTCAGGGTACCGATGTTCTTGATTGCGACGAATTGGCTTGAAGTGCAAGGGATTAGCATTGTCCCCTCCTGGATCCAGGGTATGGATCGGAACTTTTTCGCAAAGGGATCCACATCCCTTTGGATTCGACCCGGTATTCGATTAATTTGGTTCTTGTTTAGTAGGATTCTCCACCGAGATTCGACCCGATTCGACCGTCAGAACGGACACACCGGAATCAGGCGAGCTTCCTCTTGGATGCCTTTGAGGGCGTCGAGATCACCGAACGTCAGCAGATCCCGGTGGAAGTCCTTCGCCTCATGGGAATCGATCCACCACTTCGCCCGGGTCTCCTTGAACATCGCAGCCGCCACGATGGCCATGTAACGGTTAGACGCAGGCTCCAGGCCCGCGTCCCGGCGCTCCCGGTCCACGACGGCGGCTTCTCCCTGGTAAGCCAGCAGAGCCGTGGCCCGCAGGGACCGGGCCCAGAGCACCTGGGCAATGGTGCCCTCCAGCACCGGCCATTCGGTCAGGTCGAAGAACGATTCCAATTCCTTCGCCCTCTCCTCGGCCCAACAGGCAGTGCAGATCCGGCTGGCTTCGTGTTCCGCGGTGCGGTCCTTCTTCCAGGCAGGCCCGGTGAGAACGTGGACCTGTTTGTGGCCGCACAAATGTTCGATGGTCTTACCCCCTCGTGGGCGATGTTGCCCGACCAGGCCGGGGCGCCTGGAAGCCTTCGCCTTTGCCTTGAATGGCTTCGGCGCCTTGCGCGGCTTCGGTGGCTTGGGAGGCTTCAGGGCACGAGGCTTGGCCTTGGAGGACGGGAAAGGCATCGTGGCTAGTCCTCGTCCTCGCCGGTGCCCTGCTTGTACTTGAGCTGGGTCATCAGGCACTCGTCCTGCTCAACGTCATCCCGCAGACCGAGATAGCAGGGCTGGTAGACCTTCCCGTTCACCCCGGCGACGTAAAGGTAACGGACCTCGATCACGTTGCCGACGCGAGGCAGATCCTGGTTCGGCGGCACCGTGCAGTTCCCCATCACCTGGAGCGCCCCAGTGGCGGTAAACAGGCCCAGTTCGACGCTGCGCTTGGTGTTGACGCCCTTCACGACGAAGCTCGCCGTCGCGTAGAACTTGAACTTCCGCTGGTCGCCGTTGGAGTTGGGACGTCCTGCCTTGAAGGGCGCGCCCTTGAGCTTGAACACCACGCCCTCGGCGTTGGCGGCCTTCAGGGCGGCGTAGGCTGCTCGCTTGGCCTCGCGGCCCTCCCAGGTCGCAACAACGACGATGCTGCCGTCCTGGAAGGCGTGGGGGCGGTTGGCGGCCAGTTCCGTGAGCTTCGCCTTCCGGTCCAGGTAGCCCAGGCCCCGGAGGTCCCCCTCGACCTCGGTCGGCCCGACCTGGAGCAGGTCGAAGATGAAAAGGGTGTCGCCGACCAACTCACCGTCCACATGGAAGCCGCCGGTCGCCGCGAAAAGGTGGTTCAGCGCGACGCCGATCTTCGGTGCCACCGGCACGGCCCGGCCCAGCTTGTTGATGCCGATGAGATCGATCTCGGTGTCGAGGTGGATGGCGTGGCGGCGGCCATCTTTCTTCTCCTCCATCACCCAGCGGTCGTCTTCCAGCAGGGCCTCGGCCTCCGGTTCGTCGATCGGGTTCAGGAGCTGGGGCCGGAACCCGGTGTCCTCGGCGACGACGCTGGTAGCCACGGCCACGGGGCCGGTCGCAGGAACGCCATCCTCGGCCCGGCACTCGCTCGGATTGTCCCGGTCGAAGGACTCGACGAGCTGGTAGCCCTTGCCGATCTTGGCCTTGACGGTCTTGTCGGCCATCTTGATCGCTGCCTCACGGGTGCCACCCTGGAGCTTCATCCCCTGGTCGTTCCACGCTCCGCCACGGGGCCGGGACTCCGCCTTGACCGAGAAGCCGCTGGCGTCCTCGATGATGGTGAGGCGATATTCCTTGTTGCTGCTGCCCTCACAGCAATAGAGCGTCTGCTGACGAGCAATCATTCCCATTCCAGCCGCTACGGTCATTCCCTACCTCCAAAGCACGTTCCATGTTCGACTTCGCCTTCAAGCTGACTTGTTCTAAGACAACCAAACCGGCCGGGAGGCCAGGTGCCGGCCCCCGGGCCTACCCGCCTACTCCAGCGAGGACAGGCAGGTTTCCAGGACCACCGCAGGGCCGATCAGGCCGATGGCATCCGTGAAATTCACCCCGTCTGCCGCCCAGGCCAGGGAGCGCACGTCAACGTCCTGGGTTTTGCAGGCATTGAAGTGGCCGCAGGTGATCCGCTCCAAATTGGGCATGGTGAACCCGGAATAACCAAAAATGGTCACGCCCCTCATGACTTCCACGAGGTTCGGCAGATTGATCCGGCCCGAGCTAGGCTTGAACGGCTTACCATTTATGCTGACGCTGGGCGTGCAGCGAATCATGCCGCCGATCCAGGACAGCGACTCCAGCGAGAGGTCACTCCCCTGGGAGAGGCTGAAATCATCCCGAACCGTTCGCAGGGACGGGAGATCCAGATTTTCGCCGCTGAACTTGTAGTCGGGGGAATCATAGGAGACTCCCTGAACCGCATCCATGGCGAGGCTCCCCACGAACTCCAGGTTCGGGGCGCTGATCCTCGGGAAGCCATGGAGGTTCATCCGCTCTGCCACTACCCGGAGAGCCGGCAACATGACCTCTGCCGAGTCTTTGAGGTTCTGCCAAGCCCCCTCGAAGGTGCCGGTGATGGACTGAAGCATCGGAACCTCCAGGTCTCGGGTGCCGTGGTTGACCTGGAAACCGGAGACGATTCGGAGCGAGGGGAACCTCGCAGACTTCGCGTTCTGGGCGACGATTGTGTGGGCCTTGCGGAGGCTGACGGCCTTGAATCCCGTGCTTGCGTTCACGTCCAGTCGGCACGCTTCGGCCAGGGCCGGCATCTCCACGTTGTCGGAGCCACCAGCATCGATGTTTTCAGCCGATTCCAGGAGCGGGAACACAACATTCCGGGCGTGGTTGATTTGAAGGTGCCCCTTCGCTGACCGGATCATCATCCGGCAGTCTCGTAGGCCATTCAGCACGCAGACCCCGCTAATCTCGATCCCCCGGAGGGTCGGGGTGAAGGTCGCGGAACCCTTCTGAGCGTTCTCCACGACCACCGGAAGCACCCCGAGGGGCCTCAGCTTTTCCGCCACCGTAGGCGTGCCCAGGAAGGCCACAGCCCAGGGGTCCATGCCGGCCTCGGTGATGACCCGAAGGGTCTCCTCAACCTTCTCGGCCTTCCTGACGGAAAGCATCTTGATGACCGTCCCGACCGCCTGGCCGTAGTCCACCGTCATGAGGAACTTCAGGCTCTCCGCATCGAAGAGCGTCTCGAACTTGGCCATACCGGGCCTCCGACTACCAGAATCGAGTCACCCCATTGCCACACGTTGTCTAAGACTGGGCATCCAGCCGCCCATCGGCGGTCCAAGAACGCCAGCAGGCGAACCACGGTTCGGCTCAGGAAGCGGCGAGCCCCAGGTATTCATTCACCGGCCGGCCGCTGAACTCGGCCCAGCGCCTCACCACGCCGATGCTGACGGGGCGTTCGGGATGCCCGATGATGGTTTCCAGGAGTGTCACGGACAGGCGCAGGGCGCCGGCAAGCTCCGGCTCCGAGATTCGGGTCTGCTGCCGGAAGGTGAGGATGTCCGCCCGGGCATCCCGCAGGGACTTCACCGGGGCGACCGGGACCGGGACGGGCGCCACCCGACGTTCCTTGGGGAGCCGGATCACCACCGGAAGGTCATCGACGGGCATCCCGCCGCCGACCATGATGTAGCGCAGGGCGAGGCCTTCGCTTCGCCGGTCGAGGGCGATCTCCCGGTCGGGTTCATTCTCGATCTGGTGGTTGATCATCGCGAGGCGGCGCATCCCGAAGTCCCGGGCCTGCTCGATGGAGAGTCCCACCCGGCCCGAGACCACTTCGGGGATGTTGGTCATGTCCACGCCCGCCTTCGCCAGGAGGATGTGGATCATGTTCGCCGCGACCTGGCGCTTCTTATCGGTACGGCGGTTGTCGCTCCCAGCGATTAGCTTTTCGTTGAGTGTCTCCAGGCATTCCACCAGGATCCGCGTAGCTACTTCCCGATCCACTTTGACCTCCAGGTTGAATCTTCTGACCGGGGAAGGTTTCACCCCGGTTTGCCCTGTCTTGCCGGCTCCGGCCTCCCAGCCAGTTCACCCGGTCGAATCTTTCGACCGTGTTCTGAGAGAGTCGAATCCACTTGATCCAGGTTTCGACCAAGCTGACCCATCTTGGTCGAATCCCAGAAACCGGTAAGGTCGAGTCGAATCGGGTCGGGTCGAATCAGCCCAGCAATTCGACCGGACGATTCGACCCTGGATGGATCCCCTGATGGGTCTACCGGCCCCTGCGAGGCTGCTCGACCTTGACCCCCTCGTAGGGCGCCGGGGGCATCTCCCCGGTCGTGAGGACGAACACCGGGCAGGGCCAGGACTCGAAGGCCGGCCAGGAGACATAGCCGTCGGTGCAGAGGATGACCAGATCGACCGGCTCCCCGTCGTTCGTGAGGGCTTCCAGGGCCGGCTCGAACACCGTGCCTCCGCGGCCCTTCACCTCCCAGGTTCCCTGGAAGTAGCTGGCGAGGTCGTCCACTTCCTCGTCAACGGTCACACCAGCGTCCACATGGATCATCCGGCACGACGCTTCGTAGACGGAGGCGACCTGCTCGCCGATCCCGCCCATCAGGGCCAGGTCGTCCGATCCCATGGAACCGGAGGTATCCAGCACCCAGCCCAGACGGGGGCGGTTGCGACCCCGGCCCGGCAGGATCGTGTCCAGGGCGATTCCCCGCTTGGACAGCCGGCTGTAACTCAGGGAGTCGCCGCGAAGGTGGCCTTCGGCCATCTGGAAGACTCGCTCGATCCAGTTCACTTCCGGGGCCAGGATGGATTTGATGGTCTCCAGCACGGACCCAGGCAGGTCGCCGCGGCCCGTGCCGCCGGCCTTCCAGGTCTCGTGGATCGCCATCGCTTCCGCCAGGGCGTTCTGCCAGCGCCGGGCCTGCTCATCCGTGACCTTCTTCGATTCCTCCGGGCTGCAGCCCTTCTTCGGTTCGACCACGATGTCGGTGGCATCGGAGTAGCCCTTGCCGGCCGGCTTGGGAGCCTGGGCGCCGGGGTTCTGACCCTGGCCCTGGCTCTCACCCTTGCCCTGTCCCTGGCCCTGTCCCTGGCTCTCACCCTGCCCCTGGCCCTTGCTCTGGCCAGCGCCCTGGCCCTGGCCTTCACCCTGGGCGGCCTGGGACTTCTTCTGTTCCTGCTTCTTCTTCAGCAATTCGGCATACAGGGTCTCCAGGCACTTGCCGTCCGAAAGCCGGCGGTCCAGCAGGGGCGCCTTGTCGCCGGTAGGGATCTTCATGCCGCAGGAAGGGAAGGCCGACACCAACTCCTGGAGTTGGCCGTTGATCAGGTAGTCGTGGGCCTCGTTCACCGTGCTGGTGCAGGCCCCCTCTCCCAGCGCCTCCAGCCGCGGGAACACCCCGTAGGCCAGGTGCATGACCTCGTGGGCCATCACGAATCCGGTCTCCCCGACCCCCAGGTCGGAGAAGAACTCAGGGTTCATCCACATCTCGCCCATCTCGCCCCGGTTCACCACGCAGGCGGTCGGGATCTCCGTGGAGATCAGCACCGGCACCTTGTTCACCAGTGTGGCGAGGAAGGGGCACTCCCGGTTCAGCAGGTAGCGGGCCTGGGAGACCTTCTGGGCGAAATCGAACTCGGGGGCGACGGCTTTAGCCATGTGAAACTCCAGACCTCAATAGTCCCTGAAGGGAAAACATTCAATCATTCTGAGATTATCCCGGCCTAGCCTGTCGAAGGTGCGGGCTCTGATCGGCGAAAGACGCATGCGCGGTCAAGCCTCAAGGCAGTTTCCAGAGGCTCAATCTTGAGGGGCAAAACGGAAAGGTTATATTTACTGATATACAAATCTTCAACCGCAACTTAGTTCTTGGTGTTGATCCTTTCAGGAGGCTGACATGAGAATTTCAATGGTCCAAAAACTGATGGTGATTTCAGTATTGGCTGCACTGGGTTCCTTACCGCTTTCTAGCCGACAACAACCGGTAGTGCCGCAACAGGTAGCCCCCGCGAGTCAACTGAGCAACGCACAGCAGGCCGCACAACCTAACCTTGTTGAGTATTTCCGTTCAACGGAAGGGCAACTTGCCACCTTAAATATGAAGGTAAAGCAACTTCAGGATCGCGTTACAGCTTTGGAGGGTAGTCCTAAATTCGCCATTCATCACATTACGCATAATCGTTTATTTATAGTTCAAGACGTTAAGGATTCAGCACCAGTATTAATCCCGGATGGGCAAATTCAGGTTTTACTATCAAAACCAAGTATTGTTTTCGTTATATGGAATGGACAAGTGTGTTCTGCAAGTGACGGTAATGCGTTGGTGGGAGCAAATCTTCGAATTAAACTTTTCATCGATAATGCTCTAGTAAACGAACACTTTCAGCGTACAACATACACAAGCGAAACATTTTTGCAGCTATTCTTTCCGAGCTATCTTAAAGATGACGGGAGATTCCCCGGGACGGGTGGTTCGCATATTTTTGAAATCAAGGCTTCAAATGACAACAAAGATTTCGCGGCCTATGTCGGTGGATATGATTTTTATGTGATCACCACGGACATTTGAGGCATTTATCGTCCACCATCCCCAGGAGCATGTTGCATACCGCCCAGCGGTAGTCCTCGTACGGCGGGTGGTCGCAGCCGTCCTCCCACTCGCCCAGGGGCTCATGGCTGCCGTAGGGCTTGAGCAGGGTTGGGTCGTCCTGGACCTCGTCCAGACAACAGTTGCAGACGTCGAAGGTGCTGGAACCTTAGATGCCCTGGCTCACCGTCTCGTACCACTCGTCCACCAACGGACCTTCGTTCGCCACTCGCGGCATGGGCCCCTCCCTCCCATGATTTTTGGCCCGGCGAAGATTTTCTTGACGACCATCCATTGGGGGATCATGGTGTTCAAACCCCCACGGGTCGATTCGAGGATCGAGGTGCTGGGGCTGGAGTTGCCGCCTTGAAGGCAACCGGTCAGCTAGGACGGACCGCAAAGCAAGTTGATTAATGGAAGCACTTTCCTGATCAACCCACCTCTGCGGACCACCGATGACCCCAGCCCACCACAAGACCTTCGACCCATCGCAAGCCTGGGCAGAGTTCGGGCAGCTCTTGAGGCGCCTTCAAGGCGGCCGGCTGCAGGCGGTCTGCCTGCGCGAGCACACCACCACCCGGGAGATCGGGAGGAGATGGGAGATCCTCGCGTCCAGGTCTCGCATTCCAGTGGTTCAACTTCCCGGACCGACGCAGAGTGCGTCTGGCACCGGCACCCGGCCGCAGGACGGCCGAAACCTGGACTGCCCGGCCCTCGGCCTGGCCGTCCCTTTGCCCAAGGAGGCAAACATGTCCGCTAACAGCTATTGGGGCGATGACGAGGACGACGCCATCCTCAGCGCCATCGACGAGGAAGTCGAACGCGGTGGCCGCGAGGATGACGAAGAACGCAGCCGCCACGACGACGACTGAATCCACCGCCCAAGCACACGCCGGGGGATCACCTGCGGTCCCCCGGCACCTCTCCTCCACTCCAACCCCAAGGAACCCTATGAGTGAGAATTTCATCAACATCTCGATGCACCTCCCCCAGCGTGACTTCTCCGACATCCGGAGGAGCCAGTTGGAGAAGCTCGGCGCCTTCCCCGTGGAGACGGGCCCGGTGCAACCGTTCCATCAGGGGGCCTGCATCGACCAGATCCAGACCCTCCTGGAGCTGTACAGCCAGCTCCATCCTGAAGGCCGCAAGATCCCCAGGATGGTGCCCAAGGTCTCCGGCGCCTCCTTCTACCTCCATCTGGAAGCCGCCAATGGCCGCTACTCCTTTCGGGTCTCGGCCCATCAGGCCGAATACGACTGGTTTTCCCGCCAGGATGGAGCCCCGGTCTCCGGCAGGGATCTGTTCGCCGTGGAGGGGCCCTACACGCTGAAGGATCTGTTCGAGGACGCCTGCAACTTCTTCGATGCGCTGCCGCCCCTGGTCGACCAGCCGAGAGCGCCCAGATCCTTGGTGCCGATGTCGCGGCCATTGCCTTCCGAGGCGCCGGCGGTTCAGGTGCCGAGGCTCATCATCGTGCATTCACAGAAGCCTTCAGTCCCGGGAACCTACATCCAGCTTCCCGTGGCCAGGCCGAGCCGGGAACAGGCCCCCCGGGCACCCTACATCCAACTCCCCCAGCAGGCCAAAAGGGCGCAGTAGGTGCCTTGGGTTCAGGCGGCCCGGCGCCCGTACATCTGCTGCCTCCTATCGGCGAAGGATGTTCTGGCTCCAGGCGCCGCCGGAAAAGGTGGCGCAAATCTGCCCGAAGGCGCCGATGTAGGCCCGCTCGGTCTTGTCGGTGAGGATCGATGAGGCCCAGCGGATGGCTTCGGGCACGCTCCGCACATGGGACTCGGCCAACTCGACACCGTGCTCGAAAAGCCGAACCTTGAACTTCATTCAAACCTCCTGGGACACCTCCATGGTCCGAAGGAGCAGGGCCTATGCTCCCTCTCAGATTGCATTCCAGGGCGGGGGCCCGGGTCAGCCCGGGGCCCGCGGCCCGCGGTCTTGCCTCCCGCTGGCGCCGCTACTTCTTGCGCCGGCCAGGCCGGCGGGGCAGAGAAATCTCCAGGGCCTCCTCCGGCTCGAATTGAAGGTCTTCGGCGAGATCCCAGGCGATGGTCCGAAGGGCATCGCAGGGATTATCGCGCAGGTAGGGGAAGAACACCTTGTCCAACTCCAGCTCGGGGTAGAACTCCACCTCGCCGTCCTCCAACAGCCCGAAGGCGAATGCCGGGGCGTAGCGGGCGGTGTCGTCGTCGTCCTGCTCCAGTTCGGCGGTGATCCTTACCGCGACGATCCGGGGGTCCACGACGTCATGGATGCGCTGGAGGATCTCCCGGATGGCGTCCTTGCGCACCCGGGCCTGGAGGGCGTTGATCTGGGCGTTCACCGCCTGGAAGATCGCCTCGGAGGAAATGAACTGGGTCAGGGCGCTGCCGGGCTTGCCCGCCGGGTCGAGGAGGTTCTCCACCATCCGGGCGGCCTGCTTGGCGAGGTCCATCTCGGCGATGCCGGGATCGAGCGAGAAGTGGGAGGTCGAGGGCGCGGTCGGTGCGGTCATTGAGGCTTCCTTTGATGGCGAACAACCATAGGTTCCTGCCGGGGTTCCTGCTCACGTTTTCTGAGAAAGAAGACACGATCCAGGGGATGCGACCGCGGCCAGGCCGCGGCACTTCCAAAGAGAAGGGCGGCAGCAGGTTCCCCCGCCGCCGCCCGCCTGTCTTTCCCTGCCGGCCACAGGGCCTAGCTGGCCTTGGCGGTGGCCGCGTTCACCCCGGTGAAGAACTGCATCAGGGTGGCGGCCAGCTTGGGCCGGGAGACCAGCGCCTTGATGACCTGGGCCATCTTCGCCATGGGGATCTGGCCTTCCTTGGACAGGGTGGAGAGGGTCTGGCCGACCCAGGCCAGGGCATCCGTCACCTCGGGCTGGTCCTGGCCCACACGGTCCATGTAGCAGCAGATGGCGCCCATCTGGGGGCCGGTGGTCTCCGGCTGACGCAGCCGGTCCAGCAGCATGGAGGCCAGGAAGTAGGCCCGGTCCACCCGGCCCCGCTCGGGGAGCTTGGCCGTCTCGGGGGCTTCCATGATCTCCTGGAGGCTGGGCAGCTCATCCTTGAGGCGCAGCCAGGCATTCAGCCGGATCGCAGCAGCCCCGCCGATGTTCGCGGCAATGGCCGTCTCAACGTGGCTGAACTCCAGGCCCAGGTCCAGGCCGGTCTTGTAGGCGAACCCAGCGGCAGCGAGGCTCCGGGTCGTTAGCTGGGCAAGGCTCGGATCGGCGGCGTTGTAGCCGTGGAGATTCTCGCCAGGGTTCTGAAGGGTCCAGGCGACGATGGCGGAGGGCATGCCGTTACGGACCGCCCAGGCACCCCACGCAACCGCGGAGTTGAGGAAGGTGTAGTGCGCCGCCCGGTTGCCCAGGGGGAAGGGGACCATCTTCACGGCAGCCCGATCCGTGCTCCGGTTGCCGGCCAGCATGATGATCGAGCCCTCGGGGAGCGAGACGTTGAACACCTTGCGCTCCTGGACGATCTGAAGGAGCACCTTCTGGACGCGGGTTTCGGCGGCGCTCGCCTCGTCCAGGAAGAAGATCACCGGACGGTCCCGGCGGAGGAACTCGGCGGGAGCCCAGGCGGTCGTCCGGTCCTGGTCCATCTCGTGCCCCTCGACCTTCTTGTGGAACGGCACGCCAACGAAGTCTTCCGCCTCCATCTGCGGAATCGTGAGGTGGATGACCTCCAGGTCGGGGAGGTTCGCCGGCATGGGCCTGCCGGTGCGCTCGCTCCACTTGCTCCAGGCGATCTTCTTGATCGCTTCGCACTTGCCCAGCTCCAGGACACAGGAACTCTTGGCGGAGCCAGCCGGCCCGTGGAGCCAGACAGCCCGGTCGTTCAGGGCATTGATCATGACCTGGATTTCAAGGGTCTCGGGGGTGATGACGGGGTAGTCGGTGCTCGACAGGCTCATGGGGCAACTCCTTGGACCCAACCAGTTTCAAGCCTGGCTTTGGACACATTCTGTCTAAGAGGGATCAAGCAGGGCCGGCCTTTCAGCCGGCCTTCAGGTGCGCGATCTCGGCGCGGATTTCCTGTTTCGCCTCGCGCTTGGCGCGGGTCTTGTTGGGGCCGGCAATCTCGTCGCCCTCCCACCAGTTGATGTGGGGCTTTCGCGGGTGGACGTCCTGCTTGGACGGGTTGCGGTAGGGGCGGAGCCCCAGCGGCTTCATCTATCGCTCCGCCGGGGCGCCGGCGTCCGGGGCCGGCTCCCGGCCTTCCTCATCGAAGGCCAGCACCGTCGCCTTGCTGGTGCGGACGTGACAGACGCAGGCATGGTCGTCGTGCCATTTCTCACCGCCCTCAGGCCGACTCCGCGATGGCAATGGTATCGGGCTCGTTCACGGGGTTCAGGTCCGTACCATGGCAAACCATGGACCGGCCGTATCGACCGTGAAGGTAGTGGTTCCGGAAGGTCCCATCCTTCTTGAGGAGGACTTCTTTGCCGCAATACCGGCACACCGAGCGCGGCGCGACCCACTTCTTGCCGGCCTGACCGTCCTGGAAACCGCGATTGTAGGCCTGACAGACCAGGCTGATCGCCTCTCGGATATCCTCGTCCGACCAACCTGGCGGGATTTTGCCGGCTTCCTTGCCGTCGAGGCCCCGGATTATCGTGAGCCCACCCGGGTTAGGTTTTCTATCGATGATGATTTCGTGAGGGAGGAGACAAAGTTTTTCCATGAACCAAGTATCCCCGTGGAGATTTTTGCCCGACGGGCAAAGGCGTCGTCGCCATCCCGAGCGAGCAGGCGACCCCGACGCCGATTCGACACTCATCTCGACACCAAATCCTTGGGTGGTCGAATTGGGAGAAAATTCGGTTTTCTGAGATCGTGGGGAATTGCCTTCGAGTTCCAGTCTGCAGATGAAACTGGAGATGAAATTGCGAGTAGTTGCAATCAGTGATTCTCACAACCACCACCGGCGGATCCGCGTCCCCGATGGCGACGTGCTCCTGCACACAGGCGACGTCTCCGAGAACGGAACCCTGGAGGAGCTGGAGGTCTTCCTGGCCTGGTTCGCCGCGCAGCCCCATCGGATCAAGTGTTTCTGCCCGGGGAACCATGACATGCTTTTCGACCAACTTCCGGTCGAATCGCGGTGGATCATTCCCCAGGGCGTGACGTTTCTCCACGACGAGGCCCTCGTCCTCGACAACGGCCTCAAGGTCTGGGGCAGCGGCTGGAACACGACCCCGGGCGACTGGGCCTTCGCGGTCCGGCCCGGCCCAGCCATAGCCGAGAAATGGGCCTTGATCCCGGAGGACACCGACATCCTCCTGACGCACCAGCCTGCCTTCGGGATCTTGGACAAGACCAGGGACGCCTACGACCGGCCCGGGGTCAGTTACGGCTGCCGGGACCTCGCCGCGGCCGTGGATCGTGTGCGCCCCCGGCTCCATGTCTTTGGTCACATCCATGACAGCGTGGGGAGAGAGGAGCAGGAGGGCACAACCTTCGTCAACGCCGCGATTCTGGGGAGGTCCGGCACCGGCAACCGGGCCATCGTAGTGGACCTCTAGCCTGCCAGCTACTCGACGGTCGCCGGCTTCGGCAGAGGCTTCCATTCCAGGGCTGGCGGCAGGTCGCGCTTGTCGCATACGAGAATCTTCGGGATCTTCGTGTTGGGCACGTAGGCGCAGACCAGCAGCTTCGTGGGCATCGGCTTGGCGCCCTTGATGATGACGTCCTCGTTCCCGGCGACGAGCGCCGCTCCGGCCTCATCCAGCCGTTCGAGCCGCTCGGCAATGCGTTTACACTCCTCCCACCGGCCCTGGTGTTCCCCTTCCAGGAAGATGTCCCCGAAGTCCTGAATGGATTCCTGAATCTCGGCGGCCAGGTCCAGGGCCTCCGACGACAACCCCTCGTCCCGGTGGAAGAAGTAGATTCCACCGTTGAGCGTGTCGACATCCAGGGCCGCGAGCACCCGCTTGACCATGATCTGGCGCAGCAGGCCATCCCCTGCGAGGATCTCCTTCACGTAGGCCGGCGGATTCTCCATGTCGATCTTGAGAACGTGACTGCTCCCCGCCCTAAAGGACGGGGCTTCCCACTGCAATAGCGGGATAGCTGGTGTCACGGACGGGAGCCAGCGGCTCGCTCCCGTTAATCTTTGGGACAAGGAAGGCCAGTCCAGCGATCGTGTCGGCAGCATGTTCATCGGCGTGATCGTGTTTGCCGCAACAGGACAGGAATATGGATTCCCCGACCCGGTGCTTCTTCTCCACGATTCCCGAATGCTTCAGGCACGCCCGCGAGGTGTACCAGCTCGCGGCGACGATCTCTGGAATACCATTCCAGAGCAGCT
>Ga0316217_10004120_pt1 | contig 15988 bp, 14 predicted proteins | sample 1anoAmetaG_FD_203633 | JGI IMG/M metagenome (GOLD analysis project Ga0316217, IMG submission 203633) | Freshwater microbial communities from Trout Bog Lake, Wisconsin, USA - 1anoA | ecosystem: Environmental > Aquatic > Freshwater > Lake > Hypolimnion/Profundal zone | place: USA: Wisconsin... | reverse complement strand
GCGGCGTTGTCGGGCCTCAGCGTATCGTTTTGTTGATACGCTTCGGCCCTCCGCCTTGCATCCGGGCCTTTTCCGGCCCATCGTGAGGCCATTGGCTTCCCACACACCCTCTCAGGCCAAGACGGCAATATATCAGCAAACCAATGGGGGCAAACGTTGCATAACGTTGCATGACGTTGCATGACCCGCGAAGGTGGTTGCGGGGTACACCCCACCTGATCTCGATCTTGATCCTATTCCTGATCCATGGTGCTGTCGTCTGCGGGGCAGGCGCTGGTTCGCAGCCTATCTTCCGTATTCTTCGGGCCAGAGCCTTATTGGCCAAGAATCCGGCGCGGCATTCCCGCGCCTGTTGCAGTGCCGCGGGGTTGCGATATCATTCCCGTCCATTCGATCCAGCAAGGTTTTTTTATACGAGAACAAGCAATGAGTGAAACGACGGAAACGGGTTTGAAACTGCCGCGGATTTTTTCCAGCGGGATGGTCTTGCAACGCCAGCGGCCGGTGGCCATCTGGGGATGGGCCAAGCCCAACGCGGTGGTGGAATTACAACTGGGCGACTGGGAGGCCAAAACCCGCGCGGATTTGCAGGGCCAATGGCGGGCGGAATTGGCGGCGATGCCGGCCGGTGGACCCTATCGCCTGCGGGTGAATAGCCGCAGCCGCTCGATCATCGTGGAAGACGTATTGATCGGCGATGTGTGGCTGTGTTCCGGGCAATCCAACATGGAATTTACCTTGGGTGCCAATGGCGAAATTGGCCAGAAAGCGATTGCCGCGGCCAATGATGCGCTGATCCGGCATTTCACGGTGGCGCAGAACTCGGTCTTCAAAGATGCCGAGGATGTGCAGGGCAAGTGGTTGTCGGCGACGCCGGAAAACGCGCCCGGTTTTTCGTCGGTGGGCTACTTTATGGCGCAGACACTGCGGCGCGAATTGGGTGTGCCGATTGGCATCATCAACAGTTCCTGGGGCGGCACCACTGCCGAGGCGTGGACACCCAAGGCAGCTTTGCAAGCCGATCCCTTGCTGCAACCGCTGGCGGAATTTAACGAAGCCGTGACCGAAGCGGCCAAGCCGTATGCCGATCCGGGCAATGAAGGATTTGCCAAGGGTTGGGCGGATCCCGCGCACGATGATGCGGATTGGAAAACGATGGACCTGCCGCAGGCGTGGGAACGCGCCGGCATCGATATGGATGGGTCGATGTGGTTTCGCCGGCATGTGAAGTTACCGGCCGTCGGGCGGAACCAGGAATTGACGCTTTCGCTGGGGCCGCTGGATGATTTTGACACCACGTATTTCAACGGTGTGCAGATTGGCCAGACCGGGCAGGAAACACCCGGCTGGTGGTCTTTCCCGCGGGTTTACAAGGTTCCCGCCAAGCTGCTGCGGCCGGGCGACAACGTGATCGCCACGCGCGTGTTTGACCAATGGGGCGCGGGCGGTTTCACCGGCCGGCCCGAACAACTTCACCTGACCGGCAAGGGCGTGGACATCAAATTAACCGGCGCGTGGAAATACAAGATTGAACTGCAACTGCCCTCGGCGGTCATGGGCACGGCGGTGCCGGCCACCTCGCTGTGGCATGGTATGATTACGCCGCTGGTGGGGCTGGGGATTACCGGGGCGGCTTGGTATCAGGGCGAAAGCAACGCCGATCGCGCTTACCAATATCGCACCCTGCTGCCGGCGATGGTGCAGGCTTGGCGCAAGCAGTGGAACCAAGGCGATTTCCCCTTCCTGATCGTGCAGTTGGCCAACTGGATCACCAATGATGCCACGCGCAAGCAAGGCGAACACTGGGCCGAGCTGCGCGAAGCCCAGGAATACGCAGCACGCAAGCTGAGCAACGCCGCTATTGCCACCGCCATTGATGTGGGGGATCCGATCGATATTCATCCGCACAACAAGCAGCCGGTGGGCCATCGGCTGGCGCTGGCGGCACTGGCCATCGCGCATAAGCAGCCGGTGGAATATTTCGGGCCAGCCTATGAGTCGGCCAAGTTCACCGGCAAACGCGCCATCGTCAGCTTTACCCATGCCGATGGTTTACATTCCACCGCCGACACCATCCAGGGATTCGCCTTGGCCGGTGGCGACCGGGTTTTCCATCCGGCGCAGGCCAGCATCGACGGCACGCAAATCATCGTGCAAAGCGCCAAGGTCGCCAAACCACTGGCAGTGCGATATGCCTGGAGCGACAACCCGAACTGTACGCTTTACAACAGCGCCAAGCTGCCGATAACGCCCTTCCGCAGTGATGATTGGCCGTATGTGACGGAGAAGAAGCTGAAGCCTTGAAGCTGAGCCGCTCGCTGAGCCGGGCCGTCCCCGGCCCGGAATGGCAAGACCGGGCCGAGCACGGCCCGGCTATGCCGTTCACTTCCACTTGATGGGCATCGGCTTAAACGCTTTATATCCGCCCTTGGGCGCGAATTTGTCGCTCAGGGATTCGATGCGCTCTTTATACGCCCGCACGTCCGGCGCGCTGGTGCGCACAAAACCATCCAGGCCGATCACGTAATAAAAATCTTTCCGCCAGCCCGGCAAGCCGTGCTCGACGGTGCAGGGGATATTGTTGGCGATGAGGAAATCGTGCGCTTCATTGGCGGTTTTTTCGTCGCCGTAGCTTTGCACCAAAACGTAGTTGAGATCCTTTTGCCGCTGCATCGGCGGCAAAGCGCCGGTGGCGGCAAGCGCGCTATCGGTATTCGGTGGCACAGCCACCGGCTCGGCGGGAACTTCATTATCCGCGGCCGCGTGGGGATCTTGCGGCAACGCACCGTGCGGCGCACTGCTGACATCCAGCACTTCCGGATGCGCCGGCCCGCGGCGCAGCTCGGCGGTCGATGTCACTCCCGGCATGCCAGGAACACCTGCATCGTTGCTTGGATGCCGGAACATCACCACCAGGGCAATCAGCAGAATCGCTGCCGCCGCCCCGATCAACGAGGGCACCGTGGTGCGTTTGTTTTCCGCGCACCAATCCGTCAGCAAATCGAACCACGACGGCCCAGCCGGCGCTTGCCGCTTGGCGGCAACCACCGGCGGTGGCGGAACGATCTTTCGCGGCGCAGCATCCTCACGCATCACCGGCGAAGCCAACCGCATAACCGGAACCGTGCGCGCAACCGGCCCGGGCACAGGTTTTACCGGGGAACGACTAAACCACTTGGGAATCTGGAAAGACCCGGTTTGGCCGGGCGCGCGTTTGCCCTTTTGGAAGACTTCAAACAACGTCGCGGCATGTTTACTTCTAGCCATCCATGACCTCCTGATTGGTCACCGCCATCATCACCGACAGCGGCGTGCGGCAACGATTTCTCCGAAACCCATGCCGCAATGAAATCGATAAGCCATAGGTTACGATTCGGCTGCGGCAAAAGCAAGGGAAGATGATTGCCGATTGGCGAATGCCGATTGAAAACCAGAAGACCGCTCGACGCCGGCATTTGCCCATCCGTGGGCGTCCGTGCCACAGTCCGTCCAAATTTTCGCAGGCTGCGCAAATCTTCACAGCGCAGAGGGGACGTGCGAATTATTTGAACCGCTGCTAAACACTGGCGAACGCAGATTGAAGAGCAATCAAAGGCAGGCAATTTCTAATCCGCGTTCATCTGCGGTTAAGTAGTTTTGGTTGCGGCCAACACCCTATATACTGTGACCATGACTGATGAGCTGCCCTCCAAACCGCGGCATACTGAGCCGGCTATTTTACGACGGCTGCCGTTGTGGTTCGCGCTTGTCAACGTGGTGATTTCGCTGCCTTGGGCGATCATCGAGATTGTCGGCACGATGAAAGGGTGGCGGATGGGTGACAGTATTGATGGGCCGTGTGTTCTATTGCTCATTATCGATTTTCCCGTTTCGGCGGTGGCGGCCGGTCCGTTAGCGGATTATTGTATGGGAGGATATGAGCAGGCTTCCAATTTCAAATATTGGGTAGTGACGCTGAGTTCCTTACTGATTACGGGCGCTGCTTGGTATTACCTGATCGGTTTGGGGCTACGATGGTTGATCCGAGCTGCGCGAAAGAACAGCTAAGCTGCCGGTCAGCGGGTGGAACGGTAGTCGCGTATCGCGACGGATGCTCGGCTGAAGTTTATCCACCTTAACTCGTTACGACCCTAAGCAAAACCGTTGACGAAGCAGCACGTCAATAGTTGCACACACGGGGTCCGAACAGGCCCCCGATTCGCGTCAAATCGCTCCAAACTACTGCGCCACTCCCAGCTTCGTCGCCATGCTGACGCCAATCGTCGCTGGGCTATCTGGGACCGGGGTCAATGCGATACTCGCGATTCTGCTGAAAAACCCTGTTTTTCTCGTTTCGACCCGTGTTTTTACTAGCGCCAGCAGGGTGAAATTGGTTCGGGAGGGGGTTTTTCAGCAGAATCTACTCGATACATTGAAGCGACACGAGGGCGGCTACTTGATCGCCGTGACACAGCATCGATCCGTTTCGCTCAGCGCCATGCCTTACTTGGGCATCTCCGCGGTCAGCGTGCCGCTACGGCCGCGGCCGCCGTCTTCCTTGTACTTGCACTTGGCCACGCCGTCGTCGCCGAACTTGCCGGCAAACTCGAAGGTGCCGTTGGCCCCGCCGCCGCTGGCTTTGCCGATGCCGCTGATCTGCGTCTTCAGGTCGGTCTTGATCTGGCCCGTGTAGGCCAGGGGCTTGCCGCTCCACTTGGACACATACGCGGCGTCGTAAAGCCCATTGCCTTTGGGCATCAGGGTCGCCGACCAGGTGCTCTCCGTGCCGCCAAATTTGCAGGTGCCCTTGATGGCAAGGGTGGGCTGGGTCGCCGGCTGGGTCGCCGGTTGGTCGTCGGCGCTAGCCGGAGCCAGCCACAGCGTCCAGACCATCAACCCCGCGGCCAAGCAAGCCGCGCTGTAACGGAACGTCGAACCCCAACGTGGGAAATTACTTCCAGTCATCGCGAACCTCCAGAAATGGTGGCCTTTGGATTTACATACAGGCTCTTAACCCCGGATTGCCGCCGGGATATCCCATCAGGAAACTGGGCCGATGAACGTCGTCGGCCATATTGTATAGGATGCCATGGTCTGGTGTTTTGTCAAGCGTGGCCCGCACGCAAACTTGCCGACGATGGATGATCCAAGTACATTGATAACGTAGTGGTTGCGGGCGTTGCGCGCAACACGGGTGGTTTAACCAAGGAGTTGTCGCATGGTGAGCATTCCCAAGCACGTTCAAGAGTTTCTGCCGGGGAAAATGGGGTGGGTGGCTACGGCCAGTAAGAGCGGTGAGCCCAATGTTACGCCGAAAGGCACGCTGAAACTGTTGGATGATCAGCATGTGATTTTCGCGGATTTGTTTTCGCTGAAAACGCGGCGGAATCTCCAGGAAAATCCGCGCGTAGCAGTGACGGTGATCGACCCAAGCCAGGGCAAGGGCTATCAGCTCAAAGGCACGGCGGAGCTTTTGACCGCCGGGCCATTGTTTGAAGAAATGGCCAAACAGCTTAAGGGTTCGCCCAAGCGATTGCCACCGCTGCAATACCTGGTGAAAATCGCCGTGGACGCGGTTTACGATCAGTCGGCCGGGCCGGAGGCGGGCAAGCAGATTGCGTAAAGTCTATCCGAATAACTAATGGAACGCGCCGAGCCTGCGCGAAGAAACGGCAACTTCGCTAAAGGTGAAAAATATGCACCGAATTCATTTGGGACTGCTTTGCGGCGCTCTTGTCCTGTTCTTTCTGCCTTGGACCAATGTGCAGTGCAGCGGCCGGCTGATGGCCACGCAGAGCGGCGTGCAGGCCACCTACGGGAGCCTCAGCCTGTCGGAAGACATGCAAGCCATGGTCGACAAGAACGCCAAGAAAACCGGACCGGAGCAGAGTAAGGATGGCATCGGTTTGGCGATCCTGGTGGGTCTGGCCTTGCTGGCAGTGCTGGCGGGGGTGGTGGTGGGAGCGATAATGGTTTTCAAGGGGACGACGCTAGCGGTCCAGCCGGGAGTGCTGGCGTTGGGTGCGCTGGCGTTGCTGCTGATCCAGGCGGGGGTGGGTTTCCCGATCAATCACGCCATCGCCAAATCGCGTGCCGATACGGCCGCCCAGAAGGATGACATGGCCAGCGCCATCGGCGCGGCCATGCCCTTCAGCGCCGAGCGGACGGCGTGGTTTTATATCGAACTGATCACGCTGGCGATTCCGGCGGGAATTTATATCAATTCCAAATTACCCAATCGGCCGGCGGCGGTGGAATCTTCGAGAGTTTAGGTGCGGACGCAATTGGCATGGTCGCGGAAGCAACCGGACCTGTGACACAGTCGGCAACTGGCATTAAGCCCCAAGGGGGCGACATTTTTCAGCCCTGGGCAACGCCCAGGGTTCGCGCGGTAGGTTGATAAAAGCCCTGCAAGGGCGACACAAAAGCGTGGCCCGGCTCTATGTCGCCCCTTCAGGGCTTGGCCGTTGGATCGCACATGACCCAGATCTGCGCTTACGCTCCGGCCTGGGCTAAAAAATGCCGCCCCGTTGGGGCTAGGAACCCTCAACCCTCGCTACAAGTGTCATACACGATTCAAATCAACCCCACTCTCTTGCGTATGGCCCATTCAGCGGCCAAACAGCCCAGCACAAACAGAAACAGATAGTGGCTATCCCACAGCGGGCTTTGCACCACGCCTTTGGAAGCCGATTCGGCTTTCTCGATCAAATCGGGCAGGAGATGAATGTCGGATAGCGGCAGATAGGCGCCGCCGGAGGCTTCGGCCAGGCGGCGAAGGAGTTGCGGGTTGCCGGAAATATCGGCCATTTCGGCTTCGTAGTCGGGTGCGACGTGCAAGGGCAGAGTGACCGCGTCGGTGCTGGCGGGGTCGGGAAGGCGAATCTGGTATTCGCCGGCGGGGAGATCGGCTACTACCGTTGCATAGCGGCCCAGGCCTACCGGGCCGATCGAGGGTAATGTGAGACTACGAAAAACCTGGCCGGCTTGAAGAATCTCGGCGGATATGCGGTTGGCGGCCAATGGGGAGCCACCGGGGGATTGTACGCGGGCGCGAATCCGCACCGGCTGGTTCGGCTTGGCGGATATTAGACTGGCATCCAGCGACAGGCCGCCTTGGTGCTGGGAGTAGGGTTCGTCGGCGGCGTAACGTACTAATTGCAACCAGAAACGATCCTGGGTTTTTTCACCAACGCGATCACGCCAGCGCCAGGTTTCGGTGATGCCCAGCATCAACACCCGGCCAAGGCCCAGGCGGTTTTCCACCAGCACGGGTGAAGAGGAATCCTGCTCGATGAGCAGCGGCCGGGCCGCGGGCTTGAGCGGGGGGAAATCCAGGAAGCGGTAAATGCCCGGCAAAGTGGGCCATTGCTGCGCGGGTTCCTGGTTGGCATCGTCCAGCCGCAGGGCGTCCAGGGTTTGGGCATTGGGGGCGACCGCCAGATGAAACCCGGCGGTTTTGCCGGGCCAGTTGCGCCACACCGGCGGCTGGCTGGAGGTGAACGGCAAGAGGCCGGCGGCCAGTTTTTGCCCGCTGGTGGTTTGCGGGCCAATCCACGCCTGCGGGAGATAGGAATCGCCGGCCACCAGAATAATGCTGCCGCCGCGGTCGGAGGTGCGTTTGTAGACCGCCTCCCATTGGGCATCGGACAGGGCCGTGGTGGGGACATCGAAAAACATCAAGAGATCGAGATCCAGGATTTGCTGCGGCGTGAGCTCCAATTTGCCGGGCGTGGCCGATTCACCGGAGATCACCGCATCGGTCAGTTTCACCCACGGCGTGCGCGATAAGGCGTTGCGCACGTACTGGTAATCCCAGTTCACCGAGCCGCTGAAAATGCCTACGTTGACTTTATCCGACAGCACCTGCACCCAGCGCGAGGCGTGCTTGTTGTTGGCCGTGGGTTGATCGGGTTGGTCGGGAATGGAGAATGCCAGTTGGTGGACGCCGGGCTGATCGAACTTGGCTTGGAACTGCTGGGTGGCCGAGCGCTCCTGCAAAACGGCGGGCCGGGTGGTGGGCGGCTGGTCGTCGATCTGCATGGTGATCGGCACGGTGATGTTGGTCGGCTGGGTGGAATGCAGCGTGACGCGCGGGGTCAGCGTTTCGCCGACAAAGCAGCGGTCGGGCACCGACACGGCGGCGACGCTCACATCGCGCACCTGATCGCTGGCATCGCAATTGACGGCGAAGATGGGCACACCGGAAGCCGCCATGGCGGATTCGACGGTGGAATCGCCGCCGACCTGCTGGCCATCGGTGAGCAGGACGATGGCGCGCATGGAGGTGCCGCTGAGGCGCGCGGTGGTGGTGCGGATAGCACCGGTGATATCGCTTTCGGCGGCGTCGGCGTGGAGGAGCAGTTGCCCGACCGGCTGGCCGGCGCCGCGAAGGGCAAGCGGCTGAACGATGTCACCAAAAGCAAAACCGAATTGCGGAACTTGCGCGGGGAACTGCCAAAGCAAGCCGGTTTGCGGGCGCGTCAGGGCCATCTCCACACGATCCAGACGCGTGGAATTGGCCAGCGTATCGCAGACGCTGCGCACCTCCAGGTCGGATTGATATAGCGTCAAATCCGTTGCCGCCAGTGCGTGCTGCACTGAATCCTCGGCAACGCGAATCAACCGCACCGCGACGCCAATATTGGCATCGGATTCGGACGTGGGCAGTGCCGCCAGCTTGGCCATGTCGGCGGAAAGTTTGGGCTGGTGCGGCGGAGCATCGGCCAGCGCCTGGGCGGTCTGGCGAAGCTGCGTAAAAGCCTGCGCCAGCTTGGCGCGGGCGGTTTCCTTGCCCTGGCCGGACAGTTCGGCGAAATCGATTTCACCGCGCACACGCTGAATTTGCCGGGCCAGCAGCCGCAGCTTATCGACCAACTGGCGCTGGGCCAGCAGCTTGGGATCGCGTACCCCGGAGCGCAGCAAACCAAAGCTGTCGGCAAAGCCGACCAGGTCGCTGGCATTGCTGGCGTTGTGGGCGGCGTTGGCGGCGGCACCGGCCAAATCGCGCACGCTCATGCTGCGCGAGCGATCCACCAGAATGGCAATTGCTCCGGATTCGGCCGGCAACGCCGGACGCACCAGCACGGGCTTGACGATGGATAACGCCAGCGCCAGCAGCGCCGCCGAGCGCAGCGCCGGCAGCACCCAGCGCCAGCGGCCGATGTCGGGCGTGGCCGCCGGGCGATACAGCCAGAACACCGCCGCCGAACAGGCCGCGCCAAACATCATGGCCACCGGCCAGTATTGCGTGGCGTCCCATACCAATCCGGCAAGAATTATTGGCGGCATCATGGCGGCACCGCCTGCGCCCTGCGCGTTTCGCCAACCGACAGCGGCGCTGTCAACCGGCGGGCCAAATAGGATTCCACCATCGCCAAGGCGAACACCGCCGTCAGCAGCATCGGCCAAAGCTCGCGGTGCAGCGATGATTGCCGCACCACCGATGACAGCGCGGTTTTATCCAACTCCACGCGGGTGAATTGCAGCCCATTGGCCAGTTGCTCCCACTGCTGGCTGGTGAGCGGCGTCAGATCGGATTCTTCATGCGATGGCAGCACTACAAACGGCACCTGCGTGCGCGTGTGATCATCCTGCCGGGTGAAGGTGAGCCAATACACGCCGGGTTCCTGCGTATCGGCGTAGCGGGCGGCGGCCGGTTGATTGGTTTGCCGCGGATAATCCGGCGCGCGCGTGCCATCGGGCAGGGTGAGATCGATTTGGCCGGGAGCGGGAAAATCCGCGACGATGATCTCGCCGGGATGGATATTGCGGCTGGGCCGCGCCGCCAGATAGCGCACCGCAAGCTGCACCATGGGCAGATAAAAATTGGTCGAGGGCAGCGTGTTCCAATCGGCATCCAGCGGCGAAGTAAACAGCAGCACATGCCCGCGGCCATAATCGCCCTGCAACAAAAACGGCTTGCCGTTGGCATAGCTGGCCAGCACGTGCGCGTCATCCTGCCGGACGGTGGCGGGGAAATAGCGGCCAATCACCGCGCGGGGAATCGGATCGGGGCTGCCTTTGAGAAAGCGGAAGATCGGATGCTGCAAATCCAAGCCAAGGATGGACGTTGCCGCCGAACCATCGGCGGAGGTGACGCCCGCCAACGGCGCGGGGCTGATGCCGGCGCCCTGGCGGTAAAGCATTTCGTTGAGATTGTCCACGCGGGTTAATCGCCCCGGGGCAATCAGCAGACCGCCGCCGCCATAAACATGCTGCTCCAGCGCCCGCGCCTGCGGCACGCTCAGCCGGGCCACGTTGGCCAGAATCACCACGCGGTACTTGCGGCTGTCGATATCGGCAAAATCCTCGGCCGGCACGCGATCCACCACGGCCACATCCGCGCCTTCGCGGCCGATTTTTTTGAACGGCATCAACGCCAGCGCAAGGTAGTCGCCTTGCGTGCGATAGCCGCTGGCCACGCCGTTGGTATCGCCGCCGTGCGCCAGATCGCCGTCGATCAGCAGCACGTTGATGGGATTGGAAACATCCACCGAAGCGGCCAGCGTGGCGTCGCGCTTCAAACCGGTCGATTGAATCTGCGCCGTCAGCAAGCGCGGGCCGACTTCATCCAGGCGGATGGGAATCCGCGTTACGCAAGACGCCCGCGCCGCCACGCTGACCGTGGTGCTGTGCAAAACCCGCTGGCCCAGCGAAAGCGTGAGCGGCACCACCGGCTGCGGTGCCAGGCCGTAATTGTGGACGGTGATTTCCACCTCGACGGTTTGCCGGGCGATGACTTGCGGCGCTAGCACGTTCAGCGCTTCGATGGCGATATTCTCGCTTTCATCCCCGCCTACCGGAATGACGATCATCCGCGGCTGCGGCCCCGGCACCGCCATCCGCCGCCGCCAGCTTGTGGCATAGTGCTCATCCATTTGCTCCCAATTTTTCGCCTGCCGGTCGGTCACGACAAACAAACTGCGGTTGGTTGATTTGCTGCGATCGAACATATCAGCGGCAAGTTTTAAGCCGTCGGCAAAATTGCACTGGCCCGAGCCGGCCACGGCATACCGCCCCGCCGCCAAAGCATCGTTGATGCTTTGCAAATCGGTGGTGGGATGCGGCTGCGGGCCGGGCCGGGAATCGCCCAGCACGATCAACGCCGCTTCATCGCCGCGCTTGAGTGTCGCCAGGATTTGCCGCACCGCTTCACGCGAGATATCCACCCGCGATTTGCCCGCCACCTGATAATCCATGCTGGCCGAGCGATCCAGCAGGATCACCGCCAGTGCCGGCGTTTGCCCGCCGACGGTCCAGTTGGCGCTGGCCAGCGGCCGCGCCAGCGTGATCGCCAGCAGCGCCACCAGGGCCATGCGAATCAGCAGCATCAGCCATTGCTTGAGCCGGTTGCTCTGATGTTGCCGGGCGTTGCCGACATCCAGGAACATCATCGCCGCCCAATCCACGCTGCGATAGCGCGCACGATTGAGCAGATGCAGCACCAGCGGCACCGCCGCCCCGCCGATTCCCGCCAACATGATGATGTTCAAAAACATGGCGGTTATTCCTCGCGCCGGCGCAAATAGCGCGTCAGCGAATCCAGCAGCGGCTCGCTGGTGATGAACTGCGCGAATTCCGCCCGCAACAGCCGGCAGCCATCGGTCAATTCCTGGCGATGCCGCTGGAAGTTGTCCAGATAAGTCTTGCGCATGACCGCCGGCTCACAAAGCTGGGGCTTTTCGCCTTCCAACCCGCGAAACCGCGCCCAGGTGCGAAAGGGAAATTCCAACTCATCGCCATCCAGCACGCGCAACATGATCACCTCATGGCGATCATGCGCAAAATGCGCCAGTCCTTCGCGCACCGCCGGCACCGGTGACAACAAATCCGAAACCACAAGCACCAGCGCCCGCCGGTCCAACCGGTCGGCAACCTGATGCATGGCCTTGGCCAGATTCGACGGCCCATGCGGAGCGCAGCGTTCCAGCGTATCGACAATGCGCGACAACTGTGCCGTGCCCGAATGTGGCCCAATCCATTGCTCCAGTTTTTCATTGAAGATGCACAAGCCCACGCTTTCGGTGTTGCCGAGCATGAGGTAAGCCAGCGCTGCCAGCAGCCGGCAGGCATAGTCAAACTTGGTGCCGCTGCGTCCGCCATAAGCCATCGACCCGCTGCCATCGAGCATGAGAATGCAGCGGAGATTGGTTTCCTCATCATATTCCTTGATGTATGGCCGATCAGTCCGCCCTAGCACCCGCCAATCCAACCGCCGCGGATCATCTCCCGGCGTGTAAAACCGATGCTGGCGGAATTCAATGCTGGCCCCCTTCAGCGGGCTTTTATGCGGCCCGCTGGTCGAGCCTTCCACCACACGCCGCGCCGACAGTTGAAGATGATTCAACCGTTCGACCAAGGCCGGTTCAAGGTATCGGCTGACAAAACTCATGCGCGAGGGATTATACGCGAAGACCACGCCAATCCACCGGCTCGCGGCGCTGCGATTCCGCGAAATAATTGGACCGTTGACCAATTCCCTTCACCTCGCCAACAATGTCCACTGGGAACGGATTGTTGCAGGAGATGATCATGGATCCAGATTTAGAAACTGCTTCACGATCAAAACTGGCCGACTTGGCCACGGGCCTAGTGGTGCTAGCCGCCGGCGCCGCCGGCGCGTTTGTGGCGGTGTGCTTCCTGATGAACTCCTGGTAGGGTGTGATTGATTACGCCGAAACGCTCCCGTGGCGTAATGAATCACACCCTACACCGTCATCCCGCTGGCTTCATCCTTCTGTGCCTGAGCTTTCATCGCTTCCCATTCTTCCACGGTGATATTGGCTTCGCGGGCTTGTGAGCCTTTGTATTCGCCGACAATGCCGGCGGCGGCCATTTGCTCGATCAACCGGCTGGCACGGGCGTAGCCGATGGTTAGGCGGCGTTGCAATAGGCTGACGCTGCCGCGGCGGGTTTCCAGGACCACGCGCACCGCATCGTCAAATAGTTCATCCTTTTCGCCATCGGCGGCATCACCCAAGTTGGCCCGGATTTGCACCAGTTCCGGTTCGTATTGCGCTTCGGCCAAGCTGCGCACCAGTTTCACGCTTTCGCGGATTTCCTTGTCGTCGATAAACGTGCCCTGGCTGCGCGTCGGTTTGCTCGCGCCCGGCGGCAGGAAAAGCATGTCACCCTGGCCCAGCAACAGATCCGCGCCGTTTTGGTCCAGCACAATGCGGCTGTCCATCTTGCTGGCCACGCGGAAGGCAATCCGACTGGGCATGTTGCTCTTGATCAATCCCGTCACCACCGTCGCCTGCGGACGCTGGGTAGCCAAAATGAGGTGGATGCCCACGGCCCGGCTCTTTTGGGCCAGACGCACGATAAACGCTTCGACTTCTTTTCCGCTGGTCATCATCAAGTCGGCCAATTCATCGACGATGATGACGATGTACGGCAAATGCTTGGGAATGCGGGCTTCTTCTTCATCGGAAGTGGGCTTGAAACGCTCGATCAATTCATAACGAGTCAGGGCGTTGTAGCCCTTGATATTGCGCACGCCGGCCTCGGCCAGAATTTCGTAGCGCTCGTCCATCTTTTCGCAAGCCCATTCCAGCACACTAGTGGCCCGGCCGGTTTCGTTAATCACCGGGCACATGAGATGCGGAATATCCTTGAACGGAGCCATTTCCACCACTTTCGGATCGACCAGGATCAGCTTCACATTGTCCGGCCGCTGCTGGTACATGATGGATAACAGGATGGCGTTGATGCAGACCGATTTACCGCTGCCGGTGGTGCCGGCAATCAGGCAGTGCGGCATCGCCGCCAAGTCGGTAATCAGCGGTTCACCGCTGGCGTCCTTGCCAAGGAACAACGGAATCTGCATCTTCTGGCAGGCTTCGGGGGCCAGTTGCATCAGTTCCTTCAGGCGGACTTTTTCCTTCACCGCGTTGGGCACTTCGATGCCCACGGTGCTCTTGCCCGGCACCGGCGCCACAATGCGCACGCTTTCGGCCTTGAGCGCACGCATAATGTCGTTGGACAACGCCGTCACCGCCGACACTTTGGTGCCGGGCGCCATCGCGATCTCGTACATGGTGATGACCGGCCCGGTATCAATTTCCACCACCTTGGCATCAATGCTGAATTCGGCCAGCGCCTGTTCCAGCACTGCGGCTTTCTCACGCACGTAGCTTTCCTGGCTTTCGGCATAGCCATGCTCGGAATCAGCCAAACAATCCCAGGGAGGTAGGTGGTATTCGCCTAACTCCCTGGGCGGAGGAGGAGGAGGGCTAACTTGCCGCGGCTTAATCATGCTGGGCAGCCGCACAATAATGTCGGGACGAGGCTCCGGCGCAACCGCTTGTTCCGGTTCCGGTGGAATCACCGCGGCTTCCGAGGGGCCGGGATCATGCGCATCATTATGCGCCACTTCCACCGCCGGGGCGGCGGGATCATCCTGCGGATATTCCAGTTGAATATCATCCGAGGCCCGCGCCGGGGCGGCGATTGCGCCTGGCGCGGCTCGCAACTCATCGGCACCATGATCCAATTTCAGCACCACCGGCGGTTTGATCGGCTCATTATCTTCCGGGTGCTCGTCCGCCTTTTTGGCAAACTTGGACGGATCACGCGGCGCAAACCCCGGCAGCGAGGCCACCTTCGGCATCGCCGGGAAGTTGAACTTCATTTTCGGCATTTTCGGTGTATGCGCCTTGACGTTACCGTAAGCCGCCACCGCCACGCCGGGGGCGCGCATCACCAGATCATCCGCCGCCAGCAGCAGCCCGACGATCATGCCAACCAGCAGGACAAACAAACTGCCGACCGTATTAAAATGCGTCTGCAAAAAGCTGGCGGTGGCGATGCCGATAATCCCCCCGGAGCCTTCGGGGAATCCCCCGCTGGAGCCGGCGTGAATATGATGCACCGTGGCGGCAAAGGCGATGGACAGAATCAGCAGCCCGATGCCGCGCAGCCAAGCATCGCTCAACCGGTTGTGATACATCAGCAGCGTCAAGCCAACGCCGGTAAAGAAGATCAAGGGGAACACGCCCTGCCCGATCAGCAGAAAGCTGTAGTAAGCGATGACCGCCCCCGCCGAGCCGCAGAGGTTCGCCGTCGCCGGATACGGATACACACTATGGCTGGGCCAATCGTTGGCATGAAAGCTGGCCAGCGCCAGCAGGAAAAACACCCAGGCGCAGCCGGCCAGGAAGATCAGAAGGTTTCGCGGTAGGTGAGAGCGTTCCATAGTTATCTCATTGCCGAATGCCGAATTAAAAAATGCGAACGCCACTCCGCCGGGCCTTGTCTTTCATTCGGCATTCGGCATTTGTCATTCGGCATTGTCTATCCTGTATGTCCAAACCCGCCACTTCCGCGGGCGGTTTCGTCGAGGTCTTTCACCTCGGCAAGCTCCACCTGCGGCACGGGCATCACCAGCATCTGGGCGATTCTCATGCCTCGTTCAACCGTGAACGCGGCCCGGCCCAGATTGATCACCGGCACCTGCACCTCGCCGCGATAGTCGGCGTCGATCGTCCCCACGCAGTTGGCCAGCGTGATGCCATGCTTGCTGGACAATCCGCTGCGCGGTCGAATCTGGGCCTCGTACCCGGGCGGCACGGCCATGGCGAAACCCGTGGGGATCAACCGAATATCACCCGGTTGCAGCACCACCGCCGCCGTGACCGCCGCGAAAAGGTCAAATCCCGCGGCGCGCTGGGTCATTTTCGTGGGCAAGGAAACGTCCCGCCCATGATCCAGCCGCTTTATCTGTAGTATTATCGGAACATTCATGCTTTGGACTCCAATGTAAGCCAGCGGCGTTTAGCCGCGCCGCGCAGGCCATGTACACATGGCCAAAGGGGAGCGTGTCACGCCAACTCACCGACTCAACATACCGGCACGTTCCCTGAAAGTCTTGCTTGGCAATACGGCCGATGCCCGCATCGCGCGCCAGCCGCGTTAGCCACGGCGGATAACGCCATGCAGCGTTATGCAACGTTTCCCTATGAATTTATTTATATATTACCGTGTCGGGTATCGGGCGCGGGGCACA
>Ga0316217_10004116_pt1 | contig 15998 bp, 11 predicted proteins | sample 1anoAmetaG_FD_203633 | JGI IMG/M metagenome (GOLD analysis project Ga0316217, IMG submission 203633) | Freshwater microbial communities from Trout Bog Lake, Wisconsin, USA - 1anoA | ecosystem: Environmental > Aquatic > Freshwater > Lake > Hypolimnion/Profundal zone | place: USA: Wisconsin... | reverse complement strand
CGGTGATGATTATGGAGGAATTGGTTAATTTTGTTCGTTACGTTTTGGTGACGTTTAGAATTTCCAGATGATGTCGGCGAAGAAGTGCATCACGTTGCTTTGCGGTTCTGCCGTGATGGTGCCGCCGGTGATCTGATTAGGATTGATCAAGCTATTCAAATAGCAGGTGGTGCTGAAGGTCAGCGAGTCGGTCAAGGAGTAGTTGAACTTGATGAAATGCCCCTTGATATTGGTGCCACCAAGGTAACCGCTAGCCCCGCCGGGAGTGGTGTTTTTATAAAAGGCAACATTGTCATCATCGCAGAGCTGGTCATACCACGCATCGGATTCAAGATACTCGTAGCGGTAGGAGAGGTCCCAAGTGTGTTTCTTGCCGGATTTGCCAAAGGTGATGCCGGCCCAGTAGCCGTCGTTGTTCTTCGGGGCACCCGGGTTGTTCAATATTTCACCCTTCAACGTGATCGGGAAAGCGCCTTCGTAAAGCGGGAAGCTGTCCAGCGTATAGGTCACGCTGGCGTCCGCGACGATGGGGTTGAAATTGTAGAGGGGCGCGCCATTGGCGCCGCGCGTATTGCCTTGATTGATCAGGACTACATTGCTCGCAGCATTGTTGGTGGCAGAAGTCAGTTGTTCCGGGCTAAAAATGGCGTAGGCGGCAACGCCCAACGAGCTGTTCCATTTGTCATTCCATTTGGCTTTCCACGCCGCTTGAATGCCTCCCATCGTTGGCTGATGGGTTGAGTTTTTGGGGTTTGCATCCAAAATGAATCCTTCACCGGAAAAGTTGATGGCATGATTTTTATTAATGGCGTAACTGCCTTGAATCGCACCGCCTTCAGGCGTCAAGTCCGGGTCAATCAGCATCCAGGTCGTGTCGCTGAAAACCACATCCCGCTCCATTTTGCCGAACGTGGCGGACAGCGTCCAATCGCCGCCGCTGATGGGCGTCCATTTGCCGTAGGCCAGGTCAACATAAAGGCCTTTGTCGCTCCAGTTGTCTCCCATCGTGCTGTTTTGAGACAAGGGATTTCCCACGCCGGCAACTTTTTGATCGCCGGAACCGATCCGGAAGCCGGCTTCCAGATTGTCCTTCATGTTCACCGTCATCCCCAAGAGCAGGCGATACCGCAGACGGCTTTTGTCAAGAGCGCCGCCGCCGGTGTTGTAGTCGCTGGAAAACTGCTCATACCGTCCGCGAAAACTGCCATTGAAACTATAGCCGGTCACCCAGTCGGGCATGCCCGTCTTGGCCGCGAAGGCGGTGTTGAAATCCTTGTCCGAGTCTTCGCGGAGATCTTTGGCTTCATTGACGGTGAGAATGCCCTTGCTTACCAGCTTGTCAATCAGCGCGTCCGAAGACTGCGCGTGGGACTGCGGGGTGAAGGCGGCCAGGGCGGCGGCCCCGGCGCAGAGTGCGAGTTTGGTTGTGGTTTTGGTGTTTGTCATTTTCATGCGTAGAGTTTGTTGTCCTAAAACAGTGATAGCTTGCGGCCATGCTGTTACGGGAATAAGGCGGGAATGTTACAATCCTGTGACACCCTTGGCGGATTGGCCAGGCGCGCACGGTGCGTGCGTGCTCGTTTGATGAGGAAATGCGCGTTGGCGGTGAATTGCCGCCGTTGCCGCGCGGCTCTAATCCGTCAGCCAGCGCCGCGAAGGGTGCGGGCCGGTCAGCCGCCGGACGACTTGATCTTTCGCGTGCCAGTCAAAACCAAAGCCGGAATGAGCCGTCATTCCGACTTTTGGTTTCGAGATGATTTACAAGTCGGGCCGGGCTTTCCAGCCGATGACCAGGCCGTCCGGCAGGCGCACGGCGTTGGTTTGATTGAAAGCAGATTCATTGGGCCAGAAGCCTCCGCCTTCGAGGTGCAAAACCGTGCTTTGGCCGGCCTCAATGACGACCGGAATGATGACCAAACCATGGCCATTGGCGCGCGCCTTGACCTTGTATTTGCCGGCGGGCAGCGTCACGGGCAGGACATCTTGCAGGATGTTTCCGGAATTGTTGTGGATGCGCTGCTGAAAGGCTCCCGCGCTGGAAAAAATCTTGTAATCGGAATATTCCGGGCGGTTGCCATCGCGGGCGTTGAAATCGGCATTCCGCCGGTAGGCCGAATAGACCACCAAAGTGCCATTGGTGGAAACGGACCTGGTCATTTGAACTGGAGGCGGCAAGGCCGGCCCCACGGGGTCGAGCACCAAGCCATTCGGGCCGGAGCCGGTCGCGCAGCCGGATAAGAGTGCCGCCGTCAATAACACCAAAAAAAGTGCAGAAAATTTCATAATCCAATAATCATCGCCCTGGCTTCATGCGGATAAAAGTTTCTGAATGAAATTTAATGAATCGTTTATGTCCGTTTAATAAACATTTGGTCTATTTTGGTGTCGAAACATTAAAGCTATGCGAATCCTGCTCGTGGAAGACGAAAAGAAGGTGGCCGACATCATTGTGCGCGGCCTCAAGGCGGAGCGCTTTGCCGTGGATGTTTGTCACGATGGCCCAAGCGGCTGGGCGGCGGCGGCGGCCTATAATTACGACCTCATCATTCTCGATCTGATGCTGCCCGGCTTGAGCGGCACGGAGATCCTTGAAAAAATCCGGCGCAAAAACCAGCAGGTGCCGGTCCTGATCCTGACCGCGCGCGACGGCATGGCCGACAAAATAAAAAATTTCGAGACCGGCGCGGACGACTATCTCACCAAGCCGTTTGCCTTTGCCGAACTGCTCCTGCGCCTCAAGGCGCTGCTGCGGCGCGGGCCGGTCAGCCGGGCCAGCGTGCTGCGGGTGAATGACCTGGAAATTGACCGGCTGTCGCAAAACGTGAAGCGCGCCGGCAAACGGATTGAACTCACCTCCAAGGAATATGCGCTGCTCGAATACCTGGCCACCCAGCCCAACCGGGTGTTTTCGCGCACGATGATCATCGAGCACGTCTGGGACCAGAGCTTTCAGGGACTGACCAACATTGTGGACGTCTATGTGCGGCACCTGCGGGAAAAGGTGGACGACGCCTTTCCCGTCAAACTGCTGCGCACCGTGCGCGGGGTCGGCTACAGCCTGAATGATGGGACGCAGGTATGAATATGCGCTCCATCAGCTTCCGGCTGGTCGCCTGGCATGCCGGGCTGCTCACGGCCATTTTCATGCTGCTGTGCGCGGGGCTGTATCTCAACCTGAAGCATTTTCTGGAAAATGACCTGCGTCAGACGCAGGCGCGGCGGACGCGACAGATTGCCAACACGTTGCTGGCCCATGTCAAACAGACCGGTGAACCCTACGTCGCCAGCCAGACGAAGGACTGGTTTGATCCGGAAGTCAACGACCGCTTCATCCGCATCACCCGCGCCGATGGAACGCTGGTCTATGTTTCCGGCGCCCCCAAGGACGGCAGCTTTGATCCGGCGGAAGTCCCCATTTCCCGGCCATCAACCGCCAGGGAATATTCGCACAAGCTGAAACTATCCGGCGGCAGCACCCTACTCGTCGCCGCGCTGAATTTCAAGTCCTCCGGCAATCCCGGTTATCTGGTGGAGTTCGGCGCGCTGCTCGACCCGGTGGAATCCATGCTCGACCACCTGTTCCTGCAGCTCGCCCTGGGCCTGCCGCTGGCGGTGAGCATCATCACGGCCGGCGGTTACCTGCTCGTGTGCCGGGCGCTGACGCCGGTCGAGCAAATCACCCGCGCCGCCGAGCGCATCACCCAGCATAATTTGAGCGACCGGCTCCCCGTTTCGCACACCGGCGACGAATTGGAGCGGCTGTCGGTTTCGCTCAACCGCATGATTACGCGCCTGGACGGGGCGTTTCAAAACTCCCAGCGGTTTGTCGCCGACGCCTCGCATGATTTGCGCACGCCGCTCACGATCCTGCGCGGCGAGCTGGAAAGTTTCGCGGCAGACGCCCGGCTCGATTCGGAATTGCGCGACCGCGCCGGCAGCATGCTGGAGGAAGCCGCGCATCTGGGCAAAATCGTGGAGCAATTGTTCACGCTCTCGCGCCTCGACGCCGGCGAGGCGCAAACCGAATGGATCAGCTTCGACTTGAGCGAGCTAGCCCGGACGACCGCCGAACAGATGGGGCTGCTGGCCGAGGACAAGGGCATTGCCATTGTCTGCGACGCCGGCCAGCCGGTGCCGGTGAAAGGCAGCCAGGTGCGGCTCAAGCAGGTGGTCGTCAACCTGCTCGGCAACGCCATCAAATACACGCCGGAAAACGGCGCGGTCCAATTGCGCGTGCTCGCCGACAACGGCCACGCCGTGCTGGAAGTGGAAGACAATGGCCCGGGCATTCCGCCCGCAGCGTTGCCGCACATCTTCGAGCGCTTTTACCGCGTGGACAAAGCCCGCGCCGCCGATTCCGAAAGCGCCGGGCTTGGCTTGGCCATCGTCAAATCCATTTGCACCGCGCATGGCGCGGAAGTGACGGTGCAAAGCTCCGCCGGCTGCGGCAGCTGCTTTCGCGTCAAGCTGCCTTTGTTCAAAGACTGAAAAGCACATCAAACCATGAAATTCAAAATTGCCGGCCCTTGTTTCGGCAACCGGTTCAAAATCCTGGCGGCAGCTCTGGTCATTGCCCTCGGCGGGTGGTGGGCGGCGCATCACCTGCGCGCGCCGGCTCCCCGGAACGCTGGTCCGACCGTCATGCCAACGGCGGGCGTGGCGAAAGTCACGCGCGAAGACCTCGTCCAAGCGGTGACGATCGCGGCGGAATTCCGGCCTTACGAGGAAGTCACGCTGCACGCCAAAGTTTCCGGCTATGTGAGCAAAATGAATGTGGATCTTGGCGACCAGGTCAAAGCCGGACAGTTGCTGGCGACGCTCGAAGTGCCGGAATTGCAGGCTGAATTGGAAACCGCCCGGGCCGCCAAACAAAAGGCCGAGGCGGATAACAACAATGCGCACTTGATCTACTCGCGGCTGGTGGCGGTCAACCGGGATCATCCCAATCTCGTGGCGCAACAGGAGTTGGACACGGCGCAGGCCAGCGACCTGACGACCGCCGCCGCCATCGCCGCCGCCAAGGCCAACTTTGAAAAATTCCAGGCCATGCTCAATTACACACAGATTACCGCGCCCTTTGACGGCGTGGTCACGCATCGTTACGCCGATCCGGGCACGCTCATTCAATCCGGCACGGCGTCGGACACCCAGGTGATGCCGCTCGTGCGCGTTTCGGACAACTACCGACTGCGGCTGGATTTTCCCGTCAGCGTGGATTATGTGAAAGACATTCAAGCCGGCGCGCCGGTGGAAGTGCGCGTGGATTCCCTCGCTGGCAAAACCTTCACCGGCACAATTTCCCGTTTCGCCCGGCAAGTGGATGACAACACCCGCACGATGATCACGGAGATTGAAGTGCCCAATCCGAATCTGGAACTGATGCCGGGCATGTATGCGAAAGTCAGGCTGAAGGTGGCGCAACGTCCGCAAGCCCTGGCCATTCCGGTCGAAGCCGTCGCCGGCGAAAAAAGGCCGACGGTTTTGGTGCTGAACCGCGACCGGCGAATCGAAGAACGCCCCGTGCGTTTGGGCTTGGAAACACCGGAAAAATTCGAGGTGTTGTCCGGTTTGCAGGAAGGCGACCTGGTGATTGTCGGCAGTCGCGCCCAATTTCAAGCCGGCGAAAAAGTTGAACCCAAACTGCTCGCGGCGGCCCTGCGCGCGGAAAAATAAATACGGGCTTGCCGCCAATAGAATCCCCATTGTTTTCAACGAACATCTGAACGCATTTCATATTCATGTCACGCTTTGCGATCCGTCTGCCGTATCTGATCATCGTCATCTGCCTCATCACCTGCGTGGTCGGCGTGACGAGCCTGGTGCGGATGCCCGTGGATTTGTTTCCGCCGATTAAGATCCCCGTCGTGGTCGTCGCGACGTTCTTCAACGGCATGCCGCCGGAGCAGATTGAGACGGACATCACCGGGCGGTTCGAGCGGTTTTTCACGCTCGCCAGCGGCGTGGACCACATTGAATCGCGTTCACTGCCGGGTGTGAGCCTCATCAAGATTTATTTCCAGCCGGGCTACAATGCCGATTCCGCCGTGACCAGCATCGGGAATCTGGCGATGGCGGATCTGCGCAAGCTGCCGCCCGGCACGTTGCCGCCGGTCGTTTTGCAATTTGACGCCTCGAGCCTGCCGGTGTGTCTGATCACGCTGAAAGGCGAAGGCTTAAACGAATCGAAGCTTCGCGACCTCGGCCAGTATGAGGTGCGCAATCAAGTCGCCAATGTGCCAGGATCATCCGTGCCGCAGCCGTTCGGCGGGCGCTACCGGCAAATCATGGTCTATGTGGACCCGCTGAAATTGGAATCGCATCAGTTGAGCGTCATGGACGTGGTCCGTTCGGTGAACAACGCCAATCTGATCCTGCCCGCCGGCGACGTGAAAATCGGGCCTTACGATTACAACCTTTACGTCAACAGCCAGATCAACGACTTGAAGGACATCAACCAGGTGCCGCTGAAAACCATCGGCAACGCTTCGGTGCTGGTCGGCGATGTCGGCCACGCGGTGGACGGCTCGCAAATCCAATACAACGTCGTGCGCGTGGACGGCCAGCCTTCGGTCTATCTGCCGGTGCTCAAACAAGGCGGCGACGCAAACACCATCGCCGTGGTGGACGGCATCAAGGACGCGGTCGCGCATCTGATTGACGTGCCCAAGCAGCTCGTTTCCAAAGTCGTCTTCGACCAGTCGGTGTTTGTGCGCAACGCCATTAAAAACCTGATCCACGAAGGCTTGATCGGCCTTGTGCTGACCGGCGTGATGATTTTGATTTTTCTCGGCAGCCTGCGGGCCACGGTCGCGGTGTTCCTTTCGATCCCGCTTTCCGCGCTCGCGGCCTTCATCGCGCTGGCGCTCGGCGGCAGCACCGTCAACGCGATGATTCTCGGCGGCCTGGCGCTGGCGTTTTCGCGGCTGATTGATAATTCCGTCGTCGTGCTGGAAAACATTTTTCGCCACATTGAGATGGGCGAGCCGCCCGCCGTCGCCGCCGAGCGCGGCGGCCAGGAGGTCGCGCTGCCGGTGTTTGCCGCCACGCTCACGACGGCCATCGTCTTTTTCCCGGTCATCTTTCTTTATGGCGTGAGCAAATTCCTGTTCACCGCGCTGGCGGCGTCGGTGATCCTCTCCTTGTTCGCCTCGTATCTGGTGGCCATGACGGTGGTGCCGCTGTTCTGCGCCCGGCTCATCAAATCCCACCACGGCCACGTCGCCGGCGAAATCGAAATCAAGAAAGGCCGGGGCCGGCAGTTCAACACCTGGTTCAACCGCAAGTTTCATCAATGGCTCGACCGCTACGAAGGCTGGCTGAACCACGCCCTGCTTCGCCCGCTCGCCACGGTGCTGGGCATCACCGGCGTTTTCCTGTTGAGCCTCGGCTTGTATCCGCTCATCGGCGAAGCCTATTTTCCGCGCACCGATCCGGGCCAGTTTGTCATCAATTTGAAAGCCGCGACCGGCACGCGCATCGAGCTCACCGACCAGTTGGTGCAGCAGGTCGAGCAGGTCGTTCGCGAAACCGTGCCGGCAAAAGATTTAAAAATCATCGTCTCGAACATCGGCGTCACGCCCGGATTCTCCTCGATTTACACGCCCAATTCCGGGCCGCACACGGCGTTCGTGCAAGTCGGATTGAATGCCGGCCATCGCATGAGCAGCTTTCAATACATGGATTTGGTGCGCGCCCGGCTGAAAAAAGATTTGCCGCAGATCACCGCCTATTTCCAGACCGGCGGCCTGGTGGACGCGATTCTGAATCTCGGAATGCCCGCGCCGCTGGACATCCAAGTCGCCGGCAAGGATTTGGAGGCGACCCATAAAATCGCGGTGGCCATCGCCAGGGAAGTTTCCGCGCTGCCGGAGGTCAGCGACGTGCTGGTGCCGCAGGATGTGGATTATCCCGCGCTGCAACTGGACATTGACCGGCTGCGCACCGCCGAGCTGGGCCTGAATGAAAAGGAAGTCGTCGGCAACGTCATCACCGCGCTGACTTCCGACCAGATGATCGCGCCGAGCTACTGGGTGGACCCGAAAAGCGGCAATGATTATCTGCTCACCGTCCAATATCCCGAAGGCGCGGTGAAAAATTTCGCCGACCTGTCCTCCATCCCGGTGCGCGGCGAAAATTCGGCGCATCCGACGCGGCTCGACACCTTGAGCGCCATCCGGCACCGCACCGCGCCGACGGAAGTGGATCATTACCAGCTGCGCCGCGAAATGGACGTTTATGTTTCCCCCCAGGGCGAGGACCTCGGCCGCGTGCTGGCCGGGGTGCAAAAAATTGTGGACCGGCTGGAGCTGCCGCCGGATGTCCGCGTCGCGGTGCGCGGTTCGGCGCACGCCATGCAGGTGTCCTTTCGCAGCTTCGGCCTCGGCTTGATTTTGGCGACCGTTCTGGTCTATCTGATCCTCGTCGCGCAATTCAAATCGTTTTTCGACCCGCTGCTGATTTTGCTCGCCGTGCCGACCGGCTTGACCGGCGTGCTGATCACGCTTTTTGCCACCGGCACGACGCTCAATGTCATGTCATTGATGGGCGTGGTGATGATGGTGGGCATCGTCGTGTCGAACAGCATTCTCATCGTTGAATTCACCAACCGGCTGCGCGCGGAAGGCCGGCCGCTGCGCGAGGCGGTTTCCTTCGCCTGCCGCGTGCGCCTGCGCCCGGTGCTGATGACCTCGCTCGCCACGCTGATCGGCCTGGTGCCGATGGCGCTCAAACTCGGCACCGGCAGCGAGGCCTACGCGCCACTGGCCCGCGCCATCATCGGCGGCCTCGCGGTGTCCGTGGTGCTGACGCTGTTTATCGTGCCGGCGGCGTATTTCATGCGGTATCGCCGGCAGGAAGCGGCGGCGAAAAATTCCCCGGCGGCGCCACCGGCCATTTCCCCTTAAACCAATTTTTTTCATGAACCGAATTATCCTCGCGCCGGCCCTCGGCGTTTTACTGGCCGGCAAATTATTTACCGCCGGCAATCCCGGCGCGGCGGCGCTTTTGACTTTGGCCGAGGCGCAGCAGCTCGCCTTGAAAAATCATCCGCAGGTCGCCGCCGCCAATTATCGGGCGCTGGCCGCGCAGGAAGTGGTGAAGGAAACGCGCGCCGGATTTTTCCCGGCCCTGAATGCCTACGGCAACGCCGTGGGCGCGGAAAGCGAGGATGCCCGGATCATGGCCGGCGGCATCAATAATCCGAGCATTTACGACCGCGTCGCCGGCGGCCTGGCTGTCAATTTGCTAATCTTCGATTTCGGGCGCACGGCCAGCCTCACGGCCAGTTCCAAATTTCAGGCGCAGGCGGAAACGCAAAACGCCAATGCCACGCGCGAACAGGTTTTGCTGCAAGTAAACGTGGGTTATTTCAGCACGCTGCAGGCCCAGGCGGTTCTCCGGGTCGCGCAGCAGACCGTGGACACCCGGCAGCTGCTGGCCGATCAGGTGAGCGTGCTGGCGTCCAACAAACTCAAGTCCGAACTGGATGCGAGCTTCGCGCGCGTCGCCGTTCAGGAGGCCAGATTGCTGCTCCAGAAGGCGCAAAATGCCGCGGCCGACGCGATGGCCTCGCTTTCCACGGCGCTGGGCCAGCGTGAACCGCAGGCGTTTCTGCTGGCGGAAGATTTGCCGATGGTTTTGGCCGACACGAACGACGTTTCCCAGCTGGTGGAAAGGGCGCTGGCGAGCCGGCCGGAATTGCTGAGCCTGCGCAACGAGCATGACGCCGCGCAGCGGTTGGCCAAAGCCCAGCGCGATACGCGGCTGCCGGTGGTTTCCGCCGTGGGCATGATTGGCGAAGCGCCGTCCCACGACCCGCATTTGCCGGACAGCTACGAGGTGGGCGGCATTCAAGTGAGCCTGCCGTTGTTTGCGGGCGGACTTTACCTGGCCCGCCAGCACGAAGCAGAATTGAAGGCGCAGGCGGACAGCGAACGGGTGCGCGCCTTGGAAAACATCATCGTGCGTGACGTGCATATCGCCTGGCTGAATGTGAACACCGCGCGAGAACAGCTTCGCACCACGGAGCAGCTGGTGCGGAATGCCGCCGAAGCCTACGACCTGGCCAAGGCGCGCTACCAGATCGGCAGCAGTTCCATTGTGGAATTGAGCCAGGCGCAGTTGGGCCTGACTTCGGCGCAGATCACCGCGGCAAATGCGCGTTACAATGTTTTCATCCAGCAGGCCGATTTAAATTATGAAGTCGGTGCAATGCGCTAACGCCGTCGTTTGTGACAATTTGCCGAATAGTCTTTATCTTTCATTCAGAAGCAGTAACCGGCCGATTTTGGGGTTTTGAGGGTTTGCCATCAGCCGTGCGATAACGCGCCCGGCGTTCCCGGCTTGCGGGTGGGGCGAAAAATTCGCAAGATGTGGCCGGTAATAGTTTCCGCTTACGGCATAATCCCGGTTAAATTTATGTTTTCACTCCAGAAACTGCTCGGCAAAGAAGACTTGTTTTTCGGCCTGCTTGAGGCCAGCGCGTTCGAGGCCCACAATAGCGTCCAGTCGCTGGTCAGATTGAGCCAGTCGCTCGACCAGCCCGTCGAACTGGAGGCGTTTGCCAACGCCCGGCGCAAGGACAAGGAAATCACCAACCAGATCCGCAACGCCGTCTACACCACCTTCGTCACCGCGCTCGAACGCGAGGACATTGACGCCCTGGCACTGGCGCTTTACCGCATCCCCAAGACCGTGGAAAAATTTGGCGAACGCATCCAGCTCGCGCCCCAGCACGTTCGCGGCGTGAATTTCTCCCAGCAGATCGAGCTGGTCGTGCACGCCACGGAATGCGTCCTGAACCTCGTCAAAAGCCTCCGCGCCGGCATCAATCTCGAAGAAGTCAAAAAGTGGAACGACCGGTTGCAGCAGGTCGAGGGCGATGCCGACAAGGCCATCATGGAACTTTACCGCGATTTGTTCAGCGGCCGCCACGACCCGCTGAAAGTCATCGTTTTGAAAGACCTTTATGACCTGCTCGAAAAGGTCATTGACCGCTGCCGCGACGTCGGCACCGTGATTTCCCAAATTGTTCTGAAAAATTCCTGACGGCCATGCTCCTGGTTTTCACCGTCATTTTTGTGGCGCTGGTGTTCACCTACACCAATGGTTTTCACGACACCGCCAACGCCATCGCCACGGTTGTCGGCACCAAGGTGCTCACGCCGCGCCAGGCCATCATCCTCGCGACCGTCACGAATTTGATTGGCGCGATGGTGGGAGCCGCCGTCGCCAAAACCATCGCCTCCGGCCTTGTGGATTCCAAGCTGGTGCCGGCGGGTTTCGCCTCGCAAATGCTCATCTGCGCCCTGATCTCGGCGATTTTCTGGAATCTTTTGACATGGTATTTTGGTCTGCCGTCCAGTTCCAGCCACGCGCTTATTGGCGGGCTCATCGGCGCGGCGTTCGCGGCTGCGCACGATGACTGGCACGCCGTCATTTGGAGCCACGTGCCCGAACTTGGCAAACACTGGTGGGCCGGCAGTGGCGTGCTCTATAAGGTGGTCATCCCGATGGTCATCTCGCCGGTGCTCGGATTTTTCATTGCCTTTGTCATCATGGCCGCGCTGTATCTATCGCTCCAGAAAGTTCGCCCCCTTACTGTCTCGCGCACTTTTGGCCGGCTGCAATTGTGCAGTTCTGCCTACATGGGCTTCAGCCACGGCACGAACGACGCGCAAAAAACCATGGGCATCATCGCCCTCGCGCTCGTCGCCGCCACCAAGGCCGGCACGTTTGACACTTTGCCCGGCTGGCTGGGATTTTTGAAAACCGCCGAGCCGTTGCCGGGAAAATCCCTCGACATTGCGCTCTGGATCAAAGTGCTGTGCGCGCTCACCATGGCCGCCGGCACCGCCATCGGCGGCTGGCGCATCATCCGCACGCTCGGCAACAAGCTGGTAAAACTCCAGCCCGTCCACGGTTTCGCCGCCGAGACCGCCGGCGCCACCGTGCTGCTGGGCACGGCGATGATGGGGATGCCCGTCTCCACCACGCACGTCATCACCACATCCATCATGGGGGTCGGCGCGGCCAAACGCTGGAGCGCGTTGAAATGGTCGGTGGCCGAGCGCATTGTCTGGGCCTGGGTTTTGACGCTGCCCGTCAGCGCCGGCATCGCCTACGGCCTCGTGAAACTGGTGCTGTTGTTCTGAAGAAAAACTCTCGGTGCCTTGGCGTCTTGGTGTGAGCTTCAGCCCGCGTTCTCCAGCGGGCGCGCCGAAATCTCCAACATCCGCTCGATCGGCAGCCGCGCCTGTTTCAAAGTTTTCTCCGGCAACTCGATGCGCGGCGCGAGGTTTTCCATGCAATTCCGCACTTTTTCGAGCGTATTCAATTTCATATATTTGCACTCGCTGCAATGGCACGGATCCGTCGGCGCGCGCATCGCGTCCTGCGTCGGCGCGCAGAGAAATTCCTTGCCCGGACATTCCTTCCGCATCCGGTGGATGATGCCCGACTCGGTCACGATGACGAACCGCTTCGCCGGACTCGTCCGACAATAAGTGATCATCTTTTCCGTCGAGCAGACTGAATCCGCCAACTCGCGCACTTCGCGCAAACTCTCCGGGTGAACCACAATCTTGGCGTCGGGATAATGCTCGCGCAGTTTCACCACCTGCTCGCGCTGAAATTCCACATGCGCGTAGCAATTGCCTTTCCACAACGTCATCGGCCGGCCGGTCTGCTCCATCACCCACTGGCCAAGATTTTCGTCCGGCACGAACAGCAGCTCCTTGTCCTTCGGCGCGGCATTGACGATTTTTTCCGCGTTGCCGCTCGTCACAATCACGTCGCATAGCGCCTTCACCGCCGCGCTGCAATTGATGTAGGCGATCGTCCAGAAATTCGGGTTCGTCGCCTGCAGCTTCGCCAGTTCCGGCGCGGGGCAGCTGGCTTCCAGCGAACAGCCGGCGTCACGGTCCGGCAGCACCACGATTTTGTTGGGATTCAAAATCTTCGCCGTCTCCGCCATGAAATGCACGCCGCAGAACACGATGACGTCCGCATCCGTCTTCGCCGCCTGCTGCGCGAGGCCGAGCGAATCGCCGACGAAATCCGCCACGTCCTGAATCTCCGGCACCTGGTAATTGTGCGCGAGGATGACGGCGTTGAGCTGTTTCTTCAGCACGAATATTTCTTTCGCCAGCGGCTCAAATTTATTCTTCGCCATCGCCCCACGCGGCTGAATCTCTGCGGCATCAAGCATGCGTAAATTTACCGCCGCCAACCGGCGGCGTCAATGAAGGTGCTGGCTTGCCCGGCTCGCAGGAGGAACGAAGCTCCGGCTGGTGCGGGGCCGGAAACTTCCATCATCCGGCTTGAAACCCGCCCTTTACTTAAACGTTTTTTTGACTAAAATCCCAAAACATTCCACGCCCAAACCAGACGATCACACAATGGATTCAATGACTTCAAAATAAAAATCAAACCCTTTGAAATAAAAATGCAAACCTCACGTCGCTTCTTCCTTAAAAGCATGGCTGCTTCGGCGGCGGCCGCCCCGTTCATCCTCCCCTCGCATGTCTGGTCGGCTCCGGTCGGACCAAACAGCAAGCTGACCGTTGGCTTCATCGGCATGGGCATCCAGATGCGCGGACTGCTGAGCACCTTCATTGGCCGGCAGGACACGCAGGTGGTCGCCATCTGCGATGTGGACACCAACCGCCGCAACGCCGCCAAAAAGCGCGTGGACGATTTCTACAAGAACAGCAATTGCGCCGCCTACAATGATTTCCGCGAGATCATCAACCGCAAGGATATTGACGCGGTATGCATCGCCACGCCGGATCACTGGCACGCCTTCATCACGCTCGCCGCCTTGCGGGCCGGCAAGGATGTCTATTGCGAGAAACCGCTGACGCATAACATCCACGAGGCCATCGAGGTCATGCAGGCCGTGGACAAAAACAAGCGCATCCTGCAGACCGGTTCGATGCAGCGTTCGATGAAGGAATTCCGCATCGCCTGCGAACTGGTGCAGAACGGCGTGATCGGCAAAATCAGCCATATCGAATGCCAGTTCAATGACCCGCCGCGCCCCTGCGATTTGCCGGAGGAAACCCTGGAACCGGGATTGGATTGGGACATGTGGATCGGCCCGGGCCCGATGCGGGGTTATAATTCCATCCTCAGCCCGCGCGGCAGCGATTACAAACACTACCCGAAATGGCGGGAATACAAGGAATACGGCGGCGGCTATGTGTGCGATTGGGGCGCGCATCATCTGGACATTGCCCAATGGGCGCTCGGCATGGACAACAGCGGACCGGTGGAGGTCATTCCTCCCGGCGACGAAAGCGCCAAGCGCGGCTGCAAGCTGGTTTATGCCAACGGCATTACTGTGGAGCACAAAGACGGTTTCGGCGTGGATATCTTCGGCTCCAACGGCGAGATAAAGGTTAATCGCGGCAAATTCATATTGATTGTGGACGGCAAAACGATTGCCAAATACGACGAAAAGAAACCCAAGCCGGGCGAAAAGCCGCCGAAGACTGAAACCTCCTGCGCCGCCGAGGTGCAGAAGGCCGAAAAAGCCTACCTGCAGGACGCCAAAATCCATCTCTACAACAGCAAGAATCATATCTCCGACTTCATGGATTGCGTCCAAAGCCGCAAGAAGCCCATCACCAGTGAAATTGTGGGCGGCCACAGCGCCATCTGCTGCCACCTGATGAACCAAAGCTATTTCCATCACGCCCATTTCACCTGGGACCCGGCCAACTACAAATTCACCGGCGGCACGGGCGATCCGAAGTGGCTGACCCACGATTACCGGGGGCGCTGGACGGTATAATAATTGTCAAAGCTCTTCGCTCCGCCGCGGCCTGGCAACGGGTCGCGGCGTCTTTTTTGAAGTTTGTTGCGCCGGTTAAGGAATTCACCGGCCTGGCCGGGAGCTTGACTCCCATTTCGTCCGCCGGATGATTTCAGTGGCCCAAGCGGCCAGACTCACCACGGCATCGGAATTACCGCCGCCGTTTGCAGCGTCACCGGGCCCATCAGGCCAGACGGCAGCAGCGCGTCGTCCTTATACCAGTGATGCCACGTCGTGAACGTGAACCGGCCCGTCGGGCTGGATTTGCCGTCGAGGAACCACTGCGGCCAGGCCTTGAGCTGCTTGCCGTTCCATTCGCGGTCATCGGCCAACTGCTCGTCGCCGATGAGCCGGTTGGGCCAGAGGTTCGTGACCTTGACGACCAGCTTGTTCACGCCCGGTTTCGCGGCGGCGGTGAGATTTACGTGGAACGGCGGTTTCCACAACACGCCAAAGTTCTGTCCGTTCAGCGAAACTTCGGCGAAATTTTTCACCATGCCAAGGTCGAGCCAGAGTTCGCGTCCGGCGGCCAGGCGGTCGGCGGAGATTTCAATTTCCTTTTCGTAAGCCGCCGTGCCGGAAAAATAGCGCACGCCGTCATTCGTGTGGTCGGTCCAGGAAATCAATTTGTCCAGCGTCACGGACGGCGGCGCGCCCCAGTTCGGCGGAAAACTCAGGTTCCACGTGCCAGAAATAATCTGCGGGGCGGGCAGTTCCGCCGCATCCACGCGCAGGGTTTTCCCGCTGGCGGTGCGGCCGGCGACATTGCCGGCGCTCCACACCTTGATGACCGGCTGGCCGCCGCCGGTAACGCTCGCCTGCCATGACGGCGGCTGGCCGACCGTCACGGGCAGCGTGAGAATTCCATTTTCATGCACGGTCACGTGGCCGGGCTTGCCGTCAAGCGTATAGGCCACGCGTAATTCTTTTTCGTGCAACGCCGCCGGGTCGCGGCCAAACACCTTATTGTTGGCGACGACCACCAACTGGCCGTCGCGGGTGAATTCGGAGAGTTTGGCGGTCACATCCATCTCGCCGGCGTTGTCAATGGCCGCGTAAACCGCGTGCTGAATCTCCAGCTTCGGTCCGCTGATGGGGCCGGCGGCAAAGCTGCCGTTGGCCGCGACCAGATGGTCCGCGCCGCCGGCGGCGGAACGGAAGATGACGAACACCGAGCCGGCGG
>Ga0316217_10004115_pt1 | contig 16001 bp, 9 predicted proteins | sample 1anoAmetaG_FD_203633 | JGI IMG/M metagenome (GOLD analysis project Ga0316217, IMG submission 203633) | Freshwater microbial communities from Trout Bog Lake, Wisconsin, USA - 1anoA | ecosystem: Environmental > Aquatic > Freshwater > Lake > Hypolimnion/Profundal zone | place: USA: Wisconsin... | reverse complement strand
TCACCGGCAATTTCACGCTGAATGGATACACTGCGGATTTAAACGCGACCGCTTACAGTTACGGCATTCCGCAGGACGAAATGGTGCGCACCAACGGCACGGGTCTGACGGATATCGCGGAAACGAATTTCACCATCATGAGTCCATCGGCGTTCAGTTATAATTTCCCGCCTTATTCGGCTGCGGTGATTGCCCTCTCGCCGTCGCCCCAGCCGGTCACCAAACAGTATCAAACCCGCATCACGTTTACAAATTACTTGCGCGGCGAAATCCTCACCAATTTTCCGGTGCTGGTGATTTTAAGCACAAATCTTGCCGGGTTTGATTACCGCACGTTTGCGTCTGCGACCGGTGGCGATTTGCGCTTCAAAAGCGGCGATGGCGCGACAGCTTTGAATTATGAAATCGAGCAGTGGAATCCAGTGGGAAATTCCTATGTTTGGGTGCAGGTGCCACTCTTTACGAACAATTGTTCCATCCTCGCGCAATGGGGTGGCTTCGCCGGCACGACCGCCCCGGCCTGTACCACCAACGGTTCGACGTGGTCGGACGGCTTTATCGGGGTTTGGCACTTGAACGAATTGTATGGCGAGCAAGCGGATTCCTCGACGAATCAGACCACGGCGCTGTTCACGCAAGCTGTTGGCCAGGGCTTTCCCGCCGGCATCGCGGGCGGCTGCGATGATTTCAACGACTTGAATGTTTATAGCCAGTATTATGTAGACTTGAACGGTGGTGTGAATGATTACGTCAGCCTGCCCGACCTGGGCACAAATGCGCAGGTAACGGTGGAATGTTGGGCGAGTCTCAACGCCATACCGCCGGAAACCTTGGGCGGGCTGGTTTCGTGCGATCCGTGGAGGACCGGCATCACAGATTTCCGGTGCAACAACAGTCTCCAAGTGCAGGCCGCGAACTACAATGGGACCACTCTCACCTCGCCGGCAAATTCCATTTCCGTCGGCAACTGGTTTTACAGCGGTTATGTGATGGCCGGCGCGGGCAGCGGAAATTTCCGGCTGTTTCTCAACGGCACGAATGTCGCCACCGGCACGGGGGCATCGCCCTGCGACGATTCCGACATGAACGTCGCCCGCGAATTCAGTGGTCGTTATCTTGATGCCCGCATGGACGAGGTGCGCATCTCCAATGTCGCGCGCTCGACAAACTGGCTATGGGCGACCTATCTGAACCTCGCGTCAAATTCGGTTTTCAATTCGGCAAGCCCCGTCACCTCGGTCGTGGTGGTGGGGACGAACCTCAATTTTGCCGCCGGCGGCAATGCGTTGCAACTATCCTGGCCGGCGGACCACATCGGTTGGCGTTTGCAAATGCAGACGAATTCGTTGACGGAAGGTCTGGGCACAAATTGGGTGGATGTGCCAAACACCACCACCACCAATCAAATCGCCGTTCCGCTGGCTTCGACGAACGGCTCGGTGTTTTACCGGATGATCTATCCATGAACCGCGCCGATTTGGAGACGACCGGAAAATGTCCCCGCCCCTCCGACGCCGGGGCCATTTCTGGAGCGCCAAGGCATTTATGAGAATCGTGATTTTTGTATCGCTAGCGAGCTTGCCTTTTGGTGAAATATCCGCAGATGTTTGTCCTCCTTTGCGCCCATGAAAAATAATATATTGGCCCTCCTGGCTGCGCTGGTTGTGGTTTCAAATCCCGCCGCCTTTGCCGCCGCGCCGCCTTTGCTCAACGCCCCGGTGGATGTGAGTGGCGACTTCTACGATTTTGCCAACAACATTTTTACCGCCGATCAACTGGTGGACTTTAATCCGACAACCGCCAGCGGTAAAATCCACTACCAACGGAATGCCTGGGCCACGGCGCAGGCGTTTGACAACATGCTGTCCGTTTTGAAGCCCGTCGCCGGCAACGAATTTCCCGGCATCGAATACGCCGCGAATCCTGAATTGCCGTTTGCAATTGAATTTGTCTCGCCGCGCACCGTCCGCATTCGCATGACCAGCGGCGACCAGTTCCGGAAGTTCGATTCGCTCATGCTCGCCGGGCCGGTGCCGCAGGACGCTTCGTGGAAATACGAAAAAGTTTCCAATGGCCATCGCTACGTCAGCGCGTTTGGCTCGGTGACCATCACGGAAAAGCCGTGGCATCTCGAGTTTCGGGACGCGCGCGGCCAGTTGCTCACGCGGAGTTACCACGACGGCGATGATGGCAGTTTCACGCCGCGGTTGCCCTTTTCCTTCGTGCGCCGCGCGGCGGATTATTCGCGCAGCATGGCGGCCGTGTTCACATTGTCGCCGGGTGAGAAAATATTCGGCTGCGGCGAATCTTTCACCGGCCTTGACAAGCGCGGCCAAAAAATCGTGTTGTGGACCACCGACGCCAACGGCGTGCAGACCCGGAAAATGTACAAGCCGATTCCATTTTTCATGAGCAGTGCGGGCTATGGAATGTTCATGCACACGTCCACGCCGATCACCTGCGACTTCGGGAATTCTTTCGCCGGATTGAATTCGCTGTTCGTCGGTGACAACGAGCTGGACTTGTTTGTGTTTCTCGGCTCGCCCAAGGAGATTTTGGACGAATACACCAAAATCACGGGCAAATCGCCGATGCCGCCGCTGTGGTCGTTCGGCCTCTGGATGAGCCGCTGCACTTACAACTCGGAACAACAGGTGCGGGAAGTGGCGACCAAGCTGCGCGCGAACAAAATTCCCTGCGACGTATTGCATCTGGACACAGGCTGGTTCGAGACGGACTGGCGTTGCGATTACGAATTCTCCAAGACCCGCTTCACGGATCCGGCGGCGATGATTTCGGATTTGAAGAACGATGGTTTTCATGTCTCCCTTTGGCAATTGCCATATTTTGTGCCCAAAAATAAGTTGTTTCCCGAGATCGTCGAAAAAGGGCTGGCCGTGCGCGATGCGAAAGGCAACTTGCCGGAGGAAGACGCGGTTTTGGATTTTTCCAATCCCGCCACGGTGGCCTGGTATCAACATAAAATCGCCCAGCTGCTAAAACTCCGCGTCGGTGCCATCAAGGTGGACTTCGGCGAGGCCGCGCCGTCCGCCGGACTTTACGCTTCGGGTCGCGACGGATTTTACGAGCACAATTATTATCCGTTGCGCTACAACAAAACCGTCGCCGACATCACCAAGCAGACCACCGGCGAAAACATCATCTGGGCGCGGAGTGCCTGGGCAGGCAGCCAGCGGTACCCGCTGCATTGGGGCGGCGATGCCGAGAGCACCGACGATGGCATGGCGGCGGAATTGCGCGGCGGATTGTCGTTTGGCTTGAGCGGATTTACCTTTTGGAGCCACGATGTCGGCGGCTTCGTTGGGAAGGAAACGGGGGATTTGTACTTGCGCTGGCTGGCGTTTGGAATGATGACGTCGCACAGCCGTTGCCACGGCCAAAAGCCAAAGGAGCCGTGGACCTATGATGCGGCGGTGATGGACGAGTTTCGGTTGATTGACGAGATGAAATATCGCCTGATGCCTTACGTTTACGCGCAGGCCAAGGACAGTTCGGAGAAGGGACTGCCGATGCTGCGGGCGCTGTTCATCGAATTCCCCGAGGATTCCGGTTCGTGGCGCGTGGACGATGAGTATCTGTTCGGTGCGAGCATCCTGGTCGCGCCGTTGCTGCACGAAGGGGCGACAGGCCGGGAGGTTTATCTGCCGCCGGGAACGTGGCTGGATTATCAGACCGGGAATAGTTACGCCGGCGGATGGCACAAAATCGAGGCGGGGAAAATTCCGGAGATCATTTTGGTGCGTGATGGCACGGTGCTGCCGCGCATCGCGCTGGCCCAATCCACGACGCAGATGGACTGGACGAAAGTGGACCTGGTGGTTTTCGCGAAGGAGACCCCCAAGGCCACCGGGATGATCTGTCTGCCAACCGACAACGAACTGCGCCCCATCGCCGTCGAAAAATCCGCTTCGGGCTGGCAGCTGGCCAGCGATCCGCTGGCTGGAAAAGTTACATGGGCCATCAGCTCCGTGGAAAAGCCATGAAGATTTTAGCCCATGTTTTCGCCGTGGCCGCGCTGGCAACCGGGGGCTTCGCGCAGACTGCGGAATGGATTGCCAGCACGCCCGACAATCCGTGGCGGCCGCAGCCGAACCTCGCGCTTGGCACCAATCGCGACGATGCGCCCTATGATTTGGAAGTGCGGCTGGATCAACGCCGGCAGACGATTGACGGGTGGGGCGGCTGTTTCAATGAACTCGGTTGGGTGGCGTTGCAAGCCGCAGCTCCAGAAGCGCGCGAGGACGTGCTCCGCAATTTTTTTGAGCCGGGCAGGGGACTGAACTTCACGATTTGCCGGATGCCGATTGGCGCGAGCGATTACGCCACGAACTGGTATTCGCTTGATGACACCCCGGGTGATTTTGAACTGAAACATTTTAGTTTGGAGCGCGATCGGAGCCTGCTGCTGCCCTACATCAAGGCGGCGATGAAGTACCAGCCGGCTTTGAAAATCTGGGGTTCGCCGTGGAGTCCGCCGGCATGGTTGAAGGTTAATCAGACGTACAATAGCCAGGGCACAAATCATCTGATTCAAGACGCGCGGCATCTGGCCGCACACGCAAGATATCTCGCGAAATATGTGCGGGCATATCGCGCCGAAGGGGTGGATGTTTTCGCCGTCGCGGTGCAGAACGAACCCTTCGCGTCCCAGGTTTTTCCGAGTTGTGTCTGGTCGCCGGGGGAATTGCGCGATTTTATCGGAAATTATGTCGGCCCGACTTTCAAAAGCGAGAAAGTGGATGCGCAAATCTGGCTGGGCACCTTTAACAACAACCAGTTTTCCGCCTTTGACACGGCCTTGTCGGATTCAAAAGCGGCCAAATACATTGCCGCCGTGGGCCTGCAGTGGGCGGGCAAAAATGCGCTGCCGGAAATCAACGCGCGTTATCCGCGCCTGAAAAAAGTTCAAACCGAAAGCGAGTGTGGGGACGGTTCGTTTGATTGGCCGGCGGCGGAATACACGTTCAGCCTGATGAAGCATTACTTCGGTCACGGCGTCAATCTGTACACGTATTGGAACATGGTCTTGGATGACACCGGCCGCAGCGCCTGGGGGTGGAAACAAAACGCGCTGGTCACGGTCAATGCAGCCAGCGGCAAAGTCGCCTACACTCCGGAGTTTTACCTCTTCCAGCATTTCAGCCATTTTGTTTTGCCCGGTTCAGTGAAGCTGGAAAGCTACGGCAATTTTGACGACGCGCTTTCGTTTCTCGCGCCGGATGGCCGGCTGGTGCTGGTTCTGGCCAACACCCAAACGGCCGCGCGCATCGTCAGTGTCAAGCTCGGCCGGCGAAATCTCTCGGCGAAGCTTCCGCCAAAGTCGTTCAACACCATTTGCCTTGCGGCTGCCGAGGTCGCATCAGCCAACACAAAATAATTTAAGCGCATGAAACTAAAGACGAACCTCAAAAACCTGTTGCTGGGAATTCTGTTGTCCAGCGTGATTCAAACGTCAACTCAGGCGGCGGACTCGCCCGACCCTTACGCGAATGAAACCCCGGCCCAGCGTGACGCGCGGATGCAATGGTGGCGCGAGGCGCGCTTCGGGATGTTCATCCACTGGGGGGTGTATTCCGTGCCGGCGGGAACTTACGACGGCAAACCAGTTCCCGGCATCGGCGAATGGATCATGTGCAATGGCAAAATCCCGATGGCCGAATACCAGAAATTTGCGAAGGCATACAATCCCACAAACTATGACGCCGATGCGTGGGTGCAACTGGCCAAAAACGCCGGCATGAAATACATCGTGATCACGGCCAAGCATCACGATGGCTTCGCCAATTTTGCGACCAAGGCCAGCCCGTGGAACATCGTGGATGCGACGCCTTACGGCAAAGACGTTTTAAAGCCGCTGGCCGCCGCATGCCGCAAATACGGGCTGAAGCTGGGCTTTTATTATTCGCAGGCGCAGGATTGGAACAACGGGGGGTCGGAATGCAAGGGGGCGTGGGACCCGGCACAGAAGCAGGACATGGACGAGTACATTGACAAGGTGGCCGTGCCCCAGGTGCGGGAGCTGCTTACGAACTACGGCGAATTCCCCGCCGTGTTGTGGTGGGATACCTCGTGCGATATGAACAAGGAGCGCGCGGACAAGTTGATTGAGTTGCTCAAACTCAAGCCGGGCATCATCCACAATAACCGGCTGGGCGGCGGCTACAACGGCGACACCGAGACTCCGGAACAGTTTGTGCCGGCCACCGGCTTTCCTGGCCGCGACTGGGAAACGTGCATGACGATGAACGACACTTGGGGCTTTAAAAGCTACGACAACAATTGGAAATCCACCGAAACGATCTTGCGCAACCTGGTGGACATCGCGAGCAAGGGCGGCAATTACCTGCTTAACGTCGGCCCGAATTCGCTGGGCGAAATTCCCGGGCCCAGCATCGAACGGCTCGAGGCGGTGGGCGCGTGGATGAAGGTGAACGGCGAGGCGATTTATGGCACGACCGCCAGCCCGTTCAAGCGTCTGCCGTGGGGCCGCTGCACCAAGAAGGTTTCCGGCGATGAAACCACACTTTACCTGCACGTCTTTAATTGGCCGACCGACGGCATGCTGGTCGTGCCGGGTTTGAAAAATGAGGTGGTCAAAGCCAGCCTGATGGAAAAGAACTGGTACGGCGCCCGCAAGCATCTGGCGACCCGCCGTGATGCCAATGGCGTGATGGTCTCAGTTCCAATAACGGCTCCGGACAAAATTTCCTCGACCGTCATCCTGAAAATCAAAGGCGCGCCCGAAGTCGTCGCCACGCCGATCTGCCAGGAAGCCGACGGCGCGGTGCGGTTGATGGCGGACGAAGCGGAATTGCATGGCGGGCTGCAATACGAATCTGGCGCGGGCAAGGACAACATCGGCTACTGGACCAATCCGGCGGACACGGCGGCGTGGACGTTCCAAATTGACCGTCCCGGCAAATTCAAGGTGAGCGCCGAAATCGCGGCGGAAGGTTCCGGCACATTTGAGATTGTGGCCGGCGAACAAAAGCTTTCCGGCAAAGCGCCCGCGACCAAGGATTTTACGAAGTTCAAGCGCTCCAACCTCAACGGCACGCTGGATCTCGCCGCCGGAAGCGTCACCCTCACGGTGAGACCTGTCGCCGATGGCTGGCAACCGATGAATCTGCGCTCGGTCACCTTGCAGCCGGTGAAGTGATCATGCCATTCTCGGTTGTGCATTCTGACCGGCAACTTTCGCGCGCGACGGGAAACCGTGCCTTGCGGAAGTGCCTTTGGTTGCTGCCGCTGCTTTGCCTGGGGCTGACGGCCGCGGCGGCGCCCGCCTTTCTGCTGGACATGACGCACCGGAATCCCGGTGATGATTATCCGGACTCGAAATTTGTGGATCCCCGCTTTCTGGCGAACTGGGGCTACAACGGCCAGGTCATCGGCTCGATTGGCGGCCTGCAGACGTTTGACGACATCGCGCCCGGCTTGTTGCCGGAGGGCAGTCCGGAGCGCGCATGGGCAATGCAGCACGCGGAAGAGTTGAAGCAACGCGTCCAAACCGCGCACGCCGCCGGGCTTAAATGTTTCGCCGGCACGGACATGATTCTGCTGCCCAAAAAGCTGATTCAAAAATTCAAAGGCGAAATCTGCGATGACCAGGGGCGGATTGATATCGAACGGCCGAAAACCCGGGAAATTTTTCGCGCGCTGCTTCGCGAAACCTTCCAGCGCGTGCCGGAACTGGATGGCATCGTCGTCCGGACCGGGGAAGTTTATTTGCAGGATTTCCCCTATCACGCCGCCAGTGGAAATTTCTCCGAGGACAAACGGCAGGGCGGCTCGGCGATTCTGCACGGGGAACAGAGCCACATCGAATTGCTGAAAATCCTGCGCGACGAAGTTTGCGACAAGTTAAACAAAGTCGTGATATATCGGACGTGGAGTTTCGGCCCGGAGAATTTTCACGAGAACCCGAAGTATTATCTCAAGGTCACGGACGCCATCGCGCCGCACCCGAACCTGATTTTTTCCATCAAGCACCAGCAAGGGGATTTTCATCAGCTCACGGTGTTCAATCCGACCTTGATGATTGGCCAACACCGGCAAATTATCGAGGTGCAATGCCAGCGCGAGGCTTACGGCAAGGGCGCGCATCCGTATTACATCGGCGACGGTGTCATCAACGGCTGGGAAGAATACGCGTGGCTCATGAAGCCTGGCCAACCGCAAGGGTTGCGCGATGTCATCACGAACCGGCTTTGTGCCGGGGTGTGGACGTGGTCGCGCGGCGGCGGCTGGGAAGGTCCGTATATCAAGAATGAGTTGTGGTGCGAGCTGAACGCCTACGTCATCGCCAAGTATGCCGAAAACCCGGCGCGCAGCGAAGCGGCGATTTTCAATGAATACGCGCGGGAGAATTTGAAATTGCAGGGCGACGATGTGGCCAAATTCCGCGAGCTGAACTTGCTTTCCGAAAAGGCCGTGCTGCGCGGCCAACTCACCACGCTGGGGGCCAAGATCAACGTCTGGTGGGCGCGCGATCATTTTTTGGGCGAGCCGGACTTGTCGGATTTCATCAAGAAGGGTCTGGTCGAGAAGGCCTTAGCGGAAAAGGCCGAATCCGTGGCCATGTGGAAACGCATCGAGCAACTGGCGCGGGAAATTCACTTTGCCAATACCAACACGCAGGAATTTGTCGAGGTGTCCTGCACCTATGGCCGCATCAAATACGAGATCATTGAGCAGGCGTGGACGGTTTTGTTTTACGGCAAGCTGGGCGACAAGTCCGGATATTATGACCGTGAAAAAATCCATTCCGCGATCGCCCGCTACGACTCGTTGTGGAACGAATGGCGGGCGCTGGCCAGAAACCATTCGTGCTGTGCCACGATTTACAAGGAGGTCGGCTTTGACTACAAGCCCGGGCTCGGCGCGGCGATTAATCGCTATCGGCGGATTTAAATTATAGCCTGGCAAAAAATGAAAAAAATGCGCGTGAAATTGCTGCTGCTGGCAGCACTCTTGTATTGCTGCATTAACCCAGTGGACGCCCAAACGAGCAATGCAAGTGTCCGGACGGTCAGCGCCGCGCGGGTGAAGCAGTTGCAGGATTTGCATTGGGGCATGTTCGTCTGCTGGTCGTTCAGCACTTTCTCCGGCAAGGAATGGACGCCAGGGGTGACGAACCTTGATTTGTTTGCCGCCAAGGATTGCGATACCGACCAGTGGGCGAGGACGGCGAAGGACGCCGGCATGGGCTACATCCTTTTCCTTACGAAGCATCACGACGGTTTTTGCCTGTGGGACACGCAGACCACCGATCGCAAAGTCACCAAAGCGCCGTTGGGTCGTGATGTGCTGGCTGAACTTAAAAAATCCTGCGACAAATACGGCATCAAATTGGCGCTTTATTTTTCCGAAGGAGAATGGGCATGGCCGGACAAACCAGGCGGCGGACGTTTTATGAACAAGGGCGGGTATAATCCGGAAATGAAAAAAGCCCAGCTCAGGGAATTGCTCACCCGATACGGACCGATTGAATACATCTGGTTTGATCACGCAGTCGGCGACGGTGGTTTGAGTCACCGGGAAACCGTGCATTGGGTCAAGCAATTCCAGCCCGATTGCTTTGTCGGCTTTAACCACGGCGAGGCTGCGGGCGACATCCGATTGGGCGAAATGGGCCGGCCGGGACCAGTGAATGCAAAGACCGGCATCGGCGCGGACTCGGGCGACACGAGTGACTCCGACTATCGGCTCGCTGAATTCACCTATCCGATTTTGCCGAAGCACAAGGGGGGCGCGATGTGGTTTTATTCGCTGCCGGAACATGACCACCTGTGCCTGCCGGCGGAACAAATCTACGCGGATTACCTCGGTGCGGTGAAATATGGGGATATTTTTTCCCTGGATGTGGGCCCCGACTACCAGGGCCGGCTGCGGGCGATTGATGTCGAGACCTTGCACCAAGTCGGCGATATGATTCGCGCCAAAGCGCCAGCTCCCGTCCGGCCTGGGTCCGATTCCACAAAATGATTACCTGCCGCATGAAAAACATCCGCGCCATGGCCGTTTAAGTTAAATCAGATTTGAGTATGAATGGTTTCAACTATCTGAAAAAATTCAACGCCAGGGAGTGGGTGGAAATCGCCTGGCGGACGGGCTTCAAATGCATCGTGGTCACCACCAAGCATCACGAGGGCTTTCACATGTGGGATATAGCGTTCTCAGAATTCAAAATCACCAAGACGCCCTTTGGCTGCGATCATCTGCTGCTCGGGCAGGTGGAAGTCTGGGGGAAACAACAGTAAACAACCGCAGAATCATGATACCCATCAATCAAAACATCATCAACAGAGTTTTCTATTATCTATTGTCGCTGCTCGTGGTCTGCCTTCCGTACAGTCATGCGTCGGCGCAAACCAATGCACCCGCTCCCACCAGCAGCCGCATGGCCTGGTGGCGCGACGCGCGGTTCGGGATGTTCATTCACTATGGCCCGGTGACGCTTACGGGCGAGGAAATCAGTTGGTCACGCGCCAACTCGAACCCGAATTGTCCCAACAAAGGCAAGACGCCCGTTGACGTTTACGACAATCTTTACCAGCAATTCAACCCGACGAATTTCAACGCCGCCGAGTGGGCGGGCATTGCAAAGAGCGCTGGCATGAAATATGTGGTGCTGACGGCGAAACATTGCGACGGCTTCCTGTTGTGGGATTCGAAAGTGGATCATTACAATATCATGGCGACCCCGTTCCGGCGCGATCTATGCGCCGAATTGGCGCAGGCCGTGCGCCGGGATGGCCTGCATCTCGGATGGTATTTTTCACCGATGGACTGGCGCGATCCCGATTGCCGCTCAACGAACAATGCGCGTTTCGTTTCCAAGATGCAGGGTGAATTGCGCGAGCTGCTTTCAAACTACGGCGCGGTGGACGTGCTCTGGTTTGACACCGACGGCCGCCCCGCCGTTTGGGATGCGCCGACCACCTATCCGCTCGTGCGCGGTTTGCAGCCCCAGATTCTCATCAACAACCGGCTCGAGATGGGCACGCAGTCGGAATGGTTGCATCAAGGCGTGCTCCGGTCGAACGAGGATTACTACACGCCGGAACAGCGCATCGGCGGCTACGACGACCAGCATCCGTGGGAGACCTGCATGACGCTGGGCAAGCAGTGGTCGTGGAAACCGAACGATAAAATCAAGTCCGCCGGCGAAGTCATCGGCATCCTGGCGCGCACCGTGGGCGGGGACGGCAATTTATTGCTCGACGTCGGCCCGATGCCGGATGGACGCATTGAGCCGCGCCAGGTTGAAGTGCTCAAGCAAGTGGGTGCGTGGCTGGAGAAAAACGGCGAAAGCATCTATGGCACGCGCGGCGGGCCGTGGAAGCCGACGGCGGCAATCGCCAGCACGCGCAGGGGGAAGACGATTTATCTGCACGTCTTAAAAGCGGCAAACGGCCGGGTGGAATTGCCGGCGCTGGCGGCGAAAATCAAATCCGCCAGTTGGTTGAACGGCGGCAAGGTGGAGTTCCACCAAGGGGACGACAAGCTGGTCATCACAATTCCTCAACCAGGACTGGAAGCGATGGACACCATCGTAAAGCTCAAAGTGGACCGGCCCACGATGGACATTCCCGCCGTAAGCACTTTTTAGCTGAAGCCTCCACGCCAGACCGATGAAAATGATTCTTCTGCTCCTGCTGGCTGCGACACTCGCCTATGTTCAGGCGGAAGCCGCAGCGCCACCAGATCCTGGCCGGGCGATTTCCGCCCACGCCTTTACGGATGCGGCGGACTTTGGTTTTTCGCCGGCGGCCAGCGGTCTGGAAAACGCCAAGGCATTGCAACGCGCAGTGGACCAGGGCGGAACCATCGTGGTGGGCCGGCCGGGCACCTATCAGATTGCGGCCACGATTTATTTGGGCGGAGACACCTCGCTCATTTTCGGCAACGGCGTATTCCTGAAAAAAGTCAACGAGGTCGGCGCGTTCTCCCATGTCTTGCTCAACAAGGGCGCGCTGACCAAAATCTACGATCGCCACATCACGGTTGAGGGTTTGCAAATCATTGTCAACGGCGTGGACGTGCGCACGTTCAAGGATGTTTACGGCCTGCACGGTCAGCTCGCCTTTTTTTACGCCAAGGATGTGCGGATCGAACATTTTCGCTGCCTCGACCTCGGCAAAGCGCAGTATGGCATCCAGGTCTGCACGTTTGAGGATCTCATTATTAACGACGTCATCATCAAGGGCGACAAGGACGGCGTGCATCTCGGCCGCGGCCAGCGCTTCACCATCAGCAACGGAATTTTTCAGACCTTCGATGACGCCGTGGCGCTCAACGGTCACGATTACTCGGTCGGCAATCCGGAGTTGGGCTGGATCGAAGACGGCGTGGTTGAAAACTGCCACGACCTGAATGCGGAAAAAACCACCGGCTTTTTCTGCCGCATTCTGGCCGGAGCCTGGATTGATTGGCGCCCCGGCATGGAAGTGCAACAGTCCGACACGGTGGTTTCCGCCGGTCGGCTATACCGCGTGCAGGCGAAGCCCGACGGCTCCGTTTACAAGTCTTATACGCGTCCGGATTTTGAAAGCGGATCCAAGGTTTTGGACGGCATCAACTGGGGCGTGGTGCAGTCTGGTACCAACCACATGGCGGGGGTGCGCAATGTGGTCTTTCGCGACATTTTTCTTGAAAAACCCCGGATTGCATTTTCCATCCATTTTGACACCGGCAAATACAGCCGCTCCTATTATCCGGGCGCGCCAATCCCAGTTCAGCAAAACATTCATATTGAAGATGTTCATGTGCTGTATGCCGAAAAGACGGACTTTCTGTTGGTCTCCACACCGGTGGACGTCGTGACGATGTGCAATTGTTCCCTGAGAAATAACCGCATCCACTTTGTTAGCAACAAGGCGATGCCGGATTATGGGCCAACCTCAATCAACCTGATCGGCTGTGCTTTCAACCATCCCGGCCCCATGGATTTGCTTGTCAACGAAGTGACTGGAAAGCCCATCCATTTAAAAACCACCGCCAGTGTGGCAAGCTCGGAAAAGTTTTCGGCCGTGGTTCTGGCCGGAGGCGGAAATATCAAAACCGATTCGGATTTGCCCGGTTTGAACCCTGGGCAACCATCGGCAATCTCTGATCAGAGTCACCCCGCTCAAAGAAAATGAATCCATTGCAAATGAAAAATCAAATCACCCGTCTGGTTCTGGCCCTTGGCCTGCTCTCTGCCGCCACCGTCAGCGCGGCGGAGACGAACTTTTATTCCATTGCCTCCGGGCCGTTCAAGCCGGACTGGAATTCCCTCACGAATTACCAGACCCCGGAATGGTTTCGCGACGCGAAGTTCGGCATCTGGGCGCACTGGGGGTCGCAATGCCAGCCGGAGCACGGCGACTGGTATGCGCGCAATATGTATATTCCCGGCAGTGGTGATTATGAATCGCATCTCCGCGAATACGGCCATCCTTCGACAAACGGTTTCAAGGACGTGATTCACGTCTGGAAGGCGGAGCATTTTGATCCCGACAAGCTGCTGAAATTTTACAAGGCCAACGGCGCGAAATATTTCATGGCGCTCGCGGTGCATTGCGACAACTTCGACAACTGGAATTCCAAATACCAGCCGTGGAATTCCGTGAACCTCGGCCCGCAAAAGGACTTGATCGGCGGCTGGGCGAAGGCCGCGCGGAAAAACGGGCTGCGCTTCGGCGTGAGCGTCCACAACGGCGGATGGACCTGGCGTTGGTATGAGCCTTCGCAGGGCGCGGACACCAATGGGCCGCTGGCGGGCGTGCCTTACGACGGCAAATTGACGAAGGCTGACGGCAAAGGCCAGTGGTGGGACGGCTTGGATCCGCAACAGCTCTATTGCCAGAATCACGCCCTCGGCGCGAAGCCGGACCGCGCCTATTGCGAAAACTATTACCTCCGGGTCAAGCAGCTTTGGGACGATTACCATCCGGACATCGTTTATTTCGACGAGATGATTGTGCCGATGCACTACATGAATGTGGATGAGGCCTACGGACTAAATCTCTACGCGCATTTTTACAATTCCAGCATCCAATGGCATGGGCGCAACGAAGCCGTCATCACTGCAAAAATTTTGGAGCCAAAGCAGCGCCGCGCCATCACCTATGACATCGAGCGCGGCAAGGCGGCAGGCATTTTGCCGCAGCCGTGGCAGACGGACACCTGCCTTGGCCAGTGGCATTACAACGCGGACGTTTTCACGCGGCACCAGTATTTGCCCGCCGCGAGCGTCGTCCGGATGCTCGCCGACATTGTGAGCAAGAATGGCAACCTGATGTTGAGCGTGCCGCTTCAGCGCGACGGCCAGCCCGACGCTGATGAAATCAAAATCGTGAGCGCAATTGGCGCGTGGCTAAAAGTGAATGGCGAGGCGATTTACGCGACGCGCCCGTGGAAAATTTATGGCGAAGGCCCGTCTACGGTTGCGGCTGCCGAGAAGGGAGAGTTTGACGGCCAGAGCGCCGTGCAGAAAAAACCGTTCACGCCGGAGGACATTCGGTTCACGCAGTCAAAGGATGGCAAGTTGCTGTACGCCATCGCACTGGAAATTCCAAAGGATGGCCAGTTGATCATCAAATCACTGCCAAGCGCCGCCGGGGAAATTAAGAAAGTTTCGTTGCTGGGGCACGGCGGCAAACTCAATTGGAAACAAACGGACGACGGCCTGATTGTGAATCTACCGCAAAAGTTGCCCTGCGATTTTGCGTTGGCGCTGAAAATTTTTGGAAATGAACTCCATCAGGCGGTGAGATGAAAAGAAGTTCAGTTCGCTGAAATCCATGGATACCAATCGTCCCAGGAGGAAAGACTCGTAGCTGGTTTTGGTGCCATGGGAAGCTGTCTCAACATCCGCATGAAAATGAAAAACCTGGGATTTGCTTCCTTGGTTCTCTTTTCATTGGCTGCCCACGCGGATAATCTCTCTTGGCTCGCCCCGTATAATGTTATTTGGACCACCCAAAGCCGTGACTCCGGCGAGTCCATGCCCTGTGGTGGTGGCGACACTGGTTTAAATGTGTGGGTGGAGAAGGGCGAATTGCTCTGTTACGTTCAGCGCAGTGGCTGTTTCGACGAGAACAATCAGTATCTCAAGTTGGGGCGGTTGCGCGTCCGGCTGGAGCCGAATCCATTTGCCACCAACGGCACGTTTCGTCAGGAACTTAAACTGCGCGAAGGACAGATTGAGATTTCCGGCGAGCAGGGAAAACTCCAGGCGCAGATTCAAGTTTGGGTCGAGGTTTTCCGGCCGGTTGTCCACCTCGAAATTTCGGCCAGCCAGCCCGTGCAGGTCCATGCGGCCTACGAAAACTGGCGGCAATCCGACCTCAGCCTGCCGGACAACGCCGTACGCCCGCGCTTCGCTTGCCTGGGTTGGGACGGTTATCCCGGTGAGGTGACGCGCTTTCACGACACGGTGGGCTTCAGGGGCGACACGGTTGCGTTTTATCATCGCAATCGGGACGACAAATTGTTGTTCGACTACTCCGTGAAGCAGCAGGGTTTGGAATCCGTGAAGGACCAGTTGGTGAACACGCAAAAGGGCCGCACCTTCGGCGGCATATTGTGCGGGGAGGGATTTGTTGCCGATGGGACGGCGGAAGGACGCTATCTGGATACTGCGTTCACCGCTTGGAAACTGCGTTCCGTCAAAGCCGCGGCACGGCATCATCTGGAGTTGATTTCGCACCTCGCGCAGACGCCGACGCTGGCCGCGTGGCAGGACGGCCTGGATGGAATTGCGCAGTCTGCCGAACCATCCCGTGCCGAGGCACATGAAAGAACACGTGAATGGTGGTCGAATTTCTGGACGCGCAGCCACATTGTCATCCAGCCCGGCACGCCCGAAGAAAAAAGCCAGCCGTGGCAAATCGGTCGCAACTATCAGCTTTTCCGATATCAACTCGGTTGCAACGCTTTTGGCGATTACCCGACCAAGTTCAACGGCGGCAATTTCACCTTCGATCCCTCGC
>Ga0316217_10004114_pt1 | contig 16004 bp, 13 predicted proteins | sample 1anoAmetaG_FD_203633 | JGI IMG/M metagenome (GOLD analysis project Ga0316217, IMG submission 203633) | Freshwater microbial communities from Trout Bog Lake, Wisconsin, USA - 1anoA | ecosystem: Environmental > Aquatic > Freshwater > Lake > Hypolimnion/Profundal zone | place: USA: Wisconsin... | reverse complement strand
GACGACCTGCTGGCCATCGCGCAGGAACTGGTGCGCGGCGATTATCTCGGCCGCACGCACATCGGCTTGGATTACTTTGACGCCAGCATCAACCGCGTCGCCGCCTGGACCATCGGCGCGCGCAACATGCTGCGCGCCCTCTGCCTGGCCATGCTCGAACCGATGGACAAGTTCAAGCAGCTCGAATTGGCGGGCGATTACACCTCGCGCCTGGCGTTGATGGAGGAAGCCAAGTCCATGCCCTTTGCGGCGGTGTGGGACTATCATTGTCTCCAGCAGGGCGCGCCGGTGGGTGAACAGTGGCTGGCCGAAGTCAAAAAATACGAGCAAACCGTCCTCTCCAAACGCGTTTAAGCAAAACCTGCGAACGGAGCGGAAAAAAAAACAGGCGGCGGCTATCACAGCCGCCGCTGGGTTAACCACGGAAAGCAAAAAATATGAATGAAGTTGCCACCACCAATCCGGCTTTGGGCATCGCCATATTCGTCATGGGCGGCCTCGCGGGCGCGGTGTTTTATCTGCCCCTCAAGAATGTGAAAAGCTGGGCTTGGGAAAGCTACTGGCTTTTTTACGCGCTGTTTGCGCTGCTCATAGTGCCGTGGGCGCTGGCCTTCATCACCTCGCCCAACACCTGTAGCGTGCTTAAAGCCGCGCCGGGCAAGGAGGTCTTGTATTGCTACCTGTGTGGCGCCGCGTGGGGCTTTGGCGGCCTGACTTGGGGACTGATGATCCGTTATCTTGGCGTCGGCCTGGGTCTGGCCATTGGCTGCGGCCTCTGTTCGGCGGCGGGCACCATCGTCCCAAAAATCCTGAAGGGCGAATTTGGCCAGTTGTTCCAATCCAATGCGGGCATCGTTTCTTTCGTTGGCGTGCTGGTTTCCATCGCCGGCATCGTGTTGGTCGGCCTGGCCGGCATGTCCAAGGAAAAAGAACTGCCGGAAGCCGAGAAGAAAAAAGCCGTGGCCGAATACAACTTCAGCAAAGGGATGCTGGTGGCCCTGTTCTCCGGCCTGATGAGTGCCGCGCTCGGCTTCGGTCTGCAAGGTGGTGACACAATTCAGAAACTGGCGTTAACGACCCCGCCGGCCACGTCGCGGGCTTGGGCAGGCATGCCGGTGCTGGTCATCGCGTTGCTCGGCGGTTTCACCGTCAACTTCCTCTGGTGCCTGTTCCTGAACGCCAAAAACCAGACGTTCGGCGATTACACCAAGAAGGGCGCGCCGATCATTCCCAACATTATTTTCGGCGCGATTGCGGGCGCCATCTGGGTTTGCCAATTCGTGGCCTTCAAGACCGGTGAGCCGCAGATGGGCAGTCAAAGCTACGTCGGTTGGGCGGTGCTGATGGCCAGCTCGATCATGTTCAGCGGCGCGCTCGGTCTGATGCTCGGCGAATGGAAGGGCACCAGTGTCCGCACTCGCGGCCTGCTGGGATTCGGACTGGCCGTGCTGCTTGGCTCCGCGGTGCTCTCCGGCTACAGCGGCAAGCTCGGTCAGGAAACCACCAAGCCGGCGGCGGCGGTTCCGGCGGCGGCGGACGCCGCGAAGTAACGCGAATTGCGAGGACTCGCCGCGTGCCGGAGGTTCCACGCTGGTTTCGCTTTCCATTCTCCCGAAGGGATTGGAATCATTCAGCCCAGCGTTGACCGATGGCGAACAATACCAAAAGCTCTTAACGCAAAGACGCAAAGTCAGGGGAATGATGGTCAGGGGAATAAAGGCCAGGGACCATTTCCGGAAAAATTCCCCTGACCATCATTCCCCTGACTCTCGCTCTATGAAAACAGCGAGGAACCCCGCGCCGCAAACGGTACACGGCGTTTTTTAATCAGCTTACTTGGCGTTGATTTGTTGCCGCCATTGGTCGCGATAAGCCTTCAACGCCGAGGCCAGTTCATCCTTCAGCGCCGGGATCTGCCGGTATTTCACGCCCAGCGCCGCCGTATCCACCTGGTAGGGATGAATGCCCAGACACGCGGCCTTGCCGACGATGGCCGCGCCGAGCGTGGTGGTCTCTGTCACGGCTTGGCCGCTCCGGTCAAACATGGCATACACTGGATGGCCGGTCAGTGTGGCCAGCACCGCGGCGAAAAACGGATCCTTGGAACCGCCGGCGGTCAACACCACCGGCACTTCGACTTCGGGCGAAATGGCCGCCACTTGTTCGGCGGTGGTCATGGCCGTCGTCAAGTTGGCCGTCAGGTAAGCGGTGACGCCGTTGGCCAGAAAGGCCGCCTCATTGATGATCCGGCCCTGGACCTGCGGGAACGGCCCCGTGCCGTGGTTCGTGGGATTGATGTTCGGCAGCACCAGGCAAGTGGCCGCGCGCAACTGTTGCAGCAGCTTCGCTTCGTCCCAATTCCGGTCGAAGCCCCGGCCCCTGGTCTCCGCAAGATTTTTGAGATGCGCGAAATCCGCGCCGCCGCCGTAGCGAGCGGTCACGACCGATTCGCCATCCACCGTTCCCTGAATGATGATGTCGCGGGTATAGCCGTCGCCCGGCACCTTGGCCGCGCCGCCCATCTGGGCGATCATCGTCCAGGTGCCCGCTTCCACCTGCACCACCGGCCGGCCCGCCGCGGCGGGATAGGCCTGATAAAACGTCGAGAGGATTGGGATGTGCGAGAGGCAGGTGTCGTGGCCGCCGGGCACCACCACGGGCGGCGCGGCCAACTTCAGCCGCGCGGCCTGCGCGGCCGGCATGACGCCGATGGGCCGGTAACACACCGAGGGCGTCGGCGGCACCAGCCGCTGAAAACCTTTGACCTGCCGGCTGGCCTGGCTGGGCGTGCCGGGCTGGCTGCGGACATCGCGCGTGCCGGTGTGGCACAACCAGTAGCTGTGTTCGTTGCCCGCCAGTTTAATGGCGGCGAGATAATCGTCGCCCAGGAAATGTCCGCCCATCAAGGCGCCGTAGTGGCCAAAACCCGCGGCTTGGGCCAGCAACTCGGGCCGGACCATTTCCTCAAACAACAGCCGTTTCAGCAGGGTCAGTGAACCCGGAAAATCGCGGATGGAACCGGTTTCCTGAAAAAACTCCTCGCGCGAACCCGCCAGGCGGGCAAAGGCTTCATTGACCGCCTCCGGATAACCTTGCGTATAAGCCAGCGTCAGGCGCTGGCCGGGAACTTCCAGCAGCGTGTTGTCCGCGCCCACGAGTCCGCCCGACGCGCCGCGCGCGACCGGCGCGACGACCGCGGCGGAACGGGCCGCCTCGGGCAGCGTCGCAATCACCGAATCGAACCAGTCGAATTCTTTGCCGGTGGCGTTGTATTTCAAACCCGCGTGTTCCGTGCTGGGGCTGGCGGTGCTGGCGGAATGGAGCGTGGCGAGGGTATCGAAATCCAGGGTCTCCAGCTTGATGTTTGAGGCTCCGTCAACGGGAACCAGAATGGTCTTGGCGCTCATGGGGTGGTAAATGGCTGCGGCAAGCGCGGCTGGTTGCCGACCGGTTGCCAGGGTTGTGTGGTGGAATTGTTAATGCCGCAGTTTTATCCGAACCGGGGCAAAACACAATTGAAAAATCTCCGGAGCGCTCCACCGGACGCGGAGTCAGGCGGCGCGGATATGAGTGGTGCCGCGAGGCACCTCTCCCCATGGCCTTCCCATGCGCCTTGCGCGGTGGCGCGCGAGGAGCGGTTGACGAGGCGTCAACCGCCGCACGCGAGGCGCGTGCGCTCTACCGACCGCCCGCCAGAGCGGCTGACAAAGTTGGCCGGACTTTCACGATTTGGCATGGGTTAAGCCCGAAATCCGAAATCGAATTTCGTTACGCCCGTAGCGCAGGCTTTCCAGCCTGCGGGTTCTGGCGACTTTCCAGTCGCCAGGTCCCGAACGGAAACACGGGACTGGAAAGTCCCGTGAACCCGCAGACAGGAATGTCTGCGCTACAACACGTTGCCTCGGCTGTGCCACTGGCAGCTTCGGATTTCGGGTTAAGATCGCCCGGCTTTGTTTTTGGCACTGGTTTCATGGTTTATCCGCAGTCTCCACTTCCGAACGGCCCAGCCAGTAGCAAGCCAACGGTGCTGGAATCTTCACCACCATGGCGCCAGCCCCCGCGTCGCCCAGCGAAAGCACGCCAAAATCGGTGACTTCCTTGGTGATCACATAACCGCGCGCCACCTTCCGCTCCGCGCAAAATTGTTGCATCCCCTTCAACTCGCCCAAACCCGTGGCCTGCGAGCGATATTTCACCTCAAACGGCACCAGCCGCCCCTCCAGGGAAGCGATGACATCCACCTCGTAATCTTTTTTTCCGCGCCAGTAATTGAAGGCCACACTGCGGTCGTAATAACGGGTGACGACATGCTTGAAGAATGCCGTTTCCACGGCCACGCCCAACGCCGCGCTGTCCTCCAGCAACGACTTGCCCTTGAGCATCACGCTCGGCGCGATCGCCGCGTCCGCCAGATACACCTTGTAGCGCGCCCGCAGAATTTCCTTCCCATAACCGAACGGCGCAAGCCGGTGGATCAAATGCGTGTTTTCCAGCAGCGCAATGAAGTTGTTTGCCGTCGGTTTCTTCACCTCCAGATTCTGGCACAGCGTCGTCATGTCGAGCAGGCCGCCGTCATGCAAACACAGGTACAGAAAAGTCTGCTCCAGTTCCAACACCCGCCGCACGCCGAACAATGCCGTCATGTCCCGCTTGAGCACCTTGTCCACGATGTCTTCCCGCAGGAGCTTCTGCGCCTGCGTAATGCTTTCCGTCAGCGCCGTCTGCGGAAAACCGCCGCGCAACAGATACTCGTGGAAATGCGCCACCAAATCCCGCGCCGCCTCGCCCACCCGGGCGAATTGCACCGGCTGCCAGTCAAACAACTGGTTCAACGACCCCACCGCCGGAAATTGCGGCGCGGCAATCCTTTTGATTTGCAGGTACTCGTAGAACGACAGCGTCGCCAGAGGCAGCGTGTGCCACCGGCCCACGCCCGATTCCTGCCCTTCCGTCACCAGCGGGGTGGCCGAACCGGTCACCGCTATGCGCCGGTGTTTCTGGAAATCCACCTGATGCTTAAGCCACGTCTGCCAGTCCTTCGTGTATTGAATCTCGTCAAGGAACAGATACTCGAGGCCATCGCGCGCCGGCTCGAGCTCGCGCCAGAGGTTGAGCAGTCCATCCAGTCCCGCCAGCTTCACCAGCGGATGATCAAACGTGGCGTAAAGAACCTTTGTGGGCGGCACGCCGCTTTCAATCAGCGCCTCTACCGTCTGTAGCAACAACGTCGTTTTGCCCACCTGCCGCGCGCCAGACAACAGCAATGCCCGGTGCGCAGGCGGACGCGTCATCCACTCCAGCACCTGTGCGAACGCGGCCCGCCGCCATTTGGGCAGATCGCCCACCCGTCCATCCCGCCACCAAGGATTGTATTGGCCGAGCACCGCCAGTAGTTCTGTTTTTGAGGCTACCATGCCAATAAATTCCTTAAAAATGCAGTTTAGGGCAAGTATATTTTTCTTAAACTAACAATTTTAGCTGTTTTTATGTTTCCATAGTCAACCCAATGCGCGGACACAGCAAGTTGGCCGGTAACGCATTCGTGAATGGGAAAAGCTTCAGCGTCAATGCGTCTTGCCATGCCGCCGCTGGCGCGGAGTGAACTGCGCCGCAACCCGCTGGACAATGCCGGCAAATCAGCCATGATAAGCACGTCAGCCGTTGGCATGAAACCTCTCTTGCAACTTTCGGCAGTCGCCAAATCGTTCGGCGCAGTCCGGGCGCTCAAGGATATTTCGTTCGACTTGCAAGCGGGCGAAGTCCACGCCTTGCTCGGCGAAAACGGCGCGGGCAAATCCACGCTCATCAAAATCATCACCGGCGCGCATCCGCCGGACAGCGGCACGATTGAAATCGCCGGCCGGCGGGTCGGGAAGCTTACACCAGCCGGCGCGCGCAGCCTCGGCATCGCCTGCATTTACCAGCAGCCGGCGCTGTTTCCCGATTTGACGGTCGCCGAAAACCTCGGGCTGCGCCTGGAGCATCCCCGTCCCCTCTCGCGGGTGAATTGGCCGTCCCGGCGCGCGCAGGCGCAACAACTGTTGCGGCGCCTCGGCGCGGAAATTTCGCCGGACGCCGAAGTGCGGTCGCTTTCCATGCCGGAGCAGCAGCTTGTCGAAATCGCCTGCGCGCTCGGCGCGGGCGCGCGCATCGTCATCATGGACGAACCGACCGCCTCGCTCACCGAAAAGGAGGCCAGGTCGCTCTTGGCCATCATTCGCGATCTGCGCGCCGGGGGCGCGGGCATCATCTACATTTCGCACCGGCTGGAGGAAATTTTTCAGCTTGCCGACCGCGTGACGGTATTGCGCGATGGCGAATGCGTGGGCACACGCGACATTGGCAGGAGCCGGGGTGTCGGGATGCCAGCGGAAAGCCCGCCAACCGGCCCGGGACGGCCAGCCGCGTCTCCGGCCCTGACGGAAAGCGAACTCATCCACCTCATGGTGGGGCGGGAAATTTCCCGGATCTATCCGCCCGCCGAAAGCGCGCCGGGCGAAATGGTGCTGGCGCTGAAAAATGTGGGCTGCGCGGCCGGCGGCGTGAACAATGTCTCGCTGGAAATTCGGGCCGGGGAAATCCTCGGCCTCGCCGGGCTGGTGGGCGCGGGGCGGACGGAACTGGCCCGGACCATTTTCGGCCTCACGCCCGCCGATGCCGGCGAAATCCTGCTGCGCGGCGAAAAAGTCGCGATCGCTTCGCCGCAGGCGGCCGTGGAATACGGCATTGCTTATGTGCCGGAAGACCGGCGGCGCCACGGCGTCATTCTCGAACTGCCCCTCGCGCAAAATATGACGATGGCGGTTCACCGGCGGATGTTTCCGGGCGGCTGGCTCCGGTTGGGCGCGGAGCGCGCGTGCGCGCTGGAATTCATCCGCCAACTGGATGTGCGCGCTTATGGTCCGGAAGCGCCGGGCCATTCGCTGTCCGGCGGCAACCAGCAAAAAGTTTCCCTCGCCCGCTGGCTGGCGACGAAACCGAAGGTTTTGATCCTCGATGAACCGACGCAGGGGGTGGATGTGGGCGCGAAAAGTGAAATCCACAAAATCATCCGGCGGCTGGCGCGGGACGGTCTGGCCGTGCTGCTGATTTCGAGCGAGCTGCCGGAGATACTGGGCATGAGCGACCGCATCGCCGTGATGCGCGGCGGCACCATCGCGGCCGTGTTGCCAGGCAAAAGCGAGGCGCACGAGGTGATGGCGGCGGCCTTGGGGAAACAGAATTGATTTTGTGAATCCAAGAATTGGCAAAATGATTGAGGGCAGAATGATAAAAAATAAATGCTTTATTATTCTGCCATCAATCATTCTGCCTCTCGTCTTCGAACCATTCTGCCAACGATGAAACGATATTTTCGCGAAATTTCCGTGGCCGCCGCGCTGGGCATTCTGTTGCTGGCGCTGGCGGTTTTCGCGCCGTCCTTTTTCCAGCCGCAGCCGCTGCTGTCGCTCGTCACGCGCGAGGCGCCCACGCTCGTGGTGGCGTGCGGCATGGCGCTGGTCATTCTCTGCCGCCAGATTGATATTTCCGTCGGCTCGCAATTCGCGGTGTGCGGCGTATGCGCTGGTCTGCTCGCGGCCTTGCACTGGCCGCTGGCGCTGGTGCTCGCCGCCTCCATTTTGCTGGGCGCGATTTTTGGGGCGTTCAACGGTGCGCTGGTGGCGGGACTGGGGTTGCCGTCCATTGTGGTCACCCTGGCCACGATGGTGACGTGGCGCGAAGGACTGCGCTGGCTGCGCCAGGGTGTCTGGGTGGATTTGCCCAACGGCGTGCAATGGTTCGGCTTGAGCCAGCGGGCCGGACAGGCCGCGCTTGTCCTCGTCGCGCTCGCCTTGCTGGCGCTGTTGGCCCTGGCGCTGAAGCATCTGGCCATCGGCCGGTTCATTTATGCGGCCGGCTCGGACGCCGAAGCCGCGCGGCTGGCCGGCCTCCGGCCCAGGCTGGTGACGTTTGGCGCGTTTGTTTTCCTAGGGGCGCTGACCGGCCTCGCGGCCATGATGAACACCCTCCAGTCGCCACAGGTGGATCCCAATTCCGGCACCGGATTGGAGTTGAAAACCATCGCCGCCGTGGTGGTCGGCGGCGTGGCGATTTCCGGCGGACGCGGAACTTTATGGGGCGTGTTAGCCGGCCTCGGGTTGTTGGCGTGCATCAGCCCGGCACTCACGCACCTGCACGTGGAGGCGTTTTGGGAAAAGGTCATACAGGGCGCGATCATCCTCCTCGCCGTCATGGCCGACGGCGTTCGCAGCAGAACCATTAACCGACAGAATGATTGATGGCAGAATGATTGAGGGCGGAATAATGGGGAAAAGTCTTAGCCATCATTCTGCCATCAATTATTCTGCCAATAATTCTGCGCCAACCTGTCGCGCCACTCAAAGTTGGCGGATTGATACCATGGTTTGGCAGAATGATTGAGGGCAGAATAATGGGGGAAAAATTCTGGAAATCATTCGGCCATCAATTATTCTGCAGCAAATCCCTGTTTTCAAACTTATGCCTATCGAAGTAAAATCAAACATCGTTTTGTTGGCGCAGCCTGAGTTTCACGCGCTCACCGCGAAACTGCTGCGGATTATTTTCGATGTGCATAACGAGTTTGGCCGGTTTCTGGACGAATCCCTTTACCAGCATGAAATCGCGGCGCGCTGGTCGGCGGCGGGGTTGGGCAAAATTGAACGAGAAGTGCAAATCAACGTCAGCCACAAAACATTTCGAAAAAGCTATTTCATGGACGCCTTGTTCAACAACGGGCTGATGCTGGAGGCGAAAGTGGCCGATGCGCTCACGTCGAGCCACCGGTCGCAAGGGCTGAATTATTTGTTCCTGACCGGGATGCAACATGCGTTGCTGGCGAATCTGCGTCCAGAACGGGTGGAACATGAATTTCTTTCGACGACTCTCACGCTGGCTGAACGGCGCAAGTTCTCGATCGTGGACGCTGGCTGGCAGCCATTAAATGACCAAAGCCAGGGGCTGCGCGAAACGCTGGTCGAATTATTGGCCGATTGGGGGGCGTTCTTGGAAGTGGGACTATATCGTGAAGCCGTCACGCATTTGCTGGGTGGAACAGAACAGGTTGTTGGGCGCGTGCCGGTGTATTCGGGTGATCGCTTGATCGGGAATCAAACGGTTCATTTCCTGACCGCAGACAGCGCCTTCGCCTTCACCGCAATGACCCGCAACCGCGCCGCCTTGCAGGACCATCAGCGTCGTTTCCTCAAACACACGCCGCTGCGCTGCATCCAGTGGGTCAATTTCAACCGCCACGACATCGAATTTACGACGCTCACAAAATGATGGGATCAAGATTGGCAGAATCAATGATGGCGGAATGATGAAGACTGGAAAAATCCATTCCCAAATCACTCTGCCCTCAATCATTCTGCCATACCGCTGCAACACGGTGCCTCGAATTGGCGAGGCTCACAAAATGATGGGAATCAGGATTGGCAGAATCATTGATGGCAGAATGATGAAGACTGGAAAAATCCATTCCTAAATCATTCTGCCCTCAATTATTCTGCCATACCGCTGCGACACGGTGCCTCGAATTGGTGAGGCTCACAAAATGATGGAGCCTGAGCTTGGCCGCACCATTGATGGCAGAATGATGAAGCCCTGGAAAATGCTTTCCAAATATGGTTCTGCCCTCAATCATTCTGTCAGCGTTTTGAACTAAAGCCGTGGGCACATTCAATAAATCATCCAGCACCCCGGTCCTGCTCCGGCACGAGACGATTCTGCTCGGCGTGCTCGTGGCGGAATGGATTTTTTTCGACGCCTGCGGGCGCAATTTCGGCACCTATGACAACTTGTGCGATCTGTTGCGCCATTCCTGCGAAATCGGGCTGCTCGCCCTGGCGATGACGCCGGTCATTTTAACCGGCGGCATTGATCTATCTGTCGGCTCGCTGTTGGGCCTGTGCGCCATCGTGTTCGGGAAGTGCTGGCGCGACGCGGGGATGCCGATTCCTCTCGCGGCGGCATGTACGCTGGGCGTCGGCGCGCTGGCCGGCGGGTTGAACGCCGCGCTGATCGCCTGGCTGCGTCTGCCACCGCTGATTGTCACGCTGGGCACCTTTTCCCTGTTTCGCGGATTGGCCGAGGCCATCACCCACGGCGTGGATACGTTCACGAACTTCCCGGCGTCCTTCTTGTTTCTCGGCCAGGAACGCTGGCTGGGGGTTCCGGCCCAGGCTCCGATATTTGCGGCCGCGATGATTTTTTTCTGGCTGCTGGTCCACCGGACCACTTTTGGCCGGTCGTTCCGCGCCCTGGGTTTCTCGCCCGAAGGGGCGCGCTACGCCGGCCTGCCCGTCGCCCGCCGCGTGGCGCTGGTTTATGTGCTGGCGGGAGTGGTTGCGGCGCTCGCGGCGCTCATCTATACCGCCCGGCTGGGCCAGGCCAAGGCGGATGCCGGCACGGGCTACGAATTGTTTGCCATCACGGCCGTGGTGCTGGGCGGCACGAGTATTTTTGGCGGCGTCGGGTCGGTTCACGGCACGCTGTTGGGGGTGGCGGCGATTGCGGTTTTGCACAGCGGCATCGCCCACGCGCTGCTGCCGGGTGAATTGGCCGGGATGCTCACGGGGGTCCTGCTGATTCTGGCGCTGGCCGGCGCGAGCCTGGCAAAACAGATTTCAGGCTTGCGCGCCCGGAAAGCGGCCCGCAATATGCAGCAACAAACCGCGTGAACTATCTCATTCCAAAAACGGCCGCGTTATGGTTGGCGGCCGGTCTGGCTGCTCTGACCGGCTGCCATCAACCCGCCAAATCCGCCGCCGACAGCGCCAACCCGCCGGGCGGCGCAAAACAATTGACGATTGCGTTCCTGCCGAAATCCAAGGGCAACGCTTATTTTGTTTCGTGCGCCAAGGGCGCGCAACGGGCCGCCAACGAACTGGGCGCCCATTTGATTTTCGACGGGCCGACCGATCCCGACCCGGCGCGGCAGAATGAAATTGTGGAAAACTGGATCACCCTCGGCGTGGATGCGATTGCCGCCGCGTGCGAGAACAAGGAGGGTATCTCCACCGCGCTGCGGAAGGCGCAGGCCAAGGGCATCAAGGTGATCACCTACGACGCCGACGCGCTGCCGGACGCGCGTTCATTTTTCGTGAATCAAGCCACCCCGCAAGGCATCGGCGACGCGCTCATGGACGAGGCAGCGCGACTATGCGCCAGCAATGGCGCGTTTGCCGTGATCACCGGCTCGCTGACCGCCGAGAACCAGACGGAATGGCAGAAATACGTCGAGGCGCGCCGGGCCGCCGCGTATCCCAACATGAAATGCGTGGCGGTGGAGGCGTGCGACGACTTGAAAGACAAGGCGCAAAGCGAAACCACCGCGCTGTTGAGCACCTATCCGGATTTGAAGCTGGTCTTGAGCACCACCTCGCTGGGCGTGCCCGGCGCCGCAGAGGCCATCAAACAGGCCGGCAAGACCGGCGTCGTGAAAAATCTCGGCCTGGGCCTGCCGAACGAAAACAAGCGTTACGTCCACGAGGGGGTGACGCAGGGGGTGATCTTGTGGAAGACCGAAGACCTCGGTTATCTGGCGATCTATGCGGCGGACGCGCTGGCCAAAGGCACGCTCAAACCCGGCGACCAGAAGTTCCCGGCCGGCGCGCTCGGCCAATTTGAAATTCAAGGCGACAATATCATGCTGGGCAAACCGTTCACCTTTAACCAGGACAACATAGACCAATTTGATTTTTAATATGAAACGTAATGCGTTTAAAATGAGGTTGAAACCGGGCGTCGCGGCGGAATACCAGCGGCGCCACGACGAAATCTGGCCGGAACTGGCGGCGGAATTAAAGGCCGCCGGCGTTTCCGATTACACGATTTTTCTCGACGAGGAAACGCTCACGCTGTTCGCCGTGCAAAAACTGAGCGACGGCAACACGGCGGCGGGTCTGCCCCGCTCGCCCGTCGTGCGCAAGTGGTGGGATTACATGTCGCCGCTGATGGAGGTGAATCCCGATGGCTCGCCGGTCGCCACGCCGCTCAAGGAAGTTTTCCATCTCGACTGATTTTCAGGTCAAATCTGAAAATCAATCGCCGCGTTCTTGTCGGCCTTGCTGAGCACGCGCATGTCCAGGCCGTCGTAGATCACCAGCGAATTGGGCTGGACGCTGTCCATGATGAACACGTTGCCGCCGATGGTGCTGCCCGCGCCGATGATCGTGTCGCCGCCGAGAATCGTGGCGCCAGGATAAATCGTCACCCGGTCCTCGATGGTGGGATGCCGCTTCTGGCCGCGCAATTGCTGTCCGCCGGCGGTGGATTTGGCGCCCAGCGTCACGCCATGATACATCTTCACGTGGTTGCCGATCACGCAGGTTTCGCCCACGACCGTGCCGGTGCAATGGTCCACAAAGAAATACGAGCCGATCTTAGCCCCGGGATGCAATTCCATGCCCGTGCGGGCATGCGCCCATTCCGACATGATGCGCGGGATGAGCGGCACCTCTTTTGCGAACAGTTCGTGCGCCAGCCGTTGGACGGAAATCGCCTCCACGAACGGATAGGCCACCAGCACTTCATCCTTGCTGGACGCGGCCGGGTCGCCGTCAAACGCCGCCTGCACGTCGGTCTGCAGGATTTCCCGGAGTTGCGGCAATTTGCGGAGAAAATCCACCGTCAGCTTGTGCGCTTCATGGAGAATGTCCTTTTTGGCGAGACCCGCGGGCGGCTGATATTCCAGGCTCTTGCGGATTTCGTCCTCGAGCGCGCCGGAAACCACATCCAGCAACGCCGCGGTTTCCGCCTTGATTTCCGACGATTGGACCGGTTTCTCGTCGAAGAAACCGGGAAATAGCAGCCGGAGCAGATCCGTGGTGATGGCGGCGACGGCGCGCTTGGACGGCAGGTTTTTGCCATCCAGATGGTTGATGCCGCCCACCTTGGCGTAGGAGGCGACCAACTGATTGGCGAGTTGCGTGACAGTGTCCACGACGAAAAACTACCACGAAGCTGCCGCGCGGCCAAGCCACAACGGAGCGCCGGCCTCCGGCCCGGCTCGTTTCAAAACCGCCAGCGCAACGCCGTTTGCACATACGGGCTGTCGGCGAAGGAAACCGTCTCGTTCAGGCGTGAGTAATCAATCTGCCGTCCCACGGAATAACCGCCCTGAATTGCCAAGGAAAGGTCTTTGCAGAACCGGTATTCTGCGCCATCCCCCCAGGCAATCAAGAACAGTGTCAAGATGCGCCCTTCACCAGCCGATACCAGTTATCGCGCTGGTGCGGTTCGTAGCCGAGTTCCGAGATCAGCCGGTGCATGTCGGCCGCAGTCATGCGGAAAGTGGTGCCGGCCTGGGATACCACATTTTCCTCGATCATGATGCTGCCCAAATCGTTCGCGCCGAATTTCAACGCGATTTGCCCGATTTCCAAGCCTTGCGTGACCCAGGAGCTTTGGATGTTCTCAAAATTATCGAGGTAAATGCGGCTCAAGGCCTGCGTGCGCAAGTACTCATGCGCGCCCACGGTGGGCGCTTTCAGCTTGGTGTGCTCGGCCTGAAATGTCCAGCCGATGAACGCCGTGAAATGGGCCGGGGAAAAGCGGGAAGCGGAAACCGGAAAAGCGGAAACGGACGGCGTTGCGGCAGATTCCGCTTTTTCGCTTTCCGCCTTCCGCTTTAGCGACTTCTCCTGCTGCGCGCGCAATCGCTCCAGGTGCTCGATGCGGTCCTCCACCGTCTCCACGTGGCCAAACATCATGGTGGCGGAGGAATACAGCCCGAGCCGGTGGGCGATGTCCATGACCTCCAGCCAGTCGTTGCTCATGGCCTTGAGCGGGGCGATGCGCTGGCGCACGCGGTCCACGAGAATTTCCCCGCCGCCGCCGGGAATCGAGCCCAGTCCGGCCGCCTTGAAATCGGCGATGATTTGTTCCAACGGTTCGTTGAAAACGTCGCGGAAATGCACGAACTCGCTGGGGCTAAAACCGTGGATATTGATCTGCGGCCATTTGCTCTTGATGTGCGCCAGCAGGTCCAGATACCACTGTTTGGTAAGCTTGGGATGGTGGCCGCCCTGCATGAGAATCTGCGTGCCGCCCAGCGCGAGCGTCTCGGCGATCTTCTGGTCCATTTCCTCAAGGGAAATGATGTAGGCATCGTCGTCCTTCTCCACGCGGTAAAAGGCGCAGAATTTGCAATAGACGTTGCACACGTTGGTGTAATTGACGTTGCGGTCCACGTTGAAGGTGACGATTTGATTGCCGCGGCCTGCGTAGGCCCCAGCCTTGGCCAGTTGGCGGCGGCGGTCGGCGAGCAGGCCCAGTTCCTCCAGCGGCAAGGCATAAAGCCGCCGGGCCTCGGCCTGGTCAATGCGTTGGCCATCCCAGACCTTTTGCAACAGTCCGTCCAGTGCTGCGTCGTAAATCACGCGGGCAAATTAACCAAATCAGGCCGGCGAATCAAACACAGATGGACACTGCCCAAGCCAATTTTTTTATCCTGCCGCACGATAGAAGAACGGCGCAACGAGGCACCTCACCCCGGCCCTTTCCATGAATCCGCGTAGTGCAGTCGTCCCGGTGCCTGTTCCCCGAACTGGCGGCGAGACGCCGCCAGAACCCGCAGCCGAGACGGCTGCGCTACCGTCACGCAGGCAACAAAATCCTTCCGAGGCACCGGGTTGCGAGTTGAGGGTTGCCGATGCACCCAAGAAACAGACAACCTTCAACCACCAATCACAAATATCCAACGAGCCGGGTCGGAGACCGGCGCTCCGAACACTGCGAGGTTGGGAGCCGTGGCTTTCACTTCGGTCCCGCTGCCGGCGCCGCGCGCCGCTGCAATTCGCGCTCAAGATACATGTCTTCCGGGGCCGTCTGCCAGGCCGTGAACCAGAGATCGCCGAGCAACTGGCCGCTCTTGACGAGCTGCGCTTCCAGAAACGCGCGGCCTGCCGCGCCGGCGCCGCCCTGGTCAGACAACTGGCCGTTTTTTTCCAATTGATAAAGCGGTTCCACAAGCTGGTTGTTGGCCACGATGAAATTCACCGCAGTTTGGAAGATGCCGTTGGGATCAGACGACTCTGGCATTTTTTTGGCCGGACGAATATTGGCAGACAGCTTTTTGGCGTCAATGCCGCCGGTTTTGCGGAAGAAGCCGCCGTCAATCCACTGGTGAAACGTATGCTCGGTAGTGTAATGATTGGTGTTCTCGCCCACCCAGCCGTTGAAATGTTTGGTGGTGTGCAGCGGTTGGCTGGCGTCGCCCACGAAATGGCCCATCACGCCCATGACATAGACGAGGTTGGCTCTGGCGTTGGTGATTTCCTCGGGTGTGCCGCCGGCTTTTTCAAGCGCGGCGAGCGTGCTGAAACCCGACTGCAATTTTTCATAGTACTCGGTCACCGCCCACGGCAGAAAGCCGCTCAATTCCCGCGTATGGTCGCTGTCCCGGGCCGGGTCAATGGCCGGAAAACTTTCGGGATGCGCCGCGCGGGCCTTGACGATGTCAGCCACGAAATCATAGCGCAGCGGCGGCAATTTGTCCGGGGTTAGCCCATAAAGCGCGAGATCTTCCAAGTCCAGGTAGTGATCGGGTCCGCTGGCGTGGCCCAAGGCTAGACCAGTGCCGTTCCGCACGCTGGTTTCGTTGCGCCAGCGATCCGCCTCACCCGCAAGATATTCAATGCGCACACGCGCCTCGGGCGTCAGCACGAACGCGGGAAAGTTGGCGGGCAGCGAGGCCAGCGCCAAGTCGTTGACGGCCTGATGGCCTTCGTAATCCCACGCCCCTGCGGGGAAGGTGAACGCGGCCATAGCGGCGGCGAGCAGAAACAGTTTTGATTGCCTGAGTAAAGTCATGATGGCGGGGCGAAGGTTAGAGCAAGGCGGCTTGATTGCAAATGGAAACAACCAATGTGTCGAAGGCCCTAGGACGCACCGTTTCAAATTTCTGAACGCCACGAAACCGGGGAATTTGAGAAGATCAGCGCTTTTAAGCGTTCCGGGCCGCCATCGCAATGGAGAAAGCG
>Ga0316217_10004112_pt1 | contig 16008 bp, 12 predicted proteins | sample 1anoAmetaG_FD_203633 | JGI IMG/M metagenome (GOLD analysis project Ga0316217, IMG submission 203633) | Freshwater microbial communities from Trout Bog Lake, Wisconsin, USA - 1anoA | ecosystem: Environmental > Aquatic > Freshwater > Lake > Hypolimnion/Profundal zone | place: USA: Wisconsin... | reverse complement strand
CAAATGGTCAAGATTTATTTGCAACCGAACAAGGTGGATATATTTGGAGTTCCATTGATGGGGGGACAAGTTGGACACAAGGCACCGGCCTGCCATCCGCAAATTGGGCAAGCGCTACAGTAAGTGCAAACGGCGGTTATGCTGCAGCTATTGATACAGTTGATCATACAGTATGGACTGAACAAGGTAACAGTAATGCGTGGACTAAAGTTCGTCCAAGCTTTGGGCCTTGGTATTCTGTTGCGTATTCTCCGGATGGAGGAACGCTGTTTGCAGGAAGTGCGGGCGGATATGTCGCCGTTTCTACCAACCAAGGGACTTCGTGGTCGTTTGATAATACTCGTCTTGGTGGAACATTTAACGCGGTTGCTGCGGGCAATGGCGGATATCTTGCTGCGGCTGGATCTTCAACGGGTGACATTGTTACTTCCACAGATGGTGGCGCAGACTGGACTGATACAGGATACGGATCGGGAACAACATGGGGAGTCATTTCGGAATCATCAAATGGCCAGGTCATTGCCGCGGCTTCTGCAGGGTATAACAGTATTAATATTTCCACGAATGGAGGCTCTACTTGGGAAACAGAAACGACTCCAAGTGAAGACACTTGGGGCGCGCTTTCAGTTGCGAGTGATGCCTCAGTAGTTGTTGCGGGTGGATACAATACGGTGTGGAAAGGAGACCTTGCTGCCCCTGCGGTTCCTGCTGCTCCTACTGATGTGGCCGCAACTACTGCACCCGGATATTTAAGCACGACGATTACATGGAGTGCTCCAACAGGTGGCGGTACTCCTACAAAATATTTTGTAGAGGCCATTAAACATGGTGATACTAATTGGAACGATGATGAAATTGTTGATGATACGGTTTTCGCGACTAATCCTTTGACGGATACGGTGCATCTTCCTGCCTATGGAGAATACGATATCCGAGTAAGTGCGGCGAACGGCGAAGGACCTGGCGAATATGGAACAACCAACTATACAACCTCGGCGCCAGTCGTTCAGGATATTTCTTCGTGCGCGCAACTTCAAGCAATTGATGCAGATCCAACTTCTGGATACGCAGACACTTATGATCTGACGGCAAACATTGATTGCAGCAGCATTCCAAATTTTGAATCTTTGGGATGGACTCAATCAGGACTGGGAATTCCTTCGACTGGAGCTTTCTCAGGAATCTTCAATGGACAAGGACATACCATCAGTAATATTTCGATTGTTGATGGCGGCCTCGGTGATTATGGAGTCGGTCTTTTTGACGATGCAAATAGTGCGACTCTTGAGAATTTTACGATCTCAGGTTCGGTTACAGGAGGTGTGCGACTTGGAGGAATTGTAGGGCTCGGAGAAAATAGTACCCTTCAGGATATTACAAGCAGTTTGGTTATTAATGATTCAGAAGCATCCGGTGTCGGCGGACTTGTCGGCGGACTCTTGTCTGATAATGGAACGTCAACTATTTCAGGAAATACTATCTTGGGCGATGTAAATGGAACTTCGAGCGGGGACGTCGGCGGACTGGTTGGAAACATGCAGGCAACCGAGATATCAGGAGGATTTGTTGTTGACAACAACACCGTTTCAGGAAATGTTATTGGTAATAATAATGATGTGGGCGGACTTGTCGGAGAGGTCTACATGAATATGGAGGACAATGGTGGTAGTGGAGTATTAAATGCAGATAATAACGTGATGACGGGAACCGTTACTTCTACGACTGGGGATCAAACAGGGGGCCTCTTCGGAGACATTAATCAATACACTGATTCAAATTCGCCGGTATCCCTATCAATCACGAACAGTTCTGCATCAGGCGATGTTTCAAGTACAGGTGGCAGTTTTGAAGGAACGGGTGGACTTATCGGTTCTATCGAGTCAGGAACCAATGCGTCTGGTACGGATACGGTTGTGTTAACAGGAGATTCTTATAGAGGAGGATTAGTTGCTGGTAATGATGAAGGCGTAGTCGGTGGACTTTTGGGATATTATCAAGTCAGTGAAGATGAAGGTACGGGACTTTCATCATATACATTCAGCCAAGACTACTCGACAGGAAATGTAGGAGGCGCAGTGGCGCTCGGTGGACTCGTTGGATTTATTTCAAATGTTGATACTGGTGCAACGACCCCTCTTGTTTCTGGTACGATTTCGCAAAGTTATACGACAGGCAATATTACCGAGGAAAATGGCGGGGGCGAAGGGCTTGAGGGAGGTCTCGTTGGATTTTACGCTAATAATTTTGGAGAAAATGGCGGGGATATGACTGATGTTGAACTTACACTTAATGATGTGTATGCAACGGGAAATATTCAAGGTTCCGGAGGGGATGGTGGTCTTCTGGGTGTGGTGTTACTTCCGATTATATTGGATCGAAGTTATGCAACGGGTTCAGTTACGGGAATTAATGGAACTGAACAGGGTGGTGGTGGGCTGATCGGAGAAATGGCGGTTGGCGGTCTTGCTGACTCATTCAGTACTGGGGCCGTATCAGGGTTCTCGACGGATGCTGGCGGACTCGTTGGCGGGGCCGGTGACGTAGGACTTCTTGATGACTTTTATGATCAAGCTGCGAGTACTCAGCCGGTGTGTGTAAGTGGAGGGGAAGACGGTGGCGATGGTTGTAATGCAATTGATACAGAGGATGTGCCTGATACAACTTACTTTTTTGACACAACGAACCCTCCCTATGCAGATGGATATACTAATTGGGATTTTACAAATATTTGGAAAGCGCATGATGCTGCATATCCGACATTCCAGGGTCCGGTGGTAACGAATCTCCCAGTGGCAAATATTACTCAAACCTCAGCAGTGCTCGGAGGAAATGTTGCGAGCGCTGGAATTGGAAATATTATTACAGAGAAAATAGGATACGGACCGACTCATGAAATTAATGGAGAGCCACAACCGTTGGTCTATACAGGTCTTCAAACAGGAAATGTTGCGCTTGGGAATTTTACAGGCACGGCAGACGATTTGTTGTGTGGAACGGAATATTTGTACATTGCTCAGGCCACTAACTCGATTGGGCAGGAAGGCGCTGCGCAAAGCGGAACCTTTACCACGCTTCCTTGTAGTTCGCTTCAGCAATCGAGTGTAGGTCTTCTCGGGGGCGGATACAATACAGGTTTTATTCCTTCCGTTGTTTCTCAAGCCGTGATAAGTTCTGCGGCTGCTCCGACTCCTTCAGTGGTTGCACCAGTAATCTCGTCACCATCTTTCGTTCCTTTTCGTAAAAACTTGAAAAAGGGAATGACTTCAGTAGATGTAAAACGCCTTCAAGAATTTTTGAACGACAATGGATATTTGGTTGCAGCCAAGGGGACAGGATCTCCGGGGCACGAGACAACTCTCTTTGGGTTGTTTACGAAAGAAGCTTTGATGAAATTCCAAAGTGCGCACGGTCTTGCTTCTGATGGTGCGTTTGGTCCAAAAACTCGGGCGGTAGTCAATGGGATTCTTGGAAAATAATTAATAGCACATAAAAAAGTAGGGATGTATCCCTACTTTTTTATTTAAGAATGTTTTATTGCTGAACGGGTGTTGTTGGTGAGGCTGGGTGTGTCGGCGAATTTTGAGTTTGATCAATGATCATATTTGCCGATATCGTTGTTCCTCTGAGAGTGCCTATTATTGCAATTTTGTCACCAAGAGCGATATCTGTTACTCCTGTGACTTTTTTCCCCAAGAAGTGCGCATTGCTGGCGTCCACGGTGTAGGCTTTTGCCCCATTTCTATTTTTTGCAGAAATAGTTATGGTTGTGCCGTTGATGGCCGTTACCGTGCCGCCTAGTTCCTTGTGCGTCCCTCCATTTTTTTGAGGTGAGCTGACATGGTGCCAGAATGAGCGGCTTAGAGTAGCAGTTGCCGCAACACTCGGCGTTGCTGCAAATACCAGAGGCGCGATTGCGATGCTGGCCAAGGCGAGTGTCGTTGCGACGGTATTTCGAATGTAAGTAGTGTTCATATAGTTTTATTATACAGGACTTTATAAATTTTGACAGGGTATCTTTTCTGATAAGCTCTTCCATTGGATTAATTGAAGAGTTGCCTTATCTCGACACTCTGTTATACTTTCGCCCTAGCAAATAATTTACTTTACTATGTACACCAAACAAGACATCTGGGCATCTTTTAAAAAAGAATTGGATATCATTAAGCATTTAGCGGGAAAAATTCCTGCAGGCAAAGAACACCACAAGCCGACTGAAAAACAGCGAACCACCCTCGAACTTCTCCAATATTTGAGTGTTAACGGTGCTGGAAATTTCGCTGCGATCCTTTCAGGGGATACTGGAGGCTTTGCAAAGTATGTTGATCGATCCAAAGAAGTAACGGTCGAAAACTTTGCAGCAGCTATCGATTGGGAGGAGTCCGAAATGAAAACTCTGTTTGGCCAATTCAACGACGAAAATCTTTCAGAATCAGTTACGTTGTTTGGGCGAACTCAATCCCGAGCCTTGTTCCTCCTTGATTTTCTTAAGATGCTTACGGGCTATAAGATGCAGCTTTTCTTGTATGCGAAAGGCTCAGGAAACGAAACAATCGGAACCCCGAACGTTTGGGCTGGAATGGACGCGCCAGTTCCCGTAAAATAGATTTGTATGGTTATCCTTTTCAGGTATCTTAAAAGACTTTGGAAATTGTGCGTGCTCGTAGTTATTCTCGCAGCGATCAATCAAATCTTTTCGCTTCTTGATCCGTTGATTTTCCAACATATTATCGACAACTATGCGACGAAGTTCGACTCGTTCACGCTTGGTGCATTTTTCGCCGGGGTTTCAGTGCTTCTTCTGCTTGCCATCGGCGCGGCGTTTGTTTCTCGAGTTGCAAAAAACTTTCAGGATTATTATTTGAACACGGTAACTCAGCGTACAGGTGCAAAGATTTACAATGATGGTGTCGAGCACTCGCTTGCTCTTCCCTATGAAGTTTTCGAGGATCAGCGAAGCGGGGAAACGCTCGGAACTCTTCAGCAGGTGCGATTGGCATGCGAAACATTTTTGAGTTCGTTCATCAACGTGCTCTTCGTTTCGATCCTCGGATTTATTTTCGTAACGGTTTATGCCTTGACGATCTATTGGGGAATTGCACTTGTATTCGCGCTTACGATTCCTGTTATCGGAATCATTAGTTATGTTTTGACGGGGAAGGTAAAACGAATTCAGAAAGTGATTCTTGCCGAGACGACGGCTCTTGCCGGTGCAACGACTGAATCGCTTCGAAATATTGAACTCGTGAAAAGTCTTGGTCTGGTCGATCAGGAAATCGGACGATTGAATACGACGACTGATAAGATCTTAAAACTTGAGCTTAAAAAGTTGCGCTATATTCGAAGTATTAGTTTTGTCCAAGGGACACTCATTAACTTAATGAGAACGCTTATTCTCGCATTCTTGCTGTACTTGGTGTACACGAAGACAGTAACCTTCGGACAATTCTTCTCGCTTTATATTTATTCATTCTTCATCTTCGGCCCACTTCAAGATTTGGGCACAGTTATTAATAATTATCGTGATGCGGAAGTTGCCCTGATTAAATTCAAGGGAATTATTGAAACTCCGATTGAGCCGACACCTCTTCATGCCACGGAAATCGGTAAGATCACAGATCTCCAATTTAACGACGTGTCTTTCAAATATAAGTCGGCAAAAGGTCTTGCGCTTGATCATATTTCCTTTGAGGCGAAAGCGGGGGAAACTATTGCCTTTGTCGGACCTTCTGGTTCTGGAAAAACAAGTCTCGTGAAATTGCTTGTCGGCCTTTATGAAGCAGGGGGCGGTCAGGTTAAGTACAACTCCATCGAAGCAAAAGATGTGGACTTGAATACGCTTCGAACCCAGTTCGGATTTGTAACCCAGGACACGCAGTTGTTTGCGGGATCGATCCGGGAAAATCTTTTGTTTGTGAATCCTCAGGCGACCGAATCTGAAATGATGGATGCGCTTAATAAAAGTGCTGCAACAACGCTTCTTGCTCGTGCGGATAACGGCATCGACACGATTATCGGCGAAGGTGGAGTAAAAGTTTCAGGCGGTGAAAAACAGCGTCTCTCTATTGCGCGAGCTCTTCTGCGAAATCCGAGCATTCTTATTTTCGATGAAGCGACTTCAGCCCTTGATTCTATTACCGAAGAAGAAATTACGAAAACAATTCGAGATGTTTCACAAGGCGCGTCGCGAATTACGGTTCTTATTGCACATAGACTTTCTACCATCATGCATGCTGATCGCATTTATGTTCTTGAAAAGGGAACATTGGCGGAAACAGGGACGCACGCGCAATTACTCGAGGCGAAGGGACTGTATTATGCGATGTGGAGACAGCAGATTGGAGAAAGAGTGTAGGGGCACAGAAAGCGTTTGTATTAATTTAAGATATCTATATACTTGATCTATATGAGTATGGAAAATGGATTCAGTAAAATTAGAAACAGTGTGATAACCACGCTTGCAACTGCAATGCTTATTACAGGAACAGCGGAGAAGGCTTTTCCGCAAGCCCCTGACTCGCTTGGAACGAAAGCTCCGATGGGTCAAGACGATGGAGCTCATAAGTCGCTTGAACAAGTGCATACGGTTGACGCTAAAGGCGTCGAGAAGGCTCTTCAAGGGTATGAGTCAGCGCCCGGAGGTCTCCCTCTCGAAATGTATCTTAATAACTTGAAAAGTCAGGAAGCTCATGGTTTTAAATTCACCACGTCGGAAGCGACGGGACAAAATCAACCAGCAGCTTCAATGAGCGCTCATACTAAACTGGCTACTGCAGGAGTCCATGGAGGTTCGACCGAGTTTGAAAAAACACTTCCCAATGGAAACGTTTCGGTAGTGGTAGTCATAATGCATAAATAAAATAAAAACTCATCCTTGAACGGATGAGTTTTTATTTTATTTTCCGCTTGATCGACTCAATAATTCTTGCTGAAGCGCAAGTGCAAGATTATTGTCGAGAATGGGAAGCGTTCCTCCGCTTTGCTCATCATGACTGTCGTTAGTTCCTGCTGTTTCAACGATGACGCGTGCGATGCCCCATGTTTTTTCGCTAAAGTCTTGCTCGTAACTCACGTTTTGAATCTGGTGATAGGGAATTGCAATTTCAGCTTTCGACAGGAAACCTTTTTGGATATGAAAAGCGAATTCGTCGAACATGAACTTTACGCTTGAATAATTGATCCAAGCATTCAAGCAAAGAACCAGAATAATAAGAATCCCGAGAATAACGACGACAGGCTCGCCGATCGAAGTGATCTGTGATACTGGAAATGAATGGGGAATTTTAGTCGAAGTTGAAAGAGCTTTTTGTATAAACGAAAGTGCGACTCCTAAGATGACAAAAATAATGACGATGACGGTTGTCTGAGGAATAATAAAATATCGAAGCACTTGGCTGCCGGGTTTATAATAAATGCCATTTTGAAGTGGTTGCATGATTCCATTGTCTCACAGGTGGGCGATATTAGGCAATATCCGCTTTTTTGACAGTAATAGGTTCGCCAAAGAACTTGCTTCCTCGACGTTCGAAGGTGTCCGTTAAATCGGTTGAGTAAAAAGTCCGCCTCCTCTTTTTAGAAAGAGTCTTTTCAATCTCTGGATGCCGTTTCAAATACTCTTTTAAACTTTTTGCGACAACTGATGATTCAGAAACGATCGTTATATCTTTGTCGACACTATTCTGAATAGTTTTAGCGATAATTTCATAGTGCGTACAACCTAAAATCAAGGTGTCGATTTTTTTCTTGAGAAGGGGCGCAAGATATTTTTTAAGAACAAGCTTGAGAGCTTGAGAATTGTGTTCGCCGGCCTCGATAAAAGGCACAAGAAGTGGACAGGCATTCTGATTCACTTTCAACGCGGGATTAATTTTCCAAAGCTCATTCCTGAATGCATTTGACGAAGTCGTGCGTTCGGTTGCAATGACTCCAATATTTCCATTTTTGGTTTTTAAAGCGGCATACTCCGCTGTGGGAATGATAACTCCGAGAACTTTCTTTCCCGGATGTTTAACAGGTAAATATTGTTGTTGAATATGAGCAAGCGCTTCGCTTGAAGCAGTGTTGCACGCAATGATAATGAGGTCACAATTTTTTGAAAACAAAAAGTCAATCGCCTGTTTAGTGAAAAGGCGGATGGTTTCTTCTGAGCGAGTTCCATAGGGCACGCGAGCAGTGTCGCCCAGGTACACAAAATCATAGTCGGGAAGTTCTTTAACGATTCCTCGCATAATGGTGAGACCTCCGAATCCGGAATCAAAAATGCCGATAGTTTTGTTTCTTGGTGAAGGTGCCATAAGAGTGTTATACGCCACAAGTATTTCTCAGGATATCTTGAAACCATTGCTGTTACAAGCTTTTTAAGTGATTCAGAGTAGATTGACATTAACAGATATATGTAGTAGTATTGACTCAAGCGTCCTTTCATAAAACATTCGTTTCTAAGGATAGTTGTTGGGTTATCTGAGCTTCTTCATGAAGTTGAGATAACCCAATAACTAAACTCTTAAATTAACGGATATGAAAAATACATTGCTTTACGCTTTTATCGTTTGCTTCGTTGTTTCTTCGTGTTCTCAAAAGCATAAAGAAACTGTAGTGAAGCCAATTACTACCCATAAGAAGGGCATTGCTGCTTTGAAAGTAGCTCCTGCCATCTTAGGTTACGACAGTATTTACCCGGACCCTGTTATTAAAAATCTCCACATGATTGGTCATGTGGGGAGAAATGGAGTTCAGGGAGACATGGGCAAAATACTTCGTGTACTCCGGTACAAAAACATTGCTTGCGCAAACGAAGGCAGGTATGTATGGCTTCATGCTGATACGCTCCTTGCTTTGGCAGCCCAAGAAACTGGAGGTGCAGACTTGTTGCCTAATGGTGCCGATGACGGAGGCGCGGGAGTGATTCACAAGCAGCCCTCACTTGCAGCCGAGTACGGACTTCACAGTTTTAATGATTGTACTGCAAAGATTTGCCACAAGGATGGACGTGCTCTTCGCGAGGCAATGTCTGAAGAGAGTCGCAGGGAACTCATCGAGCAAGATGACCGGATGAATCCATTGCAAGACATGGATGCAACTGCGCGCATGCTTACGTTTTATGCTCACGGTCGTGCAATAAAAGGCCATGCCAATTACACGCCTCTGCAAAAAGCTATTTGCCGGTATAGTGGGGCCTTTAACTATCCCATATATTACAAGCATGTGATGAAGTACGTTCGTTTATTAAACAGTCCATCTTATTTAAAAAAGGTGGAGAAAAAGTTTAATGAAATGAATCCGAACTTGACCATCAACGGTGAAAAAGCGGATTTTAAAAAGTACATTGAAGTGTGCCAGCGCCAGAATGAAAATTATGGCCTTGCCGCTTACAAAAAACTAGGCGTAGTTACCCTTCAATAGTGTCAGCAAAGGAGGCCTCATCTTTTTGAGGCCTTTTAATATGGACTAAACGGCGTCTCAAGTCGCCAATCGACTTTTGATGGTATTATTACGTTCCCACAAAAGTTTCATTTTGTGGTACTATAGAAAGATATCCAATTTTATACCAGTGTAAGATCGTCTTGGGTCTCTATGTTTAAACAAAAGTCGGCGAAAACAGAAGACAGGTTATTAACGCAAGATATGGAAACTCCCGCGCTTGATTTACCAGCGGCTGGACTTTTTGGTGTCTTAGAAAAATACGCTGGGATGATTACGCTTCTGGTGGTACTTACTATTGTTGCCAATGCGCTCAGCCTTTCGGTTCCAAAAATAATTTCAGCTGCAATTGATACTTATACCAACGGACATTTTATTCTTGTGAAGCTCATCGTTGAGTTCTCAATCATTGCTGTTTTTATTTTCGTTTTCACGTATTTGCAAAACATTGTCCAAGTCTATGCGTCCGAACGCGTTGCTCGAGATTTGCGAAATCAAATTGCAGCAAAAATATCCGTTCAGCCGTATTCATATATTGAAAAGGCGACACCTGCGAAGCTCCTTACCAACCTTACGTCCGATGTTGACGCGGTAAAAACATTCGTGTCGACAGCAGTCGCGTCTCTTATCTCGTCAGTTTTCTTGGTAGTGGGAACAGCTGTGCTGTTGCTTGTTACGAATTGGAGGCTGGGACTTGCCGTGTTAGTAGTCGTTCCAGTTATTAGCATCTTATTCTTTTTCATTCTCAGTAAAGTTCGCAAGTTGTTCGTGAAGGCGCAGGAAGCAATTGACTGGTTGAACAAAGTCATCAGTGAAAGCATTCTTGGGGCGGCTCTCATCCGACTTCTTAACTCGCAAAAAACAGAATACGATAAGTTCCTTGATGCCAACACCGAAGCGAAACGGATCAGTCTTGAAATCTTGGGGTTGTTTGCAAGTCTTGTACCTGTTATTACATTTTTAACAAACCTTGCGACGCTTGCGATTGTGGTTCTGGGAGGTCATTTTGTTATGCAAGGCACGATGACGCTTGGAAATTTTACGGCATTTAACAGTTATCTTGCGATTTTGATTTTCCCGATTCTTATTATTGGGTTCATGAGTAACGTTATTGCTCAAGCTCAGGCATCGTATGCGCGAATTCTTCAAGCACTTACGGCACCTGTCGAGAAAAAGACGGGAGGAATCAAAGCCGTTCTTAAAGGCGACATTGATGTAAAAAACATAACGGTGACCTTCGGGCAAAAGTTTGCCTTGAAGGATGTTTCGTTTTCTGTAAAAGCCGGAAGTAAAACGGCGATCATTGGACCTACCGCGGCAGGGAAGACGCAGCTCCTTTATTTACTAACAGGGCTGTTGACTCCAACCTCTGGCACGATTGATTTTGACGGGCGCGATATTAATGAATATGACAAGGAAAACATCCACAGCCAAGTGGGGTTTGTGTTCCAGGACAGCGTAATGTTCAATTTAAGTTTGCGTGAAAATATTGCATTTAGTAACACGGTCAAAGATGAGAATCTCGAGAAAGCAATCGCAACCGCAGAGCTTCGCGACTTTATTGATACGCTTCCACAAAAATTAGATACGATTGTTTCCGAACGCGGAACGAGTCTTTCGGGTGGTCAGAAACAGCGCATCATGCTCGCTCGAGCACTTGCGCTTAATCCAAAGGTGCTTCTTCTTGACGACTTTACGGCGCGCGTGGATGCCAATACTGAAAAAAAGATCCTTACGAATGTCTCGAATAATTATCCGGAACTCACCTTGATTTCAGTTACTCAGAAAATATCTTCCATCGAGCATTACGATAAAATTATCCTTATCATGGAAGGCGAACTTCTCGCGGAAGGCACGCATGACCAATTAATGGAGTCGTCGCCCGAATATGTGCAGATCTACCAGTCGCAGCGAAGTATCAACCAGTACGAGATGGATACTACAAAGTAATTTTGGAAATAACGTATGAACTATTCACTTGCTAAAACAGATCTTCAGAAAGAAAAATCAAAAGGCGTGCTTTCGACTGCATGGAAAAGACTCCTGCCTTTGATGGCCGAGGAAAAAAGATCAGTCACTATCGCGCTTATTGCGATTTTGATAAGTTCCGCTGCAACGCTTGTGGTGCCAATTATCATTGCGCATATTATCGACGTCTACATCGTTACGAAAAACTTTCATGGCGTGATCATATCTTCGGTATGGCTTCTCCTCATTTTCATCGGAGGACTTATTTCAAGTTATATCCAAGTTAAAACGATGGGGGGTGTAGGACGACGACTTCTTTTCAATTTGCGAAATAAAATTTTCAACAAACTCCAGGAACTCCCTGTTGCGTTCTTCAACCAAAACAAGGCAGGAGATTTGATTTCACGTATCAACAATGATACTGATAAGCTCAACCAGTTTTTCGCGCAAGCGTTGATGCAGTTCATTAGTAACATCGTGCTTATTCTTGGCACGGCAATGTTTCTGTTGGCTATTAATATAAAGCTCGGGCTTGTCGCCATTGTGCCGGCGGTTCTCGCATTGATTGCAACACAACTTCTTTCGCCTTGGGTGAAACGAACCAGTTTGAAAAGTCTTCAAACCCTTGGTGCTATGAGTGGTGAAATTCAAGAAAGTATCAATAATTTTAAGGTGATTGTTGCGTTTAATCGCCTCGACTATTTCCGGGACAAGTTCAAGGAATCAAACGAGGTTAACTACAAGGCCTCCATTGCAGCCGGCGTTTCAAGTAATATCTTCAACCCGATTTATGTGTTTGCCTCGGCTCTCGCGCAGCTTGCAGTGCTCGGCTATGGAATTTACTTGATCACGACGGGTCATTTTTTGCTCGGTCTCTTGATTGGATTCCTGTTGTACGTCAACAACTTTTACACTCCACTTCGACAGCTTGCGTCGGTGTGGCCATCACTTCAGCTCGCACTTGCCGGACTTGATCGTATTTCAGAAGTCTTGGCGCTTGAATCCAATGTGCAGACTATGCCGAAAGATGTTGCAACCTCGGAAGCTGGTTCGGTTGCGCAGAGTCAGAAAACTTCTTCGCCAGATACGGTCCTTGAATTCAAAGACGTCTTCTTTCATTATTTGGAAGGGAAAGATGTGCTTCGAAATATCAACCTGACGCTTGAACGAGGGAAAACATATGCACTGGTAGGTCCGACGGGTGGCGGGAAAACAACAACGGCTTCTCTCATGGCTCGGTTGTATGATCCGACCGGTGGAACTATTTATCTTGAAGGTAAAGATATTCGATTCTACGATCCGACTGAACGTGCAAAAAAAATTGGATTCATTCTACAAGAGCCATTTCTTTTTACGGGAACTGTTCGTGAAAATATTCTCTATGGTAATGAAGAACACCAAGGCTATACCGATCAGGAACTCTTCGAAGTGTTAGAAAAGGCACACCTCACGAAACTTCTTTCAAGATTTTCAGAAGGACTTGAAACAGTTGTCGCTTCGAGTGGGGACGCGATTAGTCTGGGGCAGAAACAATTGATTGCATTTATTCGCGCAGCGCTTCGCAATCCTGATATTTTAATTTTGGACGAAGCAACTGCAAACATTGATACGGTCACGGAGCAACTTCTTGAAGAAATTTTAAACGAGCTTCCGAAGTCAACGACAAAAGTTATCATTGCTCATCGCCTCAACACAATTGAAAATGCGGATACGATTTTCTTCGTCAATGGCGGGGAAGTTACGCATGCGGGTTCAATGCAGCAAGCGGTTGATATGCTTTTGCACGGGAAAAGACAAAGTTAATAGAAACAAAAAAGTATTCCGATCCTGATAGGCGGAATACTTTTTTAGTTTGTGTCAATATTTTGGGTTTTTGCTTGGAAATTAAAAATAGGGGTATACTGTATCCATGAATACTCGCCATGAGCATGCATATGCAATCACAGCCATTGTTCTTCTGGTTATTTTTTTAGGATGGCTTTGTTTTTTACTGGTTCAAACATATACCACGGCACATCTGTTTTCGACACAGGATAATAGTGGTCGAATGTTCCGATCTGTCCAAGATGTTCGGAAGCCGTTGACGATTAAGAATGTGGTCGATATTGCTCCTTGGATGACGTTCGATTTTATCAATCATGTTTTTAATGTGCCTCCTACCTATTTGTCGAACGCTTTCAATATTACGGACGCGAACTATCCTCGAATGTCTTTGCGTTCCTATGCCAGTCTTCATGGGATAGACGAGCAAACTTTTTTGGTCGATGTCCAAAAGAAAGTCGCAGATTATTTGAATAGTCTACCTTCACATTCATGACCGGAGCAACCACGCTTTTTTTATCGTATCTGCTGCTCTACAAATACGTGGCGCTGTTTTTGATTGTTTTCGCGATTGCAATTATTGTTCCGCTTCCTGCGAATATTTTTCTCTTAGCGGCGGGAGCTTTTTCGAGTCTTGGCTATTTGAGTCTTCCGCTCACACTTTTGGTAGCAGTTGTTGCAAATGTCGCAGGAGATGTTGTTGACTTCTTGCTCGCTCGATATTTCGGAGTCAAGATTCTTAAATTTTTTAAAATTCAGGAAAATAAAACATGGATCCGAATCGAGAATCAGCTCCGAGACCACGCGCGAGCGACGATTTTTACGAGTCGATTCGTAGGCCCTCTTGATTTGATTGTGAGTCTTTCGTCGGGAATCGCGAAAGTTCCTGTGGGTACGTTCATTCTGTACGATTTCCTGGGAAACTTTCTTTCCAATGTTCTCGTGATCGGAGTCGGATATTTTGCAGGTATTTCATGGCAGAACTTTTCAGGCTTGGCTGACTTGATAAGCAGTATCATTTTTGTGGTTGTCTTGATATTTTTCATTGCAAGATTTTTTATAAAAAAGAGAAGAGCGGCTAGGGCTTTGAAAGCAGGGAATGTTGTCTAGGACTCGATGAAGAATGAGACGCAAAGAAAGTACTGCCTCGGGAAGAGTGTTGAGTAGCGCAGAGCCCTCGTAAACAGCGGAAGTCTTTCACCTTCACGGGCTGGAGCGTTAGGTTATTACGAAAGCTCCCTCGTGACGACGGAAACCTCTTCCCGAGGCAGTACTTTCTTTGCGTCTCATTCTTCACGAACCGAAACCCGTGTTATACTTTTTCCATGCAACAGGAAGCTTGGTACAAAAGACCGTGGTCGTTTCTCGTCGAAACATGGAATTATTGGAGTTATTTTCGCCCCACGAGAATGGCGTCGTCGCTTTCTTATTATGGACTTTTTGCGTTAGTACCTTTACTCGTTATTACCTTTTGGATGGGGAATTTTATTCTTCAGTCGCAGACGCTTGAGTCTGATATTATTGCGCGTTCCGCATATGTGCTTGGTCCTTCAAGTGTGAGCTTTCTTCAGACGACATTCAACGGAGCTCTTTCTCTTGGAAATCATTGGCTGACCGCAACTATTGCTGTCGTTGTTCTTTTGTTTCTTGCGGTAAGCGGTTTCGACGAACTCAAGCAATCCCTTGATGAGTTATGGGAAACTCCTCGCGAAATGAAACCAAACTTCTTTGGTATCATATCAAGATATTTTGTTTCGTTGGCCGCAATTATTGTCTTTGGTATTGCGTTCATTATGTTTATAGTTATTGCAAAATCGTTCCAATCAGGGATCACGCTCGGAATGAGTGCGGCAGCAACCCAATGGGTTGCAACTATTGGGGGACCAATCCTTATCTTTCTTATTACCATGCTTGGAACATTTTTGGCCTACGCACTTTTGCCTGATCGTCCCATGCCAAAACGGCACCTTTTGGTGGGGGCTGCGATTACAGGGCTCTTTCTAACGCTTGGAAACATTGTCCTTGGATACTATCTAACCTATGGCGCTACACTTTCAGCGTATGGAGTTGCGGGATCTATCGTTGCAGTACTTCTTTGGTTCTACTATTCTTCATTGATATTTTTATTCGGAGCGTGTGCAACCTGGGTATATGATCAGCGTCAAAGAAGAAAAGCAGAGCTCGAAATGATCTCTCGAAAGCTTTTTTAATAAAACATTCGTTATTTGCGTGATATACTTATTCATATGAAAACACCAGTATCAATCGTCACCTCGTTTATCATTGTTGTCATAGCATTTGCTTTTGGATTAGCTTTTTATCCGCACCTTCCATCGCTCATGGCCGTTCATTGGAATGCGGTGGGAATGGTTAATGGGTATGCGCCAAAATTCTGGGGAGCTTTCACACTTCCATTCATTATGTTTTTTTCTGGTGCGCTTTTGTATGCTGCGCCGTTTCTTGATCCTATGCGAAAGCAAAGTACTCACTTTCAAAAAGAGTACAATCGATTTGTTGTATTTTTCTTGGTGTTCATGCTCTATGTGTATGTTCTTTCGCTGTATGCGAACCTTGGATATGTTTTCAATCTCATTACGTTCCTCATGCCAGCCCTCGCAGTCCTTTGGTTTATGATCGGTGAACTTCTTCCAAAAGTTAAACGCAATTGGTTTATTGGTATTCGAACTCCTTGGACACGCGGCAATGAAGTGGTGTGGGAGAAAACTCACGAATTGGGTGGTTTTCTATTTCAAGTAAGCGCATTTGTCGTCCTTATGGGTTCATTCTTCCCGGAAGAGAGTT
>Ga0316217_10004110_pt1 | contig 16015 bp, 10 predicted proteins | sample 1anoAmetaG_FD_203633 | JGI IMG/M metagenome (GOLD analysis project Ga0316217, IMG submission 203633) | Freshwater microbial communities from Trout Bog Lake, Wisconsin, USA - 1anoA | ecosystem: Environmental > Aquatic > Freshwater > Lake > Hypolimnion/Profundal zone | place: USA: Wisconsin... | reverse complement strand
CTTTGCTTCCGGTATCAGCCCCCACCGGGGGTCCATGCTCCTCACGCTCGCCGCGCTGTCGCTCTGGCGCAGCGGGTCGGCGGCTACGCGTTCAGCCTACTTTGTCGCTCGCCGTGCTCTGTCACCAGATTGTAACACTTGCGCGATGGCCAAGCAGCGGGCGGTCGCCTTTAATGGTTGGCACCAAACCTATGTTTGACTCGCTGGATACGATTCATCTGCTGTTCCTGGTGCTCGCGCTGGCGCTGGCGCTGGGATTTGAATTCGTCAACGGATTTCACGACACCGCCAATGCGGTGGCCACCGTCATTTACACCCACAGTCTGCCGCCGTGGTTCGCCGTGATTTGGTCGGGCGCCTGGAACTTGATCGGCGTGCTCACTTCCACCGGCGCAGTCGCGTTTGGCATCATCAGTTTGCTGCCGGTGGAATTGGTGATGAATGTTGGTTCCGCAGCGGGTTTTGCCATGGTTTTTGCCCTGTTGATTTCGGCCATCGTCTGGAACCTGGGCACCTGGTATCTGGGACTGCCGGCCTCCAGTTCGCACACGTTGATCGGTTCCATCATGGGTGTCGGCCTCATGAATTCCATCATGAACTCGGGCGGCTGGCTGGTGGGCATCAATTGGGCTCAAGCTCAGAAAATTGGCTTGTCGCTGCTGATTTCTCCGGTGGTCGGCTTCGTCTGCACTGCCATGCTGTTCCTGCTGATCAAGGCTCTGGTCCGCAAGCCGGAACTCTATTCCGCGCCCGATCCGAAAAAGGCTCCGCCTCTGTGGATTCGCGGCATCTTGTGCCTGACCTGCACCGGGGTCAGTTTCGCGCACGGCTCCAACGACGGCCAGAAGGGCATGGGACTGCTCATGCTCATTCTTGTGGGCATCGTCCCCGGAATGTATGCGCTGAATCTTTCCACCAATGCGGAGGCCATCGCGCAATTGACCACGATGTCGCAAAGCGCCGCGACCTCGCTGGACAAACATGCAGCCACGCCGCTGGAAAAAGCGGCGGCCACAAAAACGCTCGAGGCCTACCTGAAATCCACCGGCGTCTTTTCCGACCAAACCTTTCCCGCCCTCGCCGAAAAGAATGCGGAGATCAGCGCCACGCTGGCCGGCCACCAGTCCCTGACCGAGCTGCCGACCAATCAGCGGAGTGCGTTGCGCACGGCGATTTATTACACGGCGGAAACCATCGGCAAACTGAACAAGAGCCACAAACTCGCCGATGAAAACGAAGCCGCCGCCTGGCTGAAATACAAAGCGGGGCTGGACCAGACGACCAAGTTTATTCCCGTGTGGGTGAAATTCGCGGTGGCACTGGCGTTGGGCCTCGGCACGATGATCGGCTGGAAACGCATCGTGGTAACCGTGGGCGAGAAAATCGGCAAGAGTCATTTGACCTACGCGCAGGGTGCCGCGGCCGAAACGGTGGCGATGCTCACGATCGGACTGGCGGACCGGTACGGCTTGCCAGTGAGCACCACGCACGTGCTGTCCTCGGGCGTGGCCGGTTCGATGGCCGCCAACAAATCCGGTTTGCAAATGGCCACCCTGCGGAACCTACTGCTCGCGTGGGTGCTCACCCTGCCGGTGTGCGTGTTCCTCGGCGCCATGTTCTTCGCCGGCGCATTGCTGCTGGTCTCGCGGGTGTTTGGATTGCACTAGAAGCCGCGCAAATCGGTGCTGCTGCGCTTGGGGAGGCCGGGGGCGGGCGTGCGCTTGAGGACGACGTACTCAATGCCGAGTTGCTGGCAATACTCGCGCTTGCCCCCTTTGTCGCCGTCCTCATTGACCACATAGGCATCGGGATGCAAGCGCCGGATTTCCGGGTCGGCGTCGAGCCAGCCTTCGCCGCTGGAAATCAGCGCCTGTTTGACGTATTTGATGGAGCCGACGACGTAACGGCGTTCGGCTTCCGGCAGCAGCGGGTGCCCCGCCCCCTTGAGCAGCCGAATGTTGGCGTCGTGGCCGACGATGACATATAAATCGCCGAGCGCGCCGGCTTCCTCGGTGAAACGCACGTGGCCGGAATGAAACCAGTCGTAACAGCCGGTGGCCACAATTTTCTTCCGACCGGGCGCGGACGGCATCGGCGGCGGCTCGGGGAAACCCTTGAGTTCGTCCGCGGTGAAGACCCGGTAGGCCAGTTTGTTTTCGCGACAGAATTTTTCGCGCGCGGGATTCGCTGCGGCCGCCACGTCGGCCCAGATTTCCGGACGCCGGCCGGGAATTGCCGGCAACGAATCGGGCATGGCATTGCCGCCAAGCTGGACCACCCGGCTAACATAACGGACGGCCTCCAGAAAATAGCTGCGTTCAGCCAGCGGAAATTTCGGCAGCTTGCCGGTGAGCTGCTGGATGGCATGATCCGTCCACAGCAACACGGTCAAGCTGCCCAGCTTGGCCGCCTCTTCCAAAAAACGGAGGTCGCGCGACTTGAGGTCGTCGAACCCGCCGCTGACCACGACTTGGGGTGAGGAAATCATAACTTAACCACAGATGGACACAGATGGACACAGATACTTAACCACAAAGAACGCAGAGAACGCAAAGAGAGAGCCGCCAATGCTTTCTCTGTGCTCTTTGGGTTCTTTGAGGTGGAATGCTTCGTCTTTCCGTGTGTTCTTATCTGTGTTCATCTGTGTCCATCTGTGGTTGGTTATGGTTTGATACGGCTTAGGCGCGGATTTTCAGGGCGAACGCGATTTGGCGATCGAATTTCTCCGGCAGGGTGACATGCAGGCCGGTTTCGTCGCGGGTGAATTTCAACTTGCCGCCGCCGACCAACCGCACGCTGCCAATCCCGCCCGGCCAGTTCGCCGAACGGCTGGCCAGCGACTTGACGGTGACCTGACCGTCCGCCGGAATTTCGAGGACGAGGGCGTAAAGCGTTTTGCCATCCTTGGACTGCGTGAAGCGGATGTCCTCCGCCGAGAACGGCTTTTTCTGCACGTCGGTCTGGCCGCCGAAACGGCCTTTTTCCGCCACGACGGTGGACGGACCTTCGCCATAGACCAGCCAGGGCCGCGTGGCGTAAATCGCCTCGCCGTTGACCTTGAGCCAGGCACCGATGCCCTTGACGATGCCGATTTCGTCGCTGTCGGGCTGGCCGTCGCGCTGGAGCGGCACGCTCAACATGAGGTTGCCGTTTTTGCTGACAATGTCCGCGAGCATCCGCACGACGGACGCGGCGGACTTGTAGCGATGGTTTTGAAAGATCGCCTGATCGTAATGCCAGGAGCCGATGCAGGTGTCGGTCTGCCAGGGCTGCGGCAGAATGCCCGCGGCCTTGCCGCGCTCGATGTCATAGACCATCGCCTCGCGCTGCGTTTCGTCGAGCATCTTGGCGTTCATCACCGCCTCGTTGTGCCCGTGCAACTGGATGCTGGAATTATAAAAGTGCGCCGCGAGCTTCAACCCGACTTCGTCCGTGACGCCATGCAGCGGCAGCACGCTGTCGTCGAAATAAATCTGGTCGGGATGGTAGTCATCCCAAAGCTGCTTGGTGCGCTTGAAGAACTTTTCCATGTAGGCGGCGTCCGGTGTGCTGCTGCCCTTGGCCGGGTCCCAGCTCCATTCCAGTTTCGCGCCCGGCTGATGGTTCTGCGCGTAGAGCTCCTGCGGGTCGAGTCCGTCCCACCAAAGTCCTTTGCCGTCGGCCTTGGTGAGTTTGCCATCGTAAGGCACGCCCGCAAACGGGCCGGTGGCATCCGCGCCCTGCGCCGGTTCATACCAGGACCAGGCGCGCGAGCAATGCACGCTCACCGCGAAGCGCAGTCCATTCTTGCGGGCCGCTTTGGCCCAGCCGCCGATCAAATCCTTTTGCGGGCCAAGAGCAACCGAATTCCACTGCTGATATTTGGAAGCGAAGAGATCCATGTTGTCATGATGGTTTGCCAGCGCCATGAAGTACTTCGCGCCGTTTTCCTTGTAGAAGGCGAGCAGCTTGTCGGGATCGAAATTCGCCGCCTTCCACTGGTGAAGCACGTCCTTGAAACCGTTCGTCGAGGGGTGGCCATATTCGACCAGGTGCGATTTGAAATCGGAGCTGCCGGGCATGTACATATTGCGGGCATACCAATCGCCGTGCTCAGGCTCGCATTGCGGCCCCCAATGCGCCCACATGCCGAACTTCGCATCCCGGAACCAGTCCGGCGTCTGGTAATTCGTCAGCGAATTCCAGTCCGGCTTGAACGGCCCGTCGGCGATCGGCGGGAGCTGCAAGTCGTTCGTTTGCGCCGCCGCCGCAGCCAGCGAAAGGCCCAACAGCAAGGCAGTGAATTTAAGTCGGTTTGGTTTCATATATTTCTTAACCACGGATGGACACAGATAAGCAATGAACCACAGAGACACAGAGGGGAAATCATCCTCATCCTCATTCTCGCTTGTCTTGTTTTCATCTGTGTCCATCTGTGTCCATCTGTGGTTGATTATTTTTTGGTCCGCACGTTCACCTGGAATGCCCCGGGCACGGGCTTTTCGGAAACGACAATCAGATACCCGCCGCCGCAACCGGAATACATCGCACCGAGGTATTGTTTTTGGTACGCCTGCAAAATGGGCATCAAGTCCACGCGCAAGGCGGGATGCCGCACGACGTGGGGCAGGAGCGTTTCCCAGCATTTCATGTTCAGGTTGAGCGAAGCGCCGAGCGCCTGGGCGTCCATGCGCACGATGGCATCGTAACAATCCTTGCCCGACTGCCCGAGTCTGGCCACCCACTTCGGCTCGAGGTTTTTGATGCCGAGCGGACTGTAACCATCTGGACGCGGCTCCACGGGAATCAGGTGCAGAACCCGGCTCAACCAGCGCGCCACCTGGGGACGGTTGCAGGATTCGATATGGCAGGTGAAAACGCCGCCGCGCACCTGGTAATCGTAATCCAGCCGGTTCACGCCGGGATAAATCAGGCCGATCATGTCTTGGGAACCGCTCGGCTCGGCCTTGCCCCGGTTCTCCACCTCGTAAAGTTCCTGGACCAGATCATCCAGCGGACGATTGGGCAGCCGGCCGTTCCAGAGTTTCATGGCGATGGCGCGCGTGCCGCTGGCGATGCCCGAACGGTCCATCGGCCGGAAATCCGGCTCGATTTGCACCACCACCATGGAGCCGGGCGGCTTGGGATTGTGGCGGGACACAAATGGCTGGTCAATCCAGCCGCCCGCGAGTTGCAGGCGGTTGGGAATGGCGCCGAGTAGTCTGGCAACCGGGAGAATTTTCATCAGGAGTCGGGAATCTAAGGGATTTACGGCAGCACTGCGGGTTTGAGGTTCTTGCCCTGGATGCACAAGCCGCAGGTCAGGTCCGGCTTGGCGTCGGCGGGAAGGGTCACGGTCAAACCATCCTTGGTTTGCGTAAACTCTAACTTGCCCTGGTGGCCGAGCATTTCAACGCGCTGAATTTGGTTCTGTTCCGCGTCGTCGGTCTTGGCCAGCGAGCGGATGGTGAGCTGATTCTCCCCCGGCCAGCCGAGGGCTATCGCATAGAGATTTCCCCCCTTGGTCGTAAAGCGGATGTCCTTGGCGCTGAAATTGAATTTCTCGTTGAACGCGCCCCCCTTGGGCTTCACTTCGCCCTCGCCAAAAACCAGCCAGGGGCGCGTGCCGTAAATCGCCTCGCCATTCACGGCGATCCAGTCGGCGAGCCGATGCAGGATGGCCTCGGCCTCCTCATCCAAAGTGCCATCGGGCCGCAGGACAACATTCAGCAGCAGATTGCCGTTCTTGCTGACGATATCCACCAGCGTGCGGGCCACCCACTCGGGCGAACCATACATTTTGCCGGTTTGCTTGTCCTTATAATGCCGGTTGTAAAACCAGTCGCCGATGGAAGTGTCGGTTTGCCAGGGGTGCGGGTCAATGCCGCCGCCGACGCCGCGTTCGTAATCCTGCACCCAGCTACCGCCGGAAACCTGTTTGCAATTGTACACGGCCTGGCATACCCCCCCGTTCGCCGCCGCATTGACATTGTACAGATTGGCGATCTGGCTCAAGCCCACCACATTGGTCGGACCAAACGCCACGCCGCCGTCGCTGTACAGCAGGTCGGGATGATATTGATCCACCAGTTCCTTGATTTCATTGTACCACTGCTGGTGCCAGCGCGGATTATTGGAATACCATTTCGTATCGCCCGGCTCGGCGGGAAAATGATAGAGATCCCAATGGTCGGAAGCCGCCCCATCATACGGCACACCCGCCAACGGCCCAGTCTTGTCAGACTTGTGCGCATCCTGGAACCAGGTGAAGCTCGCGCCCAAATGTTCCGAAACGCCGAAGGGCAGTCCCTGCGCCTTGGCCGCCTTCTGCCACTCGCCGACCACGTCCCGATGCGGCCCGTAGTTCACGGCGTTCCATTGGTGCAAGGTGGAGTTCCACAGGAAAAAGTCATCGTGATGGGAACCCATGCTGACGAAATATTTTGCGCCGGCTTGCTTGTAGAGCGCCATCAATTTCTCCGGCTCCCATTTTTCCGCCCGCCATAACGGAATAATGTCCTTCCAGCCATTGGTGGAGGGATGGCCATAGCGCGCGAGGTGGTCCTTGTAATCCGCCGAGCCTTGCTGATACATCTTGCGCGCATACCAATCGCCTTCCATCGGCACCGCTTGCGGCCCCCAGTGCGCCCAGATGCCGAATTTGGCGTCGCGGAACCATTCCGGGCAGGAATAGTTCGTCAACGAAGCCATGTTGCCGGCAAATTTTCCAGGCGCGATCGGCAGTTGCAAGTCCGCATCGGTCAGCGCGGCCGCGCCGCTGATGGCGGAAGCCGTGAGCAAAAGCGTGACCCGAAGAAATATGTGTTTCATGTTCGGGCTCATTATTACCAGTGTAAAAGCCGCCGCCAAATAGCTATTGTTGACCAAAACATACCTATTATTGACTTTTCCCATGAACTGCGTAGCGCAGGCGTCCCGCCTGCGGGTTCGGGCACCGTCCCGGTGCCCGTTCCCCGAACTGGCGGCGAGACGCCGCCAGAACCCGCAGCCGAGACGGCTGCGCTACCGTCACACTCGTCCAGCCCTTGCGTTCAACAACTTCTGGCTACGCCACTGGCACTTTGCGAACCCGGGCGGCAAAATCGTCTATCTCGTTCACGGACTCGAAACCCACGTCCAGAATGTGTACGCAACCCAGGCCCAGGACAAACTTCACGGATTCGTCCCGGCGCGCATCGTCGTTCCGCAGGCGGCCCTCACCGATGATCTTCATGCCCACCACCCCCTTGCCAGCGGCGTGCAGTTTCTTGAGCACCGGCACTACTTCCTCGGGCGACCCATCCATGCTCATGCCGTAAGGATTGATGCGCGTGTGGACCGACTCCACCCATGGTTCCGCCGCCGCCGCCTCCAATGCCGCGATCGAATGACAGGAAACCCCCAAGGCGCGAATTTTACCCTGGGCCTTGAGTTTGCTCAAACCCTCCATCGGCTGGCGCAACTGGTCCGGCCAGTCGGGTGCCGTGACGCAATGCAACAAAAGCAAATCAATGTGATCCGTCTTCAATTCCTTCAAGAAACGGGCAACCACCACGTCGGCGTCCGGCCGCTCGGATTCAGGGATGCCGCCGTGGCTCCACCAAATTTTGGAGATCAGCGTATAGCTGTCGCGCGGCAGGCCGGCCAGGGCCTCGGGCACATAAGTATGCGAACCGTAAAGGTCAGCCAGGTCGTAGGTCCGGACGCCGCGGTCGTAGGCGTCGCGCAGCAGCTTCACGAACACGTCGCGGCCCTTGCGGGTCTGGTTGGAACTGCGCTGGCCCCCATGCGTGCCGGTGCCCATGCAGACGCGGGTGAATTTCAAATCCGTCTTGCCGAGCTGCACCGGCGCGTACGGATCGTGAAATTTGACGCTGGGATTCTCCGCGGCGGCGAATTGGGCGCCAAGGAGGAGGCCGCCCGCGCCGATGGCGGACTGCTTGATGAATTCGCGACGTTTGATGTTCATGGCATTAGCTTCTCAAAAATATTCAGGCGCCGGCCAGCACGCGCTCGGTTTTCAACCGCAATTGTCCGCAGGCGGCGTCAATGTCGCCCCCTTTCTCGCGGCGCAGGGTCGCGGTGACCTTTTGCTTTTCCAGCGCGGCGAGGAAGCCCTCACAAACTTCCTCCGACGGGCGTTCCCACGGCAAATCTTCCACCCGGTTATACGGGATCAAGTTCACCTTGGCAAACAACCGCTTGGCCAGCCCCGCGAGCGGGCAAACCTGCGCCAGCGAGTCATTAATGCCCGCGATGAGAATGTACTCCAGTGTGATCATGCGGCCTTTGACCCTTTGATAATCCTCGCACGCGGCGACGAGTTCGGCCAGGGGATATTTTTTGTTCACGGGCATGAGCCGATTGCGGACGGCATCCGTGGCGCCATGCAGCGAAATGGCCAGCCGGAATTGCAATGGCTCACTGGCGAGCCGGCGGATTTGGGGCGCCAGGCCGCTGGTGGAAATCGTGATCTTCCGCGCTCCGATCCCGCCGCCCCAAGGGGCGTTCAAAATCTTCAAGGCCTTCATCAGATGCTCGTAGTTCGCCAGCGGTTCGCCCATGCCCATGACCACGAGATTGTCCACGGCCCTACTCATCCTCATGCTCATCCTCATGCTCATCCTCGCTTTTTCAGGAATTGAGGACGAGGAGGAGGAGGATTCCCCTTCTCCCGGCGCTTGAACCCCAACGCTCGCCACGTGCCGTTCCACCGCCAGAATCTGTTCCACGATTTCATGCACGCCCAGGTTGCGCTTCCACCCGTCCAGTCCGCTGGCGCAAAACTTGCAGCCATAGGCGCAGCCGACCTGCGTGGAAATGCACAGCGTGTGCCGGTCGCTGGCTTCGCCGTAGAGCGCCGGATTGGCGGGAATCAAGACGCTTTCGATCAAGGCGCCGTCGGCCAGCTTCCAGAGAAATTTCCGCGTGGTGTCCTCCGCGCCTTGTTTCTGGACGAGTTCGAGCGTTTGCAGCGTGAACTGTTCCCGCAATTGTTCGCGCAGCGTTTTGGGCAGGTTCGACATCGCGTTCCAATCCACCGCGCGGCGCACATACAGCCAGTCGAGCAATTGCGCCACGCGATACGCCGGCTGATTCCACGCGGCGAACCGGCTTTCGAGTTCCTCGCGGGTCAGGGATTTGATGTCAGGCAACATGCGGACAATATACTCTGAAAGGAGTGCCGAATGCGAGCGCCGGAATTTTTCCTTATGCAGCCAATCAAAAAAAGCCTGCGGCTAATGGCGAAACCCCGACAATTTTTGAAAACATTTATTGCACATGGCCGCCAAATGAGTAAAAAATAGCGGAACGCAGGCTTAAATGCCGAACGATGAGCAGCAAATTAAACAAAAACGCCAATGACCGGCCCGAGCGGACCAGGCTTTCCGCTCCGGGTAAACAGGGACTTTACGACCCGCAATTCGAACACGACGCGTGCGGCCTCGGGTTCGTCGTGAATATCAAGGGCGGGAAATCCCACCAACTGGTGACGGATGCCTTGCAGATTCTGGTCAATCTGGATCACCGTGGCGCCTGTGGCTGCGAAGCCAACACCGGCGACGGCGCGGGCATTCTCCTCCAGGTGCCGCACGCCTTCCTGGCCGCGCAGGCAGCCAAGCTCGGCTTCACCCTGCCCCCGGCGGGACAGTATGGCGTGGGCCAGTTGTTCCTGCCGAAAAACCCCGTCGAGCGCGACGGCGTCAAGGCGGAACTGGCGCAGATCATTGCCGCCGAGGGCCAGACGGTGCTCGGCTGGCGCGAAGTCCCGACGGATAATTCCTCGCTGGGCAAGACCGCCGTGGCGGCGGAGCCGCACATGGCCCAAGTGTTCGTCGGCAGAAATTCCGCCCTCAAGGATGAGCAGGCGTTCGAACGGAAGCTGTACATCATCCGCAAAGTCGCGGAGCAAAAAATCCGCTACGGCAATTCCGTGGACGGCGGCCGGTGGTTTTACGTTGCCAGCCTCTCGGCCCGCACCATTATTTACAAGGGCATGCTGATGTCGCAACAGGTGGAAAAGTACTACCCCGACCTGCGCGATCCATCGGTCGTCACCGCCCTGGCGCTGGTCCATTCGCGCTTTTCCACCAACACGTTCCCGAGCTGGGACCGCGCGCATCCCAACCGCTACATCGCCCACAACGGCGAAATCAACACGCTGCGCGGCAATGTCAACTGGATGCACGGCGCGCAGGCCAATTTCAAAACGCCGGTGTTCGGCAAGGAAATCAAGAAGGTGATTCCGGTCATCAACGCCGACGGCAGCGATTCGGCGCAGTTTGACAATTGCCTGGAGTTGCTGGTCATGGCGGGCCGGGAACTGCCGCACGCGATGATGATGATGATTCCCGAGCCGTGGGAGAATCACGAGAGCATGGACCCGGAGCGCCGCGCGTTTTACGAATATCATTCCTGCCTGATCGAGCCGTGGGACGGCCCGGCCTCGATGGCCTTCACGGACGGCATCCGCATCGGCGCGTGCCTGGATCGCAACGGCCTGCGCCCGTCCCGGTATTACGTCACCAAGGATGATGTGGTCATCATGGCCTCGGAAGCCGGCGTGCTGCCGGTCGCGCCGGAACGCGTCGCGGTGAAGGGCCGCTTGCAGCCGGGCCGGATGTTTCTCGTGGACACCGAGCAGGGCCGCATTATTGCGGATGAGGAACTGAAGAAAAAATACGCCACCCAACATCCGTATCAAGCCTGGCTGGATGAACACCATTGCCTGCTGGAGGAGCTGCCGCCCGCCGACATGGAAACCGAAGTGTCGCACCGGAGGCTGCTGCAGTCGCAACAGGCGTTCGGCTACACGTTTGAGGATCTGCGTTTTCTGGTGGGGCCGATGGCGCGCGACGGCCAGCAGCCGCTCGGCTCGATGGGCACGGACACGCCGCTGGCGGTGCTCTCCGAGAAACCGCAGTTGTTATATAATTATTTCAAGCAGCTCTTTGCCCAGGTCACGAATCCGCCGATTGATCCCATCCGCGAGGAAATTGTCACCTCCACGCACACCATGGCCGGCGCGCGCGGCAATTTGCTGAATCCCGGCCCGGAAAGCTGCGCGCTGATCCGGCTGGATCAGCCCATCCTGACCAACGGGCAGCTCGACAAGCTGCGGTTCATCAAGCGGCCCGGCTTCAAATCGGAAACGCTGCCGATTCTGTTCACCGCCGCCCACGGCGCGGAAGGCCTGGAGGAAGCGCTGGAAAAAGTTTTTGACGACGCCGACCGCGCCATCAAGAACGGCGCGAATATTTTGATCCTGTCGGACCGCGGCGTCTCGCCGGAAATGGCGCCCATTCCGGCGCTGCTGGCCACGGCGGGGCTGCATCACCACCTGATCCGCAGCGGCACGCGCGGCAAAATCGGCCTCGTGCTCGAATCCGGCGAACCGCGCGAGGTGCATCATTTCGCGCTGCTCATCGGCTACGGCTGCAGCGCCATCAATCCCTATCTCGCTTACGAAACCCTGGAGGATTTGATCCACGAGGGTTTCTTGACCGGCATGGATTATCAGACCGCGATCAAGAAATACGTCAAAGCCGCCATCAAAGGCGTCGTCAAAACCATGGCGAAGATGGGCATCTCCACGATTCAAAGCTATCGCGGCGCGCAGATTTTCGAAGCCGTCGGCCTCAATAGCGCGGTGGTGGACATGTACTTCACCTGGACGTCCTCGCGGATTCAGGGCATTGGCCTGGAGGTCATCGCGCAGGAGGCGCTCGCCCGCCACCGCCGCGCGTTTCCGCCCATGTCGGTCAACGGCGAACTCGACGCCGGCGGCCAGTATCAATGGCGCGACGGCGGCGAACAGCACTTGTTCAATCCGCAGACCATTCACAAGCTGCAGTCCGCCTGCCGCCTGGGCAGCGAGAAGATTTATCGCGAGTACGCCGACCTCATCAATGACCGCGCGAAAACCTTGTGCACGCTGCGCGGCTTGCTGGATTTCAAGTTCGCCGCCCAGCCGCTGCCCCTGGCGGAAGTGGAATCGGTCGAGTCCATCGTCAAGCGTTTCAAGACCGGGGCGATGAGTTACGGCTCGATTTCCAAAGAGGCGCACGAAACGCTGGCCATCGCCATGAACCGCTTGGGCGGCAAGTCCAACACCGGCGAAGGCGGCGAAGACCCCGAACGCTATCTCCCGCTGCCCAACGGCGATTCGAAGAATTCGGCCATCAAACAGGTCGCCTCCGGCCGCTTCGGCGTGACCAGCCATTACCTCGTCAACGCGCAGGAATTGCAAATCAAGATGGCGCAGGGCGCCAAGCCCGGCGAAGGCGGCGAGTTGCCCGGCAAGAAGGTTTATCCCCCCATCGCCAAGACGCGCGGCACCACGGCGGGCGTCGGTTTGATTTCCCCGCCGCCGCATCACGACATTTACTCCATTGAGGATTTGGCGGAGCTGATTCATGATTTGAAGAATGCCAACCGCCACGCCCGCGTCAGCGTCAAGCTCGTCGCCGAAGTCGGCGTGGGCACCATTGCGGCGGGCGTCGCCAAGGCGCACGCGGATGTGGTGTTGATTTCCGGCCATGACGGCGGCACCGGCGCCTCGCCGCTATCGTCCATCAAACACGCGGGCGGACCTTGGGAACTCGGGCTGGCCGAGACCCACCAGACGCTGGTGTTGAACAACCTGCGCAGCCGCATTTGCGTGGAAACCGACGGCCAGTTGAAAACGGGGCGCGACGTGGCGATTGCCGCGCTGCTGGGCGCGGAGGAATTTGGCTTCGCCACCGCTCCCCTGGTGGTCATGGGCTGCATCCTCATGCGGGTGTGCCACTTGAACACCTGTCCCGTGGGCGTGGCCACCCAGGATCCGAAATTGCGCGCGCGCTTTACCGGCGACCCCGACCACGTCGTTAACTTCATGCGCTTCATCGCGCAGGAACTCCGCGAAATCATGGCCCGCCTCGGCTGCCGCACGCTGAATGAAATGATCGGCCGCACCGACCTGCTGGTTCCTTGGAAGGCCATCGCGCATTGGAAGGCGAATGGTCTGGACCTCACGCCGATTTTGCACCAGTCCGAAGCCGGGCCGGAAGTGGGCCGCTATTGCCAGCAGCCGCAGGATCATGGCCTGGAAAAATCCCTGGACGTGACCCGGTTGTTGGACCTTTGCCAGCCCGCCATCGAGCGCGGCGAAAAAGTGCGGGGCGAACTCGAGATTCGCAACGTTCACCGTGTCGTCGGCACCATCACCGGCAGCGAAATCACCCGGCGCCACGGGCCGAATGGCTTGCCCGAGGACACCGTGCATTTGAAATTCCACGGCAGCGCCGGCCAGAGCTTTGGCGCGTTCATCCCCAAAGGCATGACGCTCGAACTCGAGGGCGACGCGAATGATTATTTCGGCAAAGGCTTGAGCGGCGGCCGGCTCATTGTTTATCCGCCCAAAGGTTCCACCTTCGTGCCGGAGCAAAACATCATCATTGGCAACGTGGCCTTGTACGGCGCCACCGGCGGGGAAATTTTCGTGCGCGGCATGGCGGGCGAACGCTTCGCGGTGCGCAACTCCGGCGTCAACGCGGTGGTCGAGGCCGTGGGCGACCACGGCTGCGAATACATGACTGGCGGCCGCGTCGTGATCCTCGGCCCCTCCGGCCGCAATTTCGCCGCCGGCATGAGCGGCGGCATCGCCTACGTGCTCGACGAGGCGGGCGATTTCGCCACCCGCTGCAATCGGGAGCTCGTCGGCCTCGAAACCCTGGCGGACCCGGACGAAATTGAACTGGTCTGGAAATTGATCCAGCGCCATGGCACTTACACCGGCAGCGAACGCGCCGCAAAAATTCTCGGCGACTGGCGGAACTACGTGCCCAAATTCGTGAAGGTCATGCCCCAGGACTACAAACGCGTGCTGCTGTCGCTCCAGCGGGTGGAATCGCAGGGCCTGACCGGCGACGAAGCCATCATGGCGGCCTTCGAGGAAAACGTGAAAGGCGGGCATTGAAGACAAAACTCAACGCAGAGACGCAGAGGAAGCAGAGGTTCGCGGAGAAGAAGTCATTTTTTCTCTCCGCGCTTCTCCGCGATCTCCGCGGCTCTGCGTTTATCTTAATACCGAACTATTGACTATGGGAAAACCCACTGGATTCTTAGAGTATCAACGCGCACTGCCCAAGGACCGCTCGCCGCTCGGCCGCCTGGCCGATTGGAAGGAATTTCACGAGCATCTGCCCGAGGCCGACTTGAAGCAACAGGGGGCGCGGTGCATGGACTGCGGCATTCCCTTCTGCCACACTGGCCAGCTCGTCAGCGGCATGGCCAGCGGCTGTCCCATTCACAACCTCATTCCCGAATGGAATGACCTGATTTATCGCGGCCTGTGGAAGGATGCGCTCGATCGCCTGCACAAAACCAATAACTTCCCGGAATTCACCGGCCGCGTGTGTCCCGCCCCGTGCGAAGGCTCGTGCGTGCTCGGCATCAACGATCCGCCCGTCACCATCAAGAACATCGAGTGTACCATCATTGACCATGGCTGGGCCAACGGCTGGGTCGAGCCGCACCCCCCCCGGCGGCGCACCGGCAAAAAGGTCGCCGTCGTCGGCTCCGGCCCGGCGGGTCTCTCCGCCGCCGCGCAGTTGAACAAGGCCGGCCACGAAGTCACCGTGTTTGAACGCGCCGACCGCCCAGGCGGCCTGCTCATGTATGGCATCCCCAACATGAAGCTCGACAAACAGGAAGTCGTGCTGCGCCGATTGAAGCTGCTGGAACAGGAGGGCGTGAAATTCGTCTGCAACACCGAAGTTGGAAAAAATTTTCCGGTGGAACAATTATTGAAGGAATTCCATTCCGTCATCCTGGCCACCGGCGCCACCCAGCCCCGCGACCTGCCCATTCCCGGACGCGAACTTGCGGGGGTCCATTTCGCGATGGAATTTCTCACCGCCAACACCAAGGCCATTTTGGACGGCCACCGGAACGGCCGCTTCATTGACGCCACCGGCAAGGACGTCGTCGTCATTGGCGGCGGCGATACCGGCACGGACTGTGTCGGCACCTCCCTGCGGCACGGCTGCAAATCGCTCGTGCAAGTGGAGATTCTGTCCCAGCCGCCGCTCGAACGCGCCCCGGACAATCCCTGGCCCGAATGGCCCAAAACCCTCAAAGTGGATTACGGCCAGGAGGAAGCCGCCGCCAAATTCGGCGCCGATCCCCGCGTCTATCTGACCACCGCCACCAAGTTTGACAGCGACGCGCACGGCCACGTGCAAGCCGTGCACACCGTGCAAGTGGAGTGGACCCGGAACGAAAAGGGCCAGCTCATCCCCAAACATGTTCCCGGCACGGAAAAGGTCCTGCCGGCGCAACTGGTCCTGCTCGCGATGGGCTTCCTCGGACCGGAACAGCCGCTGCTGGAAGCGCTCGGTCTCGAGCGTGATCCGCGCGGCAACGCCAAGGCCGACTTCGAAAAATACACCACGAATCTCCCGGGCGTATTCGCCTGCGGTGATTGCCGCCGCGGCCAGAGCCTCGTCGTCTGGGCCTTCAATGAAGGCCGCGGCGCCGCCCGCGAATGCGACCGCTTCCTGATGGGCGCCACCGATCTGCCCTGACTTTGGCCCCGCCCTGGGGCGGGAAATGGCGCTTACTTAAGGCGTAAAACACTGGAGTGCGACGACATGTGGAATCGCTATCCGCAGCGCCGTAGTAGAGTAAGCCAAGTGACGACGGTGGAATTGAACCGGCCGTAGTTGTCGGTTTCCAGTTCGTCACTTCGCTCCTCATCAAACCGGACGGACGGTTTTCCCGTACCGGACTTGCTCCCCCTCCAGCCTTACGGCTGGACAGGCATCCGATAGTTCCGTCGTGAACCGCCAAATTCGACGGGTGGGACTTGCACCCACGTGCTGCACACCCTTCACAGGCTGCTGTAGCGCGATATATTTGTAGAAACCGTTCGCAGAAGAGATTCCAAGCTCGTAGGCGGCATCTTCCTGCTGTTCATCGAAAGATGTCTTCCTAGAGGGTGTTCCGAAAGTAATTTTGTCATTTTGCAATTTATTGAGGAAAACCGCGTTTT